>Ga0210390_10001656_pt1 | contig 20865 bp, 15 predicted proteins | sample IncBWH11OmetaG_FD_161050 | JGI IMG/M metagenome (GOLD analysis project Ga0210390, IMG submission 161050) | Forest soil microbial communities from Barre Woods Harvard Forest LTER site, Petersham, Massachusetts, United States - Inc-BW-H-11-O ... | reverse complement strand
ATACCTTCCAGCAGCCGTCTCCCTTCCCCTGCAATTATTGGCATAATGACAAAACGATATTCATCAACCAGGCCAAGCTCTATCAGTTGTGAAGGAATGCTCACACCGCCGACTAAAATATATTTGCCTTGCTCGTGTTTCAGTCTGACTATTTCGTCTTGAAGGTTCGTACGAACAATTGTCGTATTTTTATCTTCAGCGTTCTCTAATGATTGTGAAAACACAATTTTGTTTTTGGAGACAAATGTGTCCGCAAATTCGCGATCTGCTTTTGTCTCGGAAGGATTTTTTGCGACATCCGGCCAATAAGGAACCATCAATTGATAGGTTTTGCGCCCAAAGACGAGCAGGTCAGCACCTCGAACCAGGTGCGTAGAATATTCAAACAGTTCATCATCGGGAACCCCGTTGGTGTGGTCGCAGCCGCCATCCAGGGTAAGGTTGATTGCGTAGATTAGCTTTCTCATTGATTGTCGTGACCTCCTTTAGGTTCCAGTGCTTGTGAGTTGAAAGCATGGCGACCACCGATTCACAGGATCCCCCTTACGTCGATCAGCCACAGCCGGCGCAGCGGAGAACGACCGCACCTCGCACTTTGTGATTATTTCCCCGTGTTGTCTTTCGTTATTCTGCCGCGTACTCTAACTGAGTTTTGTTTGTTCCGCTAACGGGAAAGTGGCGAACTATGTCGGAAAAGGGTCAAATTCGTAAATCCATGTTCTCGGTGCAGAATATGGAAGAACTGAGGCGTCTCTACGAGAGCGATACGCCTGTGTTGGCATATGACTTCAAGAGGCGAATGGTCGAGGGCTGGACGCCAGAGCACAGTCACCACCGAGGGCAACTCGTCGCACTGACGCAGGGGTTGCTGATCGTGGAAACAGAAAACGAACGATGGCTGTTTCCCTCCCAGCGTTGCGCATGGACTCCACCCAATTGTAAGCACGCGGCGCGTTCTGTCGGAGGCGCTGCTGGCTCGATGGTCGACTTGTCTCCGGAGACGTGCCGCGGACTACCCAAGACGCCCTGCGTGTTCAACGCATCGGAGCTATTGTTCGCCATAGTTCATCGTATGGTCCGTTGGGACCTCCGCCAACCGCTCAACACGGCGAAAAAGCACTTAATCACAGCGCTTCGTGATGAGATTCGACAGCCTGACCAGCAGCCCCTGCGTTTGACCATACCAAGAGGAGAAAGACTGGCCAGAGTTGCAGATGCTCTTATGGATGATGTTGGAGATGACCGCACGCTGGACGACTGGGCGCATATTGCCGGAATGGCACGGCGTACTTTCATGCGTGCGTTTTCGGCTCAGGCAGGAATGTCATTTGGCCGTTGGCGACAGCAGGCGCGGTTGTTTGCTGCCCTCGAGATGCTGGCACAAAGCAAATCTGTCACGGAGGTCGCTATCGCAGTCGGCTACGACAGCGTAAGTGCCTTCATTGAAATGTTTCGGAAGATGCTTGGAACCACACCACAAAGATACTTTCGAGGCAGGCGTTCGTAGCCACTCGGTAGAGCCATGGGCGTCGGTCGGATTAGTATCGATAAACGCGCCAGCAGTGACCAACCAAGCGCTAGAGGGAAGCAGACAGGACTAATCCCGCCGCTAGGGGAGCTACCGAGTTGGCCGACAAAACGGTCAGAATGCGTGGGGTGCGAGTGTATACTCGCACGCAATCCAGTAGATGGCTGAGGACTACCGCCGTTGACTCGCGCTGTGCCCACGACCCCAGCAATTCCAGACGTTGGCGTACGAACACGGCGACGAATCGCCTGGCGGCTGTTGCCGTTCATCTTCCTCCTTTACCTGGCTGCATATCTGGACCGTGCCAATGTGTCCTTCGCGGCCTTGAAAATGAATCTTGATCTCGGATTCAGTGATCGAGTTTACGGTCTGGGAGTAGCGATGTTCTTCGTCGGCTACGTCCTGTTCGAGGTGCCCGGCGCCATCATCGTGGAACGCTGGAGCGCGAGAAAGTGGACCGCGCGAATCATGATTTCCTGGGGACTGGCAACTATTTTTTCTGGTTTGGTACACAGTCCCGGACAGTTCTATGCGGCCCGTTTTTTTCTTGGGATGGCAGAGGCCAGTTTTTTCCCGGGAATGATCGTTTACTTGACCCATTGGATCCGGCTCTCAGAACGAGGAAGGGCAGTTGCTATCTTGTATGCCGCAATCCCTTCGTCGGCCATAATAGGGTCGCCACTGGCCGGGTGGCTGTTGGGAGTCGGCTGGCACGGGATGGTCGGGTGGCGTTGGCTTTTTCTTCTGGAAGGTATTCCCGCCATTGTTTTGGGGATTGTCACGCTTTTTTATCTGACGGATTGGCCGAGAGAAGCGACGTGGCTCGCTGCGGAAGAACGAGAGTGGATAACGCGTGAGTTAGAGTTGGAAAAGCAGGCGAAGAAGGAAACTGCACACTACACCATCTGGAGGGCATTTCGCGACCGGCGCGTTCTATTGCTCCTGTTTCCCTACCTGCTGGCCAACACAAGTAATGCGTCTGTTGTCTTCTGGTTGCCGACGTTCATTAAGCGCCTTTCGGGGCTTCCCAATAGCAAGGTGGCGTTTCTTGTCCTATTGCCGGCCATCGCGGGGCTGTTCGGACTTCTCATCAATGGGTGGCATTCTGACAAGACCGGCGAACGACGCTGGCACGCCGTTATCCCGTTAGTATGTGTAGGCGTTTCATATTTGCTGCTGATTCCCGCGAGCACACATTTCCCGCTAGCCATGACCTTATTTGCGATGAGTGGCGGCTTCGTCTTCGCGTACTACCCGGCGTTCTGGTCGATGCCCACGATGATTCTGAGCGAATCAGCAGCGGCCGCGACCTTCGGTCTAATCAACTCCGTCGGGCACGCTGGCGGTTTTTTGGGGCCTTACATCATCGGTGATTTGAGCACACGGACGGGTACACTTGTGCCGGGTTTCACCTTCATTGCTGGGTGCTATTTGTTGGCTGCCTTTTTCGTATCGCGACTGAAGATTCAAAGTTCGGCACACGAACCCGCGATGCCGGTGCCACTTTCCGGCACTTCCGGAATGGATTGATGAGGTACACATGGCCGTTCCTGTAGAACCCGGGGGCCCGGACTATGACAATCTTTATGAAGCGTTTGATTCGCCCTTGGAGCACCAACTAAGGCGCGAAGCTTATGGGGAAGACATCGGCCAACACTCCTGGCTGACCGCAGACGAGCTTCAAGAAGACATTTCCCGGCTAAAGCTCTCGCGCGCAAGCCGTTTCCTCGATCTCGGTTGTGGACCCGGGGGGCCACTGACCTTCGTTGTACGTCATATCGGCTGTCAAGGCAGCGGCATTGACGTGAGCGCAAAAGCAATCGCTGCGGGGCACGCCCGTGCTGCTTCTCTCGGTGTAGACGGGCTCGTGAGGCTTCGCGAAGCTGACCTGAATCAGCCGATACCATTCGTGAGCGGCTCCTTTGATGTGGTCATGTCGCTGGACGTGATTCTTCATCTTCGCGACCGTTTGTCAGTGTTCCGAGAAGTGGCACGAGTACTCATTCCTGCGGGGAAGTTCCTGTTCACAGATGCCGGAGTCATTACCGGTGCAATTTCCGATGAGGAAATTCGATTGAGGGCCGTGCATGGACATACGCAATTTGTGCCCCCGGGCTTCAACGAAAACCTGCTGGGACTTGCTGGGTTTCGAGTAATTGATCGCGAAGACCGGACTGTCAGTATGTTGAAGGCTGCCACTGGACGACTAAGTGCTAGGCTAGGCCATCGAGAAGAGCTTGAACAACTTGAGGGTAGTAGCTACTTCGAGCGACAACAGCGGTATCTTGAAACCGTAATAGATCTCTCGAATCGAGGCGCGGTGTCAAGATTGATGTACCTAGCTGAATCCCGTGCGGAATAAACGTGGCATGCAATGGTGAGCCGACAAGGGCGATTGTTCCCGAGCGACGGGCAACACGGAAGTTATCCGCTCGCCGGTCGTTATTGTATCGACAAACGCGCTAGTGATTATCCGTTTTCCTAAGCAGGGTCGGTTTCCATGTAAATAGGGGTGGTCGCCACTACGCGACTTGCCGGTACTGATCGGCAGCCTTTTCTTGCGCAACCAACTTCCGGATTGCCTAAGTCGCGTCACGTGCTTCGAGCAAAGACTCCCGATGGAGCACGGCGCCGCGGAAGATCATTCTATCGATGTGATTCAAGGCTGCAAGATCGCTACGGGGATCGGCGTCCAGGATCAGCACGTCGGCCACACGCCCCGGCTCGATACGACCGATATCGCGCCAGCCATAAATATCCGCAAAGTTGCTTGTGGCTGCGGCAATTGCCTCGCGCGGCGACAGGCCGATCCGATGCAGCAGCGAGAGTTCGAGGTGGAGACCGCTGCCGGGCATAATTCCGTAGCTCGTCGCCGAACTTCCGGCCAAATACTTCGCTCCAAGCTGATAGAGGCGAGCGTCGAACGCCTCTTTATGCCAGGCGCAGTCCCTAACCCGCTTTCTGCGTTCCGTAGTGAGGCTGGCCAGGAACGGCGCTTCGCCCGTCGATGGGTCAACGGGATTGTCCAGATCGGCGGGCTTGATGAGCGCCGCCGATGGGGCGCTCCACGGATTGGGAACATCTAGCCCGTCGGCGGTAGCCTCCATCGCTAAGGTGGGCATCAGCGCCGTGTTGGACTTTGCGAGCTGCGCTCCATAGTTCGCAACCTCGGTGGATCCTGGATCGACCGCACAGATTGCATGGAAGGCAGCGGAGCCCGCATTCAGATCATCTGCGCGATCCAGCAGTACTGCGGGAGGAGCCAGCTCCAGGAGATAGTGATCATTATGCAGCAACGCATTGACCCCCGCGTGGATCGTATAGGGATATGTCGTAAACGCAGGTTCGGCAAGCGTTGCCATACCGCGCAGCTTGCTTTCGGCGACGATAACATCCACCTGATCGGGCCAAACATCGTAACTGATGGTCACTCCGCGAAAACCCTGGTCGGCCAATTGATCGACCCTCGCAATGAGTTGCTGGTCGGACAGTCGCCGATCGTGCAGCCGATGGTCCAACATTGGCTTATCGGATGGGTCCACGCCCTGTTCCGAATAGCCGGTCATCGGCGCTCCCAGGAACAAGCGAGGTCCGGGAGATGCGTCTCGCACAATCTTCAACTCGCCGTCTCCGCCCCCATTGGGCAGTACTGTGGGGACGTAAACTGTCGTGACCCCGTCGTATAGATAAGCGTTGCCAAAGGCCTGGGTGCGCAAAGCGCCGAATCCATCGATAAGCCCGGGAACGAGAAACTCTCCGTGGGCATCGATGCGGGTCGCCCCAAAGGGGATGACGATTTGCGCTGCGGAACCAGCCGCGACGATCTTCCCGTCCTCGATCACCACAATGGAGTTTTCGATGTCGTTGGTGGAACGCCCGTAGCCGCTCACGTCGATCAAAGTGGCGCCGACAATTGCGATCGTCTCGTGCTGCGGCGTGACCGTTGGGGCTATCGGCGATGCAACCAACGCAGCGACTGCGATGGCAAGGAAATTATTTCTTAACATCCGTCAGCTTCTCCGTCTGCCGCTGACCAAGTGCGTCGAGCAGAGGCTGCAACGGCAGCGACCAGACATTACTGCTGCCATTGTCCCAAGTGTTGAAACGCTCTACATCCGCGAGAAACTGGGCGCGGGGCCGGTTGAGGTCGATAGGCACCGAGCGTGTCGAATCGAAGTACAGGGTCGTCCCATCGGGACCGATCTGCGGTTCACCATCGCCGTTACCGCCGTGGTCAACCCAATCGTCTCCTTCGTAGTGAATCTGAATGGGCGGTCCCCACAATGTTCCTGAGCGGAAGGTGATGAAGAGGTGCTCCTGCCCGAGGGGTGCGTGCAGCCCGTGGCTGCCGAAGATCAGGTACGACTGATCCGGTGCGATGGCTGGGTCATCGGCATCCAAGAGATCGCCGCCAACGAACGAAAGCGGTTCTGCGCGATCATACTGGCCGTCGCGATGGGCCGCCCGATACAGGCCCCACGTGGGGTCGTGGCCTGGCTGGGTTGTCGGGCAAGTGAAGTAGAGATCTCCATTCGCCGCGATCGATGGGTTGTGCATCCTCTCGGAGATGTTGACAGTATCCGGCAAACGCTCGGGCACGGACCAGCTGGATGCCGTGCGCAGAACGCGCCAAAGACTGGTCGCGTAGCGAGGCGGTTCGCCGGGGCTCACAGCGAGCTGGCGCCGTGAAACATAGACGAGCATTTGGCCGTCGGGTGAGAGCGCGGGCTGCCGATCCGAAGACGGACCCGAGAACGGCGCGGCAACAGGGTTCGACCACCCGGCGCCGATGCGATGGGATTCGAGGATTACGGCCGAGTCGGGCGATGCGCCATACCGGTAGAAGTACAGTGTCTGGCCATCGGGTGAGAAGGTCGGCGTCCCGTCATTACCGGGACCGGAGATCACACCGGGAGCAAAGATCGCCGGCGCAGGCAGGGTGAGTTTCTCAATCGCCATTGTCGCAACATCGTTGGCCCGGGTTGACACTATGGATTGGGCGAACATTGATGCGGGCATAAAGGAGATAGCCGCCAGACAGAGAGGTTTGTAGTACATGAATTCCCCGGCACGGACTAGAACTCTGGCATTGGGATACTTAACTGATGTGTGGCGCATTTATTCTACCGCTGATTCGATTTCTACGTTCGTTCGCTTCACTCCGCGCGTCGGCTAACCGAAAGTGCCGAGCAAAGGGTACATCTTGAATCTTCCTGGTGGCCTCAGCAGAACATTGATCTGGTGGTTCAATAAACCGGCTACTGGCAATTCAACGGTGCCGGCACAAACTACGACGGGGCAGGCCGAACTGCCGAAGCCAACAACTCGACTTATCTTCTCGCGCGGTTTGTATTTTGATAAAACCGGCAACCCTCGCCTCGCGATTACCGGCACGGGGCGACCGGCGAGGGAACGAGGCCGGGACGGTGGCGCTCTTACACGCATATGATTTATTCTTGCTGGCCAGTCGAGTCCGGCGAAATGGCAGGATGCGTCCACAAAGTTTCGTGGCTAGGTTGTCAAACCATTCCGATCAAGGAGATAACATGCTCAGACTTCTTACGCGTTTGGCACCAATGGTGTTCTTAGCGAGCTGCGCAGTTTTGACACTTCCTCCTGCAGCCCGAGCGCAAAAAGATGCCGCTGCAGTATTCAAGGCCAACTGCGTCTTGTGCCATGGCGCGGACGGGGGCGGCAGTACACCCACTGGCAAGGCGTTGAAGGCTAAAGACCTCAAATCGGACGAAGTACAGAAGCAATCCGATGCGGAACTAGCGGCCGTCATTAGCAAAGGTCGGGGGAAGATGCCGGCTTTTGGTTCGAAGTTTTCGCCGGACGTGATTAATTCGCTCGTGGTGTATATTCGACAACTCGCCAAGAAATAAAAAATACCCTGGAACAGTAATCGACACGGGGAGGACGCGATGACGGAGATTTCAGACCGTTCCAACGGTGATCAGGCCCGCGAGACTTTGTCTGGCAACCGGCGATCTTTCTTAGGAACGCTGCTGGCGTTAGGATCATTTTTCGTCGGAACGCTGCTGGCGGTGCCGCTGATTCGCTTTGCCCTTTTTCCTTTGTTGCGGCGTACCACCGAGCTAGAAGCATCACCGGTCGGACCCTTGAGCGAATTCTCATCGTTGACTGAGCCGGTCGCAAAAATCATTCAGATTGAGCAAGTGGATGGCTGGCGGAAAGCTGTTTCCGATAAGACGGTTTACGTGACAAAAGACAAGAGCGGCAGGCTGTCCGTACTATCCTCCATATGCCCGCACCTCGGTTGCACGGTGCCTTGGGTGGCAACCAAGAGCGAATTCATCTGCCCTTGCCACGGAGCTGTTTATACATCAGATGGAAGCCGTATCAGCGGCCCGTCTCTCCGGGGAATGGATACGCTTGATACAACCGTTCAGGATGGCCAACTACTGGTGCGCTTCCAATATTTCCGCCAACTGAGCTCTGACAAGGAAATCATAGGCTAAGGAAGGGTTTCCCGACATGGCTGCTGCTGACAAAAACCGGAACGCACTACCGGAGGTGCCTACAACGGGCTTTCGGGGCTGGCTGAATCGCCGAATGGGACTCGATGCGCTGCTGAGCAGCGCCCTGGATGAACCCATTCCAGGAGGAGCACGGCTCGCCTACATATTTGGTTCAGGTCTCTTGTTTATATTTCTCTCGCAAATCATTACCGGTGTCTTCCTCGCTCTTTACTACGTCCCTTCCGCCGATCACGCGCACACGACCGTTGCATATATTACGAAGAGTGTGACCGCCGGCTCTTTTCTTCGCAGCCTGCATGGTTACGGCGCGAGCGCAATGGTCGTTGTGCTACTTCTTCATCTATCACAAACGTATCTCTACGGAGCCTATAAGGGGCGGCGAGAACTGTTGTGGTTTTCGGGATGCGTGCTTTTCGCTTTCGTCCTAGGGATGGCATTCACCGGATATCTGCTCCCGTGGGATCAGAAAGCCTACTTTGCAACCGCAGTAGGAACGAATGCCGCCAGCGAAGTCCCGCTGGTCGGCGAATCCCTTAAACGCATGATGCGCGGCGGCACGGACATGGGCACTTTGACGATTTCGCGATTTTATGTGGCCCATGTGTTTCTGATTCCCGCTTGTATCTTTGCCTTGCTAGCCTCGCACATTTTTCTTTTTCGCAAGGCCGGTGCTGCCGGGCCGGTCTCGGAAAATCCCTTCACGCCCAAACAGAAAACGGAGCCTTTTTATCCTCGCCAGGTGCTGATGGATCTTTCGCTCACAGCGCTCCTGATTATCGGCCTCGGCTCGCTCTGTTTCTTCGTGCCTATGTCACTAGGTCCCGCTGCCAATCCAGCCGATTCGCAATACATTCCCCGCCCGGAGTGGTATTACCTGCCCATTTTTCAGTGGCTGAAGTACTGGCACGGCGCGGCCTCAGTGATCGGAGTGCTGATCATTCCAACGGTTCTCGCTCTAGCGATCATCACTATCCCTTTTCTCGATCGCGGAATCGAGCGGAGGCCATGGAAGCGACCGGTGGCGATGGGAGCGTATGCATTTGTATTGATCGCAGTTGCGGGCCTTGGACTGCAGAGCGCCTACCTCGACAAGCACGATCCGGAGGTTGCCCAACAACTGGCCAAGCAAAAAGCTGAAGAGGAAGAATATATGCGCAAGCCTTTCGAGCCCGAACTCTCAGCCGCTTCTATGGCCGCAGCAAACGTCGCGCTCAGTGACCCTCTCGCCGCGAAGGGTAAAGAAATTTTCGAGCAGCGCTCCTGCAACGCGTGCCACGGCGATGGAGGAGTTGGCACTGTCGCGGCACCCGCTCTTATTGGAATAGGCGCGAAACTTTCAGCGGATCAACTGGCCCACCTGTTGAAACAACCTAACGCGAAGATGGCTGCCGGTGGTATGCCAGCAGTAGATGATCTGCCCACAGACGATTTGAAAGCTCTGGTCGCTTACGTGGCGAGCCTGAAGTAGGAGTGGCCCCACCCCTCCATTTGCCGAAGCAAATGTCGTCGAATCTTGGATCTGAGCACAGCGTTAAGCGGTAGCGATCGCCACGACTTTGTCGTTTCGCAAGGCCTTGATATCGCGAATTGGGGGCCGACCAAAGAATCGCCTGTGCTCGCGATTGAATTGGCTCGGGCTTTCGTAGCCGACCTCGAACGCCGCACTTGCCGCATCCAGTTCACCCGTGAGCATGCGAACCAGACTTCCATTTGCTGGCGCAGCCTTTCCGGGCTGCCCAGAAGATTGAGTTTGTGTTCTCCGTGCTGCAATGTGGGCGCCGTTACGGCTGGCGCAACGCAGCCGCACCACTCAGGAATAGAGTTTGGCGTAAATACCGAGCTTTCTCATTCGATACATGAGGGTGGTTCGGTTGATGCCCAGGCGGCTTGCAGCGCCATCGCCGCCACCGATGCGGCCCTTGCACGTCGTAAGCGCCTGTATGATTTCCTCGCGCTGTTTCCTTTGATACTCCTTGGCGCCAGCACTGATATCAGGTCGTAAGTTGCTTGCCCCGCGAGCCGTTCGCTTCGTCTTGGAGACAATCGTTTCTGTGGCCGCATCTGTGTCTGTTTTTTGCAGTTCAGTGAGGGGTACCTCAAGTGCTTTGCCGCGGGTCAGGATCACGGCGCGTTCGATGAAATTCTCCAATTCGCGGATATTCCCAGGCCATTCCCAACCAGTGAGTCCCTTCATCACTGCAGAAGGTACCGATTCAATTTGCTTCTGCATTTGTTTTGCAAACTTCTGCACAAAAAAACTGACCAGCAGAGGGACATCTTCTTTGCGCTCTCGCAGAGGGGGTATGCGGATCGGGAAAACATTCAATCTGTAGAACAGGTCGCTCCGGAACTCGCGCTCCGCAACCATTTTTTCTAGATTGCGGTTTGTTGCGGCGATCAAACGGACGTTCACTTTACGTGTATGAGTGCTTCCCAGGCGTTCAAATTCTCGCTCCTGTAAGGCGCGCAGCAGTTTCGGCTGAATTTCAGTCGGAATGTCTCCTACTTCGTCCAGGAAGAGCGTGCCCTGGTCGGCTAGTTCCAAGCGCCCGATTTTTTGTGTAATGGCGCCGGTAAATGCTCCCTTTTCGTGCCCAAAGAGTTCGCTTTCCAGTAGGCCCGTGGGGATCGCGGCACAATTCAGCTTGACAAAGGTGCGTTCGGTGCGTCGGCTACGATCGTGAATGGCGCGAGCGATCAACTCCTTTCCGGTCCCTGTTTCGCCAAGGAGTAGGACTGTGGAATCGTTGGGAGCAACAGTTTCGACGAGTTCCAGAACATGCTTTAACGCCGGGCTGTCTCCGACGATGTTCTCAAAGCTCATCTCGCTGCGAATCTCTTCTTCGAGATAAAGCTTCTCCTGGGCAAGCTTGTCCTTGAGTTCAGCGATTTCGCGGTATGCCAAAGCGTTCTCGACAGCGATCGCGATCTGGCCTGAAACTTGGGCAAGGAACTCTAAGTCCTCTGGCGAGGAAGAGGCATCCCCTGTTCGTCCAAGCACCAGGGCCCCCAACGCTCGCCCCCGGTTCGCGAGTGGTATCAGACAGTAGCGCTGCAAGCCCTCAGCAATGGCCAACTCTCGTACCTCCGGAGCGAATGCGTCGGTGTCAAGTGCGCTCACGTGCGTTGGTCTCAAGCTTTCAAGAGCTGCCCTGCCTGGGCCGACGGGCGTCAGAAGCAAACCTTCTCTAATGAATCCTTTGCCGTTTGGGAAATCCAGCGCAAGAAGCCGTTGGCCTTCGGATGGGCCGTCGGGTAGGGTGATGGCCACCATATCGCACCGCATAAGACCACGGATGTTAGTTGAGATAGCACGCAGCAACTCTCGAAGTTCTAGATTCGAGGTGATTCGGTTTGTCACATTGAGCAGCAATTGCAACCGAGCTGCTAGGCTGGACACTTCTTGGAACGCCAGCGCGTTTTCAATCGCGACGGCTATCTGCCCGGACGCCCGGCTCAGGAAATCAACTTCTTCCGGCATAAACGGGGCTTCTGTCGTGCGTCCAGTCGATAGGATTCCGAGAACTCGGCCGCGATTTACAAGCGGAATGCCGCAGAGCGCTTTCATACCTTCGGCGGTCGCGAGCTCATTTGTCACAGACGCGAACTCGTCACGCCGCTGCGTATCAACGACCACCGGTTTCAAGGTATCCATCGCTTTCTTGGCGTCAGCGCTGGGCGTAACCAGCAACTCTTCCTTGATGACCCCCTTCCCGTGCGGAAAATCCAGGGCAAATACCTTGAATTTTCCCGATGCTGGGTCGGACAGCCAAATCACTACCGCATCAGCGGGTATGACTTCACGTATATTCGCTGCACTCGCGCGCAAGACTTCGCGCAGATCGAGGCTCGACGCGATGTTCGTCGTCAGATTTAAAAGCAGCTGGAGGCGGTCGTTCTGACGTTGCACCTGTTCGCTGCAACGGATTGTCGCTTCGTAATGATTTATATCGTTCGTCACGGCTATACGAGCGGTGATGCCCACTCGTTGTTTTAGATGCCCCGTGAGGCTAGGTCGCTAAAACCCGCTTGTCAGTGATTCGAGGTCACGCCGGCCGATGTTGCTAAATTCGCGCAGGGAATCGTTCTTGCCGGCCCTGGCCATTGTTCGATACCTCACTGCTATGAATCTTACCGTAGCGGAGGCCATGTTTGCGTTATTAGTGCTGCCAGCCCCCGCCTAGGGCTTGATAGAGCTGGACAAGCGCGAGGCGTTCGTTAAGTTGCGCCTGGACGAGATTGAGCTCCGCCGCGAAATAGTTCGTTTCGCTGGTCAGCACCTGGAGATAACTAGCGCCGCCGTTCTGGTAAAGCACCTCTGACAGTTGGTCAGTGCGCTGGGCCGCTCCCGTGAGCATTTCCTGTTGCTCGCGGAATTCACGATTTTTCTGACTAGCAATGAGTGCGTTGGAAACTTGTTCCAGCGCGTTCTGTACGGCCTGTTGGTACGAGAGAACTGCTTCCTGATATTGCGCTCGCGAGAGCTTGAGTTGCGACCGGAGTGCTCCACCTTCGAAGACCGGCTGTGCCGCACTCACGGCACCCAACCAGGTCTCGGAGGGTGCGCTGATGAACCGACTCAACTGGTTGCTTTCTAGCCCACCCGATCCCGTGAGCGTGATGCTGGGAAAAAAGGCGGCTTTCGCGACGCCAATTTGTGCGTTTGCCCCTACCATGGCTTCTTCCGCCTGTCGAACATCCGGCCGCCTCTCGAGTAGTTCCGAGGGAAGGCCCGTAGGAACAGCAACCGGCACAGGCTCCTCGGTCAGCGTTCTGCCGCGGGCAACGGGTCCAGGGTTTTCACCCAGTAAAATGCTGAGTTGATTTTCCTGCTGCCGGACTTGCCGTTCGAGGTCGGGAATTGCTTCTGAGGCCGTATAGACGAGTTGCTCCGACTGGCTGAGGTCGAGATCCGAAGCAGAACCGTGGGTAACGAGCGTACTCGTCAGTTTGAGAGATTGTTGACGAGACCCGAGCGTGCGCTTGGCAATCTCAAGTTCACTGTCGAGCGCGCGAAGCTGGAAATAAGCCGCGGCCACGTTTGCGACGAGGGACGAAGTCACCGCCCGCCTTCCCCACTCCGACGCGAGCATCTGAGCGCGAGCTGCTTCGGTTTGGCGGCGATACTTCCCCCAAAAGTCCAGATTCCAGATCACGGACAGGTTTAGTTGGCCCGCGTCAACTTGATAGGAAGGAAAAAGGCTTGTGACCTTCGCGTTCCCCTCACTAAAAACGCCGGTACCCAAGCTTGCGGATGGGAACTGGTTCGCGCGGACGATGCCAAGCTGGTTTTGCGCCTCAAGCACGCGAGTGGCAGCGATGCGCGCATCGTAGTTTTGCTGAAGCGCGGTGTGTATCAGTTGCACTAGCACGGGGTCCTGATACACCTGCCACCAATCTTCGTTGCCGAGTGAGGATGCCGCGGGGGTCTTGGCTGTCATGCTGTCGCGATAGTCTGTTGGCACGTTTACTGTTGGCCGTTTGTAATTCGGTCCGACCGTACATCCTGCGAGCAGAACCGCAATCGCTAGCGATAGAAGTTTTCTCACGTTAGTCACCCTGCCCAGATACTTCGGCAGGCGTCAACTGCGGCGTTGTCCCGCGCTCCGCGGCGCCGGAGATGCGCTCGACGGCGTAGAAGATCGCCGGAACAAAGAATCTGCCGATGAAGGTCTCCGCCAGCATGCCGCCAATTACCGCCGTGCCCATGATCTGCCGTGCCACAGAGCCTGCTCCGGACGCCGTCCAGAGCGGCACGCAGCCGAGAATAAAGGCGAGAGCGGTCATCATGAGGGGCCGGAAGCGAAGCTTCGCCGCGGAAAGTGCCGCATCGACGATGGACATACCTCGCTCGTAGTCCTCCTTGGCAAAGGCAACGATCAGAATCGAATTCTTCGCAGACAGGCCGATCAGCATCACTAAACCGATCTGCGCGTAGACATCGTTCTCGATTTGAACCATGTAATGAGGCAGAAAGAAGCCCAGCGCGACACGACGCAGCCAGAGCGCGGCGAGGGCGCCGAAAACCGCGACCGGCGTGCTTAGGAGCACGCTGAAGGGCACTGTCCAGCTTTCATAGAGAGCGGCCAGAATCAAGAAGACGAACAGCAGCGAGAATCCGAAGATAACTGATGCTGGCACTCCTTCTTCGGCCTTTACCTCCTGGTATGACATTCCCATCCAGTCGTATCCCATCTCGGAAGGCATGGTCTGCTTGAAGACATCCACGAGGGCTGCTCTTGCCTGGTCGGCACTATAACCGGGCGCGGCACTCGCATTGATCTGCGCGGAACGGTACTCGTTGTAGCGCATAGTGAACTCGGCACCGGAACGGCTCTCGAATCTTGCTAGCGCGGAAAGCGGCACCGTCTGACCTTGTCCGTTGCGGACGTAGAATTGTCCGAGATCGTTGGTCGTCGCACGGTAAGGCGCATCGGCCTCCACATATACCTGCCAGGTACGGCCGAAGTCGTTATAGTAGTTAACGAACAAACCGCCCATGTACGCTTGAATCGTGTTGTAGACGTCGGTTAAGGCGACGCCCTGCTTCAACACTTTTTCTCGATCCACATTGATGAACTCTTGCGGCACGCTCGGGATGAACGTGGTGCTGACCATGCCAAGTTCGGGGCGCTTGCGGGCGGTCGCCATGAACTTGTTCAGGTTATCTGCAAGAAATTTGACATCCTTGCCGGCGCGGTCCTCCAGCACAAACGAAACCCCTCCGGCGGTGCCCACACCCGGTATTGCCGGCGGCGAGAATGCGAAAACGGTCCCTTCTGGCAACCGCTTAAGTTCCTGATTCAGACGCGCCTTAATGGCTTGATATTGTTCGGCCTGACTTTTGCGGTCCTCCCAGGGCTTCAAGCTGACAAAAAAGTTGGCGTTGTAGCTAGTTCGGACGTAACTAAGCAAGCTGAAACCAACCACGCTCGTCGTGTACTGCACGCCCGGAGTGTCGGTCAGAACCTTCTCTACTTGTCTAGCAGCCGCGCTGGTGCGCTCCAACGATGCCGAATTGGGAAGCTGCATGTTGATGAATAGGTATCCCTGGTCTTCGTCGGGTAGAAAGCTGGTGGGCAAATGGACACTGAATAGCCACGCTGCACCGCCCGCAATGACAAGCAGCGCCATCACTACCGCGGCTTTGCGAATCAAGTCGCCCGACAAACGTACAAAGCTGTTTGTAGAGCGCTCGAAATAGCGGTTGAAGTAGCCAAAGAATTTTCCCAGCGGCCCGCGGACTTCTTTCTTTGGCCTGAGCAAAAGCGCAGTAAGTGCTGGGCTCAGGGTGAGAGCGTTGAAGGCGGAAAGCATCACCGAGATGGCGATGGTGAGGGCAAACTGCTGATATAACCTGCCGGTAATGCCCGGGATGAAAGCTGTCGGCACAAACACCGAGGCTAAAACCAGGGCGATACCAACCACCGGCCCGGAAAGTTCTCCCATAGCCTTTATGGATGCATCCTTTGGACTGAGTCCTTCCTCAATGTGGTGCTGCACGCCTTCAACAACCACGATGGCGTCGTCAACCACCAGACCGATAGCCAGCACCAAGCCGAAAAGAGAAAGTGTGTTGATGGAGAAACCGAACAGTGGGAACAACACGAACGTGCCCACTAGCGAGACGGGCACCGCCAGCATGGGGATCAGGGTGGCTCGCCAGTCTTGTAGGAAGAGATAAACCACAAAAATTACCAGCACGATCGCAATCGCAAGGGTCCAAATGATCTCTTTCATGCCCTCCGTGACCGAGAGTGTCTGGTCGAGCGAAATGGTGTAATCGATGTCCTGCGGAAAGTGTTGCTTCATCTGTGCCATGAATTTCCGGATGCCCTGCACGGTTTGAACAGCGTTGGTTCCGGGCAACTGATAGACGGAGATGACGGCGCTGGGCTTGCCATTCAGGCGAGCGATCATGCTGTAGTCCTGCGTGCCGAGCTCGACTCGGGCCACGTCTCTGACGCGCACGGTTCCACCATTCGGTGCCTCGCGCACGATCACATCGCCGAATTGCTCGGGCGTCGTCAGACGGCCTTGAGCCAGCACGGCATAGGTGAACTGCTGCTTGCTCTGGGCTGGCTCGCCACCAATCTGGCCAGCTGGATTCACAGTGTTCTGAGCCTGAAGTGCGCTAGCGATGTCCGTAACCGTAATGCTAAGCTTGGCCATCTGATCAGGCTTCACCCATAGCCTCATGGCATATTGGCCCGAGCCAAAGACCTGGGTCTGGCCGACACCATACAAGCGTGCGATCGGATCGTTGAGGTTGATGTAGGCATAATTAGCCAGGTAGTTCGAATCACGAGTGCCATGCGGCGAATACAAGGCAATCAGCATGAGCGGCGCAGTGGTCGACTTCTTGAGAGTGATTCCGTAATTGTTCACCTCCGGCGGCAGTTGACCGTTGGCCAGTTGCTGGCGCGATTGCGTGAGCATCAGGTCCATGTTGGGATCGGTCTTGAGATCGAAATCGACGAACATCGTCGTTTGCTGGTTCGCGGTGGCATTTAGCGAATACATGTAAGTCATGTTGTCCACGCCGCTGACTTGCTGCTCGATGGGCACAGCAACAGCTTGCTCAAGAGTTTGCGCATCTGCGCCGGGGTAGGTGGCCTGTAACCGGATCTCAGGTGGAGCGATGTTCGGGAACTGGGCCACCGGCAAGGTCACGATGGTAATCACGCCGACTATGACTGTGAGGATTGCAATCACGATCGCGACGATGGGCCGTCGAATGAAAAAATTCGCCATGGCTTAACGCTCCTCCGTTTCTTTGTATGGCGTGGGATTCACAAGATCACCTTCTTTTGTCTTCTCTGCACCAACCGCCACGACGCGTTCTCCCGGCTTCAGCCCGGATTCGATCACCCAGAGAGTGTCCACTTTCGGCCCGACCTCCACGGCGCGAAGCTGCGCCCGGTTATCGGAGCCGATGACTGTCACCTCGTAAGTCCCTTGCTGCTGACTCACCGCGGCCTGCGGCACCAACGACGCTTTTGGCAGATATCCTGTCAACGCGCGAATGCGTGCGTACTGACCTGGCCGTAACAAGTTCTTGGGGTTTGGGAATTCGCCTACGATCTGGATGGTTCCCGTCTGCGTATTCACCTGGCGATCGGCGAACACAATCTTCCCGGGGTAAGAATAGGTGCTGCCGTCAGCTAAGATCAGTTGCAACGTGATCCGTGTAGCATGCGTCAGCCAGTCCACTCGTCCCGAGGCGGCGCCATCCGCCATGCGCAGATATTCCTGTTCGCTAATCGGGAAATACACCTTGACTGGATTCACTTGAGAAACCGCGGTAAGTACGCTGGCCGGCCCGACCAAATTTCCGACTTGGACGGTCGTAACACCAGCGATACCATCAATGAGGGAAAGGACTTTCGTGTAACCCAAATTCAGCGCGGCCTGTTCGACCGCAGCCTGCTGCGCCTCGACGGCTGCTTTCGCTGCTAGGAGTGCCTGCGTGTCGGTGTCCAGCTGGCTCTGGGGAATTGCGTGCGCTTCGGCCTCAGGGATGTCACGCTCCACGTTAATTTCAGCGTTGGCTCTCCGAGCCTCAGCTTGAGCGAGCTGTCCTTTTGCTTGATCAAGCACGGCCTGAAACGGGCGCGGATCGATTTCGAAAAGAACCTGGCCCTTCCGGACGAAGGCCCCTTCGTTATAGTCCTGGCGAATCAGATAGCCGCTTACTTGAGGCGAGATCTGCGCGTTGACGTAGCCTTCGAGCGTCCCTACCCACTCACCCTCGGTCGGCACGTCCTTTTGGACGACGCTCGTTACTTCGACTGTAGGTGGTTGAGGTGGCGCAGCGGAAGCTACCCGGCGTTCGCACCCCGCGCTCACTGCGGCGAGCAGTCCCACGACGGCCGCTGCAACTCTTTTTGAATTCCTAGTCCCCGTTTCAATCCTCATTTTTCCTTACCTCCTGGTCACTGTCGTGTTGTATGAGATATTCGCGATAACAATTCAACTTGATCGCCTTGGCGGTAAGAACTCGGAGGGAACTTCTTGAAGAGTTTCTCCACCCCCTTGTCCAGATTCCTAGTGTTCTTGTCAGAGTTGTTGGAGAGCCTGTCGGTGGACCTGCCTCTCCACAGGAGCTTTTTCGTTTGCGTGTCGAACAGGTCGAAAGTCAATGTGCGGTCCTCGTACGTGTCCGTCGTAGGGCCGAAAGCGCCGAATCCCCTCCAGCGGTAGCCTCCCTCCATGGCCACGATCCAAACGTCGCCGCCTGACTCGACTCGGGTCCAACCCTTCGCGGCCAAAGCGGCATTAACAGCACTCTTGATTCGGTCGACATCCAAGGGATCCCTCGTCTTAACCTGTTCCCATGAATAAGTCTCGTACTGCGCCAAGTTGGCAGTGCGATCGTAATGGGTCTTCACGTGTTGTGCCGATAACGCACTCGCGAACAAGAAAGAGATTGCTACCAAAACGAACTTTGCGCTTTTCGACATCATGATTCCTCGTCGCATGGTTTCGAAGCGGGATCGCTCGGTCTCAACTTGGCGGTTATTTCATCAAGAACATGCTTGGTGTAGATCCCGCTGGCGATGAATTCCGCTCCAGCTCGTGCCAGCATGCACAAAAGCCGCGCTCCATTCTTGTCGATGAACGTGACTTCATTGAGGTCAACGATGCAAGCGCGTCGCGCGTCCGCGCGGTGGTTTTTCTTCCAGCACGTCCTGAGCTCTTGAACCCACGGGTGGATAAGCCGGCCATGCAGAATCCATCTCTCTTCCGCGGGCGTTTCACTGAATGTTATTTTCAACATGCTGTTTTCCTCAGAGCGTGTCAGTAGGAAATGTCTTTGCGATAGCAAGCACGATTGTGTTGATCTGTGTGTCATTTTTGTTTCATCTCCCCATCGTGACTCTTATCGTATTTCTCCCGAAGCTCGCGTTCCGCTTGCAGCCAATCGTCCAGCTCGCAACCGTGAACTCCGCCACGTTCGAGGTGAATTTCAAACGCTCGCTGGCGGATCTTTGCCAACGTTGTTCAGAACTCGATCAAGCAGGGTGCCCCAGCTCTCGTGTAAGCCTGAGTCATTCAACATTGCCGCTTGCCCACGCGTAGACCATAGGCAAGCACTCAGCCAAATCTGTGGAGCTGTAAGTTGCTGATTTTGCGTGTCGAACATTGGTTGGGAAGTGTCAGAAGTTAAGCGAGTCAAAAAAGTCAAGAAAGCCAAACCTGCTGCCCGTTCGCGCATCCCCAGAAGACCCCAGTGCGGATGCCGGCTTGACCGAACTACCTGCGGATCCATCTCGCAGCCATTGTCACGCACGACCACGCGCAATCGGCGGGATCGAGGATTTGACCGCGAGCTGTGGATTTTGAGCAAAAAACTGACAGGCATATACTTCCAAACTGAGGATTTCGCTCTGTTTTGTTGCGCATTATGACCGAACCAACGATTCACCTTCCGCTGACTGCTTCGCGGGCTGATCAGGTGTTCCCGACGCTGACGTCGGCGCAAATCGGCCGAATCGCAAGTCACGGTTACGCTCGTTCAACCAAAGCGGGAGATGTCTTGCTTGAGCAAGGCGACAAGAACATACCGATTTTCGTCGTAATTTCCGGCGAACTGGAGACGGTGCGCCCTTCTGGTGCTCATGAAACATTGATCGCACGTGTACCGCCGGGGCAGTTCACTGGCGAAGTAAACACGCTTTCCGGACGGCGTGCTCTGAACCGCATCCGGGCGCGTGTAGCCAGTGAGGTCATCGAAGTCAGCCGCGAAAATGTGTTGGCATTAGTGCAGACCGATGGAGAGTTGAGCCAGATCCTGATGCGTGCTTTCATTCTTCGCCGGGCAGAATTGTTCGCGCAGGGACTAGGCGACGTCACCGTTGTGGGGTCCAGCCACTCAGCTGACACGCTCCGCATTAAGGAATTCCTGGCTCGCAATGGCCACCCTTGTGCCTACATCGATCTCGATCGCGATGCTGACGTACAGAGCCTGCTCGATCACTTCCACGTTTCTGCGTCCGACATCCCAGTGGTGATATGCCGAGGCGAAACTGTGTTGCGTAATCCCACCAACCAGGAGGTTGCCGACTGTCTCGGTTTTAACCAGGCTGTGGACCAATCCGAGGTGCGTGATCTGGTTATAGTGGGCGCAGGACCAGCGGGCCTAGCTGCCGCGGTTTATGGTTCATCTGAAGGCCTCAATGTCCTGCTGCTGGAAACGTACTCGCCGGGAGGTCAAGCTGGCTCCAGTTCGCGAATCGAGAACTATCTTGGCTTTCCTTCAGGTATTTCGGGAAATAGTCTGGCGTCCCGAGCCTACGCACAGGCACAGAAGTTCGGCGCGCAAATGCTCCTCGCGAAAGGGACGCGGCTCATCTGCGAGCATAAGCCTTATGTCGTCGAATTAGCAGAGGGCGCTCGAGTCCCGGCGCGCGCCGTCATGATCGCTACCGGTGCGAAATACCGAAAACTGGCCGTCGAGAATCTTTCACGGTTTGAAGGTGTTGGAGTCTATTACGGTGCAACGTTTATCGAGGCTCAGCTATGCAAGGACGAGGAGGTCAGCGTCGTTGGCGGTGGAAATTCGGCCGGTCAAGCGGCAGTGTTTTTGGCTGAAAGCGCAAAACATGTTTTCGTGGTGGTTAGATCAGACGGGTTGGCAGACACTATGTCGCGCTATCTGATTCGGCGGATCGAGGAAACTCCGAACATCACGGTCCTTCCACATACTGAAATTGTCGCGCTCGATGGCACCGAACACCTTGGGCGTGTGACTTGGCGGAACGGGCAGAGCGGCGAGACCATCGAGAAGAGCATGGCTCATCTATTCGTAATGACGGGAGCTATTCCGAACAC
>Ga0210390_10001655_pt1 | contig 20868 bp, 20 predicted proteins | sample IncBWH11OmetaG_FD_161050 | JGI IMG/M metagenome (GOLD analysis project Ga0210390, IMG submission 161050) | Forest soil microbial communities from Barre Woods Harvard Forest LTER site, Petersham, Massachusetts, United States - Inc-BW-H-11-O ... | reverse complement strand
GCCGTCACTAAGAGCCGGTGTCGATCAGTTGCGCCACGAGGCCGTCGATTTGTTGTGACGCTCCCGCATCTGTGAGGGCGGCGCGGATAAGGCCGCGGGCGCGCTGGAACTTGACGCCCTCGGGGAACTCCACTGCCGCGGCGATCTTCTCGGCCCGGACCGCAGCTTCGGCGAGAGCGAGGTGTAGCTTCTCCCTGGCGTCAAAACGCGGAATCGGAAGATTGAACATGACCTTGTCGAAGTGACGCGCTCCGAACTGGCCGCGTGACTGCATCGCTTCAACGCGAGCCCGGGTAGTCTCACTATTAAGGATAGCGGAGAGGTAAAGCGCTTCTGCCTCGGTACCAACCGGGGCCCAGTAAAGTAGATTTTCGACAAGAAGATTTCCGCCACGGATGATGCACGCGGCGGGCAGAGAGCCCGCCTTCGCGTAGACGACGCGCACGGGGGCGACGGGGATTTGCGCGGAGAGCTGCCCGAAATAATCGAAGAGCTGAGCGAGCTGCATCTTTTCAGAGCGCTTGTTGGCGTTCCAAGTCGCTTCCGCCTTCCGCATCCAGCCGAAGAGGGCGTCATAGCCGCGATTAGCAGCCGCCGTGGAATCGAGAATTTCGCCCTGAGCCGTTATTGGGACTACTGCTTCGAACGGACGAAAAACGCGAAACGGCAAAATGCTTTCTCCCAAAAGGACAGACCGCAGAAACTCGGCTTCAACGCGATTTTCGATGCTAGGCAGTGCTTTCCACGGCTCCTTCTCCTGCCTAGTCCGACGGCTGACGACTAGAGGAGCAGAAGGGTCATGCCCCAAACGCCCCATCGCCCTACGCTCGACGAACACGAGCATCCGTGGAAACAATGTGGCCCCGTTTCGGAAGGCTGTCCGGTAACTCGACCCCCCTCTGTGCTCGGCGACTTGCAACGCTGGCGCACCTTCGGCCACCGTTAGTCGCTTATCCGCGATTGATTCCGGGGCATCGCGGAAGGGCAAATACCCCGAATAGGCGCGCACGATATCGGGGAGCGCTTGCGAGGTAGCGCGTTTTCGTCCAAATACGGCGCAGGACGGGACCGGAAACAAGGGATGAACAGAATCGTCCATTGTCCATACCTCGTCCCAAGCGACGCGCACCGAGCTGAATGAACCGGTTCTCAACAGCTCGAATTGGCTTCGCGTCAGCGCCGCCAATGGCAAGACAAAAGCGAGCTGCCGCCAGAACGCAAGTAAAGTTGCGCGGAACGCACGGTGAAGAGCGCACTCAGGTCATTTTGAGACGGGACGCGGCCGACATAAACTTTTTCGCGCCTTGCCAGCTCCTTAAACCGCTTTTGCAGATCGGCACTCATATGCCGGAAGGCGAGCCATGGCGGGTTGCCAACTACCACGTTGGCCCATCCGCCGGACGCCGAATAAGCCAACGGGCGCGACAGGTTCCGTGCGACGTACGCCCAAATCGTGTCGCGGTATTCGCGCCGCAGCCGGTCGAACGTGACGTATGTCTTGCCAAGGTCCTGAATGGCGCACTGCTGTTCCTTGGTCACTTCCGTGCGATAATGCTGCTCAGTGATACGGTGGAGGGCAGTTTCGATCTGCGATTGCGTCAAACCTTCCAATGAGCCTGTGCGCATCCGCTCGATGGCTTTGTCGAACAGGGCGGGATCGCGGCAGAAAGTCTCGGGAAAATCGAGCTGGTCGCGCCCGTTGGCATCCTTTTCCCCGCTTTTGCTCTCACCCGCCGACGGAGGCGGCACGCGAACCGTTAGCTCCTTGCCCGCCATGAGTTCGGAAATCGAGAGCTGTAGGGCGTCGCCGAGGTAAACGGGGATCGACAACGCCCCTGAGCGGGACCCTAGCGCCGGCGCGAGCGCCAGTAGATAGGTCACGCGGGCGATGATCACCGCGACAGGGTGAATGTCGGTCCCGGCGATGTGAGCGCAGACCTCGGCAGCGCGCAGACCTTGTGGCATGTCCGCACCCGCGGCTTCCCCGAGGAAATTACGGATCGCGTGAAACAAGAACGTCCCGGAGCCACAGGCCGGGTCGAACACGCGCTGTTCCAGTGGGCGATCTACCGCCCGCCGAACAATTTTCGCGGCGAGCCAATCGGGGGTGTAGTACTCGCCAAGCCTAAAGCGCTCGTCGCGGTCGATCAGCGACTCAGAGAGTATTTTCAGAACGTCGCTTTCGACCTCGCCTAACCGAAACCGGCGGACATGGTTCATGACTCGCCGCACCAGTGCTTCGCCTTCGGCGTCGGCCACCACCCAATCGAAAAAGTCGCTTTCGACCGCCCCGTTGATTCCAGCCGAAGCGAAGGCTTCACCCGACAGGAGCCTTTTCGGGTCGTCTTCGGGCATGCGCATTACGGCGAGCGCGATGCTTTTCGCGACGATCACGAGAAAGGTGTGTTGGAACCACAATCCCTCGCTCTCCACCTCGCGCCCATAGACGAGTTTGAGGAGCTGCGCCCAGAGTTGCCGTTTCAGCAAAACGTCGGGATTGTCCTCCAGCTTCGCCCACAGCGCCCTTAGCAGCGCGTTGACGCGGCGATAGGGAATCGAGTCCTTTCCAAGCTCGGCACGAATAGTCAGAGGATCGGGTGGGAGAGAGGATCTGAGCGCAACCGCGCCGTCGAGCCAGGCGAGGAACTCGTCGGGTCGCTCGGCATCCAGCGTAGTGCGCTTGATGGTGACGAGTTTACCTGACTCCAACTCGAACACCGCCCACCTTTGCCCGTCGGACGCGAGCCCGACAAAATGCTCGTGCTCCTCGCGCTCGCGGTCGGCGAGATAATCCGGCATTCGCCGTTCAACGTCCGACCACTCCCGATCTAGGTCGCTCTTGGCCTCGAAAACGGTGCGCCCGATCAGCGCGTCGAGCCTCCCGCGCACCTCGGGTACGCGCCGCTCGAATTCCAAATCACTGAGCTCGACCCCGAAATCCTCGACGAGCAATTGCCTGAAATCGGCTTTCACCTCGTCGTGGCCCGGTCTGCTCGCCAAATGGCGTAGTAGGTCGATCGTCGTCTGAGATACGGTCATCCTGCCCACGACTTGGAAGGCGTGACGGGCAAAGCGCGATTTAGGACGGCTCTTGGCTGCGAGTCTAATGGGCGCGGACATCCTCTCCAAGTAGGGGAGTTTCCAATAGAGCCGATAGCCAGCGCCTGCCGCTTCAGCGGGGTGCATGGCGGCGGCAAAATCGCCATATTCGCGTCGCATAGTCTGCGTGGACGGTGGCGCAAGGGAGGAGCATTTTGCCGCTGATGGGCGGCGCCGCGTTTCGCTTCCGGCAATTCCCGTGAATTCCCGGTTCGGTCAAAACAATTCCCGGTTAGGTCCGAAATAATTCCCGATTATTGCGCTACGTTGTTTTTGATAACGCTTTGATAATACATGGTTTTTGTGGGATCAAACGGCCCCGGGCAGAGAAAATTCCCGGTTCTTTCCCGGTTACACGGGAAATCGGAACGGCATCGAGATAGTCGATTGACCGCGGCATCCCGGTCGAGGCATCGTTACGCGCATATGCAGCGATTGGAGATGAGCCGGTGCGGTTGACCAATCTTCCCGCGGCGATGGCCAAGCGCCTCGCCGAGCTGGAGTGCCCCGATTTCAAGACCAGACCTTGGGTCGAGGGGCCGCCCCTGGCGCGGAGGCGGGTGGCGGTCGTCTCCTCGGCGGGGCTTGTCGTGCGCGGCGAGAAGCCGTTTCGCGGGCGCGACCCCGATTTTCGCGCGATCCCGGGTACCACGCGGCCCGACCAGCTGCTGATGAGCCACATCTCGATCAATTACGACAGAACCGGCTTTCAGGAGGACTGGAACGTCGTCTTTCCGCTCGACCGGCTGGGCGAACTCGCGGCCGAAGGGGCGATCGGCTCGGTCGCGGCGACCCATTATTCGTTTATGGGCGCGACCGACCCGGTGCTGATGGAAGATTACGCCCGCGAGGTCGCCGGCCGTCTGAAACAAGACAAGGTCGACGCCGTCATCCTCTCCCCGGTTTGACCGCTCTGCACGCGCGCCGTGAGCGCGCTCGGGCATATGATCGAGGAACAGGGTGTTGCGACGGTCGCGATCAGCCTGATCCGGCCGCAAACCGAAAACACCAAGCCGCCGAGGGCGTTGTGGGTGCCGTTCGAATTGGGGCGGCCGTTTGGCCCGCCAAGTGACCCGGCATTCCAGAGGCGGGTGATCCTCGCGGCATTGCGCATGCTCGAAGAGGGCGGCGGGCCGGTGCGGATCGAGGATTTTCCGGACGACGACCCGCGCGAGCGGCCCGATCCCGGCTGGGAGCCGCCATTCGCCGGGGCGGCGCCCGTCGACGGTTCGACGGCGGCCCTCGCGGACGCATTTGAGGCCGAGTTGCCACGGCTCGCCGCCGCCTATGAACAGTCGGTCAAAAGGCGCGGGCGCACCACGGTCGGGCTCAGCGGGTTGCCGATTTCGGCGGCGGCGCATTACCTCGCCGCTTGGCTGCTCGGCGAGGCGCCGGCGAGCCCGGTCGCCGACATGTCGGCGCCCCTAGCCTTGCGCTTCGTTCTCGACGATTTGAAGGCGTACTATTTGGAGGCGGCGCTCGCCCCCAGCAGCAAACCGTCGAGCCGCCAGCTCGCCGACTGGCTGTGGAACGAGACCGCCGCGGGCAAGGCGATGTTTGCATTGCGCCGCGCCAATCTCGACGCCGCCGACGAGCGCCTGAAGCTGATCGCCAGCAACTTCATGGTCCCCGGCATAAGGGCAGTGGCGGCGGGCTGAGGCTGCCCGCGCCGGACCGGCATCGGCCAAGCCGGGCGACGACCGGCTCGGCCGCGGCGAGTCGACAGTGCCGCGCGGCTGTTGCAGGATATGGCGGCAATCCACCCCGGGAAGGAAACCGAAAAATGCCCGAGACGCCAACCTTTGGCCGCTATGCCGAAATCCCCTATGACCGGATGACCCCCGAGCAGCAGGAGGGCTATCGCTCGCTGATCGAGGCCCGCGGCCGGCTTCCCGGCCCGAACAAAATCTATGTCCACAACCCGAAGCTGGTGAAGGTGATGGGGCCGCTCGGCGCCTATTTCCGCACCGGCTATTCGCTCAGCGAGCGCGAGCGCGAGATCGCCGTCGTCATCATCAACAGCAAATGGCATTCCGCCTATCCGACCAACGCCCACGAGCGCGCCGGCAAGGCCGCCGGGCTGCCGGCCGACAAGGTCGAGGCATTGCTCTCGGGACTGCCGACCTCGTTCGACGACAAGCGCGAGCAGGTGATCTACGAGATGGCGACCTGCCTCGCCAATTCGCGCTGGGTGTCGCAAGGGCTCTTCGACCGCGCCGTCGCGGCACTCGGCCATGAGGGCATCACCGACGTGATCACCCTGATCGGCTTTTACACCAGCGTGTCGATGACCCTCGCCTTTTACGACGTCCCGGCCGGCGCCGAGGGCCTCGCCCGCTAACCGGCGCCCATCCTCGCTATCGTCGTCCCCCGCCATTGCCCCTCTCCGCCCTGAGGGCGGAGAGGGGGATAATCTGAAATTCATCCTGGGGAAGGAAACCCGAAATGCCCGAAACGCCAACCTTTGGCCGTTACGCCGAGATCCCCTATGACCGGATGACGCCGGAACAGCAGGAGGGCTACCGCTCGCTGGTCGAGACCCGCGGCGCTGTCGGCGGGCCGAGCAAGATCTGGGTGCACAACCCCAAATTGGCGAAAGCCGCGGGGCCGCTCGGCGCCCATTTCCACCCCGGCCATTACTCGCTCAGCGAGCGCGAGCGCGAGATCGCGGTTATCATCATCAACAGCAAATGGCATTCCGCCTACCCGACCAACGCGCATGAGCGGCGCGGCAAGGAGGTCGGGCTGCTGGCCGCCAAGGTCGAGGCGCTGCTGTCGGGGCTGCCGGCCGCGTTCGACGACAAGCGCGAGCAGGTCGTCTACGAAATGGCGACGGCACTCGCCAATTCGCGCTGGATATCCAAGGGGCTCTACGACCGCGCGGTCGAGGCGCTGGGGCATGTCGGCATCACCGACGTGATCACCCTGATGGGCTATTACACCAGCGTGTCGATGACCCTCGCGTTTTACGACGTCCCCGCCGGCGCCCAAGGGATCGCGCGCTGAACAGGCCGGATGGATCAAAAAATATCGAGGAGCAAGACATTATGCTGATCGTCGACGCACAGGTTCACATCTGGTCGGCCGGGCCGCCGACCAACCAGGCGCATCGCCAGGTCAATTCGTATTCGGCAGAGGAATGCATCCGCGACATGGACGCGGCGGGCGTCAGCGCCTGTTTGCTGCACCCGCCGGGGTGGGACCCGAACTCGGGCAAGATCTCCGAGGAAGCGGCGGCCAAATATCCCAACCGCTTTGGCATTCTCGGCAATTTTCCGCTCGACAAGCCGGAAAGCCGGTCATTGATCGACGGCTGGAAGCAGCGGCCGGGGATGCTCGGCCTGCGCTACGCGTTCACCGCGCCGCACCAGGCCAATTGGATGACCGACGGTACGATGGATTGGCTGTGGCCGGCGGCCGAAAAGGCCGGGATCCCGATCGCGTTGATGGCCTCTAACTATTTGCCGCAGGTCGGCCGGATCGCCGAGCGCCACCCCGGCTTGAAGCTGTTGCTCGACCATTACGCGCGGGTGCGGGACGGCAAGGACGACGCCGCGCACGGCAACCAGCCGGCACTGCTGGCGCTGGCGAAATTCCCCAATGTCGCGGTCAAGGCCACCGGCGCGCCGGGCAATTCCTCGCAATCCTACCCCTATCGCAACATCCACAAATATACCCAGCAGATCGTCGAGGCCTTTGGGCCGGAGCGCACCTTCTGGGGCACCGACATCACCCGCATGCCGTGCTCGTGGAAAGAGTGCGTGACGATGTTCACCGAGGAAATGCCGTTCTTGAAGGGCCGCGACCTCGAACTGGTCATGGGCCGCGCACTGTGCGACTGGATCGGCTGGAACCTTCCGGGCTGATTTGCCCGTCCCGCTAACCCTCTTCTCGCGCGGAGAGAGGCAACCGCGCGACCCGCTAGGCCAACGCGGCTCTAGATCAGATCAGATGGCGATGGCGCTTTCGGATCGGTCATTGCGAGCGAAGCGAAGCAATCTCAGGTCGCAGAAGAGTTGTCCGCTCCCGATTGCTTCGTCGCTGCGCTCCTCGCAATGACATCACTGCAACTTGAGCGAAATCTGCCCTAGCTGCGGCCGTAGCTGTCCTCGAAGCGGACGATGTCGTCCTCGCCGAGATAGCTGCCGGACTGGACCTCGATCAGATGAAGCGGGATCTTGCCGGGGTTTTCGAGGCGATGCGGCGTGCCGAGCGGGATGTAGGTCGACTGGTCCTCGGTCAGCATCGTCTCCTCGTCGCCGCGGCGGATGCGGGCGGTTCCCTGAACCACGATCCAATGCTCGGCGCGATGGTGGTGCATCTGCAATGACAGCTTGCCGCCCGGTTTGACCGTGATGTGCTTGACCTGGACGCGGTGGCCGTTGTGCAGCGCGCGATAGGTGCCCCACGGGCGGTGCACGGTCGGCAACGCCTCGGCCTCCTCGCGGCCCTCGGCGAGGAGGCGAGCGACGAGACCGCGGACCTCCTGGGTGCGGTTGCGCGGCGCCAGCATCACGGCGTCGGCGGTGGCGACCACGACCAGATCCTCGATGCCGATCGCGGCGACGAGCCCGGCTTCTGAGCGCAGATAGCAATTGCGGGTGTCCTTGGCGACGACGTTGCCGGCGATCGCATTGCCGGCGCCGTCCTTGGCGCTGAGCTCCCATAGCGCGTCCCACGAGCCGACATCGCTCCACCCCATGCTAACGGGGACGACCGCCGCCCGCGCGGTGTTTTCCATGACCGCGTAATCGATCGAATCGGCGGGGCAGGCCTGGAATGCCGCCTTGCCGAGCCGAATAAAATCGGCGTCGCGGCTCGCCTCGGCCAACGCCCGGCGGCAGGCGGCGACGATGTCGGGCCGCATCCGGCCGAGTTCGTCGAGATAAAGCGCCGCCGGAAACAGGAAAATTCCGCCATTCCAGAAATGCTCGCCCGACGCGACAAACGACTGCGCCGTGTCGAGAGCCGGCTTCTCGACAAACTCGGCGACCCGGAAAACCTCTGCGGCGGCACTGATCGGGGCGCCGCGACGGATATAGCCATAGCCGGTCTCGGGGCGCTCGGGGGTGATGCCGAAGGTTACCAGCGCCCCGGCGCGGGCCGCGGCGGCGGCGCGGCCGATCGCCGCGGCAAATGCTCCTTCGTCGGCGATCATGTGGTCGGAGGGCAGCAGCAGCATCAGCGCGTCGGGCTCGCTTTCGGCGAGCGCCAGGGCGGCGACACAGGCCGCGGGCGCGGTGTTGCGGCCGACGGGTTCGAGCAGCAAGGCCCGCGACGGCGCCTCGATCTCGCGCAATTGCTCGGCGATGATAAAGCGGTGTTCTTCGTTGGCGACCAACAGCGGCGGGGCGAAGCGATCGTGATCGGCGACGCGGCGCACGGTCTGCTGCAACAGGCTGTCCGGGCCGAGCAGGCGCAGCAGCTGCTTGGGATAAAGCGTGCGCGACATCGGCCACAGCCGGGTGCCCGAGCCGCCGGACAAAATAACCGGATGAATCATGCTGTGTTTCCTTCCGCGCCGGCGCCGCCGGCCGACTGCATTCGGTGAAAATACCGATTTCCGCAGCGTGCGGAAATGCGCCGATAATGCGCCGCCGTCGCCAACAAATCGTCAAATCGGCGGAGCACGCGCGCGGCCGCCGTGTTGACTCGTGACAAGCCCCGATATGGAGGTTCCAATGACCGAAGCGAAAGGCCGGCAGCAGGGCGCCGCCGCGGAAACAAAAAGTGCTGCCGAGACGCTGATTCGCAACACCGATATCGAAGCCCGGCAGATGACCGAGCGGCTGGCCGAGCAGGCGCGCGACAGCATCGGCCGGGCGAGCGCGGCCTCCGCCGCTACCGCCTCCGCCGCGATGCGCACCGGCTCCTCGCTCGCCGAAGGGGTCCAGGAGATCACCAGCGCGTGGGCGCATTATGCCGAGGACGTCATGCGCCAGACCTCGGAGGCGAGCCGCGCACTGATCGGCTGTCGTAGCTTGGCCGAGATGATCGAAGTGCAGTCGCGGCTGGTGCGCGGCAACCTGCAGGCCTTTCTCGATCAGAGCACAAAGATTGCCGAGATCGCCGGGCATATGGCGACGCGTCCGTTCGAGGCGCTGACCCGAGCGGGCGACAGCCGGCCGCCGCGCTAGCCGCGGCCAAAATATCGTCCCGTCCCCGCGCTTCCTGCTTTCACCGGCAGATATCGCACGGTAGACCGTTGGCCGTGGGTGCGGCGGCGACAGCGGGGTGGCGATGATCGAGCTTTACACTTGGCCGACGCCAAACGGGCACAAGGCCGCGATCATGCTCGAGGAGACCGGGCTCGATTATCGGGTCCACCCGGTCGACATCGCCAATGGCGAGCAATTCGCCGCCGATTACGAGACGATCAACCCCAACGGCAAGATCCCGACGATCGTCGATCAGGATGGGCCGGGCGGCGGCCCCTTCACGGTGTTCGAATCGGGCGCGATCCTGATATATCTCGCGGAAAAGACCGGGCATTTTCTGTCCGGCGACCCGCGCCGGCGGTCGCAGGCGCTCCAGTGGCTGATGTTCCAGGTCGGCGGGATCGGGCCGATGTTCGGGCAGGCGCAGCATTTTCGCCGCTTTGCGCCGCAGCCCTTGCCCTATGCGATCGAGCGTTATTCGACCGAGGCGGCGCGGCTCTACCGCGTCCTCGACAAGCGCCTCGCCGCAAGCGAATTCCTGGCAGAGGGCGAATATTCGATCGCCGACATCGCCAGCTACCCCTGGGTGTCGCGGCACGAATGGCAAGGCGTGTCGCTCGCGGATTACCCGAATGTGCGCCGTTGGGTCGAGACAGTCGGGCAGCGCGCCGCGGTCCAGCGCGGCATGCAGGTACCCCGCGTTTAGCCTAAAGCGCCGGCAGCAGCCAGACGAGCCAGGTCGCGAGCGCCAGAAAGGGTCCAAACGGCAACGCCGAAGTCGCGCTGAGGCGAACGCCGGCAAGGCGCGCGCCGGCGGCGGCAACGAGCCCCGCCAGCGCCGCGATCAGGACGACTTGCGGCAGGCCGCTCGCGCCCACCCAGGCTCCCGCCGCCGCCAAAAGCTTGGCGTCGCCTTCGCCAAGCCCGTCGCGCCCGCGAAATTTGCGGTAAAGAAGAGCGACGAGGCGCAGTGCCAGATAGCCGATTACGGCGCCGAGCGCGCGGTCGGTCAACCCGCCGGGGTCGAACGCGAGTGCGGCGCCGAGGCCGGCGATGACGAGCGGCAACGTCAGCGCGTCGGGCAACAGCCAGTGTCGCGCGTCGATCCAGCCGAGAGCGAGCAGCCACCAGCCGAGGGCGCAGTCGAGCCAGATGTCCGTCCCGCTGTCGACGATCGCGGCGATGATCGCGATCGCGAGTGCCGCAAGTTCGACCCCCGGGTAGAACCAGCCGAGCCGCACCTTGCAGAACCGGCAGCGGCCGCGCCCTGCGAGCCAGCTGAAGAGCGGCACGAGGTCGCGGACGCCGAGCACCGCCCCGCAATCCTCGCAGCGCGACCTTTCCCAGGCGATCGGCCTGCCCTCGGGCAGACGGCGGACCACCACCCCGAGAAAGCTCCCGACAAACGGCGAGACCAGCACGGCAAGCCACCCGGCAGTGTCGGTACCGGTCGCCCGGCCGAACCACTCCGCATCCAACATGCGCTCCCGCTCCCGGCGTCAATCGTTTATTGTGCTAGCTGGCGATTATTGTATTGCCTGGGTGATCCTCATCAGCGCCCGACCCCGAGGATAGATGCCGTCATGACGTTCGAGCCCGTCGCCTCACCGACCGCGCAGGATGCCGCCGAGGCGCTGGCCCGGCTTGGTCCGGCGCTGATCGACAGCGGCGCCCTCGACCAGCGGACGCTGGAACGGGCGCGCCGCGTCGCCGCCGAGACCGGCGGCCGGCTCGACCGGGTGCTGACGCAACTCGGTCTGATCAGCGAGCGCGGGCTCGCCGAGGCGCTGGCGCAGCTGGTCGCAGCACCGCTGGTGGCGCCGGCAGACTACCCCGACGAGGCCCTGTTCGTCGATCGGCTGCGGCCCAAATTCCTGCGCAAGGTGCACTCGCTGCCAATCGCCGAGAGTGCCGAGCGGGCGGTGCTGGCGATGGTCGATCCGCTCGACGTGTTCACCCGCAACGCGGTGTCGGCAGCGATCGGCCGGCCGGTCGCGGTCGCGGTCGCGGTGCCGATCGAACTCGAAGCGGCACTCGACCGGCTTTATTCGGAGCCGGTCGCGGAAGGCGACGGCGAGGCCATGCTCGACGAGGTCGTCGCCGACGACGAACCCGCCGAGGAGGATGCCGAGCGGCTCAAGGACCTCGCCAGCGAGGCGCCGGTGATCCGCCTCGTCAACCAGATGATCGCGCGCGCCGTCGAAACCCATGCCTCCGACGTGCATCTCGAGCCGTTCCCCGACCGGTTACGGGTGCGCTACCGCTATGACGGCGTGCTGCATGAGGTCGAGCCGCCGCCGGCGCGTCTTCAGGCCGCGGTCATCTCGCGCGTCAAGATCATGGCGCGGCTGGACATCGCCGAGCGCCGGCTGCCGCAGGACGGCCGCATCAAATTGACGGTGCGCGGTCATGAGATCGATTTTCGCGTGTCGACGGTGCCGGCGCTCTACGGCGAGAAGGTGGTGCTGCGCGTGCTCGACCGCACCGCCGTCGATTTCGACTACGAAAAGCTGGGCTTGCCCGCGGATGTCCGGGCCGGCCTCGAACGGGCATTGGAATTGCCGAACGGCATGGTGCTGGTCACCGGCCCGACCGGTAGCGGCAAGACGACGACGCTCTACACCGGCCTGACGAGGCTGAACACGACCGCCCGCAATGTCGTCACCGTCGAGGACCCGATCGAATACCAGCTGACCGGCATCAACCAGATCCAGGTCAGGCCGCAAATCGGCCTCAATTTCGCGAGCCTATTGCGGTCGATCCTGCGCCAGGATCCGGATGTCATCATGATCGGCGAGATCCGCGACCTCGAAACCGTGCAGATTGCGGTGCAGGCGGCGCTGACCGGCCATCTCGTGCTGTCGACGGTGCACACCAACTCGGCCGCGGCGACGATGACCCGGCTGCGCGACATGGGTCTCGAAGACTATCTGATGACCGCCACGGTGAAGGCGGTGTTGGCGCAGCGGCTGGTTCGCCGCCTGTGCCGCAAATGCCGGGTGCCGGAAGAAGCGCCGGCGGCGCTGCGCGAGCGCTTTGGCCTCGACCGGTTCGCGGGCGCCGGCCCAATCACGGTCTACCACGCGAAAGGCTGCCCGGATTGCCGCGGCACCGGTTTTCGCGGTCGCCGGGCGATCGCCGAGTTGCTGGTGCCGAGCCGGGCGACCGACCGGTTGATCTTCGACGGCGCCGACGACACCGCGATCGAGCGCGCCGCTGTCGAAAACGGCATGCGCCCGATCTTCGACAGCGGGCTCTTGGCCGTGCTCGAGGGCGACACGACGATCGAGGAGGTCGTTCGCTGCATTCGTTCCGAGGCATAGGGGTTGGAGCGATGGTGAATCCGAGCCCCGGAGGCTTCCCCACATGATCGGCCGGGTCGAGAACTAGGATGCCGTCTTTCCGCTGGTCGGCGATCAATGGCGGCGGCGAGGTCGTTCACGGCGTCATGGACGCGCCCGACCGGGCTTGGGTCGTCGATCGCCTGCAGCGCCAGGGGCAGACCGTGCTGCGCGCCGACCCGGCCGACCGCCGCCGCGGCCTCGGCGATTTGCTACAGCTCGAAATCGGCGGCGCCCGCGGGCTCGACAAGAATGCGCTGAACGAGGTCACCCGGGAATTGGCGATCATGCTGGCCGCCGGGCAGGATCTCGACCGCGCATTGCGCTTTGTCGTCGACAACACGCGCAGCGCTCGGGCGCGCGCGATCCTCGGCCGGGTCCGCGACAAGGTGCGCTCGGGGAGCTCGCTGGCGGCGGCACTCGCCAGCGAGCCGCGCAGTTTTTCAAAGCTTTACATTGGGATGGTGCGCGCCGGCGAGGCGGGCGGAACCCTGCCCGCCACCCTCGACCGCCTTTCGGCGTTGCTCGAACGCGAGCGCAGCCTGACCGCCAGCCTGCGGTCGTCGATGATTTACCCGGCGCTGCTCGTTGTCGCCGCGATCGGCTCGATATTCCTGCTGCTCGATTACGTGCTGCCGCAATTCACCCCGATCTTCGAGCAATCGGGGGCGCAGCTGCCGACCGCCACCCGGGTGCTGATGACCGTGGGGGCGGTGGTCGGCGCCGCGACGCCGTGGCTGCTGGCGGCGACGGTGGTGGCAGCGGGGGTTGGGCGTCACCTGCTGACCTTGCCGGCCTATCGCATCCGCTTCGACCGGCTGCTGCTGCGGCTGCCGGTTGCCGGGAGCCTGATGCGCGAGACCCTGGCGGCGCGGCTGACGCGCACCCTCGGCAATTTGCTCGAAAACGGGGTGGCGCTGATCCCAGCGCTCGGCATCGCCAAGGAGGCGCTCGGCAACCTCGCCGCCGCCGAAGCGGTCGACGCCGCGGCGGCGAAGGCCAAAGGCGGCGCCGGCTTGTCGCGGCCGCTCGCCGCCGCCGGGATTTTCCCGGCCCGCACCATCCACCTCTTGCAGCTTGGCGAGGAGGCAGCGCAGCTCGCGGCGATGTCGCTGAAGGCGGCCGACATCCACGAAGAGCAGGCTCGGCTGATGATGCAGCGGCTGGTGGCGCTGGCGGTGCCGCTGATCACGATCGCGATGGGCCTGATCGTCGCCGGCATCATCAGCGCGTTGTTGACGGCGATGCTGAGCCTCAATGACCTCGCGAACTGAGCCGGGAACGGCGCCGCGACCGCCACCGCCACAGACGCTGCCGGGCGCAGACAAGCCCGGCGGCTTCAGCCTGATCGAGCTGGTGGTCGTCCTGGCCGTCATGGGTTTCATCTTGGCCTTGGTCGTCGGCTATCGCGCGCCGTGGAGCAGCGGGCTGAACCTCCAGGCGACCGCCGCCGAGCTCGCCTCCGGTCTTCGTCTCGCGCGCTCGCAGGCAATCGCCGACAACCATCCGGTCGCCTTTGCGCTCGATCTCGCCGGTCGTCGCTATCGGGTTGGCGGCGATCCGCCGCGCAGCCTGCCGCCACAGCTGGCGATCGGGCTGCTGACGGTCAACGGCCAACAGCGCAGCCCCACCTTCGGCGACATCCGTTTTAATCCGGACGGCAGCTCGACCGGCGGGCGGATCACGCTTGCCGATGGCGGCCGGCGCGTGGCCGTCGGCGTCGACTGGCTGACCGGCCGGGTGACGGTCGCCGATGTCCGGTAGGCGCGCGGCGGCCGAGGCGGGCTTCACGCTGCTCGAAGTCGTCGTGGCGGTCGCCATCGCCGGGCTGGCGCTGGTTGGGCTGTTCCAGGCCGGGAGCGGCGGATTGTTTGCGGTCGACACCGCGGCGCGCGCCGAGGAGGCGCTGCAGCGCGCCCAGTCGCACCTCGCCGCGGTCGGGCGCGACGCCGCGCTGGTCGAAGGCGAGTCGAGCGGGGACGACGGCGGCGGCTACCATTGGCGGCTGCAGGTCCAGCCGGCGGCGCAACGGCAGGGGGTCGCGGCGGACGGGGTCACCCCGCAAAACGCCACGCTGTACTCGGTTCTGGTCTCGATCTCTTGGCAGTCGCGCGGGCACGAGCGCGCCGTCACGCTGCAGACCCTGCGTCTCGGCGCCGGCAGCGCCGGAGGCTGACCTGGCCCGCCCCGCCGCGTATTCCCGGCAGAGCGGGTTCACCCTGCTCGAAATCCTGGTCGTCGTCATCGTCATGGGGCTGCTGATGGTCGGGCTCACCGAGGGGGTGCGCGCCGGTGTGGCGCTGTGGGGCGCCCAGCAGCGCCGCGTCGGCGAGACGGCTGAACTCGACGCCGGCGCGCGGGTTTTGCGCATGTTGCTTACCGGCATCTCGGTGCCTCCGTCGAGCACACTCGGCGGGACCAGCTCCGACACCAGTTTCACCGGCTCTGCCGACCAGCTGAAGTTTGTCGGCGAGCTGCCCACCGGTCTTGGGACGACCCAGCGCGCCGACATCTCGATCGCGCTCCGTAAAAGCGATCTGATGCTGTCCTGGACGCCGCACCTGCACGCAGTCATGCTGGGGCCGCCGCCGTCGCCCGGCAAAACCGAATTGATCGGCGGCGTTGCGCGTCTCGAAATCGCCTATTGGGGCTCGACCGCGCCCGACCAGGCGGCGGCGTGGCAGACGCAGTGGGACGGGCCTGCACCGCCAGGGCTGATCCGCATTCGCCTGATCTTTGCCAAAAGCGACCGGCGCCGGTGGCCGGACTTGATCGCGGCCCCAGTGCTGTGAGCGAAATCGCCGATTCGCCAAACCGCGAAACCGGCGTCTGTGTCGCACCGGGCAGCCATTCTCCTTTTGCGATAGTTAATGGGTCTGACGGCATCCTTGCCGCGCAATTTGCGGTTGCGCCGAGTTGAACTCGCAGCGCTTGGCCGCGCGCACGCCTTGTTCGGGCCACATTCCGAAACTTTTTTGACCCGGTCGAGGCCGATGCCGCGTCGGCCTTTCCCGCGCGCGCCCCGCTCTATAGCATGGCGGCGCGGCGGCTAAAGGGTTCGAGTCGGCTCGGTTCCGGGTCATGGTGCGCGACTTTCTAAGTTGGTGGTTCGGCCAGCTGGCGGATCTGCTGCCCCAGCGCTTGCGCCGGTCCGGTCCGACGGCTGCCGACGCCACGGTGATCACACCGATCGGCGCCTTTGGGCAGGCGATCGCGGCGGTCGCGGTCAGCCTGCGCCGAAACGGCAAGGAAAGCCCCCTCGGTCAATTCGCCCTTGGCACCTCAGGCCTGGCCGAAGTCCCTCGCTCGCCCGGCAAACCGGCGGTGCTGCGCCTTGGCGAGGCGGATGTGCTGGGCAAAACCGTGATCCTGCCGCTCGCTGCTGAACGCGAGCTCGCTCAGGCGCTGCTCTTCGAAATGGACCGCGAGACGCCGTTCAAACCCGATGAGCTCTACTGGAACCACCGCGTCGAGGCGGCAGACCGGCAGACCGGGCGCCTGCAGGTGCGCTTGGTGTTGGCGCCAAAGGCCCACCTTGCCTCGCTGCTCGAGCCGCTCGGTCAAGCCGGCGTCGCCCCGGTGCGGGCCGAGATCGCCGACGGCCCCGACGCGGGGTTTTGGCTGCCGCTCGACGGCGACGGCCATGCCGTCGATCGCGGTCGCAGCGTGCTGGTCAAACCGCTCGCGTTGTGCTGTGCGCTGCTGGCGCTGGCGTCGATCGTGACGCCGTTTGTGCGCCAGTCGGCGGCGACGTCGAGGCTCGACCAGTCGCTCGCAACCGGTCGCGCCGCCGCCACCGAGGCTGACCGGCTGCACGCCGAGATCGCTCGCCTGGCCGGCAGCGCCGACCTTGTCGAGAAGGAGCGCCAACAGGTTGGCCAGCCGCTCGCCGTCCTCGCCGCGGCAACGCGGGTGCTGCCCGACGACACTTACGTTACCGAGTTGCAGCTGCAACAGCGCAAGTTGACGGTGAGCGGCCGCTCGGCCGCCGCCGCTCGATTGATCGGCCCGATGGCGGCCGACAACGAGTTCCATAATCCCGCCTTTGCCGCCCCTGTGACGCGAATAGAAGCGCTTCGGCAGGAAATCTTCACGATTGACGCGGAGGTTGCGCCGTAGCCTCGATCGCCACATTGCCGACCGGCCGGCGCGGCCAGGGGCTGGCGGTGGGCCTGCTGCTCCTGGTGCTGGGAAGCCTGTATTTCCTGGCCGTAGCGCCGCTTGTCGAGCTTTACCAGCAAGGCGAGGCGCGACTGGAGGACGGCCGCATGCTGCTGCCCCGATTGCAGGCGGTCGCCGCCGGGTTGCCGGCGTTGCGCGCGCGGGTCGCCGAGCTGCGAGCGGCGGCGCGGACCCGCAAGGTCACCCTCGACGGCGCCAGCGACGCGATCGCCTCCGCCAATCTGCAGAGCCGGATCGAAGGCTTCGCTTCCTCGGTCGGAGCCACGATCGGCAGCACCGAGAGCCTGCCGGTCGAGACCCACGACGGCTACCGCCGCATCGGGCTGCGTATTGCCCTAAACGGCCCCTATGAAACGCTGGTGGGGCTGCTCACCAAGCTGGAGGAGGCGACACCGCCGCTGGTCGTCGACAATTTGCAAGTCCATGGCGTGCTGCGGCGCCCGGGATTGCCGCAGACCGGAGGGGGCGACATCGGTCTCGATGCGGGGATCGACGTCTACGGGTTCCGCAGCGACGACAAAGCGGCCGCTGCCTCGCCATGATCGAGCGGCTGCCGCTGATCGTGCTGCTCGCCGGCTGCGCCTTGTTCGCTGGCGTTTTTGCCGCCGAGATGGCTGCGGCCCCCCCTCCCGACGCCGAAATCGCGAGCGTGGCGCCGCCGCGGATGCCGACACCGCTGCCCGCGGCTCGCCCGTCAGCCAGCGGTCAGTACGATGTGCTGGTGGCGACGATCCTCGCCCGGCCTCTGTTCAGCACCACGCGGCGTCCTCCTCAGCATAGCGACGGCCCGGCGGCAGACTCCAACCTCGACGACGCCCGCTTGGCCGGGATCGTCACCGAGCCCGGCCACCGCTTCGCCATCTTTGCCCCGACCGGCGCCAAGCCGCTGATCGTCAGCGAGGGCGATACCGTGAGCGGGTGGCGGGTCGAAAGCATTACCGCGCGCGAAGTTTCGCTCACCGGCCCCGGCGGAACCAAGACGCTGGAGCCCAAGATCGATCCTAATCTCGCTCCGCCCGCCCCTCCGCCGATGGCTGCGGCAACGCCTCCCGCCGTTCCGCCGATCAACCCCGCGGTGGTGCGGCCTGGATTTCCGCCACCCATGTTCAACCGGCCGCCGCTGCGGCCGGGTCAGCTGCGGGAGCGGCGATGAGGCGGCGTTGGCTCGTGGCGCGGCGCTGCTTTGCGACGGTGGTGGCGCTCATGATCCTCGGCTCCTGCCAGCAGCCGCAGCCGGGCCTGGTCCCGCTCGAGCAGCCGAGCGCGTTGCAACCGGCGGCACCGCGAATCAGCGGCCCGATCCCGACCAACCGATCCCAGGAGCGGTCGTTCGAAGACCGTCGAGCGCCAGCCATGGCTGGTGCCGCAGGCTCGTCGCCGTTGCCGCCGCCCGGTATTGCCGCCGGCGAGGGCGGCGACGTCACGTTGAATTTTGTCGACGCCGACATCCGCGAAATCGTGCGCGCGGTGCTCGGCACGACGTTAAAGGTCGACTACACCATCGATCCTGCGGTGCACGGTACCGGCTCGATCGAAACGCCGTCCCCGCTGCCGCGGTCGGCCCTGCTCGGGACGCTCGAAGCGCTGCTCAACCAGAACGGCGCGACGATGGTGGAGAGGAACGGCATCTACGACATCGTGCCGATCACGGCGGCGGCGGTGAGCAACCTCGCCGCCGGGCGCGGGGTGATCGGCGCCGGTGCCGAGGTCGTCCCGCTGCGCTACGCCGCGGCCAAGGACCTCGCCAAAATACTGGAGCCCTATGTCGGACAGGGCGGCAAGATCGCCGCCGACAGCGCCGGCAACGCGTTGCTGGTCAGCGGCGACGCCGCGGTGCGGCAGACTTTGGTCGGGCTGATCCGCGCTTTCGACATCGATATCCTGGCCGGTCGCTCCTATGCCCTCTTTCCGGTCGGCGACGCCGACCCGGCCAAGCTTGCGGGCGAACTCGAAAAGGTGCTGCAGGCGCAGAGCGACGGCGCCCTCGGCGGCATCGTCCAAGTGCTGCCGATGGAGCGGGTCAACGCGGTTCTGGTCGTCTCGGCGCAGCCGCGGTTTCTCGATGCCGCCGACCGGTTCTTTCGCCTGGCCCAGCGGGTTGAGGATGCGACCGCGCGCACCTGGCACGTCTATTACGTGCAGAATGGGCAGAGTTCCGATCTCGAGGGCCTGCTGCAGCGCGCCTTTACTCCGGGCAATGTCTCGGCCACTCCGCCGCCGCCCGGCAGCACCGCCCCCGGCGCGACACCGGCGGCTCTGGGATTCGGCAATGCCGCCGGCGGTACATCCGGCGTCGGGGGCGCGGCAGGCGGTATCACCTCGACCGGCACCAGCGGCACGAGCGGCAGCACCGGTGGAACGCCGGGCGGATTGGGTTCGGGCCTGACCTCCGGGACCGCGACGAGCGCCTCGGCGGAGACCCCGGCGACCGAACCGCTCTCGACCGAGACCGGCGGCGGCGGCGGCAACGCCAACGTCAACCGGATCCGCATCATCGCCAACCGCACCAACAACGCATTGCTGATTTATGCGACACCGGCCGAATATACGGTCATCGAAGGAATGCTGCACAAGGTCGACATCGTTCCGCTGCAAGTTCTGATTGAAGCAACGATTGCCGAGGTCGATCTGAACGACCAATTGCAGTACGGCACGCAATTCTTCTTCAAAACCGACCATGTCGCGGAGACTCTGGGCGCATCGAACTTAAATACCACTTTGCCGTCGATCCCAGGGATCAGCGGGCTCACCTTTCCGTCGAGTTCGCCTTATTTCATCCTGAGCAAGGGGCCCAATTTTGCGCTTGCGGCACTCGCCCAGATAACCAAGGTCAAAATTCTGTCGGCCCCTGAGATCACGGTGCTCGACAACCAGGCGGCCCGGTTGCAGGTGGGCCAACAGGTCCCGGTGTTGACCGGGCAGGCGACCAGCACGCTGGCGGCGGGTGCGCCGGTCGTCAACAGCGTCGATTATCACGAGACCGGCGTCATCATGCAGGTGACGCCGCGGGTCAACACCGGCGGTCTGGTCTCTCTCGATATCGCTCAGGAAGTCAGTTCGGTAGCCTCGGCGGCGACCAATACGGTCACCGGCTCGCCGACTTTCGATGATCAGGTGTTTCGCACCCGCGTCGCGGTGCAGGACGGACAAACCGTGGGCATGGCGGGTTTGATCACAGACAATGTGTCGCAGGGCAATACCGGGCTGCCGATCCTCAAGGACATCCCGCTGTTGGGAACGCTGTTCTCGACCCAGTCCAATTCCCGGATGCGTTCGGAGCTGCTGGTTCTGATCACGCCGCATGTCATCCACGACCAGCGCGACGCCCGCGATCTGACCGAGGATTTGCGCAGCCAGCTGATCAATGCCGGGCTCGTTCCGCAGGAGGTTCAGCACCAGGGCGCTAGCGGCTCCGCCAACCCGAACGGATTTTAACCGATGCGGCGTGCGCCGCCGCCACCCGCCTTGCCGCCAACCGCCTTGCCGCCGCCCACCGCCTTGTCGCGCCGCAACCGCGGTTTCGCGCTGCTGATCGTGCTGTGGACCCTGGTGCTGGTCGCCTTTCTCGTGCTCCATATGACGGCGAGCGGGCGTACCGAGATCCGCATCGCCGACAATCTCGTCGCCAATGCGGTCGCCGCCGCCGCCGCGGATGGCGCCATCGCCGAGGCGATCTTCAATCTGTCGGACCCGCGCCCGGAGCAGCGCTGGCCGCTCGACGGGCCGCCGCGCATTTTGGCCGTCGGCGAATGCCGCGTCGTCGTGCGGCTCGAAGACGAGGCCTCGCGGATCAACCCGAACCTCGCCGCGCCAGAGTTGATGGCGGCGCTGCTGCAAGTCCTCGGCAGCGATCCCAATGCGGCCCAGCACATCGCCGCGGCAATCGCCGACTGGGTCGGCTCTTCGGCGACGCCCCAGACGGTCGACGCGCTGCAAGCGGAATATCGTGCTGCCGGCCTCGATTACGGACCGCCCGGGGCGCCGCTCGAAACCATGGACGAACTCGGCCGCGTGCTCGGGGTGACGCCGACGCTATACGCTGCGCTGAAGCCGCATCTGACGCTCTATGGGCCGGCCGAGCCGAAACC
>Ga0210390_10001653_pt1 | contig 20895 bp, 23 predicted proteins | sample IncBWH11OmetaG_FD_161050 | JGI IMG/M metagenome (GOLD analysis project Ga0210390, IMG submission 161050) | Forest soil microbial communities from Barre Woods Harvard Forest LTER site, Petersham, Massachusetts, United States - Inc-BW-H-11-O ... | reverse complement strand
GTCGAGGCCAGATCGGTCAGCACGACACTGTCGTTTTGGCGTTCCAGTCGGCAGTGCCGACGTGAAACCGAGCTGCCTTCCAGAAGCACCTCGGCCGGAGCGGTGCGGCCTACGATCAAGGGTAACAGGCCCAACGTTACGTGGCGGGGTGGCGCGTTGTCCGCCAGGATCAACAGCAGGTGCGCTGCCGTCTCGACCTGTGTCCGCGGCGCGATATCGCTGCGGAAGCTAATCGTCCGTTCAGTTAAATCTTCGTCTGACTCCGCCACCGCCACACCGTCCATGCCAACACATCGACGTTACTCTGGACGGTTGTGGCGGGGCAGGCAAGCAGCCGGGCCTATTGCGACGTCGCCGCCGCCGCCGGGATCGCCGCCTGAATGAACTGCACGGCCTGCGCCCGATCGCGCGAAGCCAGCGCCTGCAAGGCCTGCGAGATCTGCGTCACCGCGGGATTATCGCTTGGGTTGTTGGTCTGGCCCATCGGCACTGAACGGCTGAGCAAACGCGTCTGGGCCATCTCGAGCGACTGCTGCGCCTCGCCGGTACGGCCGGCCTGCAACGAGGCTTGCGCGGCGCGCAGGAAATCGACCGGACTGGCATCCGGACCAAGCGACGGGCTTGGCAAATTCGGCGCGATCGTCGAGCGCGTGTCGCTCCCATCGATGTTGCTCGCGCGCGTGCCCATCGGCATCGACATGCCGGTGCCTACGTCGTTGCCGGGCCGCGCGCCGGTCACCGGGTTGGTGCCTGGCGGCACACCCTGCGCGTTCGTGGTCTGAGCCAGCACGGGTGTACCGGCAAGGCAGGCCAGAACGGCGAATGAGAGTGCCAGGGAACGCATCTTGGGTTCTCCTCTCGATTGTGGCAATTGGTTACGAGCCCGGCGTGCCGCAATTGTGGCAAGCCAACGCGTCGCGGGATGACATGCCTGTGAGGGTCAACGCCAGCGACGATGAAACCACAGCCACTGATCCGGGTTTTCCTTCACCCAGCGCTCGATCACCGATGTGATCATCTGCGTGGACTGCTGCACATCGATCCGCCCGTCGGCGCCGCGCGGCAGGTCGAACGGTCCCTCGGCTGCGATACGGAAGCGATGGCCCGGCAGGCGGATCACCCGCACACCGACGACCGGGCAATCGAACTGGCGGGCGAGGCGGGCGATCGACGGGTTTGCCTTGCAGCTTCTGCCGAAGAACGTCACGTCCACACCGCGCGAGAAGCGCTGATCCACCAGCATGCCGAGGTGCTCGCCGCGTTCCAGCGCTGCGGCCATCTCCAAAGGCGCCTGCGCGCGGCTACGGATCAGATGGCCCATCAGCGGTGTTCGGATGCTGGCGATCTCGCGCGCGACGGCCTTATTGTTAGGCATGCGATAGAGCACTGCGGATGGCAGGCCGTGCGCCGCTGCCATCACCGCCGGCAGTTCCCAGTTGCCGAGATGCGCCGCGAAGCACAGTGCGGGTTTCCCGTCGTTCTGTAACTCGATGAAGACGTGCTCATCGTCGGTTACCATGCGGCCTGCGTGCGGATGCGCCGGGTCATAGTCCCACAACCGGCCGAGATGCACGTATTCGCCGGCGACACGACCGAGATTGTCCCAGGCACCGCGCAGTGTCGCAGCGATCCATGCCGAGTCTTTTTCCGGGAACGCGGCGCGAAGATTGGCGCGGCCGACGCGATGCGTCGGGGTCAGCGGGCCGATGCGCCGAGCCATCGCGCCACACCAGTCAGAGGCGCGGTCGGGATCCGAACGGCGGAGCGCCGCCAGCGTGTACTTCACCAGGCGGCCAAGCAGCCGGTCAGCATAGAGCGAAAAGTATCGGGCCAGTTTAGAGCTCGACAAGGAGCTTCCCGAAAACGTCGCGACTTTCCAGCCGCGCGAGGCCGACACGGAAGTCAGCCAGCGGATACACCGTGTCGATCACGGGCCGCACGCCGGAGGCGATGCGGTCGAGCGCGCGGCCGAGCGAGTGCAGCGGCGAACCAAACGAGCCGATGATGCGGTATTGTTGCTGGAAGAGCTGCATCAGGTTGATGCTGCCGGATGGACCCGATGTCGCACCGCACGTCACCAGACGACCGCCGCGCCGCAACGACAGCAGCGAGCCGCTCCAGGTGTCGGCTCCGACATGTTCAAACACAACGTCGACGCCCTTGCGGGCGGTAAGCTTTCGCACGACGCCCTCGAAGCGGTCCGTGCGGTAATTGATGATGTGATCGGCGCCGAGGTCGCGAGCCTTCGTCGCTTTGTCGTTGCTGCCGACGGTTGTGATGACCGTGCAGCCAAGCGCCTTCGCCACGCGGATAGCAATGCTGCCGATGCCGGAACCACCGGCATGCACCAGGATCCATTCGCCCGGTTCCAGTCGCGCGTTGTCGAAGAGCATGTGTTCCACCGTGGCATAGGCGACAGCGACGCAGGCGGCGTCGCGTAGATCGACCGCGTCGGGCAGCTTGGCGGTGAGGCGCGCGGGGTGGTTGGTGAAGGCCTGCGCGAAGCCATCGACATGGAAGCCGCGCACGCCGGCGACATTCTCGCACAAGTTCTCGCGGCCGCGCGTGCAGCCCGAGCACGTGCCACAAACCAGCGCGGCGTACGGCACTACGCGATCGCCGGGCGCGAGCGTGGTGACGCCGTCGCCGATCGCAACCACCTCGCACGCTGCCTCGGCGCCGACCGTGAGGGGGAACTGTCGTTTGGCGAAGGCCATGCCGCGGAAGCCCCACACGTCGATATGGTTCAGCCCGACGTAGCGGACGCGAAGCTGGACCTCACCAGGAGCGGGCGGGGGAGGGCGCACGCCCCGGGTCAGCGCGAGCTCGCGATCTGCCAGCAGTTGCAGCGCGTTGATTGGCGGCACGTTGGGCGCGGTCACCCCTACGGGAGTCCCATCACCAGACACACGTTCTGCCCGCCGAACCCGAACGAATTGGAAATCGCATGCTGCACCTGCGCGTCGCGCGCGACGTTGGGCACGCAATCGACTGGCAGCGTCGGATCGGGAGTCTCGTAGTTGATCGTAGGTGGCAGTCTGCCGTGCCGCATCGCCAGCAAGGTGAAGATCGCCTCCACGGTACCGGCTGCGGTCAGGGTATGGCCGATCATCGACTTGTTGGAGGAGATCGGAATTGCGCCAGCACGCTCGCCGAACACGGCGGATACGCCGACCCATTCCATCTTGTCGTTCTCCGGCGTGCCGGTGCCGTGCGCGTTGATATAGCCGATGGCATCCGGTGCCAGCCCGGCATCCTCGAGCGCGTTCCGCATGCAGGCGATGATCGGCTTGCCGTCCGGAGATGAGCGCGTGCGATGGAACCCATCAGCCATCTCGCCGCAGCCTTCCAGCACGCCAAGTATTTTCGCACCGCGAGCGCGTGCATGTGCGAGAGTTTCCAGCACCAGTGCGCCGCCACCTTCAGCCATCACGAACCCGTCGCGGTCCTTGCTGAACGGGCGCGCGGCAGCCTGAGGCGGATCGTTGCGAGTGGACAGCGCAGACAGCAGTGAGAAGCGGATGAGGCTTTCGGGGTTGACCGATGCATCGGTACCGACCACCAGCGCCGCCTCGGCCTCGCCGCGCCTGAGCGCCTCGACACCGAGTTGAATGGCGGTGGCACCTGATGCGCAGGCGGTGGAGGTTGCCACCGGCGAGCCCTTGGTGCCGAAGCGCACCGCAAGGTTCTCCGCGACCGAGCCGAACAGGAACCGCTCGTAGTAGCGCGCGAACTTTCCGGTTGCCGCGGCGCGCAGCAGGTCATCGTAGGTGACGGTTTCGTTGGCGCCGGAGGCGGTGGCCAGCACGAGACGCTGCGGCCATTCCAGTTCCACTGGCGGCAACGCCAGAAACATCGGTCCGGGAAAGTCGCCCCGCGTGCCGACGCCGGACTCCGTCAGCGCCTCGTCGACGACCAGTTCCGCCATTCGCTCGGAAAGTGCCGGCGCCGACAACTCGTCGACCGGCACAAAGTCCACCGTGCCGGCTATGTTGGTGCGCAGGCCGCCGATCGGAAATCGCGATATGCGCCGAATGCCCGAGTGCCCGGCGGTCAGTTCGCACCAGTTGTCCTTTTTTCCCGCGCCGAGTGAGGTCACGAGGCCGGTGCCTGTCACCACCACGACCGGACGGCCGCGACTATCCGTGTCTGCGCGTCCCATGCCCGCCTCCTAGCCCGCCTCGACCACGGCGAGCGCCTCACCGCGCCAATGGCCCCATGACGTCACCAGCACCTGGCGCAATTCGTCGGTCATCGGCTGTTCGTCAGGTTCGAGTGGCGCGAACAGCCGGCGGCGCGACAGCGACAATGCCGCCAGCGCGAGATTGGCGGGAAACGACGGCTCCAACGAGTGGCCGAATGCGGTCGCCGTGCCGCGTACCGGCAGCCCGAGACCGCTCAGGAACGTCATCTCTTCGGCGGTGACCGCGGCAACACCAGAGGCGCCGGAAATCACCGCGGCATGTGGTGGCCACAGATGATGGCGCATCGTTGCAAGCTGCCGTTCGGTGGTCGCGGTCGCCTCGCCTGCGCGACGCCGGCAGCGATCGGTGGCGAGCGCGGCGATGTGAGCCAGCGCAGGCGCACCGCGCTTGGCGGCGTGCTCGCGACTCTCGACCACCAGGAAGCAGCCCACCGACCCCAGCACCATGCCGCCACCTGCCGCCTGACGCGCCCAGACGCCGGCTATCGGCCGCTTCCACAGCAAACCGCCCATCTCGTAGTGCAGCAGGATGTCCGGTCGCCGAGCATTGTACGAACCGCCGACCAGGAACAGATCGCCTTGACCCGCAGCGATACGGGCGCAGGCAACACGCACGGCATCGGCGCCAGATGCCTCTTCGCCCATGAAGGTTCGTGACGAGCCCACCACGCCGTGCACGATTGAGATGTTGCCGGCGAGCAGGTTGGAAAGCTGCGCGAGGAACAGCGTCGGTCGCAGGTCCGACAGTAAGTGCTCGTTCAGGAACACGCCCGGATCGGCCGCTGACGGCAGTCCCGACAGGATCGCAGTATCCACGGCGTAATCGCGCTCGCCACCGCCGGCGGCAACGATCATGTCCATGCGCGACAGCAGGTCCGCGTTGCCTTTGACACAAGCAGAGTCCAGCGCGAGTCCAGCGGCGTAGGAGCCGATGCGCTGCCATGCCTCCATTTGCCGCTGATCGCCACGCTTCGATATCTGTTTATCGAGGTCGAGTGGCGTCATCGGATGAACCGGCCAGGGCGCGAAGGTCGTGGCGTCGACCACCTGCACGAATCCGCCATCGCGGTTCAGCGCCGACCAGTGCGCCTCGATCCCCTCGCCGAGGCAGGAGACAAGGCCGATCCCGGTGATCATCGCATCGCGTGGACTAGCCATGCAGGAACGCCTCCGGCACGGCGACACGCCGCGCGGTCTCCAGCATTTCAGCGCGCAGCGTGTCGTTCGGGAAGGGCGCGACGCGATAGGTGATTTCGGCGTCGGCCACCTTCTTGCCTCCGGAGCTTATGTTCCCCTTGACCACCGCGTAGCCCGAACCGTCGTGCACCAGCCGCGCCTCGACCTGCAGCGTCTGGCCGGGAGCAACGAAGGCACGCAGCTTGGCCTCTTTCACCTGGGCGAGGAACGGCATTCGCTGAAAGCGCAGCACGGCAAGCAGCAGCCAACCGCCGGTCTGAGCCATGGTTTCGATCATCAGCACGCCGGGCAGCAGCGGATAGCCGGGAAAATGGCCCTCAAACACCGGACTTTCGTCGGGCACGATGCAGTCGGCTCGGATGGTTCGCGCCTCCAGATCGAGCGCCGCGATCCGGTCCACCATTTGAAAGAATTCCAGCCGCATGGCGGATCAGGCCGCCTTGGCAGCCACCAGCGCGTCGATGTTCTTGCAGAGATTGCCGAGAACGAAATACTCGTCGGTCGATACCTTTCCGTCGTTCACTTCCTGCGTCCATTGCTCAAGTGGCATCTTGATGCCGAACGCCTTGTCGATGGCGAAGGCGACGTCGAGGAAATCCAGGCTGTCGATGCCGAGATCATTGATGGCGTGGCTCTCCGGCGTGATCTTCTCACGCGCGATATCGCACGTTTCCGCAATGATTCCAGCGACGGTTTCGAAGGTCGACGACATCGATCAGCCCTTGCAAATGCGGCCGGGCACTAACATTGCGGCGGGGGTGCCGCAAGAGCGACCCGCCAAGCTACAACCAGTGCGCCGCGTGCCACACCCAGCCGGAATCGGTCCTCTCCCAGTAGGGCGGCATCCAGGTCCCACTGTTGCCGGCCGCATCGACGTATTGGCCGGGCACCCAGACATACGAGCTACCCGTCCAGTCCCAGTGTCCCGGTTGCCAGGTCAGCGGAACCGGGCTGACCGGCGGCTTGGGGATCGTCTCGGCCATCGGTGCCGGCATTGGGGCCGGAGGTGCGGAACTGGCGCAGGCGGCCAGCAACAGCAAGACGGCGATAGCGCAATACCTCATAAGGCGGAACCTCCTCAGCCGGGCAACAGCACGGTGGCGACGGCCTGCGCGGCGATGCCCTCGCCACGCCCGGTGAAGCCTAGCTTTTCGGTGGTGGTCGCCTTCACCGAGATGCAGGACGGATCGACCCCGAGGATGCCGGCCAGTCGCGCGGCCATCGCCGCCGCATACGGGGCGATCTTCGGCCGCTCGCAGATCAGCGTCACGTCGGCATTGGCCAGCCTGCCGCCTCGCAGGGCGATGCGCCCTGCGGCATGCGCCAGGAAGCGGGCGCTGTCGGCGTTCCTCCAGGCGGCCTCGGAGGGAGGGAAGTGGCGACCGATATCGCCTTCGGCGAGCGCACCATAGATGGCGTCGCACAGAGCGTGGATGCCGACATCGGCATCGGAGTGGCCGGCAAGGCCCTTGTCATGTGGCACAGCGACGCCGCACAGCATCAGGGGGCGCCCCGACTCCAGCACGTGGACGTCGAAGCCGGTGCCGACGCGCGGGATCAGGGCGGCGGTCATGGCGCGCTCCAGCCGGGGCAGGTCGTCGGCGTAAGTCAGCTTGATGTTGTCTTCTGAGCCGGCGACGACCGCCACGCTTTCTCCGATCGCTTCCAGCAGCGCCGCATCATCGGTCGCGGCCACGTCGGTGACTGTGCGGTGCGCCCCAAGCAGCACCTGATAGCGGAACGCTTGCGGCGTCTGAGCCCGATACAGCCCCTCGCGTGCCACCGTGGCAGCGATTGTGCCGTCCGTCACGAGCTTCAGGGTATCGGCAACCGGGACGGCGGGGATCGCTCCGGCGGCGCGCTCGAGCGCGGCCAGCAGGGCCGGGATCGTCCCTACGGGGATCAGCGGTCGTGCTGCGTCGTGAACGAGGACGACGTCAGGCGCCGCCGTCGCCAAAGCCTCCAGTCCGGCCCGAACGCTGTCCTGCCGCGTCGTGCCACCCGGAACCGTTGGTTGGTGTCGCAGGCCGGTGAGCGCCGCATCAATCGCCACGGCATCACCGACCGGTTGCAGCAGCGCCACGTGTGCGGCCAAAGTCTCGGCGGCATGGCGGATCATCGGCTTGCCCGCCACAGGCACGAACTGCTTTGGCATCTCGGCGCCGAACCGGCTGCCGGAGCCAGCTGCCACCAGGATCGCTGCTATTTGCATTGCGGCACCGTTGCCGGGCCGACGACCCGGCGTCAATCGCCCGTTGGCAGTTCGGCCCGTCCGCGGTCACGATTCAGCCTTTCAGCGACAGCATCTCCAGCAGTTTCAGCACCGGCGTGATCCCCTAGCAGCCGCTGACCGGCGGCCCAGGTGTGCACCATGTGCGGCGGCGACTTGCCTCCCGCCCGGTCGAGCGAGCGTCGCAAAGTCCATCGATCGCCGCCACACCGGCAAGCGGCTCGGCGTGAGAAGTCCGCCAGATCAACCGATTGGCACGGTGAAATGAAATGCGCTGCCGCCGCCGGAATTTCGCTCCCTCCACAGCACTCCACCGTGCGCCTCGACTATGGTACGGCACACGGACAGGCCGATTCCCATGCCTTCAGCCTTTGTCGTGACGAAAGGCTGAAATAGCCTGGCCTCGATCTCGGGTGAAATCCCGCTGCCGCTATCGGTCACGCTTACCAGAACATGATCCTCACGCACTGACGCGGTTATCGCGAGTTCGCGGACCTCACAGCTCACCATCGCCTCCAGGGCGTTGCGGATCAGGTTCAGCAGCACTTGTTGGATCTGCACGCGGTCCACTGACGCCGCCGGGAGGTTCGGGTCCATGCTGATCAACACCTTGACGCCGCGCTCCTTGGCACCGATCAGCGCCAGGGCGCTCGCCTCCTCGATCAGCTGTGCAATGCTTTCCGGCTGGCGCGCCACCTCGCCGCGTGTGACGAAGCTGCGCAGCCGACGGATGATCTCGCCGCTACGCAGCGTTTGCTCCACCGCATGGTTCATCGCCTCACGGATGCGTTCGAGATCGGGCTCGGGCAACGCAAGCAGCCGCACCGCCGCGCGGACATAGTTGGCGGTGGCGGTCAGCGGCTGGTTCAGCTCATGCGCCAGTGCGGCCGCCATCTGTCCCATCGACCGCACCCGTGAAACGTGCAACAGCCCGTCCTGCAGTTCATGCAGCCGCCGCTCTGTCTGCTGTCGCTCGGTGAGGTCGCGGATGAAACCGGTGAACAGCCGCTGACCCGTCTGGCTCGCCTCGCCGACCGACAGCTCCATCGGGAAGGTGCTTCCGTCCTTGCGCCGCCCAACGACCACACGACCAATGCCAATGATGCGCCGCTCGCCTGTGCGACGGTAGCGGGCGAGGTAGCCGTCGTGCTGCTCGCGGTATGGCGGCGGCATGAGCATCCTGACGTTCTGGCCACGCACCTCATTCGCGGTGTAGCCGAACAGGCGCTCCGCTGCCGAGCTGAAGAACTGCACCGTCGCGAGCTCGTCGATCACGATCATCGCGTCCGGTACGGTTTCCAGGATCGAGCGCAGCAGTGCCGACTCGCTGGCGACCGGGTCGGACTGGGGCGGGACGTCCGATTCCTTCATGGAACGGTGAAGTGTAGCGACGCCGCACCAGCGGGCAAGTGGTCTGCCGCGAAGTCTGTAACAATCAGTCGCTGGCGCGCTCTATGAAATCCAGCAGCACCTCATCGTCCAGCGGCTTTTCCAGCACCTCCGCGACGTCGAGGTCACGTGCCAACCGAATCATGTCGGGGGACGGTGAACCGGTGATCAAGGCTACCGGCAGGGTTATGCCCCGGCTGCGCAGACGGGCCACCAGTTGCAGGCCTGTCTGGTCGGGCATGTGCTGGTCCACCACCAGGCACGAGAGCTGGTCGACTGGCGCGTCGAGGAGAAATTGGGCGGCCGAACCGTAGGTGGCGACGGAGTGGCCGGCGATCTCCAACAGGAACCGGAGCGAATCGCGTACCGCGTCGTCATCGTCGACCACGGCTACCAGCCGGCGCGAACCGCTTTGCATCCTGTTTGCTCCCGCGCCCGTCGCGCAGATGTTGTGGGTCAGCATGGATGCAATGTCGTCGAATCCGGAATAGCCCGCCTTGACCTAGGTCAACGGCCCGACGCTTTTGCGTGTTCCGCCGCGATCGTCATGCGCACCAGCTCCGGCAGGCTGCGGGCACCCATCTTCTCCATGACGCGCGCCCGGTGCACTTCGACAGTACGTGGGCTGGAGCCGAGATCGTACGCGATCGTCTTGTTCGGCTGACCGGCCACCAGGTGGCCCAGTACTTCGCGCTCGCGCGGGGTGAGCGTGGCAAGGCGCCTCATGGTGTCGGCCACGGCCGCGGCCTCGTCGCGCACCCGTCGGTTGATCGCGACGGCGCCGCTGACCGCTGTCAGCAACTGCTCGTCGCCAAACGGCTTTTCGAGGAAGTCCGCGGCGCCGGCCTTCATGGCCTCCACCGCGATCGGCACATCGCCATGGCCGGTCATCACGATCACCGGCAGGCGGATGCCCTGCTCACTCATGCGACGCTGCAATTCCAGGCCATTGAGTTCCGGCATTTGCACGTCGGTCAGCACGCAGCCGGCCGTGCGATCGGAAGCCGCCTGCAGGAAGGCCACGGCTGAATCGTAGGCACGCACCGCGTATCCCGCCGACTCCAGGAGAACCATCAATGAATCCCGCACGGACGCATCGTCGTCTACTATATGGACCAGAGGTGCCTCAGCCATCAGGCGACTCCTGCCAGCGCATTCCGGAGGTGATACGTAGCATTCCGTACGTCCGTTTCCGAATTTCGCGCCTCGTGAGCCGCCGATACACCCGGAGCCAGCGAAAACACTTAGCGGGCGATGGAGAGACGGATGCAGGCGACAATGCAGCGGACGGAACAGCGCTTTGGCGATGCGAGTGCCCGGAATGCCGCCATTCGGCCGCGGCTGCAGCCGGCGCCACGCGATGCGCTCGATCTGCTGGAGCAGTTCGGCACCACGGTCACCGTGATGCATGACCGGGAAATTCATGGTCAGGGGGTTCGGGCGGATTACTGCTACCGCATCCTGAGCGGCTGCGTTCGGATGGTCAGGTTGATGGAGGACGGCCGGCGCCAGATCGGCGAGTTCCTGTTGGGTGGCGACCTGCTGGGCTTCGATGCGCTGGAGACCTACGACTTTTCGGCCGAGGCGGTGTCGGACGTCGTGTTGCGGCGCTATCCGCGCCGGATGGTGGATGCGCTGGCCGAGAGCAACGTGGCGCTGACGCGCCGGCTACGCGATCTGACCTCGATCAGCCTGCGCATGGCCTATACGCGCCTGGTGCTGCTCGGACGGAAGACCGCGACCGAGCGGATCGCCACATTTCTGCTGGAGATGGCGGAGCGCCTGCCCGAAACGCGCCCGCAGGTGCTGGACCTGCCGATGAGCCGCACCGACATCGCCGATCATCTCGGGCTGACGATCGAGACGGTGTGCCGGCTACTGGCGCATCTGCGCCGCGAGGGCACCGTCACCGTCGAGCCCGGTCGCATTACGATCTGCGACGGCGTCGCCTTGCGGCAGATGGCGTCAGAGCCGCGGCACTGAGCCGGCTCAGGCGTTGCGCAATACGGCGGGTGGAACCCGGAACGCGACCATCAACCGGTTCCAGCCGTTGATCGCCACCACCGCCATCGTGAGATCGACCAACTCGCGCTCGCTGAACTCGGCTCGCGCCGTTTCGTAGACGTCGTCCGGTACGTGGGTATCGGCGACGCGGGTGACCGACTCGGTCCATGCCAGCGCGGCGCGCTCACGTGGCGAGAATACGGGCGCCTCACGCCATGCACCGATCAGATCGAGGCGCTCCTGTGACTCGCCGGCCTTGCGTGCGTCGCGCGTGTGCATGTGCAGGCAGAACGCGCAGCCGTTGATCTGCGAGGTGCGGATCTTCACCAGTTCTTTCAACTGTGGTTCCAGATCGCTCGAATTGACGTAGGATTGCAGGCCCAGCATGGCCTTGTAGGCATCCTGGCTGACGCGTGCGGTATCGATTCGTGGCTGCATGTCGGCCTCCATCGCTGACAGAGCCAGGAATGGTGATCGCGTCGTGCTGCTGCCAGTCCAAACCTCTTGGACTCGACCGTACCAACCGCATGCGGCAGGCTCGACGGTGAACCCCAAGGAGGTCTGTTCGATGCAGTTCGGCGTGTTCGACCACATGGATCGTGGACCGGTGTCGCTCGACCGATTCTATGCAGATCGACTGCGGTTGGTGGAGGCGTACGACCGCGCCGGTTTCTACGGCTATCACGTCGCTGAACATCATGCGACGCCGCTCGGCGTCGCGCCGTCGCCCGGTGTCTGGTTGGCCGCGGTGGCAGAGCGCACGAAGCGGTTGCGCTTTGGGCCGCTGGTATATCTGCTGCCGCTCTACCATCCGCTGAAGCTGTTGGAAGAGATCTGCATGCTCGATCAGATGAGCGGCGGACGCTTTCTGCTCGGGGTAGGGCGTGGGATTTCGCCGATCGAGCTGCGATACTTCGGCATCGATCCGGACACCGCGCCGGCGATGTACGCCGAGGCGCTTGAAGTGATTCTGCGTGGCATGACCAACAAGGAACTGAGCTTCGAGGGGAAATACTACCGCTACGCCAATGTGCCGATGGAGCTGACGCCGCTGCAGCAGCCGCATCCGCCACTTTGGTATGGTATCGGCCGACCGGACGGCGTGCCGTGGGCGGCGGAGCGCCGGGTCAACGTCGTCGCCAATCTCGGCGGCAAGGGGATGCGTGCGATCACCGACCGCTACCGCGCCGAGTGGGCGGCGCTGGGCAACCCGGCGGACGAGATGCCGCTGATGGGCGTCAGCCGCCACATCGTGATTGCCGAGACTCGCAAGGAGGCACTGGAGATCGCGCAGCGCGGCTACCGTAAGTGGCGCGACAGCTTCCTGGTGCTCTGGCGCAAGCACAATATGCAGTTGCCTAATCCCAATGCACTGTTCCCTGAGCGGTTCGAGGAAGCGGAGGCGCAAGGCCGCGCGGTCGCCGGGACACCGGAGCATGTGCGCGAGTTCGTGCAGACGTCGATCGATGACGGTGGGCTGAACTACCTGCTCTGCCGCTTCGCATTCGGTGACATCACGTGCGACGAGGCGCTGCAATCGGTGGAGCTATTCGATCGTCATGTGAGGCCGGCGATCGCGCCGGCGCCGGAGGATGCCTGATGTCGGCGGAGTACGAGGTCTTCGCAATTCGCTACGCCACGCGTGAGGCGCGGCGGGCCGAGCAATTCATCGGCGGCTATCGCACGACGACCCGATGCCGATGGACTATTTCGTCTGGGTGGCGAAGAACGCCGACCGGGCGGTAGTGATCGACATCGGCTTCACCGCCGAAAGCGGCGGCGGAAATTGACGCGCGATCCGGTCGTGGTTGGATCTGGCGCCGAACGCCTAAACACGCGAACCCGAACACCCTGTCATTGCGAGAAGCGAAGCAACAAAGCAAGCTCCACCAAGTAACGCACTCGATGGAGATTGAGTCGATCAGCTATCAAGAAGCCACGAGCAGACTGTGCCGCGCGCATCAAGGGAAGGCGTGGATGGCTGGCCTTCGCCGGCCATGACGAATACCGGTCTCATCCAGCGCGGGTCCGCCGCCAGGCGGGTGTGGAACTCGCAATGACGGGTCAGTCACGCCGACATCTTGATAGGCGGCTCCAGATCGTCGGGCAGCGGGCAAACGTACGGATTGCGGCTGATGCGCGCCTGATGATCCGCCTTCGCGCGTGCCAGGAGCACCTCGTCCTGGATCACATCGACGGCGGTGCCGGCCATCACCTTCGCCACGTGCACCAGTCCTTTGTGTGCGGTCGGCATTTTGCCCTGTGCGGTGAGTTGCCACGAATGGCCTGGCGTGCCGATCGCGTAGGTGGCGCCGCGAGCCTGCACCGTCGGCACCACCCAGCTCACGTCGCCGACATCGGTCGAACCCATCATCGGCGCGCTCTTTGCATCCAGCGGGACGATCTGGTCGCACAGCGGCACATCGTGCTGCGTCGGCAGCCCGACGCGGCGATACGCTGCCTCGATATCCTCATCGGTCAGTGTCGCCTGGATCTTGGCTGCGAATGCGCGGTCCGCATCGTCGAACGGCGGCGGCCCGAGGCGCTGGAGATTGTCGTGCATCGCGCGTTCCAGTGGCGTGTTCGCCAGCAGGTTGGACACCGCGCTGACCACCTCCGATTCCACCCGCGTCTCAGTCATCAGCGCGGCTCCGTCGGCGATCTTGCGCACGCGCTCGATAAGTCGCGTCAGCTCGGGCAGGTCGCGGGCACGGATCAGGTAACGCACCTTAGCGCGCGCCTGCACGACGTTGGGCGCGATGCCGCCCGCGTCCAGCAGCGCGTAGTGCACACGCGCATCGGATGGCATGTGCTCGCGCATGTAGTTCACGCCGACATTCATCAGCTCCACTGCATCGAGCGCGCTGCGCCCGAGATGCGGCGCGGCGGCGGCATGCGACGCGCGGCCATGGAATGTGAAGTCGATGCGCGTGTTGGCGAGCGACACCGCCTCGGTCACGCCTGCGAACGCCGCGGGGTGCCAGGAGATCGCGACGTCCACATCGCTGAACGCACCGGCGCGCGCCATGAAGCCCTTCGCAGCGCCACCTTCTTCAGCGGGACAGCCGTAGTAGCGCACGCGACCCTTGATGCCGTGCGTCGCCAGATAGTCCTTTACCGCCGCGGCTGCCAGCATCGACGCGGACCCCAGCAGGTTGTGACCGCAGCCGTGTCCATAGCCATCACCCGGCAGCGGCTTTGGTTCGGCCACGCCGGCTTCCTGGCTGAGGCCGGGGAGTGCGTCGTATTCGCCGAGGATGGCGATCACCGGACCGCCTTCGCCTGATTCCCCCATCACTGCCGTGGGAATGCCGGCGACGTCCCTTGTCACGCGAAACCCGTGCTGCTCCAGCATCGCGGTGTGCTCGGCGCAGGAACGGAATTCGCTATAACAGAGTTCCGGCATGCCCCAGACGCGATCGCTGAGCGCCTCGAAGTCGTCCTTCCTGGCATCGACCAGACGCCAGATTTCTTCAGTGTTCTGCATGACCGGACTCCTCGTGTCTGAAGCAGGAAACCAAGTGGTCATTCACCATCCCGGTCGCCTGCATGAAGGCATAGCATATGGTCGAGCCGACAAAGCGGAAGCCCCGTTTGGCCAGCGCCTTGCTCATCTGATCAGACAAGGCGGTGGTGGCCGGCACCTGCTTGCTCTCCTGCCAGCGATTCACCAGTGGCTTGCTGCCGACGAAGGACCAGAGATAAGCGTCGAGGCTGCCATGTTCGGCGATCACATCGAGCGCGACGCGGGCGTTGTCGCGCACCGAATGGACCTTCAGCCGGTTACGAACGATGCCAGACGATGTCAGCAGCTTTTCCAACGTGGGGTCGCGCATGCCGGCGACGCGCTTGATGTCGAAGCCGTGGTAGGCACGCCGATATTCTTCGCGTCGTGCGAGGATTGTCCGCCAGGAGAGCCCGGCCTGAGCGCCTTCGAGCGTCAGCAGCTCGAACAGCGCGCTGTCGTCGTGATGCGGCACGCCCCACTCGCGGTCGTGATAGTCGAGCATCGCGGCATCGGCACCTTCGGCCCATGAACAGCGAGAAATCGTCACGGCACCATCCTCCCCTTCCCCTTGCGGGAGGGGGTTGGAGGGAGGGGGAAGTGGAGCGCCCGCTGCCCCCTTTCCCCAGCCCCCTCCCGCAAGGGGAGGGGGAGGCAGATTGGCTGGTTCACTTGACCGGCTTCACGTCGACCAGGTGCAGATCCTCGCCGACCGTCGGCACATAGGTGAATCCTGCGCGCGTCGCCCAGATGTTCTTCTGAATGTGCAGCGGAATGATCGCGACATCGTCGAACGCCATCTGCTGCGCCTGCTGCAAAACCTTCTCCCGCGCCGCGTCGTCCGCGGTACCCAGCGCCTCTCCGATCAGCTTGTCGAGCGCGGGATTGGAATAGCGCCCACGATTGGCGGCGCCCCAGCCCTTGGCCGGATCGAACGTGGCGTTCTGCGCGATCAGCGCATCCGACGCCTCAGCCGTGCCGGTGCCCCAGCCGAACAGAAACGCCGAGAACAACTGTTTATTGGCCTGCCCGACGTAGCTCGACCACGGCAACGGATCGACCTCGGTCTGCACGCCGATGCGCGTCCACATCTGGCCGACCGCCTGGATGATCTTCGCATCGTTCACGTAGCGGTCGTTCGGTCCATGCAGCGCGATGCGGAGACCCTTGGGATAGCCCGCCTCCGCCAGCAGCTTCTTCGCCTGCTCCGGATCATACGGCGGCGGTTTGATGTCGGGGTCGTAGCTGTACACGCCCGGCGGCAGGTACTGCCCGGTGGGCACCGCTGCGTCCTCTATCACGCGATCGACGATCGCCTTGCGATTGATCGCGATCGACAATGCCAGGCGCACACGCCGGTCCTTCAGCGGATTCTTGTCCAGCTTCTCACCGTTGGGTCCGAACACGTGAGGGCTCGGCCCATCGCGCGATTGATCTAGACCGAGAAAGATGAGCCGCAGGCCAAGCGTCTCCCACAGCTTCACCTTCGGATCCTTGCGCAGCTTCTCGAGATCCTCGGTGGGCACGAAGTCGATGAAATCGACATCGCCGGCAAGGAGTGCCGCCGTGCGTGAGGCATCATTCGGCATGAAGCGGTAGCTGACCTTCTGCCAGACCGGCTTCGGTCCCCAGTAGCTGTCGTTGCGCTCCAGCTCGACGCGGTCACCCGGCCTGAACGACACGAAGCGGAATGGCCCGGTGCCGATTGCCGCCTGGCCGCTGTTGAAGTCCTCGGTCGTCATCCCCTCGTCGATCTTGTGATTGATGATGAAGAACAGCGAAAGATAGGTCGGCAGCAGCGGGAATGCACCCTTGGTGTGCAGGCGGATGGTGTGTTCATCCACTACCTCGGTACTCGTCACCGGCTTGGTGTAGGCGGCGAAACTGCTTGGGCTGTTGGGCACTTTGGGAATGCGCTCCATGGTGAAGACCACATCGTCGGCGACGAATGCATTACCGTTCTGGAACTTCGCATCGCGCAGCTTGAGCTCCCATGTATCGGGAGCCACCAGCTTCCAGGACTCCGCGAGACCCGGGATGAGGCGGGCGTGCTCGTCCTGCTCAACCAGCCGGTTGAAGATCTGGGTGGAGAGCGAGATGTTGGGCGCGAGATTGTGGTAGTGCGGATCGATGCTGGTCACCGGCGAGCTCACCGCGACCCGCAGCGTCTGAGCGGTCGCCGGCAATGACAGCGCCAACGACCCCGCGCAAAGCGCAATCCGCCCGTAACGTCGCATGGTCCATCCCCCGGCCGGTTCGGTCGGGGGTTATAGCGGCAGGTGCAGATCAGGCCCAGTGGCCCGGCACCCAGCGCCAGCCATTGTAGTGGGCCGGCACCCATGCCCCGCCAGGACGTCCGTAGACCGGCACCGGCGCGATCACGCAGCCGGACAAGGACGTCAGGCAGAGCACCAGCATTAGCAGGCTGCCGATCCGTCGGATCATCGCGAGGAGCTCCTTGAAGCGTCGCACTTACGCTGCTACCGCCGTTTTGCTGGTCGGTTGCCCTGTTGTATCGGTCTGTGACAGCGGCCTCGCGCCGCCGCCCGACCGGAATTACAACAAACGGCATGAACATCCTCTCCATCCAGTCCTGGGTCGCCTACGGCCATGTCGGGAACGCCAGCGCGGTGTTCCCATTGCAGCGGCTCGGTGCCGAGGTATGGTCGATCAACACGGTGCAGTTCTCGAACCACACCGGGTATGGGCACTGGACCGGGCAGGTCTACTCCGGCGATGCGGTGCGCGAGCTGGTGGACGGCATCGCGGCGCGCGATGTGCTGCGGCATTGCGACGCCGTGCTGTCCGGCTACATGGGCGACGCCGGCATCGGCGAGGCGATCCTGCACGCCGTAGCTCGTGTGCGCGAAGCGAACCCCAACGCGATCTATTGCTGCGATCCGGTGATCGGCGATGTCGAGGAAGGCGTGTATGTGCGGGAAGGCATCGAGGAATTCCTGCGCGATCATGCACTGGCGCAGGCGGATATCGCCACGCCCAACCGGTTCGAACTGGAGCGGCTGACGGGTCTCGACTGCGGCACGCTGGCGGTGGCGAAGGAGGCTGTCGAGCGCCTGGCTGCGACGATGCGTCCCGACGGGATGCACTGCGTGCTGTTGACCAGCCTGGAGACCGAGCACACGCCGGGCGATCATCTCGATCTGCTGGTGGGGGAAGGGGGACGCTTCCACCTGCTGCGGACGCCGCGCCTGCCGGTATCGGTGAACGGCGCCGGCGACGCGATCGCCGCGCTGTTCCTGTTCCATCGCCTCAGCACCGGGAACGCGGTGAGGGCGATGGAGGAGGCGGGGTCCGCGGTGCATGGCCTGCTGCGCCGGACGGCCGAAGCCGGTTCGCGCGAGATCCTGACTGTGGCGGCGCAGGACGAGTTCGTCTCGCCAGCCACGCGCTTCGTCGCGCATCCCTGCTGATGGCGAAGCGCATTTCATGCGGCGTCATCGTCACCGACGGCGACCGTCTGTTGCTCGGCCATGCCACGCGCTCGCCGCGGTGGGACATTCCGAAAGGACAGTCGGAGCCAGGAGAGTCGCTGGTGGGTGCGGCGGTGCGCGAACTGGCGGAGGAGACCGGCCTTGCGGTGACCGAGGCCGAACTGCGCCCGCTTGGGGTGCACGTGTATCTGCGTGACAAGGATCTTGCCCTGTTTGTCTGGATGCGGACGGAGATGCCGCCAATCGACACGCTGGTATGCCGATCGACATTCGCGCTGCCTGGCGGCGCAATCGTACCGGAGTTCGATCGCTTCGGGGTGTTCACGTGGAATGAGGCGCTTGGGAAGGTCGGCAAGAACATGGCGCGCGTGCTGGGGCAGGTGGGCCGTCCTGGGACTTGCGCGGCACCCTTCCCCCAACCCCCGCCCGCAAGGGGAGGGGGAGGGTAGGGGTCAGAACAATCGCTTGGTGGCGATGCGCGCGCCTTCCGCCATCGCCGCCAGTTTTGCCCATACAACGTCGTCGGCGACGCGGCCGCGGCCGGCCGAGGTATCGAAGCCGCAATCGGTGCCGGCGAGGACGCGGCGTGGATCGCCCACGGCGCGCGCCACCAGTTCTATGCGGTCGGCAATCACCTCGGGGTGCTCGACGAAATTCGTCAGCGGATCGACCACGCCGGCGACGATGACCTGGCCATCGTCGAGCGGCAGGTCCTTCAGGCAGCGATATTCGTGCGCGTGGCGGGGGTTGGCGAACGGCAGCACGAAGCCGCCCACTTTCGCCTGGCGTATCGTCGGCAGTACCTCCGGCAGAGCCACATCGCAGTCGTGCGGGCCTTCGTAATTCCCCCAGCAGGCGTGTAATCGAACCCGGTCGCGCGGCACATTGGCGAGCGCCGCGTTGATTGCCGCCACCACGCGCTCAACAAAGCCGACGAATTCGCCGAGCGGCCGGTCCTGGTACGAGATGTGTCGCTCCATGGCGAGATCGGGCGCATCGATCTGCAGCACGAAGCCGTTTGAGACGATGGTTTCGTATTCCACCTGCAGCGCGCGACCGAGGGCGGCAAGATACGCGTCCTCGGTATCGTACCATGCGTTGCGCATGGCCGCGGCGATGATGCCGGGTGAGGGCGCTGTCATGAACGGCTCGGCGTAGCGACCCTGCACAGCGTCGAGTGCCGCGCGGAAGTCCGCGCATTCGGCCTCGACCGGCGCGCGATCCAGGTAGCGTACCTCGCCGACTGCCTCGGGTATGCCGCCGACGTTGCTGATCGACTCGTTGACCGCATCATGCGCGGCCTTCCACGCCATGAAGGCCGGATAGTGCGTCACGTCGGCAAACACCTTGCGCGTCCAGCCGCCGCCGAATCCACTCATGCGATGGCGCACATAAAGGAAGAACGCCTCACGCTGCTGCTCGCCGTTGTTGGGAATGTCGACGCCGGCGGCGATCTGCTTCGCCACCACCTCCCGCACCGCCGCCTTGCCCTCTCGGTCAAGCTCCGCGGCATCGATGGCCTCGCCACGCGAGCGGCGCACATAAAGCGATGTCAGCGCCGCCGGACGCGGCAGGCTGCCGGTGTGCGTCGTCAGAATGCGATCCTCGCTACGCAGCATCGCGGTTTCCCCTACACGGCCATCGCCTGTTCGAACACGCCAGAATAGCCGAACAGGCCGACCGCGCCGCCGGTGTGCAGGAACACCACGGTCTCGCGCTTGCCGATCTCGCCCTTGCGGATCAGGTCGATCAGGCCGGCCATCGCCTTGCCGGAATACACCGGGTCGAGCAGCACGCCCTCGAGCCGGGCCAACATGAGCACCGCCTCGGTCATGCCTTGTGTCGGCTGACCGTAGCCGGGACCGACATAGTCGCAGTTCGCCATCACCGCGGTGCGCGCAATGCCGCCGCGCATGCCGACATAGTCCGCGGTGGCCTCCGCTAGGAGATGCACGTTGGCCTCCTGTCGGTCCTTCGGGAGGCGCACGCCGATGCCCAGCACCGGAATACCGGCATTACTGCCCTCGAGCCCGACTAGCAGCCCCGCCTGGGTTCCGGCGCTGCCCGTCGCGGTTACCAGGCGGTCGATGCGCAGCCCCATCTCATCGGCTTGGTGCATCAGTTCCTGTGCGCAGGAAACGTAGCCCAGCGCGCCGACCTGATTGGAGCCGCCACCCGGGATTACGTACGGCTTCTCGCCGGCAGCCCGCAAAGCTTCGCCCTTCGCCGCCGCCGCGGCGTTCATGTCGGTGCCGCCGGGGCGGTACTCGATCGCAGTGTCGAACAGCCGGTCGAGCAGCACGTTGCCGCTGTTCAGATAGTCGCGGTCGTTGGTGTCGATGCGGTGCTCCAGCAGCGCCGAACACTTCATGCCGAAACGCCTCGCCACCGCGGCGGTCTGGCGCACGTGATTGGACTGGACGGCGCCCTGGGTCACCAGATGGTTGGCGCCCAACGCCTGAGCTTCGCCTACGAGCCACTCCAGCTTGCGCACCTTGTTGCCGCCCGTCGCCACCACGGTGCAGTCATCGCGCTTGATCCAGATTTCGGGGCCGCCGAGATGGCGCGTGAGATTGGCCAGCTTCTCCAGCGGTGTAGGGGTGGGAAACAGGCGTACACGGGGGAAACGGGCGAGGTGCATGAAATCTCCTGCCAAAGGCGCGGACCGGATGTAATGTTCCCCATCCTGACGTGTCGGACAATGCGGCTGGGGGGCGCTGTCACGTCCAGGTGACAAACAGCGCCGAGACCCCAGTTGGGAGTTATCTGGCTTGATGGAGAGACCTATGCACATTGTGCGACGCCGCGGCTGGGAATTGTCGGAGCGCCTGGTGACGCCGGAGGCCCTGGTGCTGGGCCGTCGCACCGCGCTGGCTGGAGCCGGCGCGGTGGTGCTGGCGGTCGCCGCACCGGA
>Ga0210390_10001652_pt1 | contig 20916 bp, 16 predicted proteins | sample IncBWH11OmetaG_FD_161050 | JGI IMG/M metagenome (GOLD analysis project Ga0210390, IMG submission 161050) | Forest soil microbial communities from Barre Woods Harvard Forest LTER site, Petersham, Massachusetts, United States - Inc-BW-H-11-O ... | reverse complement strand
GCCGGCACCCTGCATGCCCATCAGGCCATAGGCATAACGCTCGGGCGGCGTATTCACCGCCTGCGCGATCTTCAGGAACTGCTCCCAGTTCTCCGGCGGCTTGGCGAAGCCCGCCCGCTCCAGCAGCGCCTTCTGGTAATGGAAGATGCCGGTGGTGATGCGATACGGCAGCCCGCACAGCTTGCCTTCGTAGCTGGCCGCCTTCTTGGTGCCGGTCAGGTAGTCGTTCCAGTCGAAGTCGGCGTGCTGCGACTTGATCTGCGCCAACAGCGGCTCGTGATCCTCCATGTGCGGCGACATCCAGCCGGTCATACTGACCGAGAACTGCACGATGTCGATGCCGCTGCTGCCCGAACCCAGTTCGGCCCGCAGCCGTGCCCGCCACGGATCGACCGGCAGCAGGGTGAAGTCGATCTTGATGCCGGTGGCCTTCTCGAACGCCGGCGCCACTTCCTCGACCATTGCGTAGTGCCAGGGACCGTTGTCGCCGACATAGACGAGCTTCTCAGGCTTGCTCTGCGCCATGATCTGCGGTGCGGCGAGCAGGCCCGCCGATGCCTGCAGCAAAGTGCGGCGCTTCAGCGCTCTCATACGTCTCTCCCCATGGTTTTGTTCAGCCCTTGACCGCGCCAGACGATAGCCCTGCGACGAGGTGACGTTGCGCGACGAACGAGAAGATCAGCACCGGCAGGATCACCAGCGCTCCGGAGGCTGTCATGCCACCCCAGTCAACGCCGGTGTCGCCGCCGGAATACGCCGCCATCAGCACGGGCAGCGTGCGCGTTGCGTTGTTGGTCAGCACGGCGGCGAACAGGAAGTCGTTCCATGCCAGCTGGAGGCACAGGATGCTCGCTGCCACCAGTCCCGGCCGGATCAGCGGCAGCACGACGTGGCGGAACGCGGCGTAGCGTGACGCGCCATCCACCCACGCGCTTTCCTCCAGTTCACGCGGGAGGTCCTCGAAGAAGCCGCGCATGATCCACACCACCAGCGGCAGGCTGAACGTCGTATAGGCGAGGACGACGCTGAACCGGGTCGTGGTCAGGCCGAACTTGCTGAACAGGATGTACATCGGCACCAGCACAGCGATCGGCGGCAGCATGCGCATGACAAGCAGCGAAAAGAACAAGAAGGATCCGCCGCGGAACGGAAACCGCGCAAACGCGTAGGCTGCGGGGACGCCGATACACAGCGACATCAGCACCGCACCTGACGACACCACCAGGCTGTTGACGAACGCCTGCATGAAGTCGGCCTGACTGAGCACGCCGAGGTAATTCTCGAACGTCGGCCGCCAGAGGAACAGTGGTGGCGTCGCGAATACCTGCAGCCGCGTTTTCAGCGACAGGCCGATGACCCACAGCAGCGGGAACAGAAACACCGCGGTCGTTGCGATCAGGCCGAGATAGACCGCGCCGGCGAACAGCAGCTTGCTGCGTCGAGATCCGACGCCAGAGAGAGCACTCATCAGTTCGCCTCCCGCCGCCGGATCGCCGCGATGAAGAACAGACAGAGCAGCAGGCTCATCAGCAGCATCAACCACGAAGCCGCAGCGCCAAGGCTCAGATCGAACCGCACGAACGACGCGAGATACGTGAACATCGAAAGCGACATCGTCGCGTTCGCCGGCCCACCGCTCGTCATCACGTAGATGTTGTCGAATGCGCGGAATTCGAAGATCGTCCGCAGCAGCAGCGCAACCAGGATGTACGGCCGCAGGAGCGGCAGTATGACGTGCCAGAACACCTGCCACCGGCTTGCGCCATCGATCGATGCTGCCTCCACCGGCTCACTCGGCAGCGAACGCAGTCCCGCGAGCAGCAGTACCGCGACATAGGGCGCGTTCTGCCACAGGTTCACCACCATCACCGAGATCAGCGCGGTGTCAGGGCGGCCGAGCCAGACGATATGGCTGCCGATCCAGTAGTTGATCACGCCATGGTCAGGATCGAGCAGCAGCTTCCAGCACAGCGCCGCGACGATTGGCGTGATCATCATCGGCACCACGAGGGCGGTGCGGAAGAAGCCGATCCACGGCAGATCGATATTCAACAGCAGCGCAATACCCAGGCCAAAGGCCAACTCTGTCGAGACGGTGATCGTGGTGTAGATGCAGGTGACCCGCAGGCTTTGCAGGAACTGTGGATCGGTCAGCAGGTCCTCATAGTTGGCGGTGCCAGCAAAGTTGCCGGCGAACAGCGCCTGCTCCGGCGACCAGCCCTCGAAGCTGAGATAGAACGAGAACAGCAGCGGGACGCCGAAGATCAGCAGCATCATCGCACTGGTCGGCAGCACGGCGAACCGCACAAACTGCCGATCCAGCCAACGCTGCGTACGCGTCGTGCCAGACGAGGGGCCCTGCGCTGCACGCATTGCGGTCGGTCTGACGGCGGTGGTTGTTCCTCCCATGGTCCCTCTTTGTGTCGGGCTCGAATGGTTTCCGCCGACACAATACAGGGCAGGGCGCCCTGCGTCACCCGAGGGGCCAGGAACTGGCGCAGCAGTGACGCCATGCCAGCCGCATAGTTATGGTCGCGGCCGAATTTCGAAGCCGGATTTTTGTAACGGAACCTTCCGGAGTGCTACGTCATCGTGTAGCTTTGCAATGAATCCGCCGCATCAATCAGTCCGGCCCCGTCGCGGACCCCGCACCCACCTGATGCTACAGCGATTAGCGCTAGAGTTGCGGCTGGGTAACGGATTGATGATATCGGTGACACTTTCCGACATGCCTATTGAGGGAAGGACGCTCCAACTCCTAACCTTTGTCGACGCTGAGTCGGTCCGAGCAATCGTGCCTCCCGCTGAATAAATCAGGTTCACGCAAAGCCTATGGATGAACGTGTAGATAATCCGCAGACGGAAACCCGGCATGCTCCGCTGTCCCGTGGACCTGCGCCGCCCGTTGTGAGGCGGTCGCGCTCACGCGCGTGGCTGGGCCTGATCCTCGTGCTTGTTGTGGCCCTGGGGGGCGCTTACTGGTTTCTGTATCGCGCACCGCAGACCACGAACCGACCCAGCGCCGGTCGTGCCACCGAGACCGCGCCGCAACCGGTGGGTGCCGAAACGATCGCCAACGGCGACATCCGCATCATCCTGAATGAACTGGGCACCGTCACGCCGCTGGCCAACGTGACGGTGAAGACGCAGATCAACGGCCAACTCACCACCGAGGGCTTCGAGGAGGGGCAGACTGTCAAGGCCGGCGACTTCCTGGCACAGATCGACGATCGCCCGTACAAGGTCGCGCTCGAACAGGCGCAGGGCACGCTCGCACACGACCAGGCGCTGCTCGGCCAGGCACAGACCGACCTGAAGCGCTATCAGACGCTGGCGCGCCAGGACTCCATCGCGAAACAGCAGGCCGACGATCAGGTGTTCCTGGTCGCGCAATATCAGGGATCGGTGTTGACGGACCAGGCACAGATCGACAGTGCCAAACTCAACGTCGCCTATTGCCACATCGTCTCACCCGTCACCGGCCGCGTCGGCTTGCGACAGGTCGATCCTGGCAATTACGTCCAGACCTCGGATACCAATGGTATCGTGGTCGTCATCCAGGAACAGCCGATCTCCGTGATTTTCTCGGTGACCGAGGACAGTCTTCCGTCTGTGGTGAAGCAATTCAAGCCGGGGACACAATTGCCGGTGCAGGCTTATGACCGCTCAAATACAACCCTGCTTGCGACCGGCACGCTGACCAACGTGGACAACCAGATCAACACGACAACCGGCACAGTGAACATGCGTGCGACGTTCCCGAACGAGGATTTCGCGCTGTTCCCCAACCAGTTCGTCAACGCACGGCTGCTGGTGGATACACTGCACAACGTCGTTCGCGTACCGGTTGCGGCCGTGCAGCAAGGCGCGCCTGGGACATTCGTTTACGTGATCAATCAGGACAGTACGGTGACTGTGCGCCCGATCAAGCTGGGGCCGACGGACGGTGCCTACTCCGAGGTGGTCTCAGGCCTGTCCGCTGGCGATCGCGTGGTGACCGATGGCACCGATCGGCTGCGCGACGGACAGAAGGTGACGATACCGGCACCTGCGAAGCAGGCCGCGGCGGGACAGCCTGCGCCGCAGCACCGACGCGGTGGCAAGTCGGCGCAGTGACTGACAGAGTGCGCCGCCGCGTGATCGCATGAACCCGTCGCGCCTCTTTATCCTGCGTCCCGTCGGCACCTGGCTGTTGATGCTGGCGATTTTGCTCGTCGGCATCGTCGCTTACGGGTTCCTGCCGGTCTCCGCGCTGCCGGAAGTCGATTATCCCACTATTCAGGTGCAAACCTTCTATCCCGGTGCCAGTCCGGAGGTGATGACCTCCTCGGTCACCGCGCCGCTTGAACGACAGTTCGGCGAGATGCCGAGCCTCAATCAGATGTCGTCGGTGAGTTCTGCTGGGGCGTCGGTGATCACGCTGCAGTTCAGCCTGGACCTGAGCCTGGACATCGCCGAACAGGAAGTGCAGGCCGCTATCAATGCTGCCGGCAATCTGCTGCCGTCGGATCTGCCGGCGCCGCCGATCTACGCCAAGGTCAATCCCGCGGATGCGCCGATCCTGACTCTGGCGCTGACCTCCAAGACGTTGCCGCTGCCGCAGGTGGAGGACTACGGCGACACGCGACTGGCGCAGAAGATCTCGCAGCAACCCGGTGTCGGGCTGGTAAGCATCGGCGGCGGGCAGCGTCCGGCGGTGCGCATTCAGGTCAATCCACGCGCGCTCGCCGCGTATGGGCTGAATATCGATGACCTGCGAACCACGCTCGGCAACGCCAACGTCAACACGCCGAAAGGCAACTTCGACGGTCCGCGTCAGGCCAGCACGATCAACGCCAACGACCAGATCACCAGCGCGGCCGACTACAGCAACCTGGTGATCGCCTATCGCAACGGCGCGCCGGTGCGGCTCACAGATGTCGCGACCGTGGTGCAGGGCGCGGAGAACACCAAACTTGCCGCCTGGGGGAACCGTACACCTGCGGTGATCCTGAACATCCAGCGCCAGCCAGGCGCCAACGTCATCCAGGTCGTCGACAATATCAAGAAGCTGCTGCCGGATCTGCAGGCGACGCTCCCGTCGGCGATCGAAGTCGCGGTGCTGACGGATCGCACCACGACCATCCGCGCCTCGGTCTCGGATGTGGAGTTCGAGCTGGCGCTGGCGGTCGGGCTGGTGGTGCTGGTTATCTTCCTGTTCCTGCGCAACCTGCCGGCGACCGTGATCCCTAGCCTGTCCGTGCCGTTGTCCATCGTCGGCACGCTGGCGGTGATGTACCTGCTTGGCTTCAGCCTGGATAATCTGTCGCTGATGGCGCTGACGATCTCCACCGGCTTCGTAGTGGACGACGCGATCGTGATGATCGAGAACATTTCACGCTACGTGGAGATGGGCGAGACGCCACTGCAGGCCGCGCTGAAAGGCGCCCAGCAGATCGGCTTCACGATCATTTCGCTGACCGTGTCGCTGATCGCGGTGCTGATCCCGCTGCTGTTCATGGGCGACGTCGTTGGGCGGCTATTCCACGAATTCGCCATCACGCTGTCGGTCACCATCGTGATCTCCGGCATCGTGGCACTGACGCTGGTACCCATGATGTGCGCGCGGCTGGTGCGTCACAGGCCGGAGCAGCAGCGCTCGCGCTTCGACATGCAGGCCGAGCGCGCGTTCAACTGGGTGGTTGCGCGCTATGACCGATCGCTCAACATCGTGCTTGACCACCAGCCGCTGACGCTGCTGATCGCCTTCGCCACGCTGTGCGTGACGATATGGCTGTACGTCATCGTGCCAAAGGGCTTCTTTCCGGTGCAGGACACCGGCGCGATCCAGGGCATCTCGGTCGCGGCACAGAGTTCGTCGTTCGATGCGATGGCGCAGCACCAGCAGGAGCTTGCCGATGCGATCCTGAAGGATCCGGACGTAGTGAGCCTGAGTTCGTTCATCGGTGTGGATGGGCAGAACCTTACGCTGAACTCTGGCAGGTTCCTGATCAACCTGAAGCCGAAAGACCAGCGGACGCTGGATGCCACCGGGATCGCCCGCCGCATTCGACAGGAGACCTCACACATCGCCGGCGTCACGCTCTATCTGCAGCCAGTGCAGGATCTGACGGTGGATTCCTCGATCAGCCGCACGCAATACCAGTTCGTCTTGGAGAACCCCAACGCCACGGCGTTCCAGACATGGGTGCCGAAACTGGTGCAGCGACTGGAGCAGTCGCCCAATCTGGCCAACGTGGCCAGCGATCTATCGCAACAGGGCCTGACTGTGAATCTGGTCATCGACCGATCCACCGCGGCGCGCTTCGGCATTACGCCGGCCACGGTGGACAACGCGCTGTATGACCTGTTCGGTCAGCGCATCATCTCCACCATCTACACACAGTCCAACCAGTATCGTGTCATCATGGAGGCGACGCCGGATCTCCAGCAGTCGCTTGCCAATCTCAATTCCATTCGCCTGCCTTCATCGGTCGCTGCGAACGGCCAAGTGCCCCTGTCGGCCATCGTGCATGTCGAGCAACAGTCCGGACCGTTGGCGATCAGCCATCTCGGCCAGTTCCCCGCCACGACGATCTCCTTCGACAACGCGCCAGGTGCGTCACTCGGCGCCGCGGTCGCGGACATCCGCCAGGCGGAGAAAGATATCGGCCTGCCGGACAGCTTCATCACGGCGTTCCAGGGCGCTGCCGCCGCACTGGAGAACTCGCTGTCGAACGAACTGCTGCTGGTGCTGGCGGCGATCGCCACCGTCTACATCGTGCTGGGCGTGCTGTACGAGAGCTTCATCCACCCGATAACGATACTTTCCACGCTGCCATCGGCTGGCGCCGGGGCGCTGGTCGCGCTGCTGATCGCCGGTGACGACATCGACGTGATCTCGATCATCGGCATCATCCTGCTGATCGGCATTGTCAAGAAGAATGCGATCATGATGATCGACTTCGCGCTGGAGGCAGAGCGCGAGGAGGGCAAGCCGCCGCGCGAGGCAATCCATCAGGCTGCGCTGCTGCGCTTCAGGCCGATCCTGATGACCACCATGGCTGCTCTGCTCGGTGCTCTGCCATTGATGCTGGGCCACGGCACCGGATCGGAACTGCGCCGGCCGCTCGGGGTCGCAATCGTCGGGGGCCTCATCGTCAGCCAGGTGCTGACGCTGTTCACCACGCCGGTGATCTACCTGCTGTTCGATCGCCTCGCCGCGCGCATGACCCGACGCGGACCGGAACGGCTGGCCGATGACAACCCGCCGCCGGCACCGACATGAACCTGTCGGCACCGTTCATCAGTCGTCCGGTGGCGACCACGCTGCTGACCATCGGTATTGCACTGGCCGGCCTGTTCGCGTTCAGCAAGCTGCCGGTCGCGCCGCTGCCGCAGGTGGATTTCCCCACCATCTCGGTGCAGGCGCAATTGCCGGGCGCCAGCCCGGATACCGTGGCAACCAGCGTCGCTAGTCCGCTGGAACGGCATCTCGGGCAGATCGCCGATGTGACCGAGATGACCTCGACGAGTTCAGTCGGCCAGGCGCGCATCGTCCTGCAATTCGGTCTGGACCGCGACATCGATGGCGCGGCACGCGATGTGCAAGCGGCAATCAACGCTGCACGTGCCGACCTGCCGACCTCGCTGCGCAGCAATCCGACCTACCGCAAGGTCAACCCGGCCGATGCGCCGATAATGATCCTCGCACTCACGTCGAAGACGCTGACGCGCGGCCAGATGTATGACGCCGCCAGCAACGTCCTCGAGCAGCGGCTGTCGCAGATCAACGGCATCGGCCAGGTGATCATTGGCGGTTCGGCGCTACCGGCGGTGCGGGTTGAGCTCAATCCACAGGCACTATTCAAGTACGGCATCGGCCTGGAAGACGTGCGCGCCGCGCTGGCCTCGGCCAATGCCAACAGTCCGAAAGGTTCAATCGATAACGGCCCGCAGCATTATCAGATCTACACCAACGATCAGGCGAGCAAGGCTGCCGACTACCTGCCGCTGATCATCGCCTATCGCAATGGCGCGCCGGTGCGGCTGTCGGATATGGCCGACGTGCAGGATTCGGTGGAGAACCTGCGCAACGAGGGCGTGGCGAACGGGCAGCCTTCAGTGCTGGTGATCCTGTTCCGACAACCGGGCGCCAACATCATCGATGCGGTCGATAGCGTGAAGGCGGCATTGCCGCAGCTCGAGGCGGCAATGCCGAGCGACATCAATGTCAGCATTGCCAACGACCGCAGCACCACGATCCGTGCCTCGTTGCAGGACACAGAGGCCACGCTGGTCATCGCCGTGATCCTGGTTACGCTGGTTGTGTTCCTGTTCCTGCGCAATGTGCGTGCGACGCTGATACCATCTGTTGCGGTGCCCGTGTCGATCATCGGCACATTCGGGACGATGTACCTGCTGGGCTTCAGCCTGGACAATCTGTCGCTGATGGCGCTGACGGTCGCCACAGGCTTCGTGGTGGACGATGCGATCGTGGTGCTGGAAAACATCTCACGGCATCTCGAAGCCGGCGTGCCGCGCGTGCAGGCTGCGCTTCTGGGCGCGCGTGAGGTCGGCTTCACAGTAATCTCCATCAGCCTGTCGCTGATTGCCGTGTTCATCCCGATCCTGCTGATGGGCGGCATCGTCGGCCGGCTGTTCCGCGAGTTCGCGCTGACCTTGTCGCTCGCCATTATTGTGTCGCTGGCGATCTCACTCACAACCACGCCGATGATGTGCGCCCTGTTTCTGCGGCCGACTCCACGGCGCGAGGAGCAGCGGCGCACACTGTTCGACCGCGCAATGGGCCTGTATGGCCGAACGCTCGGCTGGGCGTTGCAACACGGCCTGCTGGTCATGCTGATTCTTGCGATCACGGTCGGCCTGAACGTGTGGCTGTTCGTCATCATCCCCAAGGGATTCTTCCCGCTGCAGGACACCGGCCGGCTGATCGGCAGTATGCAGGCCGACCAGAGCACGTCGTTCCAGGCAATGCAGCAGAAACTCGACCAGATGGTGGCGATCGTACGGAGCGATCCCGCGGTGGCGAGCGTGGTCGGCTTCACCGGACAGGGCAGCGGTGGCGCCGGCGGTCAGTCCAACACCGGCAGCGTGTTCATCGCCCTCAAGCCGATCGCACAGCGCGGCAACATCAATGCGGTGATGGGGCGTCTGCGCCGCTCGTTGGGGGCGGTGCCCGGTGCGCAACTGTTCCTGCAGCCAGTGCAGGACATTCGTGTCGGGGGGCGCCAGAGCAATGCGGCCTATCAATACACGCTGCAAGGAGACAGCGCATCGCAGTTGTACGAGTGGGCCCCAAAGCTGCTGAGCGCGCTACAGAACAACCCGGTGCTGCGCGACGTCAACACTGATCAGCAGCAGAAGGGCCTGGAGACCGATCTGGTCATCGACCGTTCGACAGCGAGCCGGTTGGGCGTGAACGCAGCTCAGATCGACAATACACTGTACGACGCGTTCGGCCAGCGGCAGGTCTCCACCATCTATAGTGCGCTCAACCAGTATCACGTGGTGATGGAGGTGGCGCCGCGATACTGGCAAAGCCCCGAGACGCTGAAGGACATCTATGTCAGTACCGCGGGTGGCAATGCCAGCGGTACCGAGACGACGAACGCCGTGGTGGGAACCGTCGCCGCGACCACAACCACGACCCCGACAACCGCCGCGACGGCCGCGGCCGCCATCGCCAGCAGTTCGTCACGCAACGCGGCGACCAACGCGTTGGCCAACACCGGCAAGGGCAGCGCTTCCTCAGGCGCGGCGGTGAGCACCAGCCAGGAGACGATGGTGCCGCTCGCCGCGTTCACCCACTACGGGCCAGGCAACACGCCGCTCGCGGTGAACCACCAGGAGCAGTTCGTCGCGACGACGATTTCATTCAATCTGGCACCAGGGCGGTCGCTGAGCGATGCGACGCAGGCAATTGAGCAGGCCACGCGGCAGATACTCATGCCGGCGAGCATCCACGGCAGCTTCCAGGGGACCGCGCGCACCTTCCAGGATTCGCTCTCCAGCGAGCCGCTGCTGATCCTCGCGGCGCTTGTCGCCGTCTACATCGTGCTTGGCATCCTGTACGAAAGCACGATTCATCCCATCACGATCCTGTCCACATTACCGTCGGCCGGCGTCGGTGCGGTGCTTGCGCTGCTGCTGTTCAACACGGAGTTCAGCATCATCGCGCTGATCGGGGTGATCCTGCTGATCGGCATCGTGAAGAAGAACGCCATCCTGATGATCGACTTTGCGCTGGAGGCTGGGCGCGAGCGCAACCTGACGCCGCGCGATGCCATTTTCGAAGCTTCGCTGCTGCGTTTCCGGCCGATCATGATGACGACCTGTGCTGCGATGCTGGGTGCGATGCCGCTGGCTTTCAGCTTCGGCAATGGCGGCGAAATCAGGCGGCCGCTGGGTATCGCAATCGTGGGCGGATTGATGCTGAGCCAGGCGCTGACGCTGTACACGACGCCGGTGCTCTACCTTTACCTCGATCGGTTCCGTCTTGCGATGCGGCGCCGCTGGCGGCAGGCGTTCCCAGGCATCGCCGGCACGCCGGAAGCCGCCGAATGAACATGACGCGCATTCGCTCCCCCTCCCCTTGCGGGAGGGGGTTGGGGGGAGGGGGCGGTCCGACGGGGGCATGGCCCCCTCCCCCCGTCCCCCTCCCGCAAGGGGAGGGGGAGAACAAAGGTCTGCGTGCGATCCTGTCGCTGTTTCTTGCGCTGTCGCTATCCGCCTGCATGGTCGGGCCGGACTATGATCGCCCCGACGCGCCCGTGCCTGTCGCCTACAAGGAATTGCAGGGCTGGACGATGGCGCAGCCGCAGGACGCGGCGGACCGTGGCGCGTGGTGGTCAGTCTACAATGACCCGGAACTCGATCACCTGGAACGTCAGGTCGACGTCTCCAACCAGACGATAAAGCAGTTCGAGGCCGAGTACCGCAATGCACAGGCGCTGGTGCAGGAAGCGCAGGCGAGCCTGTTCCCGGTTGCCACGCTCAACGGTGCCGTCACGCATGGCTCCGGATTTGGCGGCGGCAGCTCCAGTAGCTCTTCCAGCAGCTCCTTGTTGAAGGGCGGAGGCACCTCGCACACGCAATACACCGTGGAAGGTTCGATCAGTTGGGACCTCGACGTCTGGGGGCGCATCCGTCGGCAGATAGAAAGCCAGAAAGCTGCCGAGCAGGTCAGCGCCGCCGATCTCGCCAATGCCAGGCTTTCGGCGCAGGCGACATTGGCGACCGATTACTTCGATCTGCGTGCTGAGGACTCGCTGACCGATCTGCTGCAACAGACCGTAGTGGCGTTTGAACGATCGCTCCAGATCGTGCAGAACCAGCACGCTGCCGGTACCGTGTCCGCAGCCGATGTGGTGACTGCGCAGGCGCAATTGGAAGGCGCACGCGCGCAGCTTGTCGGGGTCGGCGTGCAGCGAGCCATCTTCGAGCACGCGATTGCAGTGCTGACCGGACGTGCACCCGCCGAACTTACGATCGCACCTGCATTGCTCACCTCCGACGTACCGGTGATGCCGCCCGGCCTGCCGTCCACGCTGCTGCAGCGTCGCCCCGACATCGCAGCAGCCGAGCGCCAGATGCAGCAGGAGAACGCGCTGATCGGCGTGCAGGTGGCCGCGTTCTATCCCGACATCTCGTTGTCGACGTTGGGCGGTTTCATTGGAAGTCCGCTATCGCAACTGTTCACCACGGCCAATCGGGTTTGGTCGTTAGGCGGCGCGGCGAGCGAACCAATATTCGAGGGCGGCGCGCGTTCGGCCGCAGTGGCGGCAGCGCGTGCGACCTACGACCAGAGCGTCGCCAACTATCGCCAGGTCGTACTGACGGCGCTTCAGCAGGTGGAGGACGAGTTGTCATCGCTGCGCATCCTGGAGCACCAGGCGCGGGCCGAGACAATTGCGGTAGGCGCGTCACAACGTGCAGTCGACGTGACCCTCAATCAGTATCGTTCAGGCACCGTCGCCTATACAAGCGTCGTTACCGAGCAGACCACGCTGCTAACCAACCAGCAGTCACAACTGGCAGTGCAGCAGAGTCGCCTGGTCGCGAGCGTCGCGCTCATAGCGGCATTGGGCGGCGGGTGGAATGTCCAATTGCTGGCAGACAAAGGACATTAACCTACCCGCAGCAGCCGGAACCCCTCTGCCTGCAGCCATGGGATCGCGGTCGCAGCGTGCGGCGTCAGGCGATCGACAAGGCGCCAGAAGCGCTTGCCGTGGTTCAGGTGCTTCAGGTGCGCGACCTCGTGTGCCGCCACGTAGTCCTGCACGAACTCGGGCGTCATCACCAGGCGCCAACTGAACGCCAGCGACCCATCGCTGGCGCAACTGCCCCACCGGCTGCGGGTGTCCTTGACCGAAATGCGCCGCGCCGTCACCCCAAGCGTCGCGGTCTTGGCAACCACCAAAGCCGACAACCGCCGCAGTGCCTCGGCGCGCAGGAAATCGATCACACGACGCCGCAGGAACTCCGGCGCACCGCTGACATGCAATTCGCCATCCTGCAACCACGCGCCACCGCGCAATTGGGGCACATGGCGAATCCGATGCGGCACATCGCCGATGGGCACCAATGTGCCATCGACGAAGGGCAATGCGTCAGGCAGTGCGGCCAAACGGCTCGCCACCCACTCCGCATGATTCATCAACAGTGCGACACCTGCACCGCGACCCGCGCGTATCGGCAGCGTGACAACAACGCCACCGCCACACGGATCGATGCGCAGACTGACGCGTCGCGCACGATGATTGCGTCGCCATTCGACGCGAGTCGGACCGCTAGGAAGAGTCAGCGTTTCAGATCGCGGCCATTCCATTCTGCCCACAAAGGGCAGATGCAACCGATTCGTCAACCAATTTGGTTGCCCGTCTGGGGTGCGCGCTATGCAGCCCGCGCCAGTTGTACGCCGCTCGCATCGAATGCGGCGAACAGTTTTGCCTGCTGCTCGCCGGTCAGCTTCAGATGCGGCGGGCGCATATATTGCCATGCAGCATCGCCAGTGTGGCGTGCCATCAGCGCCTTCAGCGCCGGTATCGCCGCGGGAGCGGCGACGATCGCCTTGCGCGTCGCACTCAGCGTTTCATGCATGTTCGCGCCGACGTCGTTGTTCCAGTTGGCATACACCTGTGCGGCGATCGGCGAATTCACGTTCGCCGCCGCGGTGATGCAGCCGGCGCTTCCGACCTGCAGCAACGGGCGCAGCAACGTATCGTCGCCGGCGTACACCTCGAAGCCGTCGCGTGCGAAGTTCTCCACGTAGGCGCGGCCATTCTCGTAGTCGCCACTGCTGTCCTTCACGCCCTTCAACGTACCAGGAAATGTCCTCAGCAGTCGTCCGATCAGATCGACGCTGAACGGCACCGCTGACTGCTGCGGGAAATTGTAGAGATAGTATTTGATGCCGCCGCCAACGCGAGTGATGACCTCGGAGAAATACGCGAACAGCCCGTCATCGGTCGGATTCTTGTAATAGAACGGCGGCAGCAGCAGTGCGCCGCGGCAGCCGAGCTCCATCGCCTGCTTCGTCAGCAGCACGGTGTCGGTAAGCGCCGTCACGCCGGTACCAGGCATCATCTTCGCCGCCGGAATACCGCGCGTCACCAGTCCCGACAGGATGTCGAGCCGCTCGCCGATGCCAATGCTGTTGGCTTCGCCGGTGGTGCCAAGGACGCCAAGATTGTTGCAGCCGTTCGCCAGCAGCCAGCGACAATGCGCCGCCATGCGATCGAGATCGACCGACAGATCGGCGCGCATTGGCGTCAGCACGGCAGCATTCACGCCGGCAAACAAGGCATCCTTCATCATCGTGCTTACTCCTGTGACTGACGTTTGGCCCGCGGCATGCGGCCGGGCCAATCGACCATGTGGTGGTCGAACGGTCCGGCCTTGCGCTCGTCGACGGCACGGCCGCGCACCGAGATGCCGGCCTCGTGCACCGTGTTGGGATCGCCGGACACCAGCGGATGCCACCACGCCAGATCCTTGTCCTCGGCAAGGCGTCGATAAGCACACGAGGGGGGCAGCCAGTCGATCGCGCGCACTTCGGCCGGCGTCAGCGCGACGCAGTCCGGCACACGGCGGCGGCGGTGCGCATAGTCGCTGCACTGGCAACTGTGCAAATCCAGCAACCGGCATGCAATGTTGGTGAACGACAACGCCCCGGTGTCGTCGTCGCGCAGTTTGTGCAGGCAGCAGCGGCCGCAACCGTCGCACAACGATTCCCACTCCTCGCGGGACATCTGCTCCAGTGTCTTGGTCTTCCAGAACGGCGGCGTCGCGGCCATGGCGTCGGAGACTACCGGGTGCAGGCGTCAGTTGCCAGGGGTCGCCTGCTCGCGCGCCGGCGGATCATCGACAGAGCGCGCGATGAACAGGCGGTCGGTCGCGAACGAGAACCAGATGCGCCGGTGGCTCAGAACATCCTGGCCGATCACTGCCTCGCTGAAGTACCGTCCGCCGCCCAGCGCCGGCGGCTCCTTGGCAAGCACGACAACGGGCACGTCGTGCAGCGTGAGCGGACCGACCTGCATGGTCTGAAACCGATGGACTCGCGCCTGCGCATCTTCTCCGGCGATGACGTGGAGTTTCAGGCTCCGATCATTCGCCAAACTCTGCTCGGTCAGGCCCAGTCGCTTGGCCATTCCTGGATTGATCCATGTGAAGGAGGCACCCGTGTCAATCACAGCGGAACCCGCAACGCCGTCGATTTCGAACGGTATCGCCAACCAGCCCATTCGGGTGGACGCACCTGCAATCGGTATTGCTGGCTCGCTCCATGGCGGGCTCGCGCGCTCGCATGAGCGTACGCGATACAGCGTGAGCGCACGGTTCGGTGCGTCGATATCCAGATCGAAATTCTTCATGATGTTGAGGCCTAGCACACCGTCAAAGCCGGCAAGGGAATTCACCGGTATGCGGGCCACCGGGAGCGATGCACTACCCAGCGTCATGGTGTCGAGCCGGGCATCTGCACGCAACGACCCACCGGCTACGCCTGACACAATCGTGACTGTTTGCCCATCCTGGGCGATCCTCAGGCGCTGGACCGCCGTATCGGTGAGCAGGCTGGTGTTTGCGCCGGTGTCCAGCAGCATGCTGATCGATTGGCCATTGACGCTGACCGGGACCGCAAACACCCGGCCCTTCGGCTCGAGCGGCACCTGGGTGACCTTGACGAGATCACACCCGGAGCCTTGCTCGCAACCGGCCAGCACAAGCAGCAGCAAGCGGAGCGCCGCCAGGCGTCGCAGCACCACCGCCGGCAACCTGCACGACGGCTACTTGGGCGGCGGCAGAGTCTGCTGCTGCACCTGCCCGCGCGGCTGCAACTGCGTCGGTGCGTTGTCGGTCGGCGGAGGTGGCTGGTAATCCGCCTGCGCCGGTGCCGCGGCCTGCTTCAGTTCACCGCTGCCGTAGCGGGTCAGCACATCGCGCAATGGATCGGCGCCGGGATTGGATCCCTGCATGTCCATCACGATCTGCCGCGAGCCCATCTCGTGGCCGTAATACGCGGCGTTCCAACTGGTGCGCTGGCCCATCAGGCTGCCTTCGAGCGACACGCCACCATATAGGCCGCGCGTCTGCGAGAACGCGACTATGTCGGCACCCAACGCGCTTGTGGTGGAGCCCTGGATTCCGGCGCCGATCGTGGCGATGGCAAGCGAGGCATCCGCACCGAACTTGAACTGGCTGTTCAGGACCGCGTTCAGTCCCTTCTCAGTCATGATCATCATGACGAACTGAGCGTCCTGGATGCCGATCTGGAAGCCGATGCTACCGCTTCCCATGCCGTAGAACGCGGGGTAGGACCAGGTGCCGTTGCCAGCGCGCGCGAGCAGCACGCAGGCGCCGCCTTCACCACCCAGGATAAATCCGGCCTTGAACACGCGCGGGCAGATCAGCACGGCACGCGCCCTGGAAAGTGCCCGGCGCGGATCCGTCGACAGTGTCTGATTCGCCATCTCCTGGACGGCGAGCGTCGCGCGGTCCACCAATGTCTGTTCGTCGCCCTGGGCGTGCGCGGGACGTGGCGCCAGCCATGGCAGCACAGCCAGCATGACTGCAAACAGCAGAATCCGGATCATCATCCCCTCCTCGATTCGCGGTCTGCATACTCCCTTTGCGCGGATTCGCGGCGGGATTGTGCTCAATATCCCGGTAGCTCATTGACGCAGACCACCCGCCATCCCTCCAGGCTGCGCTCAAGGCGGGTCAGCGACAGGTTCTGCACCGACAGGTGCAGCGCATTGTCGGGGCCGATGCGCAAACAATGCGCGACCGCGGCGCGGATCGCTCCGCCGTGGCTGACAATGACCACATCCGCGTCCTGATGCTGTGCGGCCAATCGTTCGAGAGCGGCGCCGACCCGCTCGATCACTTCCACCAGGGTCTCACCCCCTGGCGGCCGCTCATGTCCGCCGAGCGGCCAGAAGGCGTGCTTGGGAAGTGTCAGCCGCGCCGGCAATTCGGCGTGCGGCAGACCCTGCCACTCGCCCAGGCTCTGTTCGATCAGGTCCGGCTCGACCTCCGGCTCGGTGCGTGGATATCCGGCGGCGACAATCGCCTCAGCCGTGCGGCGGGTCCGCGAGAGCGGTGTGACCTTCCAGGCAGCGGGACGCGGCAGGCGCGCGGCCAGCGCCCGATACATCGGTGCCTGCTCCAGCAGACTGGTCTCGCACAACGGCACGTCCATGATGCCATACAGCATGGCGCGTGCGTTCTCATCGACGATGGCGTGGCGGATCAGCCAGAAGCGCGTTTCGCTCATGCCGCTATCTTCTCCCCCTCCCCTCGCGGGAGGGGGCTGGGGGACGGGGGCGAGGCGCGTGTGTCATTCGCCGATGCTCAGCAACGCCCCGCGCAGCCGTGCCTGGCGGAACTGGCGGGCGAACAACAGCGCCGCGCCGCCCACCCAGACCGCGTTCAACGCGAAGGCGGCGATCAGGTGATCCCAACGCACCACGCCATTGAGCAGAATGCCACGCATGCCCTCGAACACATGCGCCGACGGCAGCGCCAGGGCGATCGGCTGCAACGCATGGGGCAGCACGGCGACGGGATAGAACACCGCCGAGAACGGCGTCAGGCCGAACAGCACCGACCACGCCAGCGCCTCCGCGCCTGCGCCATGGCGCAGGATCAGCGACACGACGCCCAGCGCCACCGCCCAGCCCATGATCATCAGGTTCATGAAGAACAGAACCACAATCGGACCCATCGCGAACAGGTTGTAGGCATACAGCAGCCAGGCCACGAGAATTGCCGGCAGCACGCCAGCAGCCATGCGGATCACCGATATCAGTATCAGCGCTTCCACCAACTCCCAGGGACGCACCGGACTGACGAACACGTGGCCCAGGTTGCGCGACCACATTTCCTCCATGAAGCTGATCGCCACGCCCATCTGGCTGCGCAGCGCCACCTCCCACAGCAGCACGCCGCCCAGCAACGTGGCTCCGGCGAGCGCGGCGGTGCTGCCCATGCGGGAAGCGAGAAAGCTGGCGGTGAAACCCCAGATGCACATCTGCAGCACCGGCCAGTAGGCGAGTTCAAGCAGACGCGGCCAGGAGCGGCGATACAGCGCGAGGTGCCGGTACATCAGGCCCCAGACGCGGCGGGCCGCGGCGCGCGTCATGCCGGCGCCACCGCGCGACGACGGTCGCGGGCGATGTCCAGGAACACCTCCTCCATATCCTCGCGGCGGTAACGATCCAGCAGTTCCTGCGGGCTGCCCTGATCCACGATGCGACCCTGCTTCAACATCAGCACGTGGGAGCACAACCGCTCCACCTCCGCCATGTTGTGCGAGGCGAGCAGGATGGTACAGCCGCTCTCGTCGCGATAGCGCTCCAGCCAGGTGCGGACCCAGTCGCCGGTGTCGGGGTCCAGACTGGCGGTGGGCTCGTCGAGCAGCAACAGCTCCGGGCGGTTGATCAGCGCCTTGGCGAGGGCAACCCGGGTCTTCTGGCCCGCCGACAGCTTGCCGGCCGGGCGGTCGAGCAGGTCACCCAGGTCGAGCTCCACGGACAGCTCGGCGATACGGTGCTCGAGGCCGGTGACGTCGTAGAGGTGGCCATAGACCCGCAGATTCTCCGCCACCGACAGCCGCTGCGGCAGCGACACGTAGGGCGAGGAGAAGTTCATCCGCGCGAGCGCCGAGAATCGGTCGCGCGCCATGTCGTGGCCCAACAACTCGATCGAACCGGCCGTGGGGATCAGCAGGCCCAGCAGCATGCCGATTGTGGTGGTCTTGCCAGCGCCGTTTCCACCCAATAGCCCGACGGTCGCGCCGGTTGGGACGCCAAACGTGACATTGTCCACCGCCAGGGTCTCGGCGTAACGTTTGGTCAGGTTGCGCACGCGGATGGCATCCACGGCGGAGGAACATTCCGCCTGACAAGCCCCGACTGTCAACCGCTTACCCATCATAACCCTCTGAAAAACCTAGATAGCACTAAGCGGGTAACCTTGCGATTGACCACGCTTCACTTGCTTCGGGTGACCGCCGTTCCTGCGCGCCGGTTGTGCCTGGCTCTCATTGCCGAAGACTTCGGACCGCTCCCATAAAGTTGAACACCCCGCAACTCAAGCCGATCAGGCAGCCAAGTCTGTATCGCCTGTGTCTCAGGCCTGCTCCGGGCAGCATCGGTTATGGATGTTCCGCTACATGATCAGCCGCCGCACCTGCAAATGGGGCCTCGGACCAATCCGAGATGTTCGCTTGCCAAGGCTGGGCTCAAGGCAGAAACACTACACAATCTGCTCGACAGCGGCGTCGGCCCGCCAGAACAGACCGCCGTTGCCGATCAGGAATCTGGGAAGCCCTGCGGACCAGACCAAGGATCCTACCGGGGCGGGCTCCGTATCTGCCGCACCGCCGCAACGGCACGCCGCATGTCCGCCAGAAGGATTGCAGGATTGGTCAGCCGCACACGCGAGCGCTGCCGCCACAGGTGTACCAGCAACCCACCACGTCGGCGCCACAGCTTTTCCCGCTCGGCGCGGGCGGTCTTCTGCTCCCGGCGCCACGCGAACACCCGCGGCTGTCGCGCCGGTGTTGGCACGAGGTGGAAGATGACCGCATAGGCGTAGCGATCAGTGTCCGACACGTTAGGTCCGGCAAAATGCAGAGTGCGACCCGCGTGGATTATGCAGCCGCCTTGTGGCACGGGGCAAACGATAGCTGCGGCCGGATCAAAGCCGTCCACGCACTCCAACGCATGCACGCGACTGTCGTCGCCCGGAAAGCCGTGTGTCAGCACCTCCCCAAGGTGGGAGCCGGGGATGTACGACATGCAGCTGTTCATCTGGTCAGTCGGCTGTAGGGCTAGCCAGAAACTGACCTCGCGATATTCGAAGTTTGGATTGTGGTAGGCTTCATCCTGATGCCAGGGTGTTGTCGAGCCGATCCGCGCGGGCTTCATCAGTGAGATGTCCGCTGAAAAGCGCGCACTGTCACCAAGAAGCTGGCGCGCAATATCGTGCGCTGTCCGGAAGAAATCGGTGCGGACAAGATGCGGTGCAAATGAGCGCGGATGCAGGATTTGCGGAAACCGCCGCGGCTCTTCACCGTCGTCTATCCCCATGGCGTCAAACTGCGCGCCCTCGGAGAAACCCGTGCCCTTCTCGTGCAGCTCGACCAAGGTGTCGCGAATGATCTTCACCTCTCCAGGCGACACGTCTGGAAGGAACGATAGAAAGCCGTCACGTCGGAATTGGTCGATCTCGCCCTGATCGAGCACTCTCGGCATCACGATTTGTTCCTGACTACCATGAGCTCCGATCCTCACGCTTACCCAACGTTCGCCCTTGGCATTGAGCTGCCACCTTCTCGATAGCGTACCATATTTGCGATTGCCCGCAATAAAGAATCGAACAAAGCTAGAGACGTTACTGAATCGCTAAGCAACTAATGCGAGCGTATAATTGATCGTTCTTCTAGTGATTGGATCACGACGCGGGTCGCATCAACCCCCTTCTCGTGCGCAGCAGGTCTGCACAACCTTGCGGAATTCAACTCTTCTGATCCACTACCCATCGCAAGTGTGCCATCGCCGCCTTGTCGAGTGCCTCGCAGAGGCTTCCACGCCTCAGTCCTCGCCAGGTTCAATAGAATGCCCATAGCCTCCAGATGGGTCAGAGCACTAAGGTTTTCCGCCCATGATCGATTTCATCCCTGCTCCAGCGAGCCTGCCGTCCGGCCAGCGGGTCTATGCGGTTGGCGACGTGCATGGCTGCCTTGACCGCCTGCAGGCGATCTACGAGTTGATCGCCGAAGACCTCGCGGCGCGGCCGACAGAGGAGGCCGTGCTGGTGCATCTCGGCGACTATGTGGATCGCGGCCCGGACAGCGCCGGCGTGGTTGCCCGGCTCGCCGCTGGCGCTCCGTTGCCCAATGTCCCAACCGTGAATCTGATGGGCAACCACGAGCACATGATGCTTGCCGCCCTCGCCACCGGCGAGGCCGAGACGACCGGGTTGTGGCTGGCCAATGGGGGTGCGGATTCGCTGCAGAGCTGGGGTGTTCCGCCTTCGGCGCAGCCCAGGGAGTGGCCTACCTACCTGCCGATGCCGCATCTGATGTTCCTGCGCGACCTGGCGTTGCGCCATGAGGTAGGCGGATACCTGTTCGTTCATGCCGGCATCCGCCCTGGCATTCCGCTCGATCGGCAAAGCCGCCACGACCTCATGTGGATCAGGGAGCCGTTCCTGTCATGGAATGAGCCGTTTGGCCCGGTGGTTGTGCACGGGCACACGCCACGGCCCGAACCGGTGGTGAGGCCAAATCGGATTGGCATCGATACTGGAGCCGTGATGGGCGGCGTGCTGACATGCGCCGTGCTGGAAGGCGACAAACTGGGGTTCATCACCGCATAGGACCGCGCCGTGTCGCCAGGCGAGCCG
>Ga0210390_10001651_pt1 | contig 20921 bp, 17 predicted proteins | sample IncBWH11OmetaG_FD_161050 | JGI IMG/M metagenome (GOLD analysis project Ga0210390, IMG submission 161050) | Forest soil microbial communities from Barre Woods Harvard Forest LTER site, Petersham, Massachusetts, United States - Inc-BW-H-11-O ... | reverse complement strand
TCTAAGCCGCTTCAAGACCTCCTTGTACTCATCCAGAATGTCTTCCGTCACAAGCCAGACAAAATTGCCCTTCTCGGCCCATTTGTACAACACATCGGCGCTAGTGTTTTCGCCCCGGACATATGGCTTTCTGAAACCCGAAATGCCCGCTACGAGCACGTTAGTGTCTACGACGCCACGAGACTTTTGCTTCTTAGCTTTCCGCGGCAACGGTAATCTCCGGCGCTCGTCTTTCCTTACGGTAAGCTCGAACTGTCTGCAAGATTTCCTCGTCTGAGACTTCGCCGATCTCTTTAGCCGCCTCGGTCAGCGATTCCAGAAACTCCTTCTTCCAGCCCCGGCGTTTGCGGCCGCGAGGCAGATCTCGGTACAGCTCAGCCCGTACCATTTGCTCTTGGAGCTGTGCTCCGAGTGCGCGGAACGGCACGCCGACCTTTATGGGGTCCTCATCGGCTGAAAGTCGGCATTTAAAAACGATATACTTCGGATTGTCTGCCTTGAACTCCTTTTCCGATGCGAGAAATACGTCCATCAGCTTGGACAAAACATTTGTGCGCGTCCCCAACGACTCCTTCAGGCAGAACGCCACCTTGGCTACCATAAGAGTGTTCGTGTCGAAGAAGTACGTTCCCTCCAACCGCTTGGGCTTCACAACGCCGAATTGGACCAGGTTTTGTAGTTCCTTCGGTTCAATCTGCAGGACAGCGCTTGCCTGCTTCAGCTTCAACCTTCGCTTCTGCATGACTCCTCCATTAACATCTAAATATTAGATTGTATTAGGAGAGTTGTCAATCGCGAGCATCTGCCTAGGCAGCATATCGTGGCAACGCTGCGGCTGCGAGTCCAGCTCTAGAAGAGAGGAACCGCAAACTGACCGAACTGCTGAAGCGCGCCTACGGCGTGATCGCTCAGACCTCAGCTTGCAATGCATAGCCTCCGAGTCGTCTTGTTCACAAAGCGGAGCGGAGTCATGGCGTAGAATGACATTGGAGCAACCTTTCCAGAAGCGGACTTGAGACGATGGGAAGATTTCCTATATTTTGTTAGGTAGATGACTGTGCTGAATGAAGTACCTGCGAAAAACCAGAGCGCAGATACTCCTTATGGGTTCGGCTTACTTGTACTCTGTGTCTAGGTCAGCTCGAAATGGCGCGGTCCCACGGGCATCGTTTACGGTTCCCTGAACTGCGGCAACCACAAACTCAAGGCGATGACCTCCTGCGGTGTCGGGCTGCTCGGAAGAGCAAGTAGGTAGCAAGGACGATAAATACGCAGACCACGCCGATGACCCAAGGATTGCTGAATCTCGACTCATCTGTGGGGAATTCGGTCCATCCATATTGTTTGGCGAGCGCGTGGATAACCTCCAGCATCAGGGCTTTGCTGTACTGCTGATTGCTCATCAAGGCCACACCATCGCCCTTCTCGTATGCGAAGAACACGGCTAGGAATCCGGAGGTCGCCCCGGGGTGCCAAAAATACCGATTTGAGCCACTTCCCGCGATAGAGAAGCCGAGTCCATAGTCTCCTAGAACGGGCTGTAACATTTCATTAGCCGTGGAGGGCGACACTATCGCGCCGGGTTTCGCGGCCAAAGCATTCTGGATGCCCAAAGCGAACAGCGTCATGTCGGAAGGGGTCGTCCACAGACCTCCTACGGCCATCACGGGGGAGGTGCGGGGGCCACCCTCGATCGCATTCCCATCTTTATCATAGGGCGTTGCCACCAGTGGCAGTCGTTTCTTAGGAATGGGTTGTTGAAACGTGCTGTGCACCATATGCAGCGGCTGCAGTACCAGTTCGTGCATCAAATCGGGGAATGACTCGCCTGTCACATCTATTAATATCTGCTGAAGGATCGCGTAGTTGCCGCCAGCGTATCGAAACTGTGACCCAGGCACAAAGTCAATAGTCACCGGTGCAGAGTTTGCTGGGCTTTCGCCATTAAGCACCTGGACAAGCGTAGGTACCTGTTTTCCAGCAGCGTAATCCTCAAAGCCGTGGACGGTTGCGCCTGCCGTGTGGCTGAGCAATTCACGGAGCGTCACTTTTTTCTGTTCCGCAAACCTGTTCGTGGGTAGCTTCCAGCTTCTAAAGTATTGGCTCACATCAGCGTCGAGATTCAGTTTTCCCTGCTCAACAAGTCGCAGCACCGCCACTGCTGTCAACGGCATACCGATGGAACTAGCCTGAAACAAGGTCTCAGGCGTTACCGGCTCACCGCCGACTCTGGCAACGCCGAAAGCCTGGGTCCATTCCACAGCGCCATTGTGAATACAGGACAGACTTAAACCTGGAACGTGGTAATGAGCCATACGATCTGGAACAAAACGCAACGATTGTTGGATATCCTGCACAGATGGCGACGCAACGCGCTCCTCGGCAGTACCTGACGGCGGACTCGTCTGGCTGATCAACGCGATCGCAGAAAATAGTCCCGATAAGGCAAGGCGCCGATTTACAAGCGTGATGGCCATTTCTCGATCGAGCACTGCGCTCTACCTGAAGCAAAAACGGACACCCTCTTTAACACTCTGAACCGGCTAACTATTTGTCAGTACATATATGCGTCATTGCGTGAAATACCGCCATAAACAAGGCGAACGAAGAAAGCAGCGCCAGCGAGGTCGCAACCACAATTGAACTTTGCAGCTGAAGTGGCACAGCGGCAGAAAACACCTCCCCGAGTGCGGACCGCCACACTCGAGCGACTCCCGGTAGACCGTTCTGTTCCCACTCGCTGCAGATCAGATCAGAAAACGTGGTTACCATCTCGCTCCCGAAGCGCAGGCGAAAATCGCTCGGATACGCCAACAACAGCATTTTGTAGAGGCCACAGCTCGCTCGAACCGCGCTAGTCATAACGTCACTCCGATGTCTTCGGCACTAGCTTCTTGTCACGTGCCAAGCGCACTACAGATTCCATCCGGCTGAGGTCGGCGCCGAGGATTGCCTTTCCCGTCAGGGTCAGCTTGTAGTATCTCCTCCGGTTTTCGTGGTCGGATTGACCGCCAGCGCTCTCCGTTTCTTCAATCAAGCCTAGATCCAATAGCCTCTGGATTGTCGTATAGAGCGTGCCAGGGCCCATGCGGAACTGGTTGTCAGAAATTTGAGAGACGGTCTGCATAATGGCGTAGCCGTGCTTCTCGCCCCCGGCCAACGCGAACAGAATAAAAAAGACCGCAGGAGTCAGGGGGAGCAAGTGCTGCAGGTCATCTGGAACACGATTGGCAGTAGGCATGAGTATGTCCACCACTGATATATCAATAGCAGATATACTATGTCAAGAATTTTTCGTGACCGGGTCCACTCTGATATTCGATGCGGATATGGTACGGGCCTGTCGATGAGAAGAAGTCGACTTCCCGGAACGTGGTTCACACCTTCGCAGATCACTCCAGCGTTGTCGCCTTGTGTTTCAATCACCAAATCTGGAATGGGAATTCCAGCGCTCTGGACGAGTGCAAACCGGAGGTTACCGTTTGTCGGCCGGGCTTGTACCGATAAACGCTCGATCGTTTGACCAAACCACCGCATTTACCGCACTTCGCCTCCTGTTCGCTATGGGGAAAATTCAGGGGACTCCATATATGCGCAGCCACGTGTCCGTACATCGTGTCACTACCAAATATTTTTCTAACTCTTTTATTTTCAAATCCGAGATTGAAAAGGAAGGACTTCCGAGAGATATTACGCCTGCCTTGGGCGCAGGAGGCCCCCGGTTCAAATCCGGGCGCCCCGACCAAAACATCTTGCGTGTTTTCTCTGACTTATTGAAAGCTTGCTTCACTCAAAACTCATCTGTGGAATTCGGCGAGACAGGCGGTCTGAATTCGCAAGCCGTTTAATTCCAAAGAGTTCGCCGCATGACAAATTTCCAGAAACACGCGGAGGCAGGAGTGCTATTCAGAAACTATTGAACGGACGCAAGTTAATCGCGCGCCATCGGACAAGTATGGGGAAAATTCAGGGGACCCTGTGCATTTCTGGTCCCATCAATGTTCGGAAATGCGAGGTTCGAGTCCCGGCACACCCGGCGCAATACCTTGCAGTTTTGCCGCGTTGCCCCAAAGGGACGCGGGCATTTGTCGTCTGAGCGCGCCAGGCGGATTCTATTTCGTCAGGCCGATCTGACGGAGAAGCGCCTGGAAACTTGGAATGGCGCGGAGCGAGTCGGCCATGGGATCCACGTTTAGGAAAATCAAATAATCGGAATGTTCGTTATAAGCTTTCTCAAGCAGGGCGATTCCATCCTTTGAATCGCCAAGACTGGTGTAGAGGGCTGCGGAGTAGAGCGCGGGAACGTAGCGGCTTCTAGACTGCTCCTTTAATCGATCGAGAGCCTTTCGCGCCGACGCGGGATTGCCGGCCTTGGCCTCCGCATAACCGATGGCCATAACCATCGCTGGCGTTTCGCCAAGCGACGCTTCTGCTTTTCGATACTCCGCAATCGCTTCCGGATACATGTCCTTGGCCAGGTAGGCGCGTCCAAGATGGAAATGGGCGAGGGCGTAATTGGGGTCGAGTTCCAGCGTCTGCCGGCATTGCGCGATGACTTCGTCGTAGTGTCGCGAATAGTAGAGTGTCTCGGCCACCGCCGTATGCATCAGGACCAGCAAGGGATCTGCATCGCGCGCGCGTTTCATCTCCTCCAAGGCTTCGCTCTGGCGGCCTCTTGCCGCCAGCAATTCCGCGTACCATTCGTGAGCGGTGGCGTAGTTGGGATTGAGATCGATCGCGCGATGAAACTCCTTCTCGGCGGTGCTCCAATCCCAGTCGTAAACCATGCTGAGGTAGGCAAGTGAGGCGTGCGCTTCGGCCAGCCCGTCGTCCAGTTGAAGCGCTTTCTGCGCCGCGGCTTTGGCTTTGGGCATGGCTTCATTGGGCGGCAGCGCATCGTTCGGGGAAGAGCCGAGCAGCGCATAGGCATCGGCAAGGCCGGCGTAAGCGGGCGCGTAGTTCGGGTCCTGAGAGATGGCCTGTTCGTAATACTCAATGCTTTTGTGAAAGTCCTCGATGGTGCGCTTGGACCAGTAGAAGCGTCCATGCAAATAGGCGGAGTAAGCTTCCGAATTGACCCTTCCCGGACTATTCAGCCGCAATTGATCTTCGGCGCTAAGATTCAGCTTCAGCTTTTCCGCGATGGTCCGTGCCAGATCGTGTTCCAGAGTAATAACGTCGCTAGAGTCGCGCTCGTAACTCTCGCCCCACAGGTGCTGATCACGCGCGCCATCCAACAATTGCACAGTCACGCCCACGCGGTCCCCTGAACGCATCACCGAACCTTCAACAAGGGCATCGACGTTGAGCTCACGAGCGATCTGCTGCAGAGTCTTCTTTTCGCGCTTGTACAGCATGACCGAGGTTCGCGAAGGAACGCGCAATCCGTGAATTTTTCCCATTTCTGCTGTCAGCGCTTCAGTCATGCCATCGGTGAAGTATTGCTGCTCAGGGTCGCCAGAATAGTTGTCGAAGGGAAGAATGGCGATAGAGCGGATAGGACCGGCTGCGTGGCGAGCTAAGATCCAACTCCGGGCGCCACCGAAATACAGTGCGAGTAAGAGGGCACCGGCAACCGCAAATACAATCAGCGCCTTCCTACCAACACTTCTTTTCGCAGCACTGTCGCGCGAGGCTGCGCTAGGCACCGCGATTGACGCTCCGTCAGCTCCCTGCCCATAACTTGCAGACCGTGCCGCGGTGTCGGCGCCTTCCACACGCTCGACTGACGCGAGGAAACGATAACCACGCTTCGGCAGAGTCTCAAGGAAGCGAGGCGTGTCGGGATCGTCCCCCAATGCCGCGCGAATCTGCTGGACGCAAACGTTCAGGCCGCGCTCAAAATCAACGAACGTTTCGCTGCCCCAAACCTGCTGCTGGATCTCTTCGCGGGTGACGGGCTCGCCGGAGCGACTGGCGAGTATGGATAGCACCTTGAAAGGCTGGGGCTGCAGTTTGATCCGGTGGCCAGACTTGCGCAACTCACCCGCTTTGGGGTCGAGCAGAAAGTCTCCGAAGCGCAAGGATGAAGGCGATTCCACGCTGTTGGTTCCCCCTTTGTCCCCGGGATTATACTCGATTGACGCGCTTCATCACCTTCTGGTGCCCTCCGCTAAGTTCTGTCCTGCCAAGCAGTTAGATATTAACAAGAAGAAGACAAAATCTTGGCCTGCCAAGTATTGTCGCCAGCCGGGATCTGCCCTATGGTGGCCGCGAGGTCGGTAAAGCGGTGCCACAGACTGTCGACAACAACCTCGACCTTCGAACTGGTGAAGCGATTGCTTTCCCAGATCATTTGTTTCGTGCCATGGCGGGCGTGGCTAGGTCGAAGCCGTCGCCGGCTCCAAATTTTTCTTTTGGACACAGGGCGCAAAATGCCGCGGAGTAACTCGATGATAAGGAGATATATTCACGGTAATGTCAGCGGAGTAGAAAGCACTAGCCTGGAGACCATCGCGAATCAAGGCGCAGTCGCTTCCGCGAAGCCGCTGCACGCCTCCCGGTGGGTCCTCCCCACTTGGAAAGACCCGAGAATTCCTTTCGCCGCGCTGCTCAGCCTATACGCCATTCTAGGTTGCACCGTTCTCGGATTTAATCGCAGTCCTGGCCAAATCCTGTTGACCATCGCTGCCGGCGGCTCGCTGGACATGTTCCTGCATTGGCTGTTTTTCCGGCGTGAGTGGATCGTTCCTCTCAGCGCGTACATCAGCAGCATCTCGATCGCCTTGCTCCTGAACTATTCGCACAATCACTATCTGCTTTTCTTGCCGGTTTTTTTCTGCATCGCTTCGAAATATATCTTCACGTTTCACGGACAACATGTCTTCAACCCTTCCCTTTTCGGTGTCGTTGCCGCGCTGTTGCTGGGCGGCGGACTGTTCTCTTCTGCCCCTGCCTACCAGTGGGGCGGCAATATTGCGATGGCAGCGTTTCTGGTGACTGCGGCGCTGGCGCTTTTCGTCTTCAAGGTGGGGCGCGCTCCGCTCATTTTGAGCTTTCTGGTTTTCTACGCGCTCGCGACGCTTCTTCGCGCCTATCTCATTCGCTGGCATGTGCCTGCGGAGGTGCTGATTCTGGGAGCGCTCACGTCGCCGCGCTTCTATCTCTTCACGTTTTACATGATGACCGATCCGAAGACGTCACCGTCGGGGACGCGTGCGCAGGTATTGCGGGCGCTTGCGATCGTGATCGTGGATCTATGGCTGCACACGCGTCAATCGTTGAACACAATTTTCTTTGCGCTCTTTCTGGTGAGTTCGGCGCGACTTCTGTGGCTGCATGGCCGGGAATTATTTCGCAGCGGGCTGGCTCACTGCCGCGTTTCTCTATCGGGATGGTTTTTGGCACGCCTCGTGGCGGTTCTGATCCTCGGAACCGCCGGCTACGTGACCTACGCCAAAGTCATTCATCCACGTGTCCATGCGCATCCGGGATTCCAGTTTGTGGCCGTGCCTTCCAGCGTTTCGGGAATCGACTCGCGCATGAGCAACGTTATGGAGCAAGTTGATCCGCGCGTGCGACACATTGCCAAGTGGGTGCTTTCCGTCGGAGACGCGATTGCCGTCGGGGATTATGACAACGACGGGATGCCGGACATTTTTCTGACCAATCCGTTGAAGCGACCGGAGGACCGCAACGCGCTCTATCGCAACCTCGGCGGATTCCGGTTCGAACGCGTGGAGATTCCTGCCTTGAAAGAAATCTCCGCGCATCCGGAAAAATACGGACTGGTCGGTGGGGCGCTCTTCGTGGATTACGACAACAGCGGGGCGCAATCCCTGTTTTTGATGATGGCCTATGGAAAAAGCCGGTTGCTGAAAAACATGCTGCCGGTGACAGGCAAGCCAGAGTTTGTGGATGTCACGGAACAAGCAGGAATCAACGAATACACGACCTCCATCTCCGCCACTTTCTTCGATTATGACCGTGACGGCAAGCTTGATCTGCTGATTGGCAACAGCCTCGCTCCCTATCTCCCGGATTACAATCGTCCCACTCCGCTCAACATTTTCAAACTACCCGCTCCCGAATATCCCGGCGATCGCAGGATGTTTCATTTCATGCATCACACCTGGAACAACGCCGAAAACGGGGGACCTAACGCGCTGTACCACAACGATGGCTCAGGAAAGTTCGCGAAGATGGATATGGCCGCGATGGGCATGCCGGAAACTCACTGGACAACAGCCATCGGCACCGGCGATCTGAATGGCGACGGTTATACGGACCTCTATTGCTCCAGTGATTTCGGCCCGGACGATCTCTATCTGAACGACCACGGAAAGCGTTTCGTGCGGGTCTCAGGCAAGACTTTTGGCAGCATCGGCAAAGACACCTACAAAGGAATGAACGTGTCGATCGCCGACCTCGACAACCGCGGTTTCTTGGACATCTACGTTTCGAACGTCCACGTCCCCCTGCAGGCCGAAGGCAGTCTGCTCTGGAAGACTCGGTTCAATCCACGAAATCATTTTCGCCCGGATTTTCAAGACGAAGCGACGATGCGTGGAGTCTTGAACGAAGGTGGATTTGGCTGGGGCGCTGCCGTTGGGGACTTGAATCTAGATGGCTGGCTGGATTTGGTGCAGGCCAACGGCATGGTGGACGACAGCGCGGATAAGCGCTTCGACAAGCCCCGCGATTACTGGTACGTCGCCGAAAAAATGATGCTCTCCGGGCCGGGCGTGCATTCCTACGCTGATCGATGGCCGGACCTGCGCGGTTATGAAATTTTCGGCCGGCAGGCGAACCGCGTATACCTCTCGCGCGGCGCGGAAACCACCATGCAGTTCGTGGACGTCGGGAAAGAAGTTGGCCTCACCGAACTGGGCAACTCCCGCGGCGTGGCGCTGGCGGATTTTGACAATCGTGGCGTTCTCGATCTCGCCATTACGCATCAGTTCGCCCCGCTTTCTCTCTACCGAAACACGCTGCAAGAAGAAGACCGCAAAACCGGCGCCGTTCATCACTGGCTGGGGCTTTCGCTTCACGGAGATGGCGTGCGCATCAATCGCGACGCCGTTGGAACGCAGGTGTTCCTTGCCTACCAGAAAGACGGCAAGCCCGTCCGGCAAATGCGTGAAGTGCAAATCGCCAATGGGTTTTCCGCCCAGGGCGACCGACGCCTGCTTTTTGGCCTCGGCGACTATTCCGGTCCCGTCACCGTCGAGATTCATTGGTACGGGGCAGAAACGATTTCCTATTCCGAGCTCGAACTCGATCACTATCACAACATCAGCTACGCTTCCGGAAATTCGGGAGCCGCGAGGCGGTAGCCCATCATGTCCCTGCGAGACTCCTGGTACATAGCAGCGAGATCAAAAGATCTCAAAACGCGGCCGATGAGCGCCGTGCTGTTCGGAGAAAAAATAGTTCTCTTCCGCGGCGAGAACGACGCGCCGGCCGCATTGCTGGACCGGTGCGCGCATCGCAATATGGAGCTTTCGCGCGGCCGCGTAAAGGACGGCTGCGTCGAATGTTCCTATCACGGCTGGTGTTACAACGCCTCGGGCACGCTCACGCACGTGCCCTCCTTGGGTGCAGAAGCGAAGATTCCGTCCCACGGAGTTCGCTCCTTCCCTGCTATCGAGCAGGACGGCTACATCTGGGTTTTCCCCGGAAATTCTATCCCCAAGAATTCTCCCTACCGATTCGCGCATCTCGAAGAGGCAGGCTGGACTTCCTTTCGAATGAAAACGCGATTCGCCGCGAATGTGGACTCCTGCTTGGAAAATTTTCTCGATTGCCCTCACACGGTTTTCGTTCACAAGGGCTGGTTTCGGAATCACGACACGCGGGAACTTATGGCCCACGTGCGCAGCGGCGCCGACTTCGCGGAGGTGGAGTTTGCGGGCGAGCCGCTCAGCGGCAGCGTCGTGTCGCATTTGTTCTTTCCGCGCGGAAAAGAACTCAAACACACTGACCGCTTCCTGATGCCCAACGTGAGTCGCGTGGACTACGACTTCGGGCCGTCGCGGCATTTCATCATCACTTCCCAATGCACGCCGATCAGCGAATGGGAAACGGAAGTGTATACGGTCATGACTTTCCGGTTCGGCGTCATCGGCCCGCTGATTCGGCTGGTGCTCGAACCGATGTCGCGCCACATCATTCAGCAGGATGTGGAGGTGCTAGCAGCGCAAACGAAGCAACTCCAGTCCATGGGCGGAGCGCAGTTTGCGCACGTCGATACGGACTTATTGGGATTAAAGATTCAGGCGCTTCGTCGAAAGGCCGAACGCAACGGGGCTTCGGGCAGCGCGGAGGTGTCCGAGTCCGTCGCAGAGCGCGAGATCAGGATTCGCTTCTGAGTATAAATGTCGAACAATTCAGGCCAAGTGCGGAGGAAAACTAACTATGAGAATATCGCGGCTCTTCAGCGAAACCGTCCCCGTCGAAGAATTGGGAGCACCGGAAAAGGAGGCGATGTACGCTCTCTTTGCTGAGAACTATGAAAACGTGAATCGGTCCAGCTTCGAGGCCGACTTGTTCGAAAAGGACTGCGCGATCCTCCTTCGCGACACCCAAGATCATGCCTTGCGCGGCTTCTCGACCCAGAAAATATTGCGGCTCCATATTGACGGTCAGCCCATGCGCTCCGTCTTCTCCGGCGACACCATCATTGCTCGCTCTCATTGGGGCGAACAGGAGCTCGGCCGCGCCTGGGGCCATTTTGTGGCTGAGCTGCGCGCCGAGGAACCCGAAGTCCCTCTCTACTGGTTCCTCATTTCAAAAGGGTATCGAACCTACCTGTTTCTTCCGCTGTTCTTCCATCAATTCTTTCCGCGCTACGACCAAGTTACACCCGCGCGTGAACAGAGAATTTTAGATGCTCTCGCCGGGACCCGCTATCCCGATTCCTACGTTCGGGAAAGCGGATTGATTGTTTTCCCCGATTCGCACGGAAATCTGAGCCGCGACCTCGCGGAAATCCGAGCGCATCGCCTGCGCAGCCCCCACGTCCGGTTTTTTCTCTCCAGGAATCCACGCTTTGCAGAAGGGCAGGAGCTTGTCTGCGTAGCCGAAATCTCTGCCGCCAACATGAGGAGCTACGGCTCGCGAATTCTCTCCGAGAGCGCGGGCAAAGCCCCACATCCAGAACCAGGCGCCATCTATGCGTAAAGAATTGTCTTTCGCCGCTGCCAATGGAATGTGGCTGGCTAGCTTTTTGCCGGCGCACTTGGCTTTTCGGCGCGCGGTAAGAAATCCGGAGCAGACGCAAGTGGCTATGCTCGAAAAGCTGCTCTGTCAAAACGCCGCATGCGCCTACGGCGAGCGATGGCAGTTTTCCCGTTTGCGCGGGCCACGCGATTTTCAAAACGCTGTTCCCATCGTTTCTTACGAGGATCTGGCCCCGTGGGTGCGCCGAATGATGGACGGCGAGTCGGAGGTGCTCACCTCGGAACGCGTCCTGATGTTCGAAAAGACCAGCGGGTCTTCCGACTCCGCGAAATACATCCCCTACACTGCGTCGTTGCGTGGCGAGTTTCGCTCCGCGATCGGAGCATGGATGTGCGATCTCTATCGGCACCACCCAAAGGTAATCACGGGAAATGCCTACTGGTCGCTAACTCCTCTCGCTAGAAAAAAGGAATACACCAGGGGCGGCCTTCCTGTCGGTTTCGAAAGCGACTCTGATTATTTTGGGGGCTGGCAAAAGAAACTGCTGAATATGCTTATGGCCGTTCCGAACGAAACGGCACGAATCTCCGAGCTGACCGATTGCCTCTATGTGACTCTGCGATTCTTGTTGCAAGCGCCATCGCTGGCTTTCGTTTCCGTCTGGAGCCCCACTTTTCTGAGCATTCTGCTCGACCAATTGCGGCTGCACGGGGACCGGCTTTGCTGTGCTCTACGCGACGGGGACTTGTGTCCGCCGAATCCGATTTCGCAGGCCGAACTCGAACCTTTGAAGAAATATCTTCATGCCGCTCCGGCCAGAGCGGAGCTGCTCCGCAATATTCTGCGGCGCAGCGGCCCAATCGCCACGCACGAGCTTTGGCCGAATCTCCAAGTGATCAGCAGCTGGGCCGATGCTGCTTCGCGGCTCGCCGTTCCCGCCGTCCAGGAATCTTTTCCCGAAAGTTCCATTCAAGGAAAAGGCTTGCTCGCCACGGAAGGTGTCGTCTCCATTCCGATCTGTTCCACGCAAGGTTCCGTCGCCGCGGTCACTTCGCATTTCTTGGAATTTCTCGAACATGGTTCCTCCACTCCCAAGCTTCTTCACGAGTTGGAATTGGGGAGCGAATATTCAGTTCTTTTGACGACAGGCGGCGGTCTGTGGCGTTACCGTCTCGGCGACCGCGTCCGGGTCACTGGATTCTTCGAACAAACGCCCGCTCTCGAATTCCTCGGTAGGGAAGGAAATGTCAGCGATGTCTGCGGCGAAAAACTTAGCGCCGCGTTTGTGGACAGCGTGCTCCTGGAACTGGAATCGGAGCGCGCTTGCACTTCGGGCTTTGCCATGCTTGCGCCTTCTTTTGAGGAAACTCCTCGCTACGTTCTTTTTTTTCACGGACGCATCGAGACCGGTCGATTCGCGGAACTTCTCGATGCCAAACTGCGCCGAAATCCGCACTACGATTACTGCCGCAAGCTCGGCCAGTTGTCTCCAGCCGCAATTTTTCAAATCACGGAAGGGGCCGGCGAAGCCTACGTGCGCCGCTGCAGCGCCTTGGGCCAGCGTGCCGGCAGCGTCAAGGAAACTCCGCTCCATCGCCTGAGCGGGTGGGAAAACCACTTTCAAGGATTTCTGGTGGAGAACGGCGGCCGGCTATCGTGAGCCAGATGCACTCGCCGAACGGCACTTCGCAATTCCAATTCGCGCTGGCGCAAAGCCAGGATGACGCGGAGCTCCGCTCGTTCCTGGCCAACAATCCCGTTCCCGGAAGCATCGAAGTCACATTCGAACGCGAGCCCGATTTTTTTGCCGGCTCGGCGATCCGCGGCCAGCTGAATCAGACCATTGCGGTCCGCGATCTCAAGCAAGGCAAAATTGTCGGCATTGCCTCCCGCTCCGTGGCCGAAGCATTTGTGAACGGCGAGCTTACAGAGTTGGGCTACCTGAGCGATTTGCGCCTCAGCCCGGACTATCGCAGCGGCAGCCTTCTCGCCCGCGGATACCGTTTCTTGAAAGAGCTTCACGCGGATGGCCGCGTTTTGCTCTACACCACTGCAATCTTTGCAGAGAACGCGCGCGCCCTGACGACGCTCACGGCGGGGCGCGCCGGACTGCCCGCCTATCATCCGATGGGCTGCCTCAATTGCTCCGGCATCAGTATCGGACACACCAAGCCGCCCTTCGAAGCGCGTTGCGACATCGAACACGGCAGCCTCGCCCTTCTTCCCCAAATCGTCGACTGTCTGAACCGCAACAATGCTCGAAAGCAATTCGCGCCGTTCCACACCTGCGAAGAATTTCTGCTGGGCCGGCGATGGCGTGACTTCCAGGTATCCGATTTTTACGTCGCCGTTCGCAACGGCCACGTCATCGGCGTGATAGGCCAGTGGAATCAACGACGCTTCAAGCAAACTCGCGTGATTCGCTTCTCCGGCCCGCTTCGGTGGCTCGCTCCGCTGGCCAAAATGACACATCCAATTCTAAAGGGCCGGAGATTTCCCGAGGTCGGAGAGGAACTCCGCTCTTTCTACGTCAGTTTCGTGGCCGTGGACAACGACGACGTTTCCGTTTTTCGCGCCTTGCTTCGAGCACTCTACCTCGATGCGGTGACGGGTGACGCGATGTTCGCGCTCACCAGCCTTCATCAAGAAGATCCCTTGCGGGCCGCGCTTGAGGATTATTCGTTGACTCCGTTCTGCGCGCGGATTTATTGCGTGTGCTACAGCGATGGCGAGCGTGATTTTGCCAATTTGGACAACCGCGTGCCCTATCTGGAAGCGGCGACACTGTGAACAAGAAATGGCGGGCTTGATCCGTGGCAAACGTTAAGCTCTTTCTGCTGCTGTTCGGCGTCACGCAGACGGTTTTCGTTCTTCTGGATTTCTACGAATTGTGGCGCCAGGATGGCTGCCCTTCCCTTCTCCGAACATTTCAGTCCGAATGGCGGACGTTTCTGTCGCTGGCGGTCATCTGGCTGATCTATTTTTCTCTCCAGCTAGGATTGTCGGCCATGCTTCCGCCAGTCGAGGGGGTCCTGGCAGGCGTAAAACAAATGTTCGGTCTTTCCTCGCAGCGGACGCCCGCTTTCGCTCACCGCACCGCGCTATCCATCGCGATCGGCGTCATCACCTTCTTCGTGGCCGGTTTTTGGGATTATCTTACGCATCGCTTTTTGCTGCACTCCAGGCTCGCCTGGTATCTCCACGAGAGCCACCATCTGCCCACGAAAGTATTCAACGGCATGCCCGGCATTTCCGCGAGGCCATTCGTAGTCTTCACGGCGTTCCTCGTGAATGTCTTCTCGATTGCTACCATGTTTTTCCTGTTTTGGATTATCGGGCGATTGGACCTGGCACATTTGTTCTTCGAAACTCTTCCCCCGATCGTTTTCGTTTTTGCATTCATCGGCTCCTCGAGCCATTCCTGCTTTCTGCGCCGCTACGCGTTTTTTGATCGCTGGCCACGCTATTTATGGATCATCACGCCGCAGGAGCACGTCCTGCACCATGCGGCAAACCATAAAGGAAATTTTGGAAATTTTACGCCGCTCTGGGACCGCGTCTTTGGCACCTACCTAGACCCGGCGAAAGTCGGCGAAACAAAATTGGGACTCAATTACGATCAGGATTTTCTCGGGGCTATCACTGCCGGGAAATGGAAGCTTTCTGCTGGTCTCAGAAAGAAACTAGGTCTCGAAAGGTTTTGCTATCAGGAGGATTCGCAGGCTTCAGAGAGCCCGGCAGTAACCGCGGATTCGGATCAACCATTTCATTCAGAAGTGAAATCTGCTTAACGGAGGAGATCACTGGAAATGAACACTTACAAGCCGTTCAAAGCCCTTGCTGGTTTCATGGGTATATACCATCTGTTGATCGGGATTCTCGGCCTCGCCTCTGGTGAGATGGCGGCGCGCGTTGGTGCCGCCGTCTATGGTGCCCATGTGGAAGTCACTCCCCTATTCAGCTACATGGCCAAGTATCTGGCCGCTTACGTCATCGCGTTTGGCGTGATGATGCTTTTCCTGGCGAGCGATCCCGTCAAATACCGGAAGCTCGTCTCCGTAGCTGTAATTCTTGCGGCCGTTCGGATTCTTTCCCGTCTGGTTTTTTCCTCCGAGCTACAAGCAGCATTCGGCATCGGCATGAACCGAAGCCTGATGACGATTGCCGCGGTCGCGATTCTCAACCTGGGTCTGATTGTGCTCATGCCCAAGCAGGATTGAATGGGCCTCCCTCAGATCGACAACAACTCTGTTGCGATCAACAAAGCGCATAGCGTGATCAACGCGATGTGCCACGCGTTGCGCCGCGACGTCAGACCGAACAGGGCCATCGCTGTCGCGCTCGCGGAGAACCGAATGAAAATTCGGAGCATCAGCAGCGCCAGCAGGGCAATCAGCACGCCCCGATATCGAAGCGGGTCCACGATGGGGAAAACGGTCGTCACAGCGGCGAACACCGCCAAAGCACCCCACGGTTTCAGTATCGCGACGATTTCAGGGCTCTCGGGAAATTGAATACCGAAGAGGCCGCGGTAGATTCGAACAGCTCTGCGCGGCGCAAATACTCCCAGCAGCCCCGTGGTCAGATGGTCGAGCGAAAGAAGAATTAAATTCGCCGCCCAGATCCAACGCCACGTGGTACTAGAGGCCAGGTGCGGGGAAGCGAATGTCAGGGAGGCCATAACCGTTGAAGGATCTTACCAAAGGTTCCGTATGGATGAACCTCCTCCAAATGTCCGCGTTCTTAGCGGGCAGCATGCTCGTTCAAAGCCTGTATTTTCTCGCCGACCTCTACTGGGTTGGCAAACTCGGCAAGGAATCTGTCGCGGCCGTCGGTTTCTCCGCGAATCTGATGGTGATCGTCCTCGCGGTCACGCAGAGCCTGGGTGTGGGCACCGCCGCCGTGATTTCCCACGCGGTCGGCGAGAAAAACCAGGACCGAGCCGTCCTGGTGTTCAATCAGTCGTTCGTCCTTTCTCAGTGGATCGGAGTCCCTCTTTGCCTCGCCGCATTCCTATTGCGGAGCCAATATTGTCATTGGATGGGCGCCGATGGGCTTACCTCGAGCCAAGGTGTGGAATATCTCACGTGGTTCATTCCGGCCCTCTTTTTGCAGTTCGCATTATTCACGGCGGGTGCGGCGCTGCGCGGTACTGGCGTCGTCAAGCCAACCGTCGTCGTTCTCGTCATCACCGTCGTCCTCAATCTCATACTCGCTCCCGTGCTGGTCTTCGGATGGGGCACGGGACATCCTTTAGGTGTCGCGGGCGCCGCGCTTGCCACTTTCATCGCTATCTCTGCCGGCGTCGCGGCCATGGCCATTTATTTTTTCTGGGAGAAGCGCTACATCTACTTCGATCTCTCGCGCTGGAAACCAATCAGCGCCATCTGGGGTGAAATCTTGCGCATCGGTTTGCCGGCTGGCGGCGAGCTGGTCATCCTGGCGATCTACCTCATGATTGTGTACTCTCTGATTCGCGGTTTCGGTGCTTCCGCACAAGCCGGTTTTGGGATTGGCGCTCGCGTAATGCAATCGCTCTTTCTACCCGCTCTCGCTGTAGGCATGGCCGCCGCTCCAGTGGCCGGCCAAAATTTCGGCGCACGCAGCGCTCCTCGTGTCCGGCAATCGTTTTATGCCGCTCTGACCATCGCATGCTCCGCCATGTTCTTGACCACTCTGCTCTGCCAGTGGTTCGCGGAACCGCTCATTCGGTTTTTCTCCAAAGATCTTGAGGTGATTGCGGTGGGAGCCGACTACCTTCGAGTCATTTCCTTTACGTTCGTCGCCACGGCCGTAATCTTCGCCACCTCCAGCATGTTTCAAGGCATGGGCAACACCATTCCCCCATTGCTCAGCTCGTCGCTTCGTCTTGTGCTCTTCAGCGTTCCCGTACTGATTCTTTCTCGCACTTCGCATTTCACGATTCGCCAGATATGGTTCTTCTCGGCCCTCTCCGTTTTCGTTCAAGCCGTCACCAACATTTTCCTGGTCAGGCGCGAATTCGAACGGAAGCTGACTTTCTTTCACACCGATGAAGCCTCCCAACTAGTGGCTTCCGTGCCACAATAGCGGTCCAAATCCTGCACTTAGGTCAATAAATTGGGACATCTGCTTCCCGCTCAAATCGCCCCGGGGCGGAGCGCGTGCTCGCGAGGCATGCGCTCTTCTCAATCGTGATCGTCTGCTTGGGAGGCAGACTCTCCACCCCCGTACTCCAGCCGAACCTTCGGCCCCGAACCGACGGGTTGGTTTTTATGAAGAGGTTGGAACCGATCGGAGCACTTTCGCTGTTATTTCGCTATGGGGAAAATTCGGGGGACTCCATGCATGTGGAGGCACAACTCCGCACATCGTGCCACCACCAAATATTTTTCTAACTCGTTTGTTTTCAAAAACAAGATTGAAAAGGAAGGACTTCCAAGCGATAGCCCGGCTGGCTTGGGCGCAGGAGGTCCCGAGTTCAAATCTCGGCGCCCCGACCAAAACATCTCAGGTGTTTTCTTTAGCTTATTGTGTTCTCTTTTTTCTTTTGGAAGTACTTTGTTTTCAATTTGTGTCGATTGAAAACGCGATGTAGTGCAGACCAACCTACGTGAACTGCAGCTTTTCTCCTGACACCATCACCACAGGATGTTTCTGCGCCAACACCATCGGAGCAAAGACGGTAAGAAGCACGGATATTGGTCGCTGGTGGAGACCGTTCGCACACCCGATGGTCCACGACAACGGACCCAGTGGTTCGGAGTATTCACCGGCACAAGACTTGAAGCGACTCTCCGAACTGTACAGCGTCGACATCGTGCTACCTACGCTCGAAGGACGGGAGATTTGGCTGCGCAGGATTACCAAACGGGAAGAAGATCAGGCAAGGCTACTCAACCAACTCCGACTGGAGTTACCGGAACAATTAAGAGCCGATTCACACCCTGAAATGTAGTGAAGACTCGGCCATAGCCTGAACTGATTCTAAGAGACTTAGCTCTAATTTACCCCGTTTCGTGACGAACTTGGGGTAGCGCCGACCTATTGCCCCGAACTCTCGCGACGACACCATCGAAAATGGTAAAGGTAGATGTTGTTTTCCAGTCTGCTTTGGTTCGGCGCATAAGAGCACCAACCAAAGTGGCAAGCAATCGCGGTGCTATTCTTATTGTTTTCCCGCCTGGATCATGTCGGATTACCGTGAAGCGGCCCAAAGTTCTCGTCTCGCCACCATGAAGCCAGATTGCATGTCCTTTTCTCAAATGGTTCATTCTTTTTCTTTAAGGTGCGGGCACGGTGATCACGGTGTTCACCATGGTCACTGAAGCAGTGAGCCCCAAAGCTCTGCCATCGAGGGTAGTTATCGTTGCAATACCGGCGGTGGAGAACGTGACTCCAGCGGGAGCGATGATGGTGCCCACCATCGTGCCACCGCCTGCCCCATTGAGCGTCGCCGCGCTGCCCACCTGCCAAAATACATTCTTAGCGTTTGCTCCGTTGATCAGAATGACGCTGCGAGGAAATCCGGGGGCGCCCACCGTCAGCGAGCTCGCCATCTGGAACACCCAAATCGCGTTCGCGTCGCCCTGGCCATCCAATGTCAGATCCGAACCGGTGAGCGAGAACGAGGCGGCCGCAGCTGTGTACGTGCCAGGAGCGAGTGTAAGTCCGCCCAGCTGACCTGCGCCTGGATCCGGACCTCCGGGCCGGCCAGCGAGATCGGTATATGCGGCCTGCGCATCACTTGCAGCCTGCGTTGCGATCGCAAGAGTTGCAGCCGTCCCTTCAGAAGGACACGTACCAGTGGGAGGCGGCGGACCCGTGTCTATGTTCCCGTTGACAAATCCCGCGTTGCTCGCCGTTTCTGTGTAAGTGCATCCTGCCCCTGCATCGTGGAATCCAGTCATCGAGGTAGAAACACCTGTGGTCCCGATATTTCCATTGATTACTGTACTTGTTCCCATGTTCGTTATACCGGCGCCGCCACCGAAAGCTCCAAAGGTCGAGGCTGCTCCAAGATTGGGCGCCGTTGGAAGGACGGAAGCGCCGACGGTGAAGCTCCACGGATTCGGCGCAGAGCCGGCCATCAGCGCATTGCCGAACAAATCCGTGACGAGGGCTGAAATCGTGGCCGTGTATTGCGCACCGGTTGTAAGGTTTGCTGCGGGTATGAAGGTTGCGATATGGCTAGCCGGATCGTAAACGACTGTCCCGTCCACGGGAGCTCCACCAATTCCGGCCACGGCTAGCGTGAAAGTCGCGTTCGTAATCGTCGTAGGATCCATGGCCGCGCTGAACGTTGCATTGATGGTCTTGTTGACGGGGACGTTCAGGGCCGCGCTGGCGGGGTTCGTGGCGGTAATGGTGGGGGCGATAGCATTCGCAGTTGCACCGGTCGTGAAACTCCAGACAAAATTAGCGCCCATGGCGATACCGGTGAGGCTTTCGGCAGCACCGCTGATTGTGGCTGTGTATTGCGTGCTCGCTGCCAGATTGGCGGTCGGGGTGAAGATTGCCGATTTGCTCGGGGTGTCGTAAGTGACGGAACCTGGAACAGCGGATCCCCCGACGGTTTCCACGACTGCGAATGTTCCTGACGCGGAGATTGTCGCAGGATCCATAGACGTGCTGAAAGTCGCAGAGATTCTTTGATTGAGCGGCACATTTACCGCAGCCTCGGCAGGGATGGTGGAGGTTACGAACGGTGCGCTAGCGTTCACTTGCAGCCCGGTTGTGAAACTCCAAACATAATTGGATGCCAGCGCGCTGCCTTGAGCACTTTGCGCGGCGGTGGTAACCGTGGCCGTAAATTGAGTATTAGTCGCGAGAGCGGAGGTGGGTGCAAAAATGGCCGTGTTGCTTGCCGCATCGTAGGTGACCGTGCCCGGCACGACAGCTCCGCCGCCCGCCACTGCTAAGGTAAAGGTCCCAGTCGCGCTGATCGTGGCAGCATTCATTGAAGTGTTAAAAGTTGCCGCGATTTTCTCATTGAGCGGGACGTTTGTGGCATGCCCGGCAGGAACCGTTGCTGTTACTGCGGGTGGTGGCGCCGTAGTGAATGTCCACACGAAGTTCACGGACAGTGGAGCACCTGTGGGATCTTCTGCTCCGGTGGTGATCGTGGCTGTGAACAGGGTGTTGTTGGCGAGAACTGCCGCCGGCGTGAATGTCGCTGTGTTCCCCGCGTAGTTGACCGATCCGGTCACCACAGTTGCGCCTGGTCCCATCAGAGTGAAGGTTGTTGCGTTGATCGTTGTTGCGTTCATCGGCACGCTAAAAGTGGCGGAGATCGCCGTGTTGACGGCCACATTGGTTGCCCCATTCGCCGGAATGGTGGAAACGACTGTTGGTGGCGCAGCCGTCGTGAACGTCCACACAAAGTTGGCGGCCAGCGGAACACCTGCAGGATCTTTCGCTCCAGTTGTAATCGTGGCGGTGAATAAGGTGCTGTTGGCGAGAAGCGTGGTCGGCGTGAATGTCGCGGTGCTGCCGGCATAGGTGACGGTTCCCGCCACCGGAGTTGCTCCTGGTCCGGTCACCATGAAGGTGGCACCGTTAATCGTCGCCGCGTTCATCGCTTCGCTGAACGTAGCGGAGATTGCTGTGTTGACGGCCACATTGGTTGCACCATTCGCCGGAATGGTGGAAACGACTGTTGGTGGCGCAGCCGTCGTGAACGTCCACACAAAGTTCGCCGCCAGTGGAGCTCCGGTGGGGTCTTTCGCTCCGGTCGTAATCGTGGCGGTGAATAAGGTGCTGTTGGCGAGAAGCGTGGCCGGCGTGAATGTCGCGGTGCTGCCGGCATAGGTGACGGTTCC
>Ga0210390_10001650_pt1 | contig 20925 bp, 16 predicted proteins | sample IncBWH11OmetaG_FD_161050 | JGI IMG/M metagenome (GOLD analysis project Ga0210390, IMG submission 161050) | Forest soil microbial communities from Barre Woods Harvard Forest LTER site, Petersham, Massachusetts, United States - Inc-BW-H-11-O ... | reverse complement strand
CCTAAACTGAAGTTCCTGGCCTTCGGCATATTTTTGCAGCAAAGAAACCATGCGCTGACAGGAGGATTGCAAGCCCTCGGCGCCGCCGAAGGAAACCAGGATCGCGGCGATATTGCGCGTGGATGGTGTGACCATTGTGCGTTCGGAATCGCTCGTGGGACTGCCGTGCGGGCCCTCACCATCGGAAAAAACCGGCAAGCCCTCCAGGTTCAAATCATATTTGCCGATGCCCTTGTAGGTTTCGCCCGTGAGGCCTGCTCGAAAAACAATGTCTCCGGTTACATGCGCGAGGTCGTACAGCCCGATCGGCAACCGACTCTCTACCGACATCAGGTTGATGATATCCACGACGGAATTGATTTGCGGGAAGCCTTTGCCGGAAAAGATGCGGCGTAGCAATGCTTCCGCCGAGCCGCGATAGCGCGCTGGATCTTTTCCCAGAGCTTTGTAGCCGGCGCGCGTTGCCAGGATCTTCGAAGATTCCAACAAGGTGCGAGGTTCAGGAAGATGCAGAATTTCCGTTTCGCGTACTTTCATTTCTTCCAGCAGCGCCGCGGGAGTTTCCCGTGGTACCACCCGGCCGGTCAGGAAGCCCAGCGAGATGCGCGGACACTTCAGCTTCAAGCCAGAATCGATTGTGAGGGTCGCCATGCGCCTAAGAATAACCGACGGAAACGGGATTCGCACATCGCACTCGCAAATAACATCAAGAATTAACGAGGAAAAGGCGGATTGAGCGCTTTGTTTGGCGCAGTGTCAGGCAGGCAAAGGTTTTAAGCGCGCGGTGAAATGGCGGAGGAACGGCGCGTGATGCACCAATTCGTAGCCGGGAATCTGCTGGCGGCGGCGCCAAACGTCGAGAATCACTTCCACTACATACTCGATGTGGCTTTGCGTGTACACGCGGCGGGGAATGGCTAGCCTGACCAGATCCATGGAGGCATGTTCGCCAAACATGAGTGTGCCGATTTCCACGGAACGGATTCCGCCCTCGAGGTAAAGTTCCACGGCAAGCGCCACCCCGGGGAATTGGGCAATCGGAATGTGTGGCAGGAACGCGCGCGCATCAATGTAGATGGCGTGGCCGCCGGGCGGCAAGACGATGGGCACGCCCTCGCTGGAAACGTGATTGCCCAGGAACGCGGTGGAAGCGATGCGATAGTGCAAATAATCTTCTTCCAGCGCTTCGTTCAAACCTACCGCGATGGCTTCAAGGTCGCGGCCCGCGAGTCCGCCATACGTCGGGAAACCTTCCGTGAGGATCAGCAGATCTTTTTCCTGTTGAGCGAGGATGTCGTCATTGGTGCAAAGAAAACCGCCGATATTGGCGAGGCCGTCTTTCTTGGCGGACATAGTGCAGCCGTCGGCGTAGGAAAACATTTCGCGGGCAATTTCCCGCGGAGTTTTGTCCGCATAGCCCGGCTCACGCAATTTGATGAAGTAGGCATTTTCGGCGAAGCGGCAAGCGTCGATGTACAGCGGGATGCCGTGCTTTTTGCACATTTGTTTCACATCGCGAATATTCGCCAGCGACACAGGTTGGCCGCCGCCGGAATTATTGGTGACCGTGAGCATCACCAGCGGAATTTTCCCGGCGCCTTCGCGCTCGATCAACTCCGTCAAGCGAGCTATGTCCATATTTCCCTTGAAGGGATGAAGAAGCGACGGCTCCTTGGCCTCCGGTATCGGAATATCCAGCGCCTGCGCGCCCACAAATTCGCAATTCGCGCGCGTGGTGTCAAAATGCGTGTTGTTTGGGACGATGTCGCCTTTCTTGCACATGACGTTGAAGAGAATGCGTTCGGCGGCGCGGCCCTGATGCGTTGGAATCACGTGGTGAAAGCCGAAAATGGATTGTACGGAATTGCGGAAACGCGTGAAGCTCGGCGAACCGGCATAGGATTCATCGCCGCGCATCATCGCGGCCCATTGTTCGGTAGACATGGCGGACGTGCCGGAATCGGTGAGCAGGTCGATGAGGATGGCTTCCGAAGGCACAAGAAAAAGATTGTAGCCGGCGTCGTGAATCAGTTTCTGGCGTTCGGCGCGGGTGGTGGCGCGAATGGGCTCAACGCTCCTGATCCGAAATGGCTCGATGATCGTGCGAATTGGCATGGCTTGGGCAAGCTCCCAAGCAACACTACCACACCGGAACCAAGCGCTTTAGGTCAAGCGCCACGCTATTTTTTAGTCGTCGCCGTGGACGAGTTCAGGCGATTTTACCGCTTCCTCAGAATCATCTGGTGCTTCCACGAGCCCCTTTTTCACGAGCTCGCGATAATAGGCAGGCCGCGTATGGCGGTAATGGTCCGCCGGAATTTTTCCATCGAGCCATGCGGTGTCCATCGGATAGACGGCAGGATCGAAGATTACAAGATGAAAATGCCAGATCAAAATGGATAAACTTGCTAGCAACGCTTCATACCAGTGCACCGCGGTGGCGGCATCCGTAATCCACTTTGGAAAATGACGCAACGCGAAATTATTGAACCACAGCGGGAAACCCGAGAAGGCCATCACCATGGTGCCCCACAGAAATGCCCAATATTCCATTTTCTCCGCGTAATTGAATTTCGCGAATTTCGGCTCTTGTTTCGTTAGTCCGACGTTGTACCGGAAGACGTCCAGCATGTCCGTGGCATCTTTTATCGTGGGAATCATGGACCACACAAAAACGCGGTCCTTTTTCTTCAACGCGAGATGAATGAAGTGAAATACCGTAGCTGCAATCATGACGACGGCGGCGGTGCGGTGCAATCCACCGCGCACACCCGCGTTTGCTTCCCACAGCAATATTGGCTTCGCCCACCAGCTATCGGGGAACTTCAGCGCGAAGCCGGTAACAACCAGCGTGGGGAAACTCGTCATGATGCCCCAGTGCGCGATGCTGCTGCATTGAACTTTGCCGACTTTGGCGGGATGCGGGAAATCCTTGATCGACGTGTGGCAATCCTGGCAGCCGAGAATTCCGTGCGCGCCGGCCGTGTGCTTCGCGGGATTGATCGAAATGTCTCTTCCGCTATCGGACTTCATGCCTGCTGTGCCATGGCACGCCAGACATAGTGCATCCTATTTCAAAGGATGTGTATTTTGTGGTGTTGCGGTAGCGCGAGTGGGAGCGAGCACCCACGCCAAGGCGATCAGCAAGGCGCAAGTGGTGAGTTTGCGGCCCTGCTTACGCGCTCGTATGGAGCTCATAAGGCACTACCTCCGGAGCCGTGAGGGCCCACGAATTTTCAGTTACTGCAATCCCAGATCCGTTAGGATCTTGGGTTTTTCCTCCTGCACCGCGAGAAGATTGTGGCAAGCGGTGCAATCGTTGGTGATCGTCTGGCCGTCCGCGCTTGTGTGGGACCCATCATGGCAGCGGAAGCAGCCGGGGAAATCGTTGTGTCCGAGATTGTTTGGGTGCACGCCCCAGGTAACCTTCATATCCGGGAAAATATTGCGCAAATAAATGTCCGCGGTGGTGTTGGCGGCCTGCTCCACAAGGGTGCGCTTGGTGTTGTACACGTCGGGATAGCTGGTGCGGTAATAGGCGATGATGCCTTCCGTGATTTTTGCTTTGGCGGTATCTCTGTCCGGATACTCTACCTTCAGTAGTTCCAGCGCTTTTTTCCGCACGTATGGTAACTCGGGACTGATCAAACCCCGGGACATCCGCAAATCCACGGCGTTCTCTGGCAGTTCAAATGCGTGCGTCGGGCGATTGTGGCAATCGATACAATCCATCGCGCGCCGTTCGCCCTTTTCCAGTTGCTCTTTGCTGACCTTAGTATCCGTGGACACATACTCAACGGTCTTGCCCTTGTCATCGGTGTAATAGACCACCGGGATGACCTGACGCTTTTCATCGGTGGAAATGTAATGGATGCGAGAGCCATCATCCAGATGGCGCCCATGAATGCCGACCGAGCCTTGCCATGTTCGCCCGCCAACTTTCAGCAACAGCACAGTCGTGAGCGGCGTGTTTTTCTCGTCCTCGGTGTAGCTTTTCTTCACCAGAAACTTGTCTCCGGTGAATCGTGCGGGCCAGTGGCACTGCTCGCAGGTTTCCCTGGCGGGGCGCAGGTACTTTACCGGCGAGGGGATCGGACGCGAGTAGGTTTTAAACGTTACCGCGAAGACCTGGCGCAGTCCGGAGAGCTTGGACTTCACGAACCAGCCGGCTCCGGGACCGATGTGGCATTCGACGCACTCCACGCGCGAGTGCGGCGAACCTTGATAGGCGCTGAACTCCGGCGCCATCACGGTGTGACACGTCTGGCCACAGAACGTGGTTGTGTCCATATAAGAGACACCGCGATAGGACGCAAATCCAAAAATCATCAAGTTCAGCATCGTGGCCAGACCCACGAACAGGAGTCCGTTGCGGACCATGGGTGTCTTCAGGTCGATGGCTCGATAAATGGACGGCAATTCTCCCGCGGCCATTAATTTCCGGCGTCGAAGAAAAATTCCAATGGGTATGAAGATGAGCCCGAAGAGAAAGACTCCCGGCAGGAGCAGAAAAATGAGGATGCCGATATACGGGTGTGGAGGACCGGGCAGAATAAAATCGTAAATCCAAAAGCCGATCAGGGTGATGGCGCTGCTGGTCGTCAACACAACGCCGATAAGGCTCAGCGTGTTCTGGCTCAGGTAATAAATCAGCCTGGCCCAATCCTTGACGGTATTTTGTGAATTCATGGCCCGAGTGTCCTCGCCCTTCTCCACCGAATTGGCCGCACCGCGCAGAAACGCGAGCCCCAGCGAAGGATAGCCGGGGCCGCCAGGGAACAGCTTGGTTGTGTGCCTGGTTTCGCAGGCGCACCGGCGAACTTACTTTGCGAGCGTCCGAATGTAGGCAACGACATCCTTTGCTTCGGCGTCGATGATCTTCTTGTCATATGCGGGCATTTTGCTCTTGCCCTTGACGATGATGTCCGTCCAGGTGGCGTCGGATTCCTTCTTCACTTCATCGGAGCTGAAATCCCGCGCCTTGGTGGCTTTTCAGGCCGCGGTATCGCCTTTGCCATCTGTCCGTGGCAGGCGACGCACTTCGCCTTGTAGACCTTTTCACCGTTCGCAACATCTTGAGCGCGCGAAACGGATGCCGCCAAACAGAGCATTGCCACAACTGCGATTGCTGACAAAACCTTCTTCATCCCTTCCTCCTTGTGTTTGTTCTTTGCACGAAGCGCGTAGGAGCGTCCGCGCTTCGTGCCAGATGTCTGCGGAAACACCTTCCGCTGGTTACTTCTTCAGCGAGCGAATGTAGGACACCATGTCCTTCACCTGATCGGGCGTCATGCTCTTGTACGGCGGCATTTTGCCCTTTCCATTGGTAATGATGGCGGTCAGGTCGGCGTCGCTCTGCTTTTGCACATCGGCGGAAGAAAGGTCGCGTGTCTTCATCGCTTCCTTACCTTTGCCGTCGGCGCCGTGACACATGGCGCATTTGGCCTTAAAGGTTGCTTCCGCAGCGGCAACGTCCGCCTTTGCGGGCGAACTGAACAGGCAAATGCCAGCCAGCAGCGCCCCGGCGAGCGTCATCGCACCCAGGTTCTTCATCGTGTTTTCCATGTTTCTCTCCTCGATAGATTTCGACAGACGCCCGTTTCGCGAGCTCCTGTCGCCTTCCGAAAAATTGTGTTCTGACAGTGTAATCCCATGGCGGTGGACACACATAAGGTGGCATCGGCAGTGTGAAAATTACCATGAGCGCCCCAAGTCATGCCAAGGGCCGTCCCTTCATGCATTTGGCGAATCGGCTCGGAATGTGCGAACTGTGTCATCCAACACCAGTGTTGAACCTTGAGCCTCTGGAGAGCTCAAAAGCATTCAAGTTCGGGCATGTTGAACGCGCCTGACAACCGGGGAAAGTGCCAAGTAAACGTGCGCGTCGGAGTGAAAATTGTCAGGGTGATAACTCGAAAGGATACCTGATCGTGGCAGCAAACAAAGAAGGTGTCAATGAAATTGACACAAGACGATGAAAATTTTATCAGTGGAAACGCGACCTATTTTGTCTGCATTCTGTTTATTTAACTCGTACGAGCGCCTACTTCCCAATGTCCCAGTTGGAGTTAACTCAAATTCCAGGCGAAGATACCCCAAACACCGTAGCGCTTTTCTTCTGTCCTTTGTGTTCTTCTATAACCTATAATCTCGGTCGCATTACCCGCCCGCCGACACGACCCATTCGCTGGGTCTCGGCATAGAAAGCTTCAAGGAGCGATTGTTTATGAAAAAGTGTTGGAGTTTTATGCTCGTGGCGCTCTTCCTGGCCTTTACGAGTTTCAGTGCGTTTGCGGACGATACGAAAGAAACCGATCGCGTGGAAAACGCAGGGAAAGTGATGACAGAAATCCTGAATGTGCCGGACGACATTCCTCAGGATGTTCTGAACAAGGCCTATTGCGTCGTGGTGCTGCCATCGGTGCTGAAGGCCGCCTTCATCGTCGGCGCCAGTTACGGACGCGGAGTTATGACTTGCCGAGGGGGCGCCAATTTTGAGGGGCCTTGGGGCGCGCCGACCATGATGGCGCTGGAAGGCGGAAGTTTCGGTTTGCAGATCGGCGGCGAAGCGACCGACTTTGTGCTGCTGTTGATGAGTGACCGGAGCGCGAAAGGCATATTGACGAGCAAGGTCAAGCTGGGAGGGGATGCTTCCGCTGCGGCCGGGCCGGTGGGCCGTACAGCCTCCGCCGCCACGGACGCTACCATGCGAGCGGAAATTCTGAGCTACTCGCGCGCGCGCGGCGCATTTGCCGGTGTATCGCTGGAAGGTTCCACGCTTCGGCCGGACAACGACGCCAACAAAAAACTGTATGGGAGAGAAGTTAACGCAGACGCTGTCGTGCTTAAGGGTGCAGTGAAGCCGCCGCCAAGCGCGGGCGTTCTGCTGCACGAACTGGACCGGAGATCGCCTCACCGCAAGCGCTAGCAGTCAGATTGAAGAAATAGTGGACGGCGACGGAACGGTCGCCGTCCATTTTCTTTTTGTTTAGGGGAACGCGCTGTCAGGAAAACTTGTAACCCTGGGCAGTGAGTTGCGGCGCCATGGGCAGAGAACGCAGCGGAATCCCGGTAACGGCAAAAATGGCGTTGGCAATCGCCGGAGCAATGCCGAGAATGGGAGCTTCGCCCGCCCCCACCGAGGGTTGGTCCTTGCGGTCGATCAATAGCGTGTCCATTGGCGGCACGTCTCGGAAGCGCGGCACACGGTATTTCGAGAAAAGATTATTGACGATGCGCCCATCCTGAAATTCGATGGCTTCAAACATGGCGCCGCCGATTCCCATGATATTCGCGCCAATCAGTTGATTGCGCAGGCCGTCCGGATTGACGACCGCGCCACAATCGAAAGCCGTAAGCACGCGCTCCAATTTAATCTCGCGGGTGTCCGGTTTCAGCGAGACTTCGACGAACGTGGCCATATAGCCCAGCTTTTCGAAACCGCCGCCCACGCCAAATCCTTGATGGGCGGCGCGAGGCTTAACCCATCCAAACTGTTTGCCGCCTTGTTCAAACACCGCTCGCAGACGTGCGTTTTTCAAATTGTTCAGGCGGAACTGCAAAGGATCCATTTTCAGAGAAGCAGCAATTTCGTCCATGTGTACTTCACGCGCAAAGTGATTCGCGGTCGCCGCCAACGCCCGGTACGAGCCTTGACGCAGCGGCGAATTCACGGGATGAAACTGGATGCGCTGATTCGGGACGTCATAATATGTGCGGATTCCTGCCGCGCCAGAATTGTAATTATGAAATTCCCATGCGGTGATCGTGCCATCTGCGTTGACGGCGCTGGTCACGTCGATCACGCCCGCGGGACGGAAGTATGCCCAGGTGAACTCTTCCAGGCGAGTCCACACCAGCTTTACCGGGCGTTTCGCGGCTCGCGCCAGGCGGGCAGCCTCCAGTGCCGCATCTCCCGTGTGTTTTCCTCCGTAGCCCGATCCTGTGTCTGGCATCAGGACACGCACTTTTTCTTCCGGAAGGTGAAACGCGGTGGCGAGTTCGCTGCGGACGCCAAAAGGACGCTGTGTGCCGGTCCACACGGTCAGCTGGTCGCCGTTCCATTCGGCGACTGCGGCGCGAGGCTCCAACGGAGCGTGGGCGATGTAGGAGATGTTAAAGTTGGAATTCAATTTGTGGCCGGAGGAAGCCAAAACTTTCTGAACATCTCCCGTTTCGTACGCGGAATCCCTTTCTTCGCCGGGAGTTTGATTTTTCTTCAGATACTCGAAAAGTTCCTGGCTGGATGGTTGTGGATCAGACTTCCATTCCGCTTTGACGGAGGCTGCAGCTTTTTCTGCATCGGCGGTGGTGGGAGCAGCGACAGCCAGGAAGTTGCCGTCGCGGACAACGGTTACGCCTGGCATTTGTTCCGCCGCGTGCGTATCCGCGGAAACCAGTGTCGCGCCAAACGAGGTCGGCCGCACGACTTTGCCATGGAGCATTTCCGGGAGTTTGTAATCGTAAGGGTAGCGATGCTTGCCGGTCACAAAATCGCGTCCATCGACTTTGGGAACGGATTGGCCGGCGATCTTCCATTGCGTCGCCGGGATAAGCGGGTCTTGAGCGGGGAGCAGTTGCGTGATCTGCTGACCCTTCACGAGATCGCAATAGCTGGCGGAGCGATTCGTTTGTGAGTCGAGAATCTTGCCGTTAGCGGCGGTCAGATGGGCGGCATCGGCATCCCATTGTTTCGCTGCTAGCGCGATGAGGGCGTCACGCGCGGCTGCGGAAACGCGGCGCAATTGCAGATTCATTACGGGAGTAGTGCGGCTGCCGAATGTGCCCATATCGAAGGGCACCAACTGCGTGTCTCCCATCACCAAGCGGATGGATTCGATAGGGACACATAATTCTTCGGCCACCGCTTGGGACAAGGATGTGCGGATGTTCTGTCCTACTTCCACTTTACCGGTGAAAACAGTGATCTCCCCTTTTTCTCCGATATGCAGCCACGCATCGATTTCCTGGGGAAGGTTGTCTTCGCTGTTGTGGCCGCTCCTTCCCGATTCCTGCAACGCGGATGCCTTGGTGGCGGCGCAAACTATGAAAATTCCAGTACCCAGAAATTTGAAGAAGCCACGGCGATCGCTTTCGAAAATAACGGACACGGGCGTGTGGAGTTCGTAGCGCTCCGGTTCCAGGCCTGCTGCCAGATCGGTTTTCGTGGTCATCGGACCAGCTCCTTCCCGGCCGCGCCGGCTTTTCGAATGGCCGCAACAATTCGCGGATAAGTTCCGCAGCGGCACATGTTGCCCTGCATGAAGTGCAGAATCTCCGCATCGGAAGGATTTTCGCGCGTGTTCAAGAGGCCCACGGCGGACATGATCATCCCCGAGGTGCAGTAGGCGCACTGCATCGCGCCTTCGTCAAGAAACGCCTGCTGAACTGGATGCAAGCGATCGCCTTTTGCAAGGCCTTCGACGGTCACGATAGATTTTCCGGAAATGGTGGAAACGGGAGTGAGGCAGGAGCGAACGGAACGGCCGTCAATCAACACGGTGCATGCGCCACATTGGCCTTCGCCACAGCCATATTTTGTGCCGGTTAAATCCAGTTGCTCGCGCAGGACCATGAGCAGGCTTGCGTCGGGTTCTGTCTCCACGGAAACGTTCTGTCCATTAATTCGGAGAGCGTATTTCGTAGGCATAGTTTCTTCCCCTCTTAGAAGTCTACGCCTACCGGCTGCGCACGAGAAAGGAGCACAATTCGGACGGGAAGATGGTGTGGCTTTCGCTAAAAACCCTTAGCGTGGTACAACTCCAGGCATTTTTTCGCTGTTTCCAACTCCGAGTAGCGGCTGCCTTCCTGTTCCATTAAATAATACTCGGCGCCACCCACGCTTTCGGCTGCAGCGAAAATCGCCTTCCAATCGGCGATGCCTTCGCCAAACAGGACGGAATATCCTTTGTCCGGCCCTGGCGCCCAATCCTTGCAATGCACGGAACGAATGCGACCGGGATTCGCGCGAATCCACGCGGCCGGATCGGAGCCCGCCTCCAGGCAGGTTCCCACGTCGAGTTGCAGCATTACGGAGGGCTTGGTGTTTTTCGCAAGAATTTCCATGGGCCGCACGCCATCCACCGGGGTGAATTCCAGTTGATGATTGTGGTAGCCGGCTTTCAAGCCCGACTCTTCGAGCTTTTCCGCAGCAAAATTCAGCGCATCCGCAATTTCTCTCCAGCCATCCAATCCCGGTTTCGGCTGAGAGCTGGCCATCACCACGTATTTATTCCCCAAATTAAGATTCAGATCGATGGCGTTCTGGATGTGCTCCTGGTTCATATAAGATGCGTCGTTATGCGTGGAGAAGCACCGGATCCCCAGATCATCGAGCAGCTTCTTCATCTCTTTTGCTTGCGCGTGACTCCATTCGAAATAAGGAGCGTAAAACTCCAGGCCTTGATAACCCATTGCGGCGATGGCTCGAACGGTTCCCTGCGGATCTTTCTTTAATTCGTCGCGAACGGAATACATTTCAATGCCTATGGGAATCTTTACCGCGGCTGCGGCAGCGCGCCACGCCCAGGGCATCAAGGCGGAAAACGCTAGAAAGCTTCTTCGCGAAAATGGTTTTGTTTTCATTTGACGTATCCTCACCGGCAAAGCCGCCTCACGAGTATAATTCTGGGAGTCGTTGAGTGCCGGTTTTTATGTCGAGGGCGATTCTCCAATGAGGAAATGCGTTTTTCTTGTAAGCCTTTTGTTGGTCGTGGCGATTGGATGCGTGGCCGCGCAAAACGCGAGCGTGAATTACGGCAAAAATGCGGATTTCTCTAAATACAAAACGTACAAGTGGGTGAACATCGAGAACGCGCAACACCTGGATGATTTGACCGCGGACCAGTTGGCCGGAACCGTGGAATCCGAACTCGCTAAGAAGGGCCTGAAAAAGTCGCAAACGGATAAGGCGGATCTGTTCATCGGTTATCAGGTCGCGCGCGGCAAGGAAAAGCAATTGAGTCAATATAATGTTGGCGCAACCTATGGATCGGCGGCAGGAGCAACCAGCGGAACGGGTGGGGCGACTACGACAGTTGTTCACACTGGCCTTTTGGTTCTGGACATGTATGACGCGGAAACAAAACAGCTGATTTGGCGTGGCGTAGTGGCAAACGCGATCGACGCGGACGCCAAACCGGATAAAAAACAGAAGCACATGGATCAGGGAGTTGCCAAACTGCTAAAAGATTATCCGCCGCAAAAGAAGTAATCCTGAAATAAGACTCAAATCAAACCTTGCGCCAAATAGGCGCGGCCTGTATCGTAGCCACCTTTACGCGGCCGCTAAAAACGCCGCATCGAGAGCGGAGGCCGATGCAGGACAACGCGCAATTCCCTGTTAAGACGGGCAGCTACGGATTGCGGCGCGAAGCGCTTTCTCCCATGGAGACGCTCGCGCAGTCCGTCTCCACGATTGCGCCGACCACCACGCCGGCAGCAACCATTCCGCTGGTGTGCGCGCTGGCCGGAAATGGGACGTGGCTTGCTTACGTGCTGGCGACAGTCGCGGTCCTGCTGGTCGCGTTGTGCATCGCGAAGTTCGCGCGCTATTCCGCTTCTCCCGGCTCCCTCTATACATACGCGTCGATGATTCTTCCCCCATCGCTGGGAGCCACGGCGGCGTGGAGTCTACTGCTGGCCTACGTGGCGACGGGAGCGAGCGTGATTGGCGGTTTTTATCATTACGGCAATCTGCTTATACGAGACGCGACGGGCCACGGCACTTCGGCGGCGCTGTTGGCAATTTTTGTCGCGGCGATTTCGATCTGGATCGCGTGGCGCGATGTAAAGATCTCCGCGCGCTTGATGCTATGGATCGAAGCGGTTTCCGTGTCCTTTATCCTGATCGTGGTGACGGCCGTCCTCGTGCGACATGGCTGGCGCCTGGACTGGGACCAATTGCGGCTGCGCGGTATGAGCGGCAGTGGATTGCGGCTGGGACTGGTGCTGGCGTTATTCAGTTTCGTGGGATTCGAGAGCGCCACGACGCTTGGCGCAGAAGCCCGCGATCCTTTGAAGACGATTCCTCGCGCGGTGATTCAGAGCGCGTTGCTGGCAGGCGCAATGTTTATCGCGTGCGCATATGCCGAAGTGCTGGGCATGCACGGCGCCGGCCAGGATCTCGGCACCAGCCAGGCTCCGATGAGCGTGCTGGCGCAAGTTGGCGGCTTTCCGATCCTGGGATTGTTTATTGACATCGGCGCATTGGTGAGCATGTTTGCGGGAACTCTGGCGTGCATCACGGCGGCGGCGCGCGTGCTGCTTCTGATGTCTCATAACGGCCTGGCGCACAAATCGCTGCGCAACACGCATTTGCGAAATGAGACGCCGACCCGGGCGATCATCGTGACCGGCACGGCGGCGGTTCTGCCCGCGGCAATTCTGGCGGCTCGCGGCGCAAGCGGATTGGACGTCTATGGCTGGATGGGATCGCTGGCGACCTACGGTTTTATCGTTACGTACGCGTTGGTGAGTGTTGCTTTGCCGCGCTACCTGCGAGATCACAACGCTTACCGCCCGGGAGCGCAGATCATTCCGTGGTTGGCCTGTTGTGCCATGCTGCTCGCGCTAGCTGGAAACCTATATCCCGTGCCCGAAGGCCCCTACGGTAAGCTCCCGCTCATCTATCTGGCTTATCTTGTCGCGGGACTATGTTGGTTTTTCTTGCGTGGCCGGAACCGCAAACCGGCGCTGGCGGAAAGCTAAGGCCGGTCTTCTCCTTCAACTTCCGGCTGCACCAGCAGAAGCAGAACGATTCCAACCACGGTGAACATCCGAAACGCGGATTGTTGACCGTTCCACACCCTCGATTGCCACATCAGAAACCATTCCCCGCCAACCGTAAGAAACGCGACCAGCCACATCAGCAGGTTCAACGTCAGCCCAGCGATCGCGAGATTCTTTGCCTGGCGAAACGCTAACGCGTCTTTTTTCAAAGCCACTGCGAGCCGAAAGCCGCCCCACCAGCAAAGAATCGCCGCGGTCAGTTCCCACAGGACAATCGATCCGTAGAACGCGACATGCCACGCGGGCGCGTTCAAGGCCCGCCACATCGAGTGGCCATCGACGAAAGTGGAATCCATCATCAGCACGTGACGAACCAAATCGAGGTTTGGTTCGTAATCGGTGAGGTTCGTGAACACGACGACGGTTAGATAGAGAGCGACGCAAAATACGAGCGACATTTTAGCGGCGCGCAAAGTCATGGTTTCTCCCGTGCTAAAAAGGTTCGGAAGTAGGAAATCAAAGCGTTGATTGTGGCATCGTCGTAACTCGGATTGCCGAGCATCTGCGCGTTGGCATTCTTCGACTTGGGATCGCGAACATACGCAGAAAAGTATTCCGGCGCGGCCGTGGCCCAGGCGGCAAGGACAAGCCAGGGCCTGCCTGCCTTCGTGCCACCTTCCGGGCCCATATTGTGGCAACGAAAACAATTTTGCTGCGCGATGCGATAGCCGGCTTGCACGGAGTCGTCACTCGCACGTGAGCCGCGCGGCGCAATCGCCTGCAGAACTTCGCGCTCGTTTCGAAAATCCAGGCGCACGACGCCCCAGGGAATTTGCGGGGCTTCGGCTTGAGACAGGATTCTGAAACTGGAGGTGAAGCGATTCTGATAAATCAGATAAGGCCCGAGGGAGAGGCCGAGACCTTCGGGATCTTTTGCCCATTCTTCCGGAGATTTTCCATTGATCGTGAGTACGAGAATTGGATGGTGGGATGTGATGTAGGAATGCGGATAGTATGCGTGGTAGCGGTCGCTGGAGATGGCGATCAGCAAGCTGGATTCCGTATTCGCGTTTAGGCGCCGCGCCAGTTCTTCCAACGGCACGCCGCTTACTTCGGCCGGCACCGCGAGGTTGCCATCGGTTGCTCCAGCGTATTTCACCTGCGGAAGCCTTAGCAGATCTTCTCTTTGGAGGTAACGAGCGGAATTCAATGGCAGGCCAACCAGGTCGCCGGTGACTTCCAGATCCAGCGGAGAAGTGCGCGCGGGATGCAACGACAGTCCGGAGTTATCCGCAGTTTCGCGGGCTTGCCCTCGTGATGCGGAGGAAGGAATGGAGAAAGCGTTCGAGGCGAGGAGCAGAAAGACACCAGCGAACGCCAACCGGGGCAACCGTCGTGGCATGGCACATGCTATCGCACCTCGTACTGGCGGCAAGGGGAAAAAATCGATTGGGCTAAGCCTCCGCTCCCGAGGTGCCCGTCCGTTTTCCTCAGAAAGGAAAAACGAATACAGAACAGCGAAAGTTTGCATTACGGTTCTACGGCGATTTGGCATAGCTTCCTTGGAACAATTGGCACACAGGCAAGCGGCCATTCCATTTACCGACAAGATTGCTTGGTTCATTGCTGCACGGTGCTGGCAGCGGCGCCTGTATTGAGAGTTCCTCGGAGGCATCACAGCATGGCCAAAACAGCACAAAAGAGTTCGCTTTTTCTCTCGGTGTGTCTCTCTTGCACCTTCCTACTGTTTTTTCCAGCCGCTGCACACGCGCAGCAGACGCTGGGCGGCATCACCGGTGAGGTGACGGACGCATCTGGAGGAGCGATCGCGGAGGCGCAAGTGACGCTGGTCGCGGACGGCACCAAGCTCATGCGGACGCAGAAGACGACAAACGTGGGCACGTACGATTTCGTAAATCTACCGATTGGCGCATACACACTCACCTTTACTCACGACGGTTTCGTCACGCTGAGAATTCCTTCGATCGTAGTACAAGCCGATCGCACCGCGACCGTCAACGCCACGTTGAAGGTCGGCCAAGTTGGCACCACGGTCACTGTGGAAGCGACGCCGTTGATGAACGCCGAAGATACCACCAACGGTTACATTCTGGAAAAACAGCAGATTGAGTCCATTCCGTTACCGACGGGAAGTTTTACCGGCTTGGCTATTCTTTCTCCTGGGGTCAACGCAGAGCTGCCAAGCGGCACGGGAGCGAACAGTGGCCTTGGGAACCAACCAATCTGGGCCAATGGCCAGCGCGACACCAGCAACAGTTTTCTGTTGAACGGCGTCGATGCCAGCAACCTGTTCAACGGGAAAAGCACCAGCCAGGTGGCTTCCGCTCGAGTCGTGAACAATACCGGTGTCAGTGGCGCCGCGAGTTCCAGTGCGGCGGTCATCCAGAGCACGGCTTCGCCTTATCTGGCGATTGGTCAGGCGCTGCCAACGCCAGCTCCCGAATCCATCGAGGAATTACGCGTGAATACGTCCATGTACGACGCCCAACAAGGTTCGACGAGTGGCGCACACATCGACATGAGCACGGCTTCCGGCACCAACGCGATCCATGGCCAGGCGTACATCCATCGCGGCACCAATTGGATCAACGCAGCTCCCTTTTTTTTCAAGGCTGACCCCAACATCCCGGCCGACCAGAAAAATCCTGAACTTCATCGCAATGATATCGGTGGCACTCTTGGTGGCCCGCTGATCAAGGACAAACTCTTCGGTTTTATCAGCTACCAGCACATTCACTCGTCGGATCAGGAGATCGGACTGTCGCGTCTCACCGTGCCTTACGGGCTTACCAACGATCGCAGCCCAACGGCCATAGCCAACGTGGTGAACGGCAATTTTCCCGCGACCGTGAATCCGGTTGTTGGGAACGGCCCCGGAGACATCAGCCCGATCGCCTACCAGTTGCTGAATTACAAATTTCCCAACGGCCAATATCTGATACCTTCCGCGGACGGAAGTACTCCCACGGTGAATTTTCCGGAGAACGCCGTGGTTCCGGGGACAGCTTTATTCACATCCGACCAGGCAGTTGCTGATCTGGACTGGAACGCGACGGCGAAGGATACGGTCGCGTTGAAGTATTACTACCAGCACGATCCCACGACAGCGCCTTATGCGTATTCGAGCGTCGCGGGCTTCGCGCAGCATCTGGATGCCGGCAGCCAGGTTGCATCCATTACCAACACGCAGACCGTGCGTCCCAATCTGAGCATCACGGAAACGTTCGGCTTCATCCGCGAAAAGGTGTACAGCACGATTTCGCAGCCGTTTGGTCCGGCGCCTTTCGGCATCAACACTTTCGGCTCGCCCATCTTTCCCGGCATCACCATCGTCGACAATTTCGGAAACGAAGCCGATTACAACACCGGATGCCCAAACTCCAATCCAAACTGCTCCGATCCAGCCCCGGTCTCCAACGCTGCGCTCACGATCGGGCAAGGCTCGGCGTCTCAAGGAGCGTTCACCGGCGTTTTCCAAAATCGCTTTATGCCTTCGGCAAATGCCATCTGGACTCTCGGCAAACATACGATTACATTCGGCGGCAGCTACTCCTACACGCAATTGAACACGCGAGACCAGCGTACCAACCAGGGGAACATCGGCATCGCGGACTTTTCTCAGTTCGTGCAAGGACTGGTTACGCCGTACACGTCGGACGGTTTTGTGACCACTGCGTACCTGCAGGGCAACGCCAATCGTTATTTGCGCGCCGGCGACACCGGGATGTACATCCAGGATCGCTACCAGTTCCGTCCCAATCTTAGCGTCACCCTGGGATTGCGCTATGACTGGAACGGCGCGTTCACCGAGAAATACGGGCGCATTTATAATTTTGATCCGTCGCTGTACTCCTACGACCAAAACACTGGCACCGTCGCGTCCAGTGGTTTCATCGTGGCGGGCAACAACACGGAATTTCCTACGAAAGGCGTCAGCAACAGCACGCTCACCGGCCGGCAATGGGGATTTGCGCCACGCTTAGGAATTGCCTGGAGTCCGGAAATGTTCCACAGCAAAATGGTGGTGCGCGCGGGTACCGGACTTTATTATGACCGCGGCGAACTGTTCACGTACCTATCGCCTGGTTTTGCCGCCGGTGTTATCGCTGGCGGGCCATTTGGGTTCAATCAAGCACCGCCCTTCGTAAATTCGCAGGTTTGTTCCTCTCTCACAGCTCCGTACCAAGATTATATCCCGACGTGCGACCCCGCCTCGCCGACCGGCGGTTCTCTCGCCGCACCCTGGGGCAACACTTTGCAATCGCCGCCCAGCGGCAATCCGGCAAATATCCTGAACTATCTTCCTTCGGCTTCGCAGATCATCAACGGCGCGCCACTCTTCTCGTTCGCAGTCTACAATCGCAACAATAAGCTGCCCTACACCATCAACAACATGCTGGATATTCAATGGCAGCCGCGCAACGACATCGCCATTCAGATCGGCTATGTGGGCAACCTGGGACGCCATCTGGTGATTCCTGTGCCCTTCAACCAGGCGCAGATTGCTTCACCTAGTCATCCCATAAACGGCCAGTACTACAGCTACGGCTACACAATTCTTAACTCCAGTGGCAATCCGATCCCTCTTCCGGCAGTGCCGGGATCGAATGTTAATCCCGGGAATTATCTATCTACATATGAAGGCGGGAATATCGATCTCCGCGTACCTTACGTCGGATATTCTTCGGAATCGGAGAGTTACGACGCCGCAGGTATCTCAGCCTATAACGCATTGCAGACGCACATCGAAAAGCGCATGAGCCACAACTTCCGTATCGGCTTCTCTTACACGTACTCCCATGCCACGGATGAGCAGAGCGCTTTGGGTCTGTTTTATAACGGCAATAACCCTCTGAATCTGCACGAAGCATATGGCACTTCCGACTTCGACCGCACGCACGTATTCAACTTCAGCTTTGTTTTTGATTTGCCGAAACTGGCGCCGGACGCGTCCATCAAGGGCAGATTTACGAATGGCTGGTCGCTCGAAGGCATTGGCATTTACCAAAGCGGGCAGCCGTACAGCGTGATTGATTACAGTGGCGCGGTTGGCAGTCTGTATTATGGGGTTTCGGACGGCATCACCAATCCGATCGTGCCGCTGGCTCCGGGATGTTCGCCGAGAACGGCCCTCACTGGACAGATTGGCGTAAACGGCCCCGCACTAAATGCGGCTTGCTTCACGATTCCGCTTCTGCAACCTGGCGCGCTGAACGGCGCAATCCCTTCCAACGATCCTTATGAGACGACATTTACCACCGGGCAACGCAATATTTTCCGGCAGTCCTGGCAAGAGCGCCTGGATATGTCCATTGTCAAAATGACGGAGATCAATGAACGAATGACGCTGCGATTCAGCTTCGATGTGTTTAACGTGACGAATACACCCAGCTTCGACATTCCCATCGATGACGTCGAGCAAAACCAGTATTACAATGGGTTTCCCACACAGGGAACCACACCGTTGCCAACCGGTTGCGGCACCTCCAATGAAACCAGCGGCTTTTACAATTGCCCGTTCGGGTTGGGCAGCGTGAACAAGACCATCGGCAGCGCGAGACAGATTCAGATGACGCTCAGCCTGAGGTTTTAGCTGCTGACCGAAATTGCTACGCGCTCACCGTCAATCATTGTCCCGGCGAAGCTGGATCCGAATATATAGGACGCTATACCCTGGATTCCCGTGGTGGCTTATCCTTTACGTGAGCGAATACGTCAATGCGGAATCCGGAGGCCTCCATGAGCGTGGATCGCGCGGTACTGAAAAGGCTCCCGAAAGTTTTATTGCATGAACATCTCGACGGCGTGCTGCGGCCTAAAACCGTCATCGAACTGGCGCGTGGCGCGAATTACGATCAGCTTCCCAGCGAAGATCCCGAGGAATTGGCGCGTTGGTTCCATCAAGGGGCAAATCAGGGAAGCCTGCCGAAATACCTAGAAGGTTTTGCACACACGATCGCAGTGATGCAAACGGAACAAGGCCTCGAACGCGTGGCTTATGAACAAGCGGAAGACCTGAGCTGCGACGGAGTGGTTTATTTCGAGACGCGCTTCGCCCCTGTCTTTCATGCGCGAAACGGATTGACGCACCAGCAAGTGATTTCCGCCGTGCTCAAAGGATTGGAGGAAGGGCGAAAGGCGTTCGGAATTTCGTCGGGTCTGATTATCTGCGCTATGCGCAATATGGATGTATCGCTGGAGATGGCGGAACTCGCCGTGGACTTTCGCGAGCGCGGCGTGGTTGGCTTCGACCTGGCCGGCGAAGAAGGTGGTTATCCACCGAAGAAACACGTAGACGCATTTCATTTTATTCAGCGTCAAAACTTCAACATCACGGTCCACGCAGGCGAAGGCTTTGGAAAGGAATCCATCTGGCAGGCTATTCAATATTGCGGAGCGCACCGCATCGGCCATGGGACGCGATTGATCGAGGACATCGCCATCGCCGACGGCAAAGTGGTGAAGTTGGGCGACCTTGCGCAGTACGTTCTCGATAAACGCATTCCCCTCGAGATTTGCCTTCTGAGCAATGTGCACACGGGCGCGGCGCGCAGCCTGGCCGAGCATCCGTTCAAGACTCTTTACCAGGAGAAATTTCGCGTCACTCTGAATACGGACAACCGATTGATGAGCAATACTTCCATGACGAAGGAATTCGAAGCCGCGACGGAAACATTCGGGCTGGCGCTGGACGATTTTGAAAAACTTACGATTAATGCGATGAAAAGCGCTTTTCTTCCCTACGACCGGCGCATTGACTTCATCTACTCCGTCATCAAGCCCGGTTACGCAAAAATCCGCGCCGCGCAAACAGCAACGCAAATTTCAGATTAGCGGGCCAGAGTCGCCAACGTCTCTGCCAGCACCGCGACTCCGCGTTGAATATCTTCGGGAGATGCAAACTCATCGGGCCTGTGGCTATAGCCGTTGCGGCACGGAATAAAGAGCATCGCCACAGGCGCGGTCCGCGACATGAAGAGCGAATCGTGATAGGCGCGGCTGACCATCGTCACGAAAGCCTGTTGGTGCTTCCTGCAGGATTGTGCCAGAGCTTCCACAATTTTGGGGTCGCATTCGGCCGGCGCATCCGCGTTCAACTGTTCTGTTTGCACGGACACGTCGCGTTTTGCGGCGATGGCTTGGCCCGCTTCCTCCATCGCTCGAATTACGCCATCGCGGCGCTCCAGATGTGTGTCTCGTATGTCCGCGGTCAGGTTTACACGGCTGGGAATGCTGTTGATCGCTCCAGGAAACACATCGCAAATACCCACGGTCGCCACAGTATCCACGGCTCCGCTTGTGCGCGCCACACTTTCGATGGCCAGGATAAGTTCCGCAGCCGCGCACAATGCATCTCTGCGATCTGGCATCAGGACGCCGCCGGCGTGCCCACCGGAACCTTCGATTGAAATCCTGAAGCTGGCGGGAGCGGCGATTTGCGTGACGATCCCGAGAGGAATTTTCTGGCGCTCCAGTAAAGGTCCTTGCTCGATGTGCAGTTCCACGAATGCCTTGTAGTAACCCGCGTGCAGTTTCACTTCTTCGAGTTTTCCCGTCAGCCCGGCGGCTTGCCGCACTTCTTCGAGTGACGCTCCCTGTTTATCCACTAGCTTCCGCGCGGCGGTCGCGGAGAGTGTCCCCGACAGCAACCGGCTGCCCAGGCAACCAATTCCAAATCGCGTCGGTTCTTCGGACGTGAAGACGAGCAACTCGATCGAGCGTTTTGGCTGGTAACCGCGGCTCTGCAGAGAACGAATCGCTTCCAGGCCTCCGAGCACGCCGACCACGCCATCATATTTTCCTGCGTTCGGAATCGCGTCGATGTGAGAACCCGTCCCCACTGCCGCGGCGTGTGGTTCCGACCCGATCCATCGCGCAAAAATATTTCCGATGGGATCCTCGCGAATTTCCAGGCCAGCTTCCTCGCATCGAGCAGTCAGCCAGTGGCGCGCTTTGCGATCGGTGGGGGTGAAAACGATGCGCGTAACCGCGGGAGGCGTTGCGTCAGAAATCGCAGCCAGCCCTTCAATCTCCATAGCCAGCCGCGCTCCATCTACTCCTTCGAAATTCATTTTTGTGGCCCCATCAGTGGATGCCGGTTCCAGTTCTTATATATAAGATACTTTGCGGGGACCTTTCCGATTGCCCCGAACCACTGTGGACACCACGGCCCCA
>Ga0210390_10001649_pt1 | contig 20942 bp, 9 predicted proteins | sample IncBWH11OmetaG_FD_161050 | JGI IMG/M metagenome (GOLD analysis project Ga0210390, IMG submission 161050) | Forest soil microbial communities from Barre Woods Harvard Forest LTER site, Petersham, Massachusetts, United States - Inc-BW-H-11-O ... | reverse complement strand
TCTCGCCGGATCCGCAGCTACCACTCCGCCTTGTGGGTTCACGATCTCAAACAGCAGCGTTACGGGCAACACGATCGATTTTGGTTTTGAGGTGGATGATCGCTTCTACTCCGCTACGCTGGCGCGCTGTTTGTGTGGCACCGAGACTCCCGTATTGTTCGCGACGCCGACCAGCGGCAATGCAAACGCGATTACACTGGGCGTCTACCAGACCGGAACCTCGAATCAGATTTTGTCAGACGTGTATCTCATCATTTTTTGAGGGGTTGGATAAGAATCAGTTCGATGGTGGCTGCCGCGGCGATTCCGTGCCGCGGCATTTCCTTCCATAGGCACAGCGACAGCCGCGGCAGCGGTCTATGGGGAGAGTAACGCACAGTCTCTGGAGACAACGGAGTGTTCGTTGGCCCTGGCTCTGATGCGGCGGGGTTCAATAACTTGGACGCTGCAGGCGGTATCGGAGTGTACCAACTCCTCTGCAGTTTCGGGGGCCGCTATACGCCGTTCGTGGCCGCTATCGCCGTTTCCTGAAAAATGCCGAAGGATCGAAGGAGGCAAGGTCGAATAATTTGCAAGGGGACCTCTCCCATCTCTATTCGTTCGCTAGTTTACGTTTTGTGCGACCTCGGCTGAACTGGTTGTGAAGTCTGCGCTGCCGTTGTAGGTTGCGGTGATGGTGTCTGTTCCTGAGGGCAGCGTCGAGGTCGAAAATTTTGCCAGCCCGCCGGCCAGGTTCACGGTCTTCAAGGTCGTGCTTCCGTTCGCGAATGTAACGGATCCGGTCACGGTGCCGAACGGTCCAGTCACGGTGGCGGTGAAGGTTACAAGGTTTCCCGCGTTCGACGGGTTCAGCGACGAAACCAGGGTGATGGCGGTGGTGGCCTGGTTCACGACCTGGGTGAGCGGAGTGGACGTGCTGGTCAGGAATGGGCCGAAGCCAAGGTACTGCGCTGTAATCGTTGCTGTGCCTACCGCCAACCTTGTCGTGGTATAGGCGGCTACTCCGTTGTTAAGGGTAGTTGTTGTCAGCTTCGTTGCGCCGTTATAAAACGCCACTGCACCCGTGGGAGTGCCGATAAATTGCGGAGCCACCGTCGCAGTGAAAGTTACGGATTGTCCGTAGGCTGAGGAATTCTGCGACGAAGTCAGCGTGGTCGTGGTGGAGGCTGGAACGACGGACTGAACGAAGGGGCCTGAGGTGCTGGTAGTGAAGCTGGTATCGCCGAGATAAGCTGCTTTGATGGTCTGCATGCCGACGGGAAAAGTGGAGTCAGAGAAAGTTGCAACGCCTCCGCTCAGTGTTCCGGTTCCCAGTATTTTTGTGCCTTGCTCGAAGTTGACGATATCTCCGTTGGGAGGGGCGCCAATGGTGGAATTGACAGTCGCCGAGAAAAGTACAGCCTGACCATAGACAGATTGAGTCGGCAGCGAAGAGGTGAGCGCGGTTGTGGTCGTGGCCTGCACGAATTGATTGACCGGCGTCGATGTGCTGGTCATCAAGCCGGGACCGCCTCCATAGATCGCGGTAATGGTGTTCAGGCCCGCAGGCAAAGTTGTACTGGCGAGGGTGGCCACGCCGGCGCTGAGCGTTTTCGAAGCCAGAATTGTCGTGCCATTTCGAAAAGTTACACTGCCCGTAGGAGTGCCGATGCCCCACTGCGTCGAGACTGTTGCGGTAAAAGTGGTGGACTTTCCCTGCACGGAGGGGTTCACCGACGAAGTGAGGGTGGTGGCGGTCGCAGCCGCGGTTCCGCCGGTCGGTCCAAAGATCTGCAATTGCTGGTTACTGGCAACGAAAACGAGTCCATTCGCCACCACCGGAACCAGATTCGCGTTTCCGCCCATGTTTGGCCAATTGCCGGCAGTGATTTGAAGCAGGTTGGTCATCGTGCTACCGCCCGACTCCGGGTTAAATGCATAAAGCGAGATCGGTGCCCCGTTGTCGCTGCTCGTGGGGCGAGACACAGCCCAGATAATCGGATTGGAAGTTCCGTTGGAGGAAACCGACGTGAAAAAACCGGCATCCTGACCTGAAGTTATTGAACCGTTAGCGACGTTCGTCAACGATACCTGGGGCGCGGTCGCGACTTTCCAAACTTTGACAGTCCTGCCGCCGCTACTGACGACACGACCAGCCCCATCCGATGGATCAACGAAGTACGACGGGCCGCACCAGCATTCACCGATCGAGTAAGTGCCCAGCACATTATTTTTCGTAGCAGAGTAACCGCCGAGATCGTCTTCGTCCATCAGATACATATTCCCATCTTTGCCGGCCGCTGCTGCCAGATGCGGCATCGATCCCGGCTGATCGGGCAGAACGAGGACTCCTCCGGAACCGAAATCTCTGTCTTGCTGATCCAATGTCGATTGATTCATTGGGGTGAAAAGATCTGAGAACGTGCCCAACGTGGGCGGGACCTTGACAACGGTCTCCTGGATGTTGGTGACGCCATCGTAGGTGGTGCCCGATTGATCGGAATTACCCGTTACAAACAGGACGTTGCCGGAATCATCGGCGGCCGGACCGTAGCCCGACATCCAGACAGACGACAAGAAGAAAGTGTTTGGGCTGGTTGCCAGCTGATTGTTGAGCTGGTTGGAGGGAAATGGCGTGAGCGATCCTGCAGTCCAGCCCAGCAGCCATCCGCGGGAAAGCTTCGCGTAGTCGCAGAAGCTGCCAAATCCTGCATAAATGTTGCCGTTGGCCAGCAACAACCCCGGGCGCTGCCGCTGGTATTTGGCCTGAAAACTGAATGTCGATCCATCCGACAGGGTGTGCGAAGCGCTGACAAGCTGCGGCGTCACTTTGTCGGTCAAACTTCTCAGATCGAGGGCGTGAAGACGATAGGCGGGACCGGTTGTGTCCTGCGTGTAAATCATGACGTACAGCGTGTTGGTGGACAAGTCAATCACCGGCGTCGAGTTGATGCCTACGTTCGGACCATTGTTCGTGCATCCCAGGGGCCGCGCCACCGGCGGTCCGAAATTTGGGCTCAACAGTACCGTTCCATTGTGAACGTCGATGGCATATATGGAATCATTTTCCGTCGCCACGTAGGCCACATCGTGGGTGCCCTGATAATTTCCGGCGGTGATTGTCACACCGGGCACGATCAGAGGTTGTGCATCGACCTGATCATCAAGGGTTATTTTTTGCAGCAGACCGAAGGTCGCATTCCCAACATTGGCCTGCGTCAGCGTGGTCTCGTTCTGATTCCATCCGGTGCGGTTGTTGTCATAGTGATAGGTCGTGATCGCGGTTTGAGCGACGGCAACCAAAGAGCTTGTAACTATGAAAGTAATGCAGCCAAAGGCAATGAGGCGGCCGATGTGGGAATTCTTAACTGACATGTTCGCTCCACTCCGCCGACTTTCTCGGAGATTGCGGTGACGGGAAATCGTGCCCAGGGTTGGCAGGGTATGGACACTGGGTAAATCATGGTAGGCGGGCGCGGGCGGCAAGTCAATGAAAGACCGGGAGGACTCAGCAAAAACTGATCTACAGCCCGCCGGTGCGGTTGCGCAGCGGAGCGGGTAACTTCAGTACATCCCTCGTGGTTTATGGAATCACGGCACTTACTGACCTCTCGGGCACTGAACTTTGGTTTGCAACAAACAGCACGCGGCTGGGTTTTAATACATACGCCCAGCTAGTCCGGGCAGACGGGGAGATATTGCCGTTTTAGGGCCCCGGCACAAGGAGAAACAACTATGTCTCTTCGCTCAACATTTCGCAATCTGTTCGCGGCAGCTTTAATCATGCTGCCTGTGCTTGCCCTGCCCGCGGCGCAGGCGCAAATCGGCGTTGGCATCGCGATCAACGTCCATATTGCTCCTCCGGTTCTCCCGGTGTATGAGCAGCCTGCGCTGCCGGCGCCGGGTTATCTGTGGACTCCCGGCTACTGGTCTTACGGGGATGCAGGATACTTCTGGGTTCCGGGCGTGTGGGCGCAACCTCCCAGCGCTGGCCTGCTGTGGACGCCTGGCTACTGGGGTTATGAAGGCGGAGCATACGGCTGGCACGCCGGCTATTGGGGCCCGCATGTTGGGTTCTACGGTGGCGTGAACTACGGCTTCGGTTTCGGCGGCGTCGGCTTCGCCGGCGGCGAGTGGCGTGGCGGAGTATTCGCCTACAACAGCGCGGTCGCGAACTTCGGCGGCGTGCATGTCACCAACGTTTACGAGAACCGCACCATCGTCGAGCAAACCACCATCGTCAACGTCAACCACGTAAGCTTCAATGGCGGCGAGGGCATTCAGGTGCACGCGTCTGATGTCGAGATGCAGGCGGCCAACGAGCATCACTTCGAGGCCACCGCCGATCAGGTGCAGCATGAACACTTTGCCGCACAGGATCGCGGACAGCTCGCGTCAGTCAATCAGGGCCGTCCCACCACCATGGCGAGCGCGAACGTAAGCGCCTATCACCAGGTGGCGCAGCAGCACGCGCAGTCGCAGCCGATCTCGGCCTCCGACCGCTCGGTGGGGCGCAACTACAATCCCAATACCCGCGAAGCCAATCAGGACCAGCGCATCTCCAACGGCCTGCGCAGCGGCCAGATGACTTCCGGCGAAGCCGCCCGCGCCGAACGCACGCAATCGAACATCGATCAGCAGGTGCACGACGATCGCGAAGCCAACGGTGGCAAGCTGACCGGTGCGGAGCGTCAACAGATCAACGGCGAGCAAAATCAAGCCAGCCGTCAGATCTATGACGAGAAGCACAACGCCAATACCGTGAAGCCGAACGAAGTCGACGACCGCGAAGCCAACCAGCAGCAGCGCACTGCCAATGGCCTGCGCAGCGGCCAGATGACTTCCGGCGAAGCCGCCCGCACCAACGAGAACCAGGCTAATGTCGCGCAGCAGGTGCACGACGAGCGGACCGCCAACGGAGGCGCCTTGACCAAGCAGGAGAAGCAACAGGCCAATAAAGAAGAGAACAAAAACAGCAAACAGATCTACAAAGAGAAACATAACGACAACAAGACGAAACCTGCCAAGGAGCGCGACTAACCGGCGGAGCAAGTCTGATCAATGAAAGGGAGCGGCCGCCATACAGGCGGCCGTTCCATTTTGTACTTGCCCATTTTGTACCTGCTGGCTGTCATTCGTCGTTTTCGACGATTCGGGCTTCGGCAAATCCTCGGAACCCATGCCAAGGCGGCCTTCTCCACTGCCCGTTATTGGACACTTGGGTTCGGCAACGGACAATCCAGGTGGGCACAACGCCCCGAAGCCGCTGCTAACGTATCGTATTTCCAACACTCTAACGCTGTGCACTCGTTGGTGGATGGGTTGCTTGGTAGAGGGAGTGATGGATATCGCCCGCCCAGAATTTAGAGTCCAGAAGCGCCGCCGCCAAGCGGTCCTGATCGTTATTGTGGTGATCGTCGTTGCCGCGGTCGCGCTGGGAGTTTCGCGCCTGAAACCCGCCGCTCCTTCCGTCGAACGCGGAACCGTGTGGACCGACACGGTGAAGCGCGGATCGATGCTGCGGCAGGTCCACGGATTAGGGTCGCTCATCCCGAGCCAGGAATCGGTGCGGCAGATTCCGGCCGAGACCGAAGCCACCGTCGTGCGGATTCGAATGCTGCCGGGATCGCAAGTGAAGGCCGACAGCATTTTGGTCGAAATGAGCAACCCGCAAGTGGAGCAGGCGGCGATGGACGCGCAACTCCAGTTGAAGGCGGCCGAGGCCGAATACCAGAGTCAGCGGGTGACGCTTGAAAGCAATCTGATGAACGAGAAGGCTGGCGCGGCGACCGTGAACGCGGATTACAGCCAGGCGAAAAGGCAGGCCGATACCGACAAAGCGCTATACGACCTCGGCGTGATTTCTGGGTTGGCTTACAAAGCTTCCAAGGGCAAGTCCGACGAGCTGACTACACGAAATGATTTGGAAACGCAACGGCTCGACATCGGCCGGAAGGCGATTGAGTCTCAGTTGGCGGAACAACAGGCCAAAGTCGACCAGATGCGGGTGCTGGCGGAATTGAAGAAGAAGCAGCTCAATGCGCTGCAGGTTCGGGCGGGAATTGACGGAGTCTTGGTTGATCTGCCGCTGCAGGTGGGCCAGCACGTTCAGCCCGGAACCATGCTGGCGAAAGTGGTGCAGCCAAATCATCTGATGGCGGAGTTGAAGATCTCAGAAACGCAGGCCCGCGACGTGCAGTTTGGCGAGCCGGCTGCGATCGACACCCACAACGGAATCATCAGCGGCAGTGTGATGCGAGTTGATCCGGCCGTACAAAACGGAACCGTCACGGTCGACGTGAAACTTACCGGCGACCTTCCCAAGGGAGCTCGGCCTGACCTGAGCGTGGATGGAACAATCGACCTGGAGCGTCTGGAAGATGTTCTGTATGTCGGACGGCCCGCATTCGGGCAGGAGAACAGCACCATCAGCCTATTCAAGCTGGACGGCAACGGCAAAGAGGCCGAGCGCGTTCCGGTAAAGGTGGGCAGAGAGTCGGTGAACTCGATTCAGGTGATTGAGGGCATCCACGAAGGCGACACGGTGATTCTTTCCGACATGTCGCGCTGGGACAAGACCGACCGCATTCGGCTCGAGTAGCGAAGTTAACGAAGCGTCACAGCACGACGCAAAATCAATCCGAGGCAAATCAAATATGACCGAAGCAAAACAGGCATTGATCCAGATTCAGGATATGAAGAAGGTTTTTTACACCGACGAGATCGAGACCCACGCGCTGTCGGGCGTGCACCTTTCCATCCAACAGGGCGAGTATGTGGCGATGTCGGGGCCATCGGGCTGCGGCAAATCGACGCTGCTGTCGATCATTGGCTTGCTGGATACGCCGACCGGCGGAAGCTACTCGCTGAACTCGAAGCCCGTGGAGAACCTGGACTTTGCCGAACGCTCGCGCATTCGCAATCAGGAAATCGGATTCATCTTTCAGAGCTTTAACTTGATCGGCGACCTCACCGTGTACGAGAACGTGGAACTGCCGCTGACCTATCGGCAGAGAATGCCGGCCGCGGACCGGAAGAAGCGAGTCATGGAAGCGCTGGAACGCGTCGGCATGGCGCACCGGGTGCGGCATTATCCTTCGCAACTCTCGGGCGGTCAGCAGCAGCGCGTGGCTGTGGCGCGCGCTCTTGGAGGAAAACCATCCATTCTGCTGGCGGACGAACCGACCGGTAACCTGGATTCACGCAACGGCGAGGCCGTGATGGAGTTGCTGCAGAACCTACACCGCGAGGGCGCGACCATCTGCATGGTGACGCACGATCCGCGGTTCGCGAAACACGCGCAGCGCGAAGTACATCTGTTCGACGGCAAGGTGGTGGCGGAAGAGGAACTGAAGAAGCTGATGGCGGATGTGCATGCATGAGCAGCCTGCCAGCGCGCCGTGCGACGAAAGTCGATCCGATGGTGGCGCTGCGCTACGAGTAAGGACGGGAACAAAATATGACTGGACTCATGCAGGACCTTCGCTTTGCGCTGCGGCAGCTGCGTAAGGCGCCGGGCTTCACCGCGATCGCAGTGTTTACACTGGCGCTCGGAATTGGCGCGAATACAACCGTTTTCAGCACGGTCAACGCGATGATGCTCCGGCCGTTTCCGTTCCCGCACCTCGACCGGATCGTGACGGTCTGGGAAACCATCAATACGTACGATCACCTGAGCCCGGCGCCCGCGAACTTTCATGACTGGAGTGAACAGAGCACACAGTTCGAAGAGTTGGCCGCTGTCCGCGGCTTTGATGCCAATTTGACTGGCGGCAATCTGGCGCAGCATGTCGAAGGTACGCAGGTAAGCTCAGACTTCTTTTCTTTGCTTAGCATGCCGACGCAACTGGGCCGTTACATCGGGCCGGCCGACTTCCGCGGCGGAGTTGCGCCTGTGGCCGTGATCAGCTACGGATTCTGGCAGCAGTATCTGGGCGCTGATCCTTCTCTTGTAGGCAAGCAATTGCTGTTGAATGGCCAGTCGGTCACCGTGATCGGCATTGCATCGGCCGATGTTGATTTTCCGACCGGATCAAAAATCTGGACTCCGCTCGACCTGACCGGCGCCGCTGGTGAGGATCGCGACAATCACTATCATCTGAATGTATTTGGTCGGCTGAAGAATGGCGTGTCCATATCTCAGGCTCAGGCCAACCTGACTACGATTGCCGCCAGCCTTGCCCAGCGGTTTCCTAAAACCAACACTGGCCACGGAATCAACGTCCGGAGCACTGTCGAGGATCTCAACAGCGATTCGCCGCAGTTTCTTATGCTGCTGGCGGGCGCGGCTCTCTTTGTGCTGATGCTGGCGTGCGCCAACGTGGCGAATCTCCAGTTGGCGCGCAGTTCCGGGCGTCAGAAGGAAATCGCGTTGCGGGCTGCGCTGGGGGCGAGCTATTGGCAAGTTGGACGGCAGTTGCTGGTGGAGAGTCTTTTACTCGCATTGCTCGGCAGCGCCGGGGCGATCTTTTTGTCGGCATGGGGAAACAAGCTCATGACCCGCAGCATTCCGCCTTTTATCCTGGAGCACATTGCGGGACTGCAACACTTGCAGATCGACTCGCGAGTGTTTGTCTTCACATTGCTTGTAGCTGTGGCGACCGGCGTGCTCGCCGGAGTTGCGCCGGTATGGCATTTCTCCAGGCCGAATGTGAATGAAACGCTGAAGGAAGGCGCCCGCGGCGGCACAGCGACGGCCGGCCGCAAGCGATTCCGCACTTTGCTGGTCACGTGCGAAATCGCACTGGCGCTGGTGCTGCTGGTAGGCGCCGGTTTGATGGTGAAGGGATTCCGCGCACTCATCACCCACGATATGGGATTTGATCGCAGCCACGTCCTTACATTTCATACGGTGTTGAGCGAACAGAAATATCACGATAACGACCGCATCCGCGGCTACTACGAGCGAGCTCTGAAGAGTATTCGGGGGCTGCCCGGGGTGGAGTCGGCAGCCTGTCTGACCAGCGTGCCCTCAGGATGGACCTGGAACTGGACGGAGTTCGATGCGGAGGGCGCGCCGCCTGCGAAAGACGCAGACAAGCCGTTCGCCATTTCGCAGATCGTGACTCCGGAATTTTTCTCCGCGTTGCGCGTTCCCTTGCAACAAGGGCGGCTGCTCGCCGATCAGGACTCTTCCGACGCTCCGCCCGTAGCAGTTGTCAGCGAGTCGATGGCGCGGCGAGCCTGGCCAGACCAGAATCCGCTGGGAAAGCGGGTTCGGCTAGGTCGGCCAGAAGAGGGTCAGCCGTTTCGCACGATCGTGGGAGTCGTCGGAGATGTTAAGCCGAACGCGATGGATCATGATCCCTCCCCGACGGCATACGTGCCTTTGGCACAGCAACCTGAATCGGCTTCCGCTTTCGTGGTGCGAACGTCCGGTGATCCTTTGACGCTGGCGAGCCTGGTCAGCAAACAGATACTCAGTCTCGATCCTGAGCAGCCCGCCTATGACCTTCGAAGCGTGGATCAGGTGGTGTCCGACGGCCTCAGCGGCATCGAACTCGCCTCGCACATGATGCTGATCTTCGCGCTCTGTGCTCTTCTGCTGGCGGCTGCTGGAATTTTTGCAGTCACGGCGTACTCGGTGACCCAGCGTACTCATGAAATCGGAGTGCGCGTGGCTCTGGGCGCTGGGCGTTTCGACGTGCTGAGGCTTGTTGTGGGCGGAGCCATGAAGACGGCCGCGATCGGCCTGGGCATCGGACTGGCTCTCGCTGTGCTTTTAACCCGCGCCGTTTCGAGCGCGCTCTTTGGAGTCGTTCAATTCGACACCGTCACGATCACGCTGCTGACCCTGGCGCTCGCCGCGGTGGCGGCGATGGCCGCCTATCTCCCGGCGCGGCGCGCAGCGAAAGTCGATCCGATGGTTGCGCTGAGATACGAATAGCAGACGGAGAAGAACTAATGACTGCGTTGCTGCAATATCTTCGCTACGGGTTGCGTCAACTGCGCAAGAGTCCAGGATTCACAACGGTGGCGCTGCTTACTCTGGCGCTCTGCCTCGGTTCCAATCTGACCATCTTCGCGGTCATTGATTCCGTCCTCCTCCGTCCGTTGCCGTTCCACGAATCCGACCGACTGGTGGTGCTGTACAACAGCTATCCCAAAGCTGGCAAGGATCGCGACGGAGCTTCGTTGACCAGCTATTACGAGCGCCGAGGCAATATTCCCGCCTTCGCCCAAATGGCTTCTCTGAATTACGCCACTGCTGTGGTGGGGGAAGCAGGGGCCACAGAGCGCGAGGATGTGGGGCGCGTTTCGCCAGAGTTTTTCGCTACGCTCGGTGTTCCGCCGGCTATGGGACGGGCCTTCAACGAGTCGGAAATGACTTACCAGAGTGATCATGAAGTCATTCTTACGGACTCCTATTGGCGACATTATTTCAATGCCGATCCCAATGTGCTCGGACGGAACATCCGTTCGGATGGTTTGCTGAGAAGGGTTGTCGGAGTGTTGCCGCCGAATTTCCGCTTCCTCTCCTCACGCATCAGCTTCTATCAGCCGCTTTCGTCGGAAGAATCTGAACGGAATTTGGCCGCCCGGCACGCCAACAACAACGTGCAGATCGCGCGACTGAAGCCCGGCGCAACCGTGGCCGAGGCGCAAGCGCAAATTGACGCGCACAACGCTGCCCATGCGGCCGAGTTCCCCTTCGCTAAGGAAGTTGCTGCGTCCGGCTTCCGCACCATCGTGGCCTCGCTCCATGCCGACCATGTGGCGTCGGTTCGTCCAACGCTTCTTCTTCTGCAGGCGGGCGCGCTTTTCCTGCTGCTCATCGGTGGAGTGAACCTGGTCAACCTGCTTTTGATTCGCGCCAGCGGTCGCGCTAAAGAGTTGGCGGTCAGACAGTCCATGGGCGCAAGTCGGCGAAACGTGGTCGCGCAGGTGATGACAGAGACCGTCCTGCTAACGCTGATCGGCGGACTGTGCGGTGTCGCGGTTGGGGCGGGTGGAATTCGCCTTCTGACGGTGCTCGGCGTGGAACAATTGCCACTGGGTGCGGATATCGCATTTAATTGGCGGCTGGCGACCGTCGGGTTGCTTGCTTCGATCCTGATGGGAGCCATCGTCGCGATCCCGATCTCCTGGTTCAACCTATCCACCCACCTCGCCAGCGCGCTGCAATCCGAATCGCGCCTCGGCACTGCCAGTCGTTCGGCGCAACGCCTCCGTCATGGCTTCATCGTCGCCCAAATCACTCTGGCCTTTGTTCTGCTGTCGGGGGCGGGGCTCCTCGGACTGAGTTTGAGGCGCGCGATGGCAGTATCTCCCGGCTTCCCGACCGACCATATGCTTGTCGGCCAGTTTAGTTTGCCGTGGAATAGCTATCATGATGGCCCATCGTTCCTGGGCTTTACGGATCGGTTGATGGAGGCGGCGAATCACCAGCCCGGCTTGACGGCGGTGGGCGGGATCAACGGCGTGCCTCTCAGCGGAGAACACGGCAGAGACGCCATCACTGCCGTTGGTTACAACGGCGCGCCAGGGGAATCCGTCGTCTTACATCACATCTACGGTGTCTTTGGGAGCTATTTCACCGCCGTGGGCATCCCCCTCCATGCCGGACGCTTCCTGAATGATGCGGATAGCCATAAGAAGGAAGGGGTGTGCGTGGTCGATGAGACATTCGCACGCCGTTACTGGCCGCAGGGCGACGCCGTCGGACAGCGGGTGTATTCCGTTCCCAGAAAGCCCGATGATTCGAACCTATTTACCGTCGTCGGCGTTGTCGGTGCGGTAAAGCAGACGGACCTCACAGAGAACGACAGCACCGGGACGGTCTATTTCCCCTTCTCTTACATCTTCGACCGCAACTACTTCCTGGTCGCCCACACCAGCCTCCCGCCGGAATTGCTGGCGGCAACGCTAAGCAAGGTCGTCCGACAAACCGACCCGGAGATTCCTCTCGGCAGCGTGCGCTCGATGGAATCTCGCATCGATGAAAGTCTGATGACGCGGCGCTCTCCTGCGTTGCTGACCGGCATCTTCGCAGGGGTGGCGCTGTTACTGGCGGCCATCGGAACCTATGGTGTGTTGAGCTACGCTGTGTCGCAGCGTTACCGCGAAATTGGCGTGCGAATGGCGCTCGGAGCCCTGCCACAACAGGTGCTTGCCCAATTCCTTGGCCTCGGCACGAAACTGCTGCTGGTCGGAATTGCCTTCGGCATGCTGGGGGCGTGGGCTGCCGGGCGTGCCATGGAGCGCGTGTTGTTCAGCGTCAGTGCGTTCGATGCCGGCGTGCTTACCGCGACCACTGTGGCGATGATTCTGGTTGTGCTGCTGGCGTGCTTTATCCCGGCACGGCGGGCAGCGAAGGTCGATCCGATGGTTGCGCTGAGATACGAATAGGAGCCTATGAGAACTCTCCGGCAGAATGCTCGCTACAGTATCCGCTTGCTGCGGAAGAATCCCGGCTTCACTCTGATTGCCGCAATTACGCTGGCTCTGGGCATCGGCGCGAACACCGCGATCTTCAGCGTAATTTATGCGGTGCTGCTGGCTCCCATGCCGTATCCCAATCCCGACCAGTTGGTGATGGTGTGGTCGAAGATTCAGGACAATAGGAACTCGGTTGCGGCCGGCGATTTTCTCGACTGGAAGAAACAGAACAAGACTTTCCAGGACATTAACGCATGGACCGGAGCCAACTTCAATTTTGCTACTCCTGATCAACCGGAGCAGGTGAACGGCTCTGCGCAAACTCCCGGTTTCCTGACCATGACGGGAAACGAATTTTTCCTGGGGCGCGATTTTGTGCCCGAGGAAGGCGTCGTGGGCAAGGAACACGTTGTGATCCTGATGCACAAGCTCTGGGAACACTTGGGCAGCGATCGCAACATTATTGGCAAACAGATTCGGATGAACAGCGAGCCGTACACGGTGGTCGGGGTGCTGGCTGCAGGTCAGGCTGACCGGCTGCAGCCGCAATTTACCGTGCCTCTCGCTTTCAAGCCCGACCAGATCAACCATGATTTTCATTGGCTGCTGGTCATGGGCCGAATGAAACCAGGTGTGTCTGTTGCGCAGGCGCAGGCGGATATGGCGGTGGTTACTTCACGCATCGCCCAGGACAACCCACAGTCGAACAAGGGCTGGGGCGCGAGTGTGGAACTGTTGCATAACGATTTCTTCCCGCGCGACGCGAAGCAGGTGCTGTGGCTGTTGATGGGTGGAGTGGGGTTCGTACTGTTGATCGCATGCGCGAATGTCGCGAACTTGCTGCTCGCCAAAGGAACGACGCGACTCAAAGAAGTCGCTGTGCGCACTTCACTGGGAGCGACTCGCTGGCACGTGTTCAGCCAGTTTCTGACCGAGAGTTTAGTGCTGGCGATTCTCGGTGGCGGGTTGGGGATTGCAGTGGGAGCGGCAATGGTGAAAATCATTTTGGCAGAGATGCCGCCGTTTACGCTGCCTTCCGAGGCGGATGTGACGCTGAATGTGCCGGTCCTACTGTTTACTCTCGCGGCTACAACGATCGCGGGGATGTTGTTTGGCTGTGCTCCAGCGTGGCAGGCGTCGCGAGTGGATCCGAACGAGACGCTGAAAGAAGGAGGTCGATCTGGGACGGGTGCTGGGCGCAAGCGCGTGCGGCAGGCCCTGGTAGTCGCGGAGTTTGCTCTTGCCCTGACTTTGCTTGCCGGCGCCGGACTCGCGATCCACAGCTTCTGGAATCTGGCTCGAGTCGATCTCGGCGTTCGCACCGATCACATTCTCACTTTCAGCCTCCCTGTGCCGGAGAAAAAGCTGACTCAGCCGGCCCAGATCGTCAGCTTTTACCGCCAGCTTGTGGAGAAAGTGGAATCGCTGCCAGGTGTGGTGCACGCTGAAGTGGCTACTGGCATGCCGCTGCAAGGGCCCGGCTTTGGAATGCCCTTCACGATTGCAGGCCATCCTGTCAGTGACCCGTCGACGCGCCCGGGCGCTGGTTTTCAGATGGTTACTCCAGATTATTACCAGACATTCGGGATTCAGATCGTGAAAGGGCGCGGGTTTACCGATCAGGATGCGGCGGGGCACGTTCGTGTGGCTCTAGTGAATGAAACGCTGGCGAAGAAATATTTTTCCGACGTTGATCCTTTGTCGCAGCGCCTCATTGTCGAAGACCTGATTCCCGGCGTGACAAAACTTGGACCGCCGGTCGAGTGGCAGATTGTGGGCGTGTTTCGGAACGTGCGAGCCGGCGTCCGCAACGACGGTTTTCCGGAAATTGATGTGCCCTTCTGGCAGAGCCCCTGGCCGCAGGTCGGCATGGCGGTGCGGACCACAGGAGATCCGGTGGCCATGAGCAAGAGCATCGCAGGCGCGGTGCACTCGCTCGATCCAGAGCTTGCGCTGGCGGACATCAAGACCATGGACCAGATCAGGGATGAAGCTCTGGTAACCGACCGTTTCAACACCGCGCTCTACGGCTGCTTTGCGACGGTGGCGCTCTTGCTCGCCGCGGTTGGGATCTATGGAGTCATGGCCTTCGCCGTGGCCCAGCGCACGCACGAAATTGGGTTGCGTATGGCACTGGGTGCAAGCCGCGACCATGTAGTGGGATTGATCCTGAAAGAAGGCATTGTACTGGCGGTAATCGGGTTGGGTGTGGGGCTGGTGGGTGCGTGCTTTGTGGGGCGAGCTATGCGCGGGCTTTTGTACGGCGTTGGCACAATTGATGCGGCTGCGTTTGCGGTGGTCGCGATAGCGCTATTCGCAGCTGCGTTGTTGGCCTGTTACATGCCTGCGAACAAAGCGGCGCAGGTGGATCCGATGGTGGCGTTGCGTTACGAGTAGTAAGGAGATGTCATGAGCGGGCTGGGACAAGATATTCGGTACGCCATACGGCAGCTGCGCAAGAGTCCGGGATTCACCGCGGTGGCGGTGCTTACACTGGCGCTGGGCATTGGGGCGAACACCGCCATCTTCGGGCTGCTCGATCAAGCGCTCTTGCGCGCGCTGCCGGTGAAGGAGCCAGACCGTCTCGTGCTGCTGCGATATTCGGGCAGCAATACCGGACATATCAGTTCACGTGCCGACAACAAATTCTATTTTTCTTATCCGATGTATCGAGATCTCCGCGATCGGAATTCCGTCTTCAGCGGGATCGTCGCCACCGACTCTGCGCAAGCCGGCGTGCAGTGGCACAACCAGCCGGAGTTGGTCTACACAGAACTGGTCTCCGGCAACTATTTCGATGTGCTGGGAGTGCAGCCGGCGCTGGGCCGTATGTTGGTTGCATCCGATGACACCGGGGCCAATGCTAATCCGGTGGCGGTATTGAGCTTCGACTATTGGCAGCGGCGCTTCGGCTCGGATCCAGCGATCGTGAATCAAAGCGTGCTGGTGAACGGCCATCCGTTCACCGTGATTGGCGTGGCTCGGCAGGGACTTCACAGTGCGGTGATGGGCGACACTCCCGCCCTGTTTGCGCCAATGACGATGCAATCGCAGGTCATGCCTGGGAGTGACTCTCTCGAAGACCGCCGCTACAGCTGGCTCAATGTGGTCGCTCGACTGAAACCAGGAGTCAGCCGGGCACAGGCAGAGGCAGGGATCGGCCCGTTGTGGTCCGCGATCCGGGCCGACGAGCTGAAACAGATTCCGCATCGGACGGATAGCTTCCGTGAGAATTTTGTGGCCAAGTCGCACCTTTTTCTGGACGATGGCGCAAGAGGGTTTTCTCCCCTGCGCGACGACGTTCAAACGCCGCTGCTCATCGTGATGGCGATGGTGGGGTTGGTGGCGCTGATGGCTTGCGCCAACGTCGGCAGCTTGCTGCTGGTGCGCGCGGCGGGGCGATTGCGTGAAATGTCGGTGCGCTACGCGCTGGGCGCGAAGCGGAAGCGTGTGATTCAGCAGTTGCTGGTGGAAGGACTTTTGCTGGGTCTGGCGGGAGGTGTCTTGGGCGTGATTCTGGCGCCGCGGATTTCGTCGGTGCTGATCAACTTGATTTGGGGCAGCTCGGGCACGGAGCTGCCACTTTCGCCGCAGGTTGATTTGAGAATTCTGGTTTTCAACTTTGCTCTGGCAGTCTCCGCGAGCCTGCTTTTCAGCCTGGCTCCAGCCGCGCAGTTCTGGCGGCCCAATCTCGCACCCGCGCTGAAGCAACAAGTGATCACGGGTGGAGGGCCGCTGCGCTTCCGCCGCGTTGCCGTCGGTGTGCAGGTTGGATTGAGCCTGCTGCTGCTCGTGGGGGCGGGCCTTTTCGCGCGCACGCTGCGCAACCTGAAGTCGTTGGATGTGGGATTTGCCACGGATCATTTGATTACCTTCAGCATTGATCCGTCTCTTGCGGGATATCAGTCGGCCCAGAATCTTGACGTCGACACCCGCGTGCTGAGCACCCTGGCAGCCCTTCCGGGAGTTCGTGCGGTCGCCGCCACGAATGATTCGGAGCTGGCGGACAACGGTTTGTCGGGCAACATTTCGATTGCGGGCTATACAGCAAAAGAAGACGAAGATATGAACGTCGAGCAGCCGTATGTGAGTCCCGGCTATTTCTCTAGCATGGGGATGACGCTGTTGGCGGGCCGCGAGTTGAGTGATGCCGATCGGGCGGGGACGCAGAAGGTTGCTGTCGTGAACGAGAGTTTTGCACGACATTATTTTGGCGACGCGCAGCACGCGCTGGAACATTACCTGGCCAACGGCGGCGGCAATGTGAAGCCTGACATCGAAATCGTCGGCGTCGTCAAAGACGCGAAGCACCGCGGAGTTCGCAAGGATGTGAAACGCACGGTGTTTACGCCCTACCTGCAGGAATCCGATCCGGGCGGGATGACTTTTTACGTTCGCACCTGGCAGCCGCCGGAAAGCGCGGAAGCGACCATCCGCGGCGCGATGCACACGTTGGATTCGAAACTGGTGCTCGACACCTTCCGGACCATGGATGAACAGATCGATGACAACTTGACGGCGGAGCGAGTGGTTGCGCTGCTGGCGGCGAGTTTCGGCGTGCTGGCGGCGCTGATGGCGGCCATCGGATTGTATGGCGTGCTGGCCTACTCGACCGCGCAGAGGACGTCGGAGATCGGCATCCGGATGGCGCTGGGTGCAAGTCGTGCCTCGGTGATGCGCGTGGTTCTGGTCGAGGTGCTGTGGCTGACGGGAATTGCGATTGCCGTTGCGTTGCCGACGTCTCTTTTGCTGGGAATGGCGGTGCGCAGCCAGTTGTTCGGTATTTCGAGTTGGGATCCGCTGACTCTTGGTCTGGCCACGGTTGTAGTCCTGATGGTTGCGATTGCCGCCGCGCTGCTGCCGGCGCGACGTGCGGCCAAGATCGAACCCATCATGGCGCTGCGCTACGAGTGAGGAGGAGCTGACATGACTGGATTGTTGCAGGATTTTCGCTATGCCATCCGGCAGTTGCGCAAGAGCCTGGGCTTCACTGCGGTTGCAGTGATTACGCTGGCGCTGGGCATTGGCGCGAACACGGCCGTGTTCAGCGTGATTGATGCAGTTATGTTGCGCCCTCTGCCTTACTACCAGCCGGAGCGGCTGATCGAGGCGAATTCGGTCAACTCGCACGATCCGGCGCCGCGCAGCCTCTGCTATCCGGACTTCTTTGACTGGCGGGCTCAGAACCACACTCTCGAACACTTGGTCTCCTATCATGACCAGACGTTTACTTTGACCGGGCTGGAGCGGCCGGTTCAAGTCGACGCTCAAATCGTTTCCTGGGATCTGCTTCCGGCACTCGGAGTCCATCCGGAACTGGGCCGGGGCTTTACATGGGATGAAGAGAAAGTGGGTACGCGCGTGGTGCTGATCAGTCACGCGCTGTGGGCGTCTCAATTCGGCGCGGACCCGGCAATCATCGGCCGCGGGATTCACCTGAGCGGCGGCCTCTACACTGTGGTTGGGGTTATGTCTTCCAATTTCCGTTTCCCGGTGACTGCGCCGCGGAATGGTGTTTGGACCACGCTGGCAGCGGACGACGATCCAGCGGATCCTCACCCTGTAACCACGAATCGCGGGTCGCATTTCTTGAACGTGTTCGGGCGGTTAAAATCCGGCGCGACTGCCGCGCAAGCCGACCTGGACCTGCGAGGCATCGCCGCTAATCTCTCCAAGCAATATCCGAACACCAACACGCGCAACGATTCAGCGAGAGTGAGGACCGAAATTTCGGCACTGGTCGGCGATGCGCGGGGCACGCTTTTGGTCGTCCTGGGTGCGGTTGCTTTGGTGCTGCTGGTCGCCTGCGGAAACATTGCCAACCTGTTGCTGGCCCGCATGCGCGAACGGCAGCGGGAGATTGCGGTGCGGTCGGCTCTGGGTGCAGGGAGAACGCGAATCGTGCGCCAGTTGTTAGCAGAGAGTCTCGCGCTGAGCGCCCTGGGAGGGCTTGCCGGGTGCGGATTGGCTTTCGTTTGTACTCCGGCGATCCTTTCTCTGATTGGCGACAGCGTGCCGCGGGCGGCAGATGCGGGAGTCGACCTGCGAGTGCTGTTGTTCGCCATTCTGGCTTCGTTCGCTGCAGGATTGATCTTCGGTATCGTGCCTGCGACCACTGCATCGAGAACGAACCTGGTCTCGACGCTGAAGGAAGGCGGACGTAGCGACGTGAGAGGACGCGACTGGCTACGTTCGTCGCTCATCGTGGGACAAGTGGCACTCGGCCTGGTGCTCACCGCCGCAGCGGGGTTGCTGATTACCAGTTTTGTGAACTTGATGCATACCGGCGAAGGCTTTAACCCCGATCACCTCACCACGCTGCGCTTCGAAACGCCGGACGCGCGCTATGAAACGGGAGATGCGCGTCCTCAGTTTTATCGCAACTACTTCGAGAAGTTGCGCGCGCTGCCCGGCGTGCAGTCGGCGGCTGGCGTGATGGTTCTACCCATGACGAACGATGGCATCGTGATCGCCTTCGACGACCCCGAACACCCTCGCCCCGAAGGGCAGTTTGTCAGCGCCGACCTAACGCCTGTCACGCCGGAATATTTCAGCACCATGCAGGTTCCGGTGCTTAAGGGGCGCGAATTTTCTGAGCGGGACGACATGAAGTCTCCACAGGTGATGGTGGTGAACCAGTCGTTTGCCCAGAAGTTTTTTCCCGGCGAAGAAGTGCTGGGCAAGAAGCTGAAGCCGGGCGCGAATAATGGCACTCCGGGCGGCGCGCCGTGGCGGGAAATCGTGGGCGTGGTGGGCAACATCAGGATGGGGGGAACGCAGCGCGAAATGGAGCCCGCAATGTACCTGCCAGCAGCCCAGTTGCCTGCCTGGTGCTGCCTGTATTCGGTGATGCGCGCTTCACTGGATCCGGCGAGCCTCGAAGTGAGTGTCCAGCAGATCGTTTCGTCGATGGACAAAGATATTCCTGTGACTCAGGTTCGCACCATGAAAGAACTGATGTACAGCCAGCTTGCGCAGCCGCGATTTGCAACCATCCTGCTGAGCACGTTTGCGGGGCTGGCGCTGGTTCTGACGGTGGTTGGACTTTATGGTGTGATGACCTATTCCGTTACGCGGCGCACGCGCGAAATTGGCGTTCGCATGGCCTTGGGAGCGGAGCGTGGCACGGTGCTCACCATGGTGTTGCGCGACGCAGCGACCCTGCTAGGAGCGGGAATTGTGGTTGGCATTGCCGCTGCGCTGATGTCCGCCTCTGTGTTGCAGGACATGTTGTATGGCACGGGCTCGCGCAACCCGGTAGTTCTTGCGCTGGTGTGCGTGGTCGTCGCGCTCGCGGGTGTTGTCGCAGCGTTGATTCCGGCGCGCCGCGCGGCCAAGGTCGACCCGATGGTGGCGCTTCGGTACGAGTAAGGCGGGATCATGATGACTTCAATCTTGCAGGAATTTCGATACGGGTTCCGCCGATTCCGCAAGAGTCCGAGGTTCGGTATTGCGCTACGAATGAAAGAGGGGAATGATGACCGGACTGCTGCAAGACGTCAGCTTTGCACTGCGCCAGTTTCGCAAGAGCATCGGGTTCACCGCAGTTGCGGTGATCACGCTCGCGTTGGGCATTGGCGCCAACACGGCGATCTTCAGCGTGGTGAATGGAGTTCTGCTGCGTCCGTTGCGGTTCAGAGAACCTGACCGGCTGGTTCGGGTTTGGCATACTCCTCCGCCGGCGAGCTTCCCGGGGATGACGACATTCTCCGTTTCCGCCGCGAACTATCTCGACTGGGAGCGGCAGAACCACGTCTTCGAGCGGATGGCGATGTATACGTACCATGGGTTCACTCTGACCGGCGGCGCAACGCCGGAGCAGCTTGATGCTTGTGCCGCGACATCCGGTTTCTTCGCGACCATGGGAGTTCAGCCCGAACTAGGGCGTGTGTTTACGGCCGAAGAAGACCAACCTGGCCGCTCCAATGTTGTTGTGCTGAGCCATCGTGTCTGGCAGGAGCATTTTGGATCGAACCCTGCCATCGTGGGCCAGAATATTAATATGGACGGCCAGAGTTACCTCGTGGCCGGAGTGATGCCGCAAAGCTTCCGGTTTCCAGACTTTGCTCAGATGTGGACGCCCATGGCCTGGACGGACAAGGAGCGGGCCGTCCGCGGAGAGCATCACTCCGTCGTCGTCGCCCGCCTCAGGGCAGGCATTGACTTGAAGCAGGCGCAGTCGGAGATGAACACGATCTCCAGCCGGCTGGCGCAACAGTATCCGGATGACGATAAAGGATGGGGCGCAGTAGTCGTGCCTTTGCGCGACGATCTGGTCAGCGACGTGCGGCCAGCGCTTCTCGTTCTGCTGGGAGCTGTGGCCTTTGTGCTGCTGATCGCCAGCGTCAACGTGGCCAACCTTGTGCTAGCGAGGACGTTCAGCCGCCAGAAAGAAATTGCGATTCGAACTGCGCTGGGCGCGAGTTCGGCTCGCGTGCTCCGGCAAATCCTCACCGAATCTGTGTTGCTTGCACTCGCCGGAGGAGCTCTCGGCCTGACCTATGCTCATGCTGGGGTCAGTCTGATCATGGCTTTTCTGGCCGACAAGCTTCCGCACTCGCTGGAGGTCGGACTGGATGCCAAGG
>Ga0210390_10001648_pt1 | contig 20946 bp, 18 predicted proteins | sample IncBWH11OmetaG_FD_161050 | JGI IMG/M metagenome (GOLD analysis project Ga0210390, IMG submission 161050) | Forest soil microbial communities from Barre Woods Harvard Forest LTER site, Petersham, Massachusetts, United States - Inc-BW-H-11-O ... | reverse complement strand
TGTGGATCGACCACAAATCGCACAAGGCCGGAATCCAGCAACTCTACCTGGATGATGGCCGGAAAAGCGCCGACGCCGGCCTCTTCCAACAAATCCGTGACCTTCCCGCGAGCGGTGCGAAGGCGCTCGGCGCGACGGAATTCGAAGGCAAGATGGTGCTGAAATTTGCCTTCGAATCGCTGGGACAGTTCGTGGTGTTCGTCGATCCAAAGACGCACCTGCCGTTGCGAATGGAACTCAATATCGAGAAGGGATCGGGAGGACAACGTTATCGCGAGGTGACCACGGATTTTGTGTTCGACGCGCCAGTGGACGAGTCGCTATTCGAAATCAGGGCCCCGGCGGGATATGCGGTCTCGCGGTGCGAAGAGCCCAAAGACCGCAAACCGATCGACACGCACTCCTGGGTCGCGTCCCCGGAAAAAGGGCTCGGTCCTGTACCGATGGGAGCCTCTAAGGATCGAATCATCACCCTCTTGGGAACGCCCGACCTGATCGAGGAGACCTACCGTGGATTTGAACGCTTCCAGTATCCGGGCGGCCCCGCTCTCAAAGGGCAAAAGGAAATTGTGCAAGAGCGTCTCAATTACCCGTCCCTCGGCTTCGACATCGACGTCTCGAGCCGGGAAGGCATGACCCGTTTCTGCTGCTATGGGCGCCTCTTGCATTTCGATTCTGCACGCGATTTTCTCGGCAAGACCGATCGGCAGATTGGACTTGGCGCTTCAATCGATGACGTGGTGCGGGTCTACGGCAAGCCGGACATCAAGACTCACCTGAGGGAAGACCAGCTGCATTATTTTCACAAGGGATGGTCGTTTCTCTTCCGCGAGGGAAAGCTGGCTAGCATCACGGCGTTCCAGCCGCGGCCCGACTACATCGAATTCAAGGACACGGGCGACGGAGGGTGGATGGAGGGAGTCAATCCAAAGAAAAAGCTCTCGAAACCCGGCAACAAGTAGTTGCTGACAGGGTGTGGCGACGATCGGGAATTGAAAAGAAGCCTGCCGTTCGACGCTGCCAAGAGCAGGCCAACGACATCGGCTTTTCGCTCGTCATGAGGCCCGACTCTCAGCGTTCTAGCCCTGCACGATGCGCAGGCCGGCGTGCGTCCAGCCGGTGAAGCCGCCGCAATACAGAAGCAGTGGCGCGGCCGTGTCGGGAATCGTCTTCTCGATGTGCCCTATAGTACGGGCGCCATCGGCTCGGCTCCGGGCAATCGGCCGGCGAGTAGCTCGCCCAGAGCGCGCGTTGTTGTGAAGCGGCTCAGCACGATGCGGACCATGGCGGCGATCGGCACGGCCAGCACCATTCCGACCACGCCCCACAACAGGCCCAACAAGGCGAGGGCCAGCAGCACGGCCACCGGGTGCAGCTCCAGTCCGCGGCCCATCAGGCGCGGCTCGACGAAGTTGCCGATGGTCATGTGGACGCAGCCCGGCAGCCCCACCACCAGCAAGACCATCCACAGCCGATCCTCGAACTGGGCAAAGGCGATGGGGATCGGCAGCAGGCTGGCGACGATTGGGCCGACGTTCGGGATGAAGTTGAAGAGAAACGCCAGCAGCCCGAACAGAGCCGCCATCTTCAATCCCAACAGCCAGAGGATCGTGCCGACGAGCACGCCGGCGACGGCTGAAATCGCCGTCTTCGTGACGATGTATTCGCGGATGGCCGCCTCGATCTCGGCATAAATACCGGTCTGCCGCTGGTGCGGGTCTCTTCCGGACAGCAGGAAGATCACGAAGAACAACACCAGGATGCCGTCGGAGACGATCGACGTCACGGTGCCGGCCGCCGTGGTGATCAGGTCGGGCAGCTGGGCCTTCAATTTGTTGGAGACTTGCGCCTCGTCCAGCTTCATGCCGTGGGAATGGAGCTCCGCGAACATGTGGCGGCCCAGCTTAGCGACCTGGTCCGAATACTCGTCGGCCGTGTTGAGGATCGTCTGGACGGTGAGCGCAAGCGCCGCTCCCAAGAGCATCAGGATCGCCAGCACCAGGATCAGCGAGAGCGAAATGGCGATCCAGCCGGGGACGTGCCAGCGGACAACCATCTGGTCGACGGTCGGCGAGACGGCCGTCGTGATGAAGATGGCCATCACGAAAGGGATCATCACGGCCCGCGTGTAAAAGAGCCCGCCGGCGAGCGCGACCGTCGCCAGAATCATCAACGACCCGACGGCCAGCCAGACTTGCTCCTCGCGGAGATTGGTGTTCATGCGAGAGTCCAATTTCAGTGGGTCGTTCATGGAGATTAAGCCGGAAAGGTCAACGGGGCCGAACGCATAGTAACCGCCGCGTCGTGCCGATACGATCGGTGCCTGCGGATTTCGAGGGTCGAATGGTCGCGGTTTCGGCCGCAGTTTTGACGCGAGCCGGACGGCGGAACCTTACGATGAGTTATCCCGGACGCCAACTGTTCCAGCGGCTGTTTACGATCGCCTACGATCCGGATCCGTCGTACCGGGAGTTCCTGTCGCGGGCCCAAACACAGGACAGTCCGCTCGCCCAGGTGACCGTGGCCGTGCTCGACGCGGCCGAATCGGAGCGGGTGTTCGGCGTGCCGCTGGCGCGGCGAGGCATCCAGCCCGTCTTTCTGCGGGTGGTGAACCGGGCACAAACCCAACTGCGGCTGCACGTGGTCACCATCGACCGCAATTATTACACGCCGCTGGAGGCGGCCGGCGTCAACCACTACTCGATCCTCAAGCGGTTGTCGGCGTTCGGGGTGATCGGCTGGTTCTTTGTGCCGCTCTTGGCGCTGATTCCGTTCAAGCTTGTCTCGGCGTACCGGGCCAATCGCCGCATGGACGTGCACTTTCAGCAGCACGCCTTTCGCCTCCGCCCGCTGCCCGCGGGGCACGAGGCCGAGGGATTTGTGTTCACGCATCTGGACTTCGGCACTAAGGTGGTGCGGGCCTGCTTCCACGCGGCGAGCGGCCCCTTCGACCTGGCATCGCTGCCGGCCGACGCGGCCGACCCCCTCACGTACCGGCCGCCTCCGGGCGCGGCCGCCGGGCAACCGGTCGTCGATCTCACCTTCACGATTGCCGTGCCCGGGATTCGGGCCGATTACCTGCGGCGGAATTTCGACGCCATTTATCCGAGCCAAGAACGGGTCGAGTGCGACTTGCCGACCCTCGTGCAGCGGCTCTCGGCGGTACCCGCGGCGACGACCAATAAAACAGAGAAGCGCACGGGCGATCCGGTGAACCTCGTAGTGATCGGCGAGTTCGCCACGATCTTGAGCGCGTTTGGCGCTCGCTGGGATGAATGCGAAACGATCACCTTCGCGACGTGCTGGAAGACGGCGCGCTCGTTCCTGCTGGGCTCCCAGTACCGCTACTCGCCCGTGAGTCCGCTGCATCTGCTCGGCCGCACGCAGGACGTCGCCCTGCAGCGGAGCCGGCGCTCGATCAACGAGCGCTTGCATCTGCGGCTGTGGCTGACCACGCTCCACTTTGCCGGCAAACCGGTTTGGATCGGCCAGATCAGCCGCGACATCGGCGTGCGGTTCACCTACAAGACGTGGAACCTGACGACGCACCGCATCGATCCCGACGTCGACGAATCGCGGGACTACGTCGTCGAAGACCTGATGGAGGCGGAGCGGATCGACGCGGTCGGCTATGTCGACGGCGTCGGCGGGTGCGGACGGGCCGCGCCTCGCCGCAACCTCACCGGCGATCCCTACTTCACCGACGGCCGGCGCGCAGTGATCCTGCTCTCCGAAACGCGGACGGCGCCGCGCTTCGTGCGCTGGTGCTGAGAAGACGGTCGACGCGCAGTCCGCAGCCGGCCTAGTGCCAGGTGCCGTTCTTCTGCAACTGGAACTTCGTGTTCGGCCCGCCTTCCCAGGAAGCATTGCCGGGCGGCTCGTTGATGCCGAACGAGTAGCCGCCGGTCGCGGAGGCCGCTGCCGACGACCAGGAGGGGAGGCTGGAGTCGAACCGGCTGATATGGGCCTTCGTGTACGGGCGATAGCCGTACCAGTACCAGTTGTGCGTATCCAGCCAGAAGGAGTCGAGGTCGTCTTGGCGGACGGTGAGTCCCAAGTCGCCGACGGAATCTTGTTGGGCCGCGCCGGGCGACATCCAGAGGGCGGCGACGGCGACTAAAGCCACGATGAAGGTTTTCGAGCGAGTCATTTCAGACAGCTTTCTGCATGTGAATGGATTCGTGGAGCGAAGGCGAACCGGATCGCGACGAACTGTTGACGATTACTTCTGCAGCGCGGCCACCTGCTTGCGCAGGGCGTGCACTTCTTTCGTCAGTTCGTTCAGCGATCGGTCTAAACGCTCGTTTTGCTCGAAGAGTCGGCGAACCAGTTCGGACTGCATGTCCCCCGGGCTGACGCCGTGGTGCGCGCCGAACTTCGGATCGCGCGGGTCGCGTCGGAGCATTTCGGCCATGTACTCGTGCCGGAAGTCGGTCAGGCTGCCCGGAATGACCTTCAGTTCGACCGCTTTGTGGTTGCGCTCGACGGTCACCGCAATCTCGTGCTGCGGCGCCAGGTGTTCGATGGCCGTCTCGGCGTCCTGCGTCGAATTGATCTCGGTGCTGCCGACGCGGAGCACGACGTCGCCGCGGCGGATGCCGGCAAATGCCGCCGGTCCGCCCGGGAAGACGCCTTCAACGCGGACACCATGCCCCTTGTTGTCCTCGACCATGACGCCGACCCAACCGGCGTCGTTCGTTTTGGACTGAGCACTCTCTGGAGCCGCCGGGCGGGATTCCTGCATCGCGACCGCGACCGAGACGGGAGTTGAGTGAGCCTCGCGCGGCGGCTTATCGCTCTGAGCCCAGAGCAGGGCCCCGACCACGGGAATGGTCGCGGCGGTGAGGCAGATCATGGGGAACGGTTTGAGCATGGGAGAATCTCCAAATCAAAGATGCGGGGCAGGCTTGGACTCTGCCACTACTTGGTCGAACTGACGGCGCCGTTGCCGGACTGCGCGGCGGGCCGCTTCAAGCGGATGAGCATTTCTTGCTGCGTATGCTTGGGTCCGGTGTGGACCAGGATGGGCGACTCGCTCTTTGTGAGGTTATCGAGTCCGGTGTCATAGACCGTAGTCTTGTCCGTCCCCACAGTCCAGCAGACGCGCTGGGTCCGCTTGTCGACGGCCCCCTGAATCGGCAGGACGTCGCTGTATTGGTTCGACGAATTGCCGCGGACCGTCCCCGCCTTGTCGATGGCGATCTGGAAGGTCAGCGTGGGGGTCTGGTTCTGGTCCTGTCCCTGAACGAGGCCGAAAATGCCCAGGGGCAGCCATTGCGGGGTGCTGGCGGACGTCTGGACGGGGGCCGGAGTTGCCGCCAGGTTGCTGGCTTCCTGGTAATACTGCTCGACCGTGCCGGCCGGTTGCGAACCGTAATAGACGTCGTCGCCGTTGTAGGTGATGTACTGGCCGTAGTTGTAGGGATACGAAACGACGTTGTCCCAGCCGAGCCAGTTGCTCAGGCCTGGCCAGCCCGCGAAGTCCCAGGCGCTCGCCGCCCACAGCCCCGCGTCGACACCGGCCGGCGTCCAGGCCCACGAATGCGACGAATTCCAGGCGTTGGTGGCATTGGGGTGATTGTTGGCCCAGTTCTGGACGTTGTGCCCCTGCGAGTGAGCCCACGTCTGCGACCAGGGATGCGTGCCGTACGGATTGTTGTGGATGTCTGAGGCGGCCTGATTCGCAAACGTGCCCGGCGTCGCGGCGCGGTTGCTGAACCGGCTGCCGGCCGCTCCCAGTCCGCCGTCGGTCGGCAGTCCGAGAAAACTGTTGAGCTGGCCGCGGTTCACCGAGCCGTTCCAACGCCCGGCGTCGCCGCCCCAGTTGCCCGTGCTGCGCACGCTGTTGTCGAAACCGCCGACGTCATTGCCGCGGTAGCCGATCGACTGCCGCTGGCCGAAGTCGGCATCGCCGCTGCGGAAGCTGTTGAATCCACCGTAATTCGGGTGAAATCCTTCGCCGCCGAAGACGCCCCGATCTAAGCCACCGTAATTACCGCCGCGGAAATCGCCGACGCTGCCTCCGCCGAAGCCGCGGTAGCCGCCCCCGAATCCGCCTCCGCGGTACCCGCCGAAGCCACCGCCGCCAAATCCTCCGCCGTGGAAGCCGCCACCAAAACCGCGGGCGCAGGCTTCCTGTTGGATCGGCTCCGCCGCGACGAGCAACGCCATCACCACACAAAACGTCATTCGATTGAACGTCATACGATTCATTGAGTGAGCCTTGATGCGATTATTTGCCAATGATTGCGAATGATCGATGGGAGGACCGACGCGTGGATTACACGGCGCCGGCAGTCCACACGCCGTCGTTATTACTTAGAGGTAACGCGATCGAAAACGACCTCGGGCACGTCCGGGACTTTCATGTCGCCCAGCTTGCGATCGACCGAGCGCCAGCCGAAGACGTTGGTCTCGCCCGGCACGCGGATCAGGTGATCCTTGGCCGTCGTGGGAACGCCGTCGGCCGTCATGCCGGCCGAATCGATTCCCCAGCCTTCCGGCATCGCGTTCCAGACGCCCATGCCATGGCCTCCGGACGAATCGAAGGTCCAGGAGATGATCCGCTCGGTCCGCGGATCCCAGCCGATGATCTGCATCCCCGAGGCGACTTGCATCCCGTCGCGATTGACCGAGAAGGTGCGCTGGAGAAAGCTCTTGTTGGCGATCCAGCGAGTTTGCGAGTGAGCGGTCACGCCGTCCGACTTGGCCTCCCATTCGCCGACGAGCCAGCCCAGTTCTTGAAGCTGCGCGAAGTTCGACGGGACGGGCATCGCCGCCTCGCGGACGCTGGCCATCAGCCACTTGCCGTCCTCATGCACGTGCACCGCAGTGTAGCGGGCGGCCGAGGGCGGTTCGCTGTCTTTCGTCATGAGTTGAGTGACGCCGTCTTCGATTGCCGTCGTCGACGTGGGGAAGTCGATCGCTTTGATGGCGATTTGCATTCGCACGCCCGGATGCCCCTTGAAGAGGGCCGCGTACTGCTCTTCGATCGCCTTGCGTCCCTTGAAGACGTTGCCCTGTTCGTCGGCGATGGTGCCGTTGACCGTCCACATCTCGGCGAGAGCCTTGGCGTCGCCCGCGTTAAACGCCTTGATGAATGCCTGGGCGCCGGCCCGGATGTGCGCTTCGTTGGCGTTGGCCGGGCCAGCTTTTTCCACCGGGGAGCCGGGGGCCGCGCTTGGAGTCGGCGGCGCTTGTTGGGGAGGCTGCGTCTCAGGTTGTTTCTGCTGAGCCACCGATACATCGGCGGTCACGGCGATCGATGCGGCGAACACGGCGAAGGCCGAGGCCAGCCGCCGGCCGATCGATGCGGCGCTCCCCAATGCTAAAAGATGCGTGGGCATGATGTGTTCTCTCCAAAGCCGTTAACGAGTCTCGGATGTTTGGTCTTCGCGGGAGTCAATTTCGTGGGATCGGCCTTCGTGTCCGTTAGGTGCGGGCGGGCGCTGCGGCGGGTGCCACGGCCCCCTTGGCAATCAAGCTTAACATCACCAGCGACCACCCGTAGAAGATCATTTCGATGCCGATAAATAAGCCGATCACCCACAAGGCGGACGAAGGCCACTGCTTCCAGATCATGATGCCCAGAGCGGCCGTCACCACGCCATTGAGCAGCACCCAGACCCAGTGATCGACGTGACCTGACAGGGCGACGACGATACGGAAGATGCCTCCGATCAACAGAAACATGGCGATCAATAGCGTGAGCGGGGCGGCCGCCGCCAGGGGCTCGGCCACCATGAAAAAGCCGGCCACGACATAGAGCACCCCGGTCAGCACGTCGAGAAAAAAACCTCGCCAGTGCTTCCGCCAGAAGGCGTGCACCACCGACGAGATGCCGCCGATCAGCAGCAGCCAGCCGAAGAAGACCACCGTCACCACGGTGGCGACCAGCGTGGCACCGATGGCCAGCGTCCCCAGGATGATTTCGAGAATTCCGAGCGCCAGGAACCAGCCCCAGCTGTGCCGAATTGCGCTGGCGCCGAGCGGCCCGACTCCCGGACCTAGGGATGCCGACATGTTTAGCCCTCTCGAAGTTTGAGACTGGCACGGCTTCCGAGTGAGCCGTGCGGAAAAGATGTGTATGGAGCGAACTGTGACAGACTGAAGCGATCTCAGGTGAACGAGCTGACGAAACAGCCAGCGAACGAGCGCCCCCGGTGTGGGGCGCTCGATCGCAACGATCTGTTAGTCGCCGTGGTGGGCCTTGATCACCGCGTCGATCTGCTTCTTTATCGCATCCAGGTTGAACGAAGCTGGGTCCTGCATTGGCGGGTAGTTGATGGCGGTCTGCGCAAGTTTGGCCACCTCTTTCTGCACAAACACAAACCTCCAAAACTCACGCGCATAGAAGTCATTCATGTAGCCCCCGCCGAGATCGTTTAGGCTCTGTTGACCGATCGACGGCGTCCGTTCGAAGGGATCCTGACGGATATTGACGATGGTGGGCATGTCCGTCGTGGTTTTGGGTCCGGGCCAGCCTTGTGGTTGCTGGTAGAACTGGTACTTGAAATCGCCGATCCGGACGGCACCCAGATGCGGGCCGCCAAAATAGAAGAGTTCTTGACGCTTGGACGGCCCTTTGTCGAGCAGCAGGTCCAACTGGTTGTAGCCGTCGAGGTGGTTCTTGTAGGTCCGATCCCCAAGCTTCACGCCGTTCAGGAGTTCGTCGGTGATGTTGGGATTGCCCGCGGCGGCGAGCATGGTGGGGAACCAGTCAAGACCGGAAAAGAGTCCGTTCTGAATCGTGCCGGGCTTGATCTTGCCCGGCCAGCGGGCGATGCACGGCACGCGGAAGCCGCCTTCCATGACCGTGCCCTTCGTGGCCTTGAACGGCGTCATGCCGCCGTCCGGCCAGGTGAACACCTCGGCCCCGTTGTCGGTGCTGAAGACGACGAGGGTGTTGTCCGCCTCGCCGATGTCGTCCAGGTGTTTCATGATGGCGCCGATGGAATCGTCCATCTGCTTCATGCCCGCCTCTTCCAGGCCGTAGTTCGTCTGGTAATTCATCGACTCCTGGTACTTCGGGGACAGGAACGTAAAGACGTGCATCCGAGTGGTGTTATGCCAAATAAAGAACGGCTTTCCGCTTTTCTTGGCATCGTCCATGAAGCGATTGGTGTTTTCGACCAACACTTCGTCAAAGGTCTCCATGTCGTACTTGGAACCCGGGGGTCCGGCCTGCCAGTGTTGGCGGCCTTCCATGTTTTTGAAGGGACGCAAAGGCCCTTCGTCCACGACTCGCTGCTTGCCGACTTTGCCCCAGCGAGGCATAACCGTCTCGTCATCGGTGTCGGTCGCCCAGCAATGCACGAGGTTGCGCGGCCCATAGGTCTGGAAGAAAGTCGGGTCCGAGGGGAACGAGTACCAGAAGGGGTCGGACATGGCGTCGAGGTGATACAGATAGCCGAAGAATTCGTCGAAGCCGTGCAAGGTGGGCAGGAATTTATTCAGGTCACCCAGGTGGTTCTTGCCGAATTGGCCAGTGACATAACCCTGTGCTTTCAGGGCCGTGGCGATCGTGCAAGCCTGAGCCGGCATTCCGACGTCGGCGCCCGCCTGGCCGACGGTCGTCAGCCCGGTGCGGAGCGGAATCTCGCCCGTGATGAAGTTGGCGCGACCCGCCGTGCAACTGGCCTCGGCGTAGTAGTCGGTGAACCGCATGCCCTCTTGGGCGAGCTTGTCGAGGTTCGGCGTCTTGCCCGACATGATGCCCTGGTGGTACGCGCCGATGTTAAACCAACCGACGTCGTCTCCCATGATGAACAGGATGTTCGGCTTCTTGCCGTCGGCCTGCAGGCTGGCGAGCTTGGCATCGACGTTGGCCAGCGCCACAAGCCGGCTCTTGGCCGAGCCCGCCGCGCAGCAAGTACCTTCCTTCGGGGCGGGTTTGATGGCGGCGACGAAGGTCGACGTCGACGGATGCGGGGCGATGCCGGCGGTTTTTTCCTTCACGCTTTGCCGGGACGGCTCCGCCTTTGCGCTGTGAAATAGGTCGAGCCGACTCGACGACGCTGTGTAGCCCAGCAGCCCACCGACCGCCAATACGGCGATCATCTGGGCCTTGGTGTTCCTCAGCATGTTTTTTCTCCCGTTGCGCGGTGAAGACTTCAGGGCCCGAAGCGCTCCGGGCCGAATGCCACTCCGTTTGGCCTGATTGCTCCTTTGGACTGGGTTTGTCTCTGATTCAGCTTGCGCTCTCGACACACGACCTCAGGGCTTCAACTCCCAGGTCTTCAGTTGCCGCCGAGCCGTCCCGAAGTTACCGAGGTGGTAAACAGACGCCCCCGTCGGCGAGAACGTGAACGGCTCGAACTTTTCGTCCAGCATTTTCTTCAGGTAGTCCTGCGTGGCGAGGCCGATCGTCACATGCGGATTGAACTTCTCGCCGGTTTCCTTCGGCACGAACGTCGTCACGTAGTCGATGGTCGGCTGGTTGATGTCGGGGTCTTCTTTCGTGGTGACGAAGGCTGCCGCGGTCCCAGTCTCCACGGTGAACGGGGTGACGGCGTCGATCAGTTTCTTCTGGTACCTGATCAGGTCCTCGGTCGGCTCGACCACGATCCCGGCCAGGCCGATTTCCTTCCAGGGGATGTAGTAGTACTTGTACGCTTTCAGCTTCCAGGCGGCCGGGTTGTCCTCGGCGATGACCTTACCCACGGCCTCGTACACCTTGTCGAGATCCGCCGTCTTCACGTACCGCTGCAGGCAGGAGATGTGCGGGTGATGCGTCTTGCCCAAGGCGAAGCCCTTGGGGAAATCCTTGAGCAGGCGCTGATTGGCGTCCGCGGCGTGCCGGACCATCGTGGCGTCGGGCTCGAGCACGATGTCGATGGCCGTGACCGGGCTCGGCTCCTCAGCCGTCACAGGTCGAGCTGTTCCAAGCAGCACCGCCGGCAGACTGATGGTCAGTGTGGTCAAGATCGTCAGGTATCGATTCATGTGAGACACCATGGGTCACGGCGGTTCGGAACATCCGCCCGACTATTTCTCGAATGAGAACACGCGCTTCCAATCGGTCTTCATGTGGATGACCGACCAGCCGCGCTGTTTGGCTTCGTCGTAGAGCGATTGGGGAAACGTGCCGACCTTGCTTTCCGGCAAGCCGTCGGCCGGGCCATAGGCGTACTCGCGCTCGGCGTCGTCGTGCAGCACGAGCATCATGAGGCGGGCGCCGTCGCCGGCCCCCGTGTACTCCAGCATCTGACGATCGCCTGACGAGTTGCCGAACGCCGCGTGCGGGCGGCGACCAATCACGAGATGGATGCTTTCCGGCTTCCCGGCGTTGTTGTCATTGAGGACGAGCTTCGGCTCTTTGATCAGCACGGGCTCGCCGTTCTTGCGATACACGTACTTGGTCTCGCCCGCGCTGCCGATCACCTGTTCCGGTGGAATGCCGTAGGTCTTTTCGGCAAAGACACGCACGAAGTCCTGGCCGCTGCCGGTCACGATGTACGTCTTGAATCCGTTGGCGCGAAAGTAACGCAGCACTTCGAGCATCGGTTGATAAATCAGGTCCGTGTACGGTCGCTTGAAGCGCGGATGCCGGGCCGTCTCCAGCCAGTGCGAGACCTCGACATCGAACTCTTTGACCGACATGCCGGAAAGTGTTGCCTCGACAATTTTGTCGAGTTCGTGCCAGCCCAGCTTGAAGATCGCTTCGTGATTGCTGGACAGCACGGTCTTGAACGGCTCGATGTCTTTGAGGTGCGGCCGATGTTTGACGATCGCTTTCACCCGGTCGAGGCAATAGACGACCTGGGTGTACATCGGATGCTCGATCCACAACGTGCCGTCCATGTCGAAGGTGGCGATTCGTTGCTCGAGCGGGACGAACTTCGGGCTGCCCTTGTCGGTCGTTTCCTGGACAAACGCGACGATCGCGCTCTTGCGCGGCCCCTCGTTCCAGGAGGGAAGGGGATCCGTTTTGTCGGCCTGAGCTAAGGCGGGCGTGACATGGTTGGTGAGCGTAACGGTCGCGAGCGCAAGGGGGGCGAGCGTAGGGGTCGCCAGCGCAAAGGCGGCCCAGACCGCCCAGATTCGGCCGCATCGGGTCAGCATCGGTTCTCTTGTTTGAACTCGCATGGTTGCCTCTGATTTCGCTGGCTGAAGCTAGTTCGTCGCGCCCGAGGCGGGTTCTGCCGACAGCACGCAACGAAACCCCATGTGCGACATGCCGGTGTCGGGCGTGCAGCCGTGCCGCGCGCTTGGACGGTAACGGGTGCAGTAGGAATCGCAGCAGAGGAAGGAGCCGCCTTTCTGCACGCGCAGCGGGCTGTAGGGCTGTCGCGGGTCGAAGCTCTTCTCCGCGCCGTGCGGGTTCACAACGACGCCTTTGCCGGCTCGCTCACGATACAGATCGATCTGGTACCAGTCGCTGCACCACTGCCAGACGTTTCCTGCCATGTCGTAAAGGCCGTAACCGTTAGCGGGGAAAGCTCGCACGGGGCTCGTCCGCACGTAGCCATCGAGGCTCGTGTTCTGGTACGGGAACTCCCCCTGCCAGATATTCGCGTGGATGCTGGTGTCGGTCGGCGGATCGTCGCCCCACACGTAGGGCTTGTTGTCCAGGCCGCCGCGAGCGGCAAATTCCCACTCGGCCTCCGTCGGCAGCCGCTTGCCGACCCACTTCGCGTACGCGACGGCGTCATCCCAGGAAACCTGCACGACCGGATGATCGTCGCGGCCCGCCAGATCGCTGCCCGGGCCTTCCGGGTGCCGCCAGTTGGCACCGGGCGTCCACTTCCACCACTGTGAAAAGTCTTTGAGGTCGACGGCGCCCTTGGTCGGCGTGAAGACCAGCGATCCCGGGACCAGGTTTTCTTTCGGCGGCCGCGGTGTGCCGGGGGGAAGCTGCGCGAGAATCTCGTCCACATTCGGCGGCCGCTCGGCCGTGGTGACGTAACCGGTCTCTTCGACAAAACGCCGGAACTGCGCGTTGGTGACGTCGGTCTCGTCCATCCAGAAGCCGTCGACCTTCACGCGATGCGACGGCTTTTCCTCCGCCCAGCCGAGATCCAAATCGGTGCCCATCGTGAACTCGCCGCCGGGAATCCAGACCATGCCCGAACGGGCGGCCGGCGTCGGCCGATTGGGTGCCGGGCTGCCGAAAAAGCTCGTGCCGGCAAAGACCAGATACGAGACGCCGAACGCAGCGAGCCCCAAACCTGCCAACGACGCCCAGCGCCGCATGCCCCGCAACCGGTCGGGACGTTGAGGCTCTTTGAACTTTTGCGTCTCAGCGTGAAGACTCATCGTGGGAACTCGTCTGCCGTCGTGGCCGTGTCATGTGGCCGTGCGGCTGCGCGCCTCAGGTTTTGGCGGCTGCCGTCTCGCCCAGCCATTGCCGGGCGTCTTCCAGTTGGGCCATGTCGAAGTAGCGGATTTCGGCTTTGGTGAACGGCTTGCAGAAGGTGACCATCCCCTGTTCCCACTTCTTGTCGCCAACGATGGCCAGCCGCTCGATGTCCTTCCAATGCTTGAGATCGAATTTGAGGTCTTCCCACACGGCACCCGCGGTCCAGCCGTGAAAGTCTTTCATCACGAACAGGATTCGCAGCTTGCCCTGCTCGCGGATCTGCGCGTCGACAGCAGGCACAAACTGCTGGTACGCCTCTTTGGTCAGCTTGCCGGTGACGTGAACCTCCAGCACCCGCCCGACCGCTACGGTTTCTAATACGTTCATCGAATCGGCTCCTTGAAAGACGAGCATCGAAAAGCGAATCGCACCGAGAGCGTGTTCTACGACTCGGAAACCGCGATCGGGCTCGCTCCGCGCGTATTCCGTTTCCGACGCAACGAGGGCCCGGGAAGGTCGGCTCGGTGGCGCGACAATTCACCCGGCCTATCGGTACTTTTTGCGGCGCCCTAGGACTACTGAGAAAAGTACCAGTACACCCCAGGGAAAACCGACAGTAGACTGAGAGTGACCGTCGGAAGCTGCTCACCGACGGTTCAGCACGAAAAGAAGAGGGACGCCCGCGGCAGCGCAAAAACGGCCGTCGTCTACTCGATGGCAGAGAGATTCCGGCGGACGAAGAAGGAGAATTCCATCCGAGGTTGTCGTCCGGGAGTCGTTCGCCGGACGTGCCCGCGCGATGCGGCGAGAGAAGCTCTGAGCGAATGGAAGATGAGCAAGCCGCTCGTGCGTCGGCCAGCATAGCCGGCACCGAGGAGCGATTCAAGATGCCAACACTCGCCTCCTGAGATTGCTTTTTTCGCATCAATGCCTGTTCATGTGGATTCTTCCCAACACGCATCCATGATGTGCTTGTCTTCGAGACTTTGGCTCGGTCTGGGCGCGCTGCTGCTGGTCGCGAACGCCGCGGCTCCGGCTGCCGCGGGCGGCGAAAGTCGTCAGCTCGTGGTCGTACTGTATCCGCAGGGGAGCAACGCGGCCGTCGGCAACCGCATGGTTGAGCAGGCCATTTCGGCCGTCTTTGACAGTCACTCTCCCGATTCGATCGACGTCTACAACGAATACCTGGAGCTGTCGAGCACCGCCAAGGCCGATCTGTTGCAACTGCAGACCGAGTTTCTGCGGCGGAAGTATGCGGGGCGCAAAGTGGCCCTGGTGATGACCTGTCTCTCGCCATCGCTGCGGTTCGCCATCGAGCATCGCTCCGAGATCTTTCCGGGCGTTCCGATCGTCTTTTTAGCCGTCGAGGAGCGGGAAGTTCACGCCCTCGAACTGCCGCCCGACGTGATCGGCGCCCCGGTGAACCTGGACCTGACGGGCACCCTGGACCTGGCCCTTCAGCTGCATCCGCGCACTCAGCACCTCTTCGTTGTCTCGGGAGTCGGCAAGTTCGATGCATACTGGGAAGCCCAAGCGAAGCGGGCGTTTCAACCCTACGAGAATAAAGTCGACTTTACCTATCTGACCGGGCTGACCACTGACGAACTGTCGCAGCGAGTCGCCCATTTGCCGGAACACAGCCTGGTCTACTTCCTGTTTGCATTTCAGGATCGGTTGGGGAAGGAACTCGTGCCCGCAGATGTGGTCGAGCGGCTGGCTCAGGTGTCGAGCGCACCGATCTACAGCGTGAGCGAGTCGTTCCTCGGTCGTGGAATTGTCGGAGGCAAACTCGTCGGGCTGGAGAGCGAAGCGCGGGAAGCCGCCGGTTTCGGCCTGCGGATTCTGTCCGGCGAATTTGCGCAGAAGATCGGCGTCCAGCCGGTCACGTCGACCGTTCCCATGTTCGATTGGCGTCAGTTGCGGCGGTGGGGGATTCGCGAGGCGAGTCTGCCGGCCGGCAGTGTTGTTCGTTATCGGGAAGGCGGCGTGTGGGAGCTTTACAAGTGGCCCATCGTCGCGGCCGTTTCGCTCTGCTCGATCGAGGCCTTGCTGATCGCTTCGCTGCTCGTGCAAAGGATTCGCCGGCGACGGGCGAATGTCGCGCTGCGCGAAAGCGAGCAGCGATTCCGGCTGATGGCCGACACGGCCCCGGTGCAGATTTGGATGTCCGGCCCAGACAAGAAGTGCACTTACTTCAACAAACCCTGGCTCGATTTCACCGGCCGTTCGCTGGAGCAGGAGTTCGGGGATGGCTGGGCCGAGGGTGTGCACCCCGACGATCTGTCGCGCTGCATTCAAACCTACGAGCAGGCCTTCGATGCGCGGGAACCGTTCCGGATGGCGTACCGTCTGCGGCGGCACGACGGCGAGTACCGTTGGATCGTCGATATTGGCGTCGCTCGCCGCGGCTCGGCGGGAACGTTCGAGGGCTACATCGGCTCCTGCATCGACATCACCGATCAGAAACGCGTCGAAGAGGCCATCCGCGATAACCAGCGCGAGCTGCGGCAATTAAGCGGCCGGCTGATCAAGGCCCAGGAAACCGAACGCCGCCGCATTGCCCGCGAACTGCACGACGACCTGAGCCAGAGCCTGGCCCTGTTGTCCGTCAAAATCGAAATGCTGCGACAGCAGCCCCCGGCGGCGCCCGTCCCGTTTGGAGCGTCGATCGACGAGCTGTCGACCCAGGTGAAGCAGCTCTCGTCGTCGGTGCACAACCTGTCGCACCAGCTGCATCCGCTGAAACTCGAACAGTTGGGACTGGTGGCGGCCATCCGGTCGCTGTGCGGGGAACTGAGCCGCGGCCATGGCGTGTCGATCGACTTCACGCACAACGAGGCCCATCCGGTTCTCTCGGACGATGCGGCCTCGTGCCTGTATCGCATCGTGCAGGAGTCGGCCCGCAACGTGATTAAGCACAGCGGCGCTCGGCAGGCCCGCGTGGAACTGAATGCGAGCATCGAGGAGATTTGCCTGCGAATCGCCGACGACGGGGCCGGTTTCGATCCGCGATCGGTGGCCGGCGCCGGCGGACTGGGACTGGTGAGCATGCGGGAGCGGCTGCAGCTCGTCGGCGGCACGCTGTCGATCGACTCTCGTCCCGCCGGCGGAACGCGGATCGACGCCCGGATTCCTTTGTACAGCGGTGGCCGTCCGGCCAAAGCGGACGATACGAAGCGGCCGGACGTTTCCCAAGGAACGGTCTCCCGGGAAAACGCGTTACACGCCGTCGCCCCTCCGGTATCATCAACAAGATGAATCCGGCGTCTGGAAGCAAACGATGACCCGTCCCCGAGTCCTGTTGGCCGACGATCACCGGCTGTTGCGCGAAGCCTTTGCGGCGCTCCTGCAGTCCGAGTGCGACGTGGTGGGGGCGGTGGCTGACGGCCGTGCCGTACTGGAACTCTCCCGTGAGCTGCGGCCCGACATTGTGGTGCTCGATATTGCCATGCCCCTGCTCAACGGGATGGACGCGGCTCGCCAGCTCAAGCAGACGATGCCCGACGTCAAAATCATCTTCCTGACGGTGAGCGAAGATCGGGACCTCGCTGCCGAGGCCTTTCGCGTCGGAGCGTCGGGCTATTTGCTCAAAAATTCGGCCGCCTCCGAGTTGGTGCAGGCGATCCGCGAAGTCTCGGCCGGGCGTTCCTACGTCACGCCGCTGGCCACGCAGTCACTCGTCGACAGCTTCTTGCAGAAGAGCGAGCCGGCCAAGAGTCCAAGCGAACTCAGTGCCCGGCAGCGCGAAGTGCTGCAGCTGTTGGCCGAGGGGCACACGATGAAAGAAATCGCCGGCCTCTTGCACATCACGGCGCGGACAGTCGCCTTCCACAAATACACCATGATGCAGTCGCTGGGGATCAAGACGAGCGCGCAGCTGGTGCAGTTTGCGATGAAGCAGGGACTGGTCTCGGTCTAGCGTCCGATTGCCGACAGGGATTTGATTGCCGACTTTTAACCGGCCGTCCTGTCAGTTTTATCAGTAGCGACTCGCGCGACGCAGTGTTAGCGTTCTGTGAAGCGACGCATTGATCCGGCCGACCCGAGACTGGCCCGCGGAGTCAGAGGCGCGACTCCCGTTCAAAACTCCGATGGAGATGGCAGGTGCGCGCTCGTGTGCTGCTGGCCGACGATCACCGGGACTTTCTGGCCGCGACGGCGCGACTGCTCGAGCCGGAGTTCGACGTTGTCGACACGGTGGGCGACGGACAGTCGCTCGTCGAGAACGTTCCGCGTCACGATCCGGACCTGCTCGTGCTCGACATCACGATGCCTCGGGTCAACGGCATCGAGGCGGCGCGGCAACTGACGGCGTCCGGCGCGCGGGCCAAAATCGTCTTTCTCACCGTGCACGCCGACGAAGACTATGTTCGCGAGGCACAGGCGGCCGGCGGGCTGGGCTACGTGGTGAAGTCGCGTCTGGCCTCGGATCTCGCGCCGGCCTTGCGGGCCGCGCTGGCGGGGCGGGAGTTCGTGTCGCCGTCGATCACGAACTAAACCCGCGTCTTCCGCCCAGCGCGTGACCCAGCCGACTTATCGCTTCGGCAAATGAACCTCGCGGACCGTCCGGTTGTTGCCCGCGATCACGAGTTCAAGCGCGGCACCCGGCTTGAGGCGGTCGTCCTTGATGCCGTCGTCGCTGAGGCCACCCTTGGGCCCGAGGAACTTCGTCTTCGAGTCGATGACGTATTCCTTCTTTTCATCCTCCACCTTGACGATCAGCAGCTTCTTTTTGACGTCCACCTTGATCAAGGTGGCGTTGAACGTCTTGTCCGCGGCCAGCACCGTGCCGGCGATGATCAGAAATGCGAAGAGCGTGGTAGCGAAACGGCGTAACATGGTGCGGGCCTCTCAAAGTTGCAGGAATCTCGGTCGAGTCGTTGTGCGAGTGGGTCTCAGGATCGACGGCCCGGGACCGCGCGACGATCGCGCGGCCCCGGTCGATTTCGGCTGGCGGCGGGAAGCGCAAATCAGCTGGCTTTCCGCAGGCGCCGGGCGGCCGGCGTCAGCTTTACTTCTTTGACTTTCCGTCCACCTTCTTCGGTAACGACGGTGAGTGCGGCGCCCGGCTGCAGCGCCGGATCGCCCAGGCCGTGCCGGCTGGCGCGGCTGTTCACCAGCACCTTGGCTTCCGACGAGACCAGGAACGAACGGTCCTTACCGTTCACCAGAGTGATGACCAGCATGTGGCGGGTCGGATCGACGCTCTTCACCTTGCCGGGGAATTCGTTGTCTTCGTCTTCCTCTTCCTCCTTAGCTTCTTTCGCTGCGCTGCGACGGGCTTCCACTCCGCGGAAGCGGGCGGTGCGCGTGGTGCCCGGAGTCGGAGTGGCGGGCGGCGTCGTGGTTCCCGCGTCGGTCGTGGCAGGCGTTTCCGCAGGGGCAGTGGTCGTAGTGGCGCGCGGAGCCGTCGCGCGGCCCGCGCGGGCTTTGCGGTCGTAACCCAAGTGCAGCTCGGCCGCCGTCGTGCCGTTGGCGACGACGGTGATCGGCAGACCCGCGTGGAAGCGGTGATCATGCAGCCGCGAATGGACGATGCCGCCGCGCGGTCCGATAATCTGCGTTTCCTGGTTAACGGTGTAGGTCCGCTCGCGGCCTTCCTTCTCCGCGATGGTGACGGTGCCTTGAGCGGCGTCAACCTTGACGACGGTTCCCGGGATCCCGTCCTTGATTTCGGATTCCTTGGCTTGGACATTGGGAGCTGCGAGCAGCGCAGTCCCGACAATCAGACTGCAAAGTGTGAAAGAGAGGGGCAGGCGTGACATGAGTGATCGTTCTCCAGAAGAAAACTGCACAGGGTGAAGGAAGCTGAACGAGTCGAACAAACTCCGGTAAGAGAAGACCGCGTCGTCCCGGGGAGCGACGCGGCACGGGTTTCAGGATTGGGCGGCCGCCGGCACCTGGCCGTTCGGCGTCAGGCGATCGACGATCTTGGGCAGAATTTCCGACAGGTGCTCGCTGATCTCGTCGGGCGAGACGCCGACTTGAGCGGCCAGCTTCTGAATCCATTCCGAGCCCATCACCTGCTTGAGCTGCTCGGGCGCGATCGACTGGTTGGCTCCCGAGCCGACCCACGACTGAGCCACCTGGCCCAGTCCCTTTTGCTCCAATTGCTGCAACACTTCGGCCAGTCCGCCGCCGTCGTTGGTCTGAAAGCGTTTGACGACGGCGCTCGCCAGCTTGGCTTGCGTCGAGTCGGGATTGCCGAAACCGGAGACCACCATTTCGGCAAGAGTCGTGAATAAACCCATGACAGGCTCCTCAGGGCCCAAGTTGTGTTCGAATCGGAATCAACACGCTATTTCGGCCCCGGCGGAGGCTCGTTTGCCGCCTGCGCTCCAGCCGGGGGAGTAAAGGCCGCAATCAATTGCGGCGCGAGTTTGTCCTGCGGCACGAGCTTCTCGAACTTCTGCAGCTCTTTGATCGCGCTCGGAACGTGATTCAACACCAGATACTCGTACGCCAAGAGAAACAGCCCGTCGCTGGCACTCTCGTGCCCGCGGACGTACTGCTCCAATTGCCGCAGCTGACGCGTATAGGTCTCGGGATCGGCGTACAGTTCGCGGACAGACACCCAGGACAAACCGGGCCCGGCCGAAAGAACGGCGTAGGCGCCGGCGGCCGCGTCGCGGTATTTTCCCTGGGCAAACAGCACGAGCGTGCGGAACTCGTGCAACGTCGGGTCGCTGGACTGCAGCTTGATCGCCTGATCGATTTGCCGCAGCGCCTGGTCGTAATCGTTCGACTTGAACGCGTTGCGCGCCGCCTCGAAGACCTGTGCGGCCGGCGAAGACGGGCCATTGTCCGCCGCGGCCGGAGCGTCCGCCGGCGCCGCGGGCGTACCTGCGTCACTCGGTGGATAGCCGTCCGACTGCGTTTGGGGTCCGTAGGCGTAACCCGAACCGTTGTCGGAATAGGTCACCGCCTCGTCTTGCGGCGGCACCGGAATCGGCTGCGAGTAGTCGATGTAGTTGTAATTGGCGTCGACCGGCGCGGCGCCCACTGCGAGCGGCTGCGGCGCCACGTAGAAGGGGTTGCTGTAGACGTAGGCGTCTCCGGGCGACGCGAGCCAGCCGGTCGCCACGCCCGTGCCATACCACGCCGCCGGCGCGTGATAGAAGTTGTTCCACGAGCCGCCGTTCCAATTGCCGTATTGCCCGTGCCAATGGTCGTACGGTCCGTGCCAGTTGTTCCAGTTGCCGCCGCCGTTCCAGTTGCGGTTGTTCGCGAAGTTGTTGGTGTTGTTGAAATTGTTGTTGATGCTGTTGTTGTGGACGTTGATGTCGCCCTGGTTGCCCGTGTTGATATTGGTGCGATTGCCAATATTCGTCCGATCGCCGATGTTCGGTCCGTTCTCCGGCCGTGGCAATTGGCCCGGACGGTTCGGCCAGTTCGGTCGATTGCCGCCACCCGCCCAGTCTGGGCGGTCGTTGCCACCGCCACTTGGCCAGTTGGGCCGGTTGTTGCCACCATTCGGCCAATTGGGCCGATCGTTTCCACCCGGCCAATTGGGCCGATCATTGGCACCCGGCCAGCGCTCGCCGCTGCCTCCCTGTCCGGGACGGCTCGGCTCGTTGGGACGATTGCCCGCGCCGGGCCACCGTTCCCCGCTGCCACCCTGACCGGGTCGGTCCGGCCGATTGCCG
>Ga0210390_10001647_pt1 | contig 20957 bp, 16 predicted proteins | sample IncBWH11OmetaG_FD_161050 | JGI IMG/M metagenome (GOLD analysis project Ga0210390, IMG submission 161050) | Forest soil microbial communities from Barre Woods Harvard Forest LTER site, Petersham, Massachusetts, United States - Inc-BW-H-11-O ... | reverse complement strand
TACGAATTGCCGTTTGGCACATTTTTGGGAGCCGGAGCGTTGCTGGTGGTTTTTTTCGGCACGCCGCTGGTAAATTGGTATCAGTCGCTGCTGATGGTGCGTTGATGAAGTCATTCAATTTTAAGAAGTCGAACCAAGAGAATCAGCGATGACCGCGCCCGTTCATCTGCATACCGCGCCTGCCCTGCCCTTCAACATGGGCTTCGCCGTCGCGCTGGTGGTGATACTCTTCGCGGCCTTGGTGGCAGTGGCGTTTCTGCTGCGCAGATTCATGCGCGACCAGGCGCGCGCGAACCAGGAAGATTGGACCACCCCGAAGACCGACGTCGAGAATCCCTCGGCGTTCATGGCCGCTTCGATGCAGGGTGTGATCGAAAAACTGCGCACGCAGGAAAAGGAACTGGCGCGGCTGCATCTGTTGGCGCAGGAGCGCGCGCAGGAATCCGAGCGGCTCACAGAAGAAGTGACGCGCAACATGCCCACCGGCCTGCTGCTGGTGAACGCCACCGGCGCGATCAGCTCGACGAATCCCGCGGCGGAAGAGGCGCTGGGCATCCGCACTCTGCGTTACCGTTCGTACAAGGAAATTCTGGGCCCGGAATCGGAATTGACCCAGATGCTCACCGCCTGCATACGCGATGGCAAGACGTTTCAGCGCGGCGAAATCGAGCACCTGACCTCCGAAGGCGCTGTGCGCAATCTGGGTGTGACCATTTCGCCGATTTATCGTGCCGCGCGCGCTTCCGGCAAATCCGGAGTTGCCGACAACCTGACCCACGCCAAAGACCCCCACGCGCAGGACATGAAAATCAGCGGCGCTCTGTGCCTCATGAGCGACCTGACGGAATTGACCGCGCTGCAAAAGCAGATTCGCTGGAAGGAAAATCTCGCGGCGCTGGGTGAAATGTCCGCTGGCATCGCGCATGAATTCAAGAATTCGCTGGCCACGATTTCTGGCTACGCGCAGATGATTCGCAGCGAAACAGTTCCCGGCGACGTGCGCGAATCCTCCGAACGCATTCTGGAGCAGACGCGCGCGCTCACACACGTGGTTACCGAATTCCTGCGCTTCGCGAAACCGCTGGAAATTTGCTACGAGACGGTGCCCATGCAGACCGTCGTCGAAAAAGTGGCCGAAGAACTGCACGAAACCATTCCCCAGTGCGCCGTCGAGTTCGAAGGTACCTTCCAGGATTTGCCGGGTGACGAAGCGCTGCTGCGGCAAGCGCTGCTGAACCTGGCGCGCAACGGCGCTGAATCGGCACTTACCGCCAGCACGACCCCGCGCGTCACAATTTCGGGCACCATCGAGGAATTGGGCGGCCGGAAATGGCAGCGTATCTGCGTGGCGGACGACGGCCCGGGAATTCCGGAGACGGACTTGCCGAAGATCTTCCTGCCCTTCTACACCACCAAATCCGAAGGCACCGGCCTGGGCCTCGCGGTGGTGCAAAAAGTGGCCCTGCAGCACGGTGGCAGCATCGAAGGACGCAACCGCCAGGGCGGCGGGGCTGAGTTTCTACTGTGGTTACCTTTGCGGCAGGACCCTACACCATCCACGGTTGCCACTCGCGCTGCACGCATCTAAACTCAGAGCAGGCGTTCCACCGACCTCCGAGGAGGCGTTAACCCATGCGTAAAGACTTATTGTCCGCCGCTGTGGCGGCATTTCTGTTGTTGTCGGGGGACGCGTTTGCGCGCCAGAACGCCCAAGGGCAGCCTAGCCAGAATCAGGCGCAACAATCGCAACAGTCACAGCAGGCGCCGCCGTCATCTGCCTCGCAGGCATCCGCGCCGGCCGCGGCTGCGGCACCTTCTTCGCAATCAACTGTGGTGAGTCCTCCGCCTCACGAAGATTCGCTGGTAGCGGCGGCACGCAAGGCACGCGAGCAAAAAAAAGATCAGGCTGGCGCGAAACCGCCGCGAGTTTTCAACAACGACAATATTCCCACCGCTGGCGGCGTCTCCGCAGTCGGTCAGAATCCGCCGGAGGTTGACGGCACGGACGCGGCAGCGGGCGCCGCGCCGGCACCTGCGGCAGGAACTTCTGCGGGCTCGGACGAGAAAACCTGGCGGAAACGCTTCGCGGATCTGCGCAAAAAATTGGAGCAGGATCAGACCGACCTGGACTTGATGCAGCGCGAACTGGGCGTGCTGGACGTGCAGTATTACAACGATCCCGTGAAGAGCATGCAGCAAGGCTATTCGCGCAGCGACATCAACGAGAAAACGGACAAAATCGAAGGCAAGAAAAAAGACATCGACGCGGACGAGCAGGCCATCGCCAACGCCGAAGATGAGCTGCAGAAGGCCGGTGGCGATCCCGGCTGGGCGCGCTAGAAATTTCGTTTCATGGAACCGATCCTCGTTGTCGAAGACAAAGCTGAATTGCGGGCGATGCTCCGCAAGGCGCTGGAACGCGCGGGCTACAGCGTCGAAGAAGCTCCGGACGGAAATTCAGCCATCGAGAAAGTGCGCGGGCGGCGCTACCTGCTGGTTCTCTCCGATTTAAAACTCCCTGGCAGTTCCGGCCTGGACGTTCTACGCGAATCGCGGAAAGTAGAAGCTACTTTGCCGGTGATTTTGATGACGGCATATGGCTCGGTGGAAGAAGCCGTCACTGCGATGAAGGAAGGCGCGTTCGATTTCATCCAAAAGCCAGTGGACCTGGACCATCTGAAATTGCTTTTGCAGCGAGCGGCGCAACAGCAGGAATTGCTGCGCGAGAATTTATTGCTGCGCGAGGAATACGCGGTGCGCTACGGATTTCCGCGCATCGTGGGCGAGCATCCGGCGATGAAGGACGCCAGCTCCATGACCCAGCGCGTGGCGGCGACGGATTCCACGGTGCTGCTGCTAGGCGAAAGCGGCACGGGCAAGGAAGTATTTGCGCGCGCGATTCATCATTTGAGCCCGCGGGCGGATCATCCCTTCGTGGCGCTCAATTGCGCGGCGATTCCGGAGGGACTGGTCGAGAACGAACTGTTTGGCCACGAGCGCGGTGCTTATACGGGGGCGGGCGCGCGTAAAATCGGCAAGCTGGAATTGGCGCATCGCGGGACTTTGTTCCTCGATGAGATTGGTGAGCTCCCGATGGCCATTCAGAGCAAGCTGCTGCGCGTGCTGGAGGAAAAGCGCTTCGAGCGCGTGGGCGGCACGCAGGAAATTGAAGTGAACGTGCGTATTTTGACGGCGACCAACAAGGATTTGCGCGCAGCCGTGGCGGACAAGACTTTCCGCGAAGACCTTTTCTTCCGCATTTCCGCCGTGCCCATCACCATTCCGCCCTTGCGCGATCGCGGTGACGACGTGCTGCTGCTGGCCGAGTATTTCCTGGAAAAATTCCGCCGCGAATTCCGCAAGCCTGATTTGCAATTGGGCAAGCAGACGCGCGCTCGTCTGCTCACCTATTCATGGCCCGGCAACGTCCGCGAATTGCAGAATGCCATCGAGCGCGCAGCGATTCTGGCGAACGGCCCGGAAATTAATGAGAGCGCACTGCAATTGCCGGAGTCCAAGCCCACCATCGAGGAATTGCCTGGTGGAATGTTAGCCGAGGAATTTTTGTGGGAAGGCCCGCTCGAAGAAGTATCGCAACGCGCCGTGCAACACGTCGAACGCTTCAAAATCCAAGACGCCCTACGCGACGCCAAATGGAACAAAACCCGAGCCGCCGAAAAGCTCGGCGTCAGCTACAAAACCCTGCTAAATAAAATACGCGTTTTGGGCCTGGAAAACTAGAGATTCCACGGCCCCCATTTTTTGTTATAACGCTCGATTGCTACGTTGCGACACCACGAATTCACACTCGCCCTTTGTGGCATCCCACCAGGTCTGCAGCGAAACAATCGGCAGCCCCTTGCTGGAACTCTCGGTCACGTACATTTTCAGATGATTGAGGACGAAAACTTTTTCAAACTCGGACCAGTTTTGGAATTCTTTTCGAATTGCCTCTTCCGTGGCAACCGACGAACCGAATCGAAGCTGCAACGAGTGAACAGTATCTTCATCCGGTTGCACCGGTAGCTCCGAGACTCGCTTTCGCATGGCCTCGACCCAGTCGGGGTCATCTGGTCCAGCGCTCTGTAATTCTTCCGCAACTAGCGCGGCAATTCGCTGCCGCTGTAGACCACGCCCCAGGCGTTGAGCCTCAAACATTGCGGAGAGCGCGCGATCGCCCTCATAAGATCCGTCTTCAAAATCCACTGCCTCAATTACAATTTTGGAAATAACTGGCGATTTGGAATTTTCCGGCTGACGTTCGCGAGCAGCAGTCTCGGAACAGGCTCCCATTCGCGGCCCCCACCCACCCGCTTCCGGGTCTGGAAAGTCGAGAGTTGGAAGCGCGCGATTTCCACTCGGGCCGATGAACGAGCCCGTTAACGACACAAGAGTATGCAAGTCGCAAACGCGGTTTTCTCCGATTGCTGCTACCGCAACGCCATATACAGCGACCGGCGAGTTGCTGCGTAAACTCAGGTTGTATCCGTCGTCGGCTTCGTCGAAGCTCTCTACCATCAAGGAATGCGTGTTGTTAACGACCTGCGGCAAGGGGGTTTGGGCCTGCACGGCGGCGAGCAAAGCGAACGAGCTGCCAGCGAGCACGGCTATCTTAAAAACATGCCGATGCGAGTGGACGAGAAGAGGCATGGCGAATTCTCCTAACTACGTCGCCAATGGGTCGAGCGATATTCTACTCCTGCGCTGGCCCGAGCGCACTTAATCCCTGTACTTCACCGAACAGCCGTAAGGGCGCGTGGCGGGCGTTTGCACCGTCTTTCCGGCCATGGCTTGCTCGAGCGCGAGGCTTACGTAGTTCGTCGCGCCTTGCACGTCTTGCAGGTCGGTCGTGGGCTTGTCGTCAATCGCGCCGCTGTAGATCACCACGCCTTGCGGATTGATTACCACCATTTGGGGCGAAGTCTTCGCGTCGTAGAGGTGGCCGACCTCGCCGGTGGGGTCGAGCAGCGCGGCTGTGGGCGCGGCGTGCTCCTTCGTCAGGTAGTCGTTCTCTTCGGTTGCGGTCACGTAGCCCTGCTTGCCCGGCGCGGAGGAGAGCACGGTGAGCCAGACCACGCCCTGGCTGGTCCACTGCTTCTGCAGGCGCTGCATGTTGCCGCTGTTGTAATGCTTGCCGACGTAGGGGCAGCCGTTGTTGTGCCATTCGAGCACGACGTATTTGCCGCGATAGTCCGAGAGGCGGATGGTCTTGCCGTTGCTGGCTGTCGTGGTGAATTCGGGCGCAGAGTCGCCTACCTTCGCCGCGGCGATCAGCAGCGGCACTGCGCACAGCATTAGAACGACAAGCGTGCGACATAGAGTTGAGCGATTCATTTCTGTGTTACCTCCTTCGAGAGCTACCGCAAAGGCGCCCAGCTGAAGCTGGCCGCCACAAAATCTAAACCTCCGCGGTCGTCACGCCGCGCGGCGACGGTTTCGCTCACCGGCACGTCAATTATGTAGCCCCGATCGCCTGCGAGCACCAGCACGCCTTTCAACCGCGCGATCGGCTTTAGAAGCTGGTCGGATTTTTGCAGCGTCAGGCGGAAGCCTCCGGGCACAGCTACAAATTGCTGCGGAGCCGCATCCTTAATCTGCGACTCCTCCAGCGGAAAGAAACTTGCCTGCGCAATCGGCTGTCCGACTTTCGCGGTCAGCGTGAATGAGTCGTGCGCGTCGGCGACGCTGACCCGCCAGTTCGCTGGAGCTCGCTGCGGCAAAGCTTTGCGCGCGGCGGCGAATAATTCGGCGGTCTGCGCATCGGGCGCGGGCGGTTGAGATTTCACCGGCAGCGTCAGCGAAACCTGCGCCTTGCCTGGAATGCACATTTCGCGGCAGACCAGCACCTTCACTTCCCCCGTGAGTTGCGCTGAACCGTCACCCGGCCCCAGCACCGCTGCGCCCGCCCCCGCACGCAGCGGCACAATGAGCATCACATCGTCCTCGTAGCCGAAATCAACGATGCTGGAGGTACCCAGCCGTCGCGGCGTGGGCCACTCGATTTCATCAGCCTTGACGCCCGCGGGCAACTGCCACTTCACGCGCGGTGGCTCTCCGGAATCGCCGGGATTCACCCAATAAATGTGCCAGCCTTTCTCAAGCTGGAAGTGCAAACCAAGATGAATCGTATTCCCCGGCGCGATCCACTGATTTTCGCTGACGAGCTCGAGCGTGCCGTGCGGGACCGGCGTGCCCGCAGCTGGCGCACCTGCGGCACAAAACAACGCGGCGGCCGCTAGAGCGACGGCGCGGCAAATACCCGACCTGGGATGACACAGTCGCATCGTTAGCAGTTTTGACGTACGAGCCGCCCAACTCGCTTCATCCCATGTGATGGCGCACGCGAATCATTGGTTTGCTGAATCATGAGCGAATCGCCGGGGCAGAGCTTTCCAGCGGGAACGGCGCCGCGCGTTAGTCTTGCGGCAACTTCGCGGTATGCAGCACCACGCTGCGGAAATTCCAGGAAGTTGTGTTCACGGAAATGAATCCCGCCTTACGCATCAACGCCGTGATTTCCTTGGGCACGGGAAAACGCGCGACGGAGCCGGGAAGGTACTCGTAAGCTTCCTTGTTCCCGGAAATCACCTTGCCAACATGCGGCAAGACCCTGCGGAAATAAAAACGGAACAATCCCGCCATGGCCCCCGCGCCCGGCTCCGAAAATTCCAGTATGCCCACTTCCCCTCCGGGCTTCAGCACCCGCGCGATTTCGCGCAAGCCGCCTTCGTAATTCACCAAGTTGCGAAAACCAAAAGCGCTGGTGATGAGATCGAACGAAGCGTCCGCGAATGGCAGGTGCAAAGCGTCGGCGGTAGTGAACACCGTCGAACGTGCATGCGCCGCACCTTTCCGCCGCGCGCGATCGAGCATAGGCTGCGCGAAATCGCTGCCGATCAGCGGAAAGCGGTGCGCGCCCGCGTCGCGTATTTCATGCACGCGCACTCGTTCTAGCGCAAAGGTGAGATCGCCCGTACCGCAACAAAGATCCAGGACGCGCGCATCCGTGCGACGGAGGATACGCCGGAATTTTCGCGCGGTGCGGCGCCGCCACACTTTATCCAGGGAAAAGGAGAGCGCGTGATTCAGAAAATCGTAGCGCGGCGCGATTCGGCTGAACATTTCGCGCACGCGCGCCGACGCTTCGCCCTCGCTGCGCGTTCCGACAGGCCGCGAGCCGGGCAATTTCACCGATTTTCCAGTTTGAACCGTCATTCAACCTGCGCTTGCATCAGGTTTTGGCCGTCGCGGAGAGGGCGGGCAATTCCGCGAAAGTGCAGGACACCAGAGTCCAGGGAAGATCTATGCCCCATTCCACTTTACCGATGCGGCGCGGCAGCACCCAAAGCACGCGTCCGCCACGTGCTTTCTTATCACCTGCAAGGATGGGACGCAATTGCGCCGCGCGAATTCCCGCGAGCGACGGCAGCGGGCCCACGCTGGCGATCAGCCGCATCGTGCGCACCGCTTCGGGTTCGCGCAGACGTCCAGTGGCCACGCCGAACAGAGTGGCCGCCAGCATGCCCCAGGCGATCGCTTCGCCGTGCAGGAAACGCCGGTAACGCGTGGCGGCCTCCAGCGCGTGGCCGAGCGTGTGTCCGAAATTCAGAATATGGCGCAAGCCGCCTTCGCGTTCGTCCCGAGCCACCACATGCGCTTTGATGCGAATGCAGCGCGTGATTACCCACGCCAGAGCTTTGGCGTCGCGGCGCAGCAGCCCGAGCATGTGGCGCTCCAGGTACGCGAACAGCTCCGGATCAGCGATGATGCCGTACTTCACCACTTCGTACAGCCCGGAACGATATTCGCGATGCGGCAGCGTGAGCAAAACTTTCGGATCGGCGATGACCAGCTTCGGCGGATAGAACGCGCCGAGCAGATTTTTTCCTTCGGGGAGATTTACGCCGGTCTTGCCACCGATGGAGCTGTCCACTTGCGCCACCAGCGTCGTCGGAATGTGCACCAGGCGCACACCACGCAGATAGCTGGCCGCCGCGAAACCGGCGACGTCGCCGACCACTCCGCCTCCCATCGCGACGATCGTGGCATGGCGATCGGCGCCGGCCAGTACGAGTTGGCGCGAGATTTGCTCGATGGTCGCGAGGTCTTTCGCCGATTCGCTGTCGTCGAACAGCATGGCGCGAACTGGCACGCGCTGCCGCCTTCCTTTGCCGAGGGCGCGGATCAGCGGACGGCCCCAATGCTCCCAGACGCGCGGTGAGGAGAGCACGTAGATGCCGGTAGTTTCGCCCAGGTGCGACACGAGTGCGCCGGCGCGGGCGAAAATTCCCGGCGCACATTGCACCTGATAAGAGCCGCTGGATGAAGTGACGCGGACGGTCGGCATGATTGATTCAAAGAAATGTAGCACAGGTGAGCGCCGAAACCCGCCAGTCCCGCAAGGCGGGATCGGTGCCCAAGGGGGCGCACGGTGTAGCGGCACGGCATGCCGTGCCCGCTCCGGTTGTTTCTCAACTTCAAAAAATCTTAGTGGAATTTTTTCTGCAGCTCGTCCACGGATTCCAGAATCACGTATCCGACAATGGCCACACTGCGCGGGCTCACTTTATCGAGCGTATCCTGCGGCGTGTGCCAGTATCCGGCGGTGATGTAATCGTTCAGGTCAATGATATCCAGCGCTGGAACGCCGCGCGCGATAAACGGGTCGTGGTCGTCTTGCGTGGTGGTCTCTTCCGCGACGAAAATATCCTTGTATCCCAGTTGCGCTGCTTTCTTCCACACCAGGTCGTTCAGCCACTTTGGCGCGTCCGATTGGCGCAAAATCTTCAGGTTGTACTGCCCGATCATGTCCGCCAGCAGCACGACTTTCACGCGCTTCAGATCGCCGGAGACGGCCATGCGAGCGGCGAGTTCGCGGCTGCCGTACGTGTGATCATCGTCCTGATCCCAATTCACGAAGGCTTCCTCGCCATCGAGAAACGCCATCCACACGGAATTGGGGCCCTTCTTGGTGCACAGCTGGCGCGCCATTTCGATCATCATCCCGGTGGAAGACGCACTATCTTCCGCGCCGACAAAATTTTCGACGCTGCTCAGCGTGTCGTAGTGCGTCAGCAACAGGATGATTCCCTGCCCGGTGCCGGGGGCTTTCGCGATGATGTTCTTCATCGCGATATCGCCCTTCGGCGTGGACGCGTGAAAATCGTCCTGATCCACTTCGCAGCCGGCAACTTTCAATTGCGCGATGATGTATTCCTGCGAACGATGCAGCCCATCGGAAGCAGGCGGGCGCGGTCCGAAGCTCACCAGTTTCGACACGTGCTCGTAAGCTTTCGCGCCATCGAAGCCGCCGGTTTGGTCGGCGGGCGGCGCGACTTCCGCCAATCGCGGAGCCGCGGCCTGCGCAGGTACGGTTGCGCCGCCTGCCGGCGTGGCGGAACTCGACGATCCGGAAGACGCGGACGAAGGCGCATTCGACGCGCCGCAAGCCACCACGCCGGACAACACCGCGACTGCCGACGCCATCCAGAATTTACTGCACATTCTGCTTACCAATTTGGCCACGCTATTGCGCCTCCCCACCCGCCACAGTCTGCGACTCTTTTTTCCGCAGCACAACGTAAGAAACCAGCACACCTACAAAATACAGCACGATCATCGGCGCCATGAACACCAGCATAGTGGTCGCGTCGGGCGTGGGCGTCACAATCGCTGCCACGATGGTGATAATCAACATCGCATAGCGAAAATTCTTCAACAGAAATTTCGGCGTCACGATCCCGAACAGCGACAAAATAAAAATCAGCACCGGCAACTCAAAAATCACTCCCAGGCCCACCAGAATAATCAGGATCAGCTCGAAATATTCGTTGTAATTGATCAGCGGCTTCACCGGCGAGTCCGTGGCAAAGCCCATCAGAAATCCCAAAGTGCGCGGCAGCATGATGAAATATCCGAACGCGATGCCGCAGAGAAACAGAATCATGGACGACACGATGAAACCGGAAACCGCGCGCCGCTCGTGTTTGTACAATCCCGGCGCGACGAACAGCCACACCTGGTACAGCACAAACGGCATCGCCAGCACCACGCCCAGATACAAGCCGATGTTGATGACTAGCGTTAAATATCCGGCCGGCGAAGTGAAGTACAGCTTGTCGTCAAAATGCGCGGCCCGCAGCGCCTGCTGCATCGGCGCCACCAGAATCACAATGAAATGTTTGGAGACCAGCAGCCCGATTCCCGCGCCCACCGCAATCGCCGCCGCGGAATAAATCAGGCGTTTGCGCAGATCCAGCAGGTGCTCAAAAAACGACATGCGCCCGCCGGCGTCTTCTTCGGCTGGCGGCGCAATAGTGGGATCAGGTTGGACGGGTGCGTCCATCGCTCACTTTCTCGGAATCGGGACCCGACTCGGCTGCTGCGGGTTCATTAGCAGCAGGAGGTTGATCGACCTGCGCACCCTGGGGTAATTCGCGTGCTTCGAATTTCACTTGCTTCGGTTCCGGCAAATCGCGCGCCGCAAACGCGTTCGGCGCTTCCGTCGCGACAGTCCCCGGCGCGGGCGGGAGCGGGTCCTCAGACGGCGTCCCTTCCGCAGATGCGTCAGGCGTTGAGACAGGCAACGCCGGAGCGGGTGAAGCGCCTCCAATAGTCTGTGTGGGGGGCTGCGCCTCGCGCACGCGGCGCAATTCGGCTTCGCGCTCCAGTTCGCGCATGTGCCCTTCGAACGTGGAGCGCAGATCGCCCGTCGCGCGGCGGAATTCGCCCATCACCTTGCCCAGCGTGCGCGCAAGCTCCGGCAATTTCTCCGGTCCGAATACCATCAGGGCGACGGCGAAAATGATGATCAGGTGTGGGACGCTGAACATGTGGTTTGTTGGCGCGCCAAACGGCGGGATGCGCATTTCGCCTGCATCGCCCGCGCCGTTTTTGAATCATAGAAGAGGGCCACAGGCCTGTCAAACCGCCCAAAAGTAGTGTGCTATACTTGATTGCTGGGGCTTAAGCGAGGACGCATGGAATCGACGGGGTCGTCAAGGCGCGGTGTCGTTGTCCTTATAGTGGTACTAGCTGTTTCCGCAGTGCTGGGCGGCTTGTATGGGCCGTCGGTGCGCGCCACAGCCGCTGGACAGAACGACATGCAGGAGTCGGTGAAGAGCTTCACGCACGTGCTCTCCGTGGTGGAGCGCAATTACGCCGAACCGGTGGACACCGACAAGGTGATTTACGACGGCGCAATCCCCGGCATGCTGCGCGTGTTGGATCCGCACTCGAATTTCTTCGACCCCAAGCAATACGCCCTCTTCAAAGAAGAACAGCAAGGCAAGTATTACGGCGTGGGCATGACCGTGCAGCAGCGCGAGAACCAGACCGTGGTTTTGGCGCCGTTCGTCGGCTCGCCTGCATACAAAGCCGGCATCCGACCGGGCGACATCATCCAGAAAGTGGACGGAAAATCCTGCGACGGCCTGACTACCACTGAAGTGGCAGATATGTTGAAGGGCGCCAAAGGAACCGTGGTGCACATTTCTCTGGGCCGCGAAGGTTGGGAAAAACCGATCGAAGTAACCGTGACGCGCGACGAAATTCCCCGCCCCGGCGTGGAATATTTTACGATGGCTAAGCCGGGAATCGGCTACGTGCGCGTTTCCACATTCAACGAGACTACCGATAGCGATCTCGCCGATGCTTTGCGCCAGCTCGATGTTTCCAAGCTCGATGGCCTGATCATTGATCTGCGCAACAATGGCGGCGGCTTGCTGAATCAAGCGGTCGGCATGGCGGACATGTTCCTGGACAAGAACGAAATTGTCGTGTCGCATCGTGGCCGCGCTTCGCAGAATCGCCCTTACTACGCAATCCGCGGAAATCAGGGCATCGAAGTTCCAGTGATCGTGCTGATCAATGGCCAGAGCGCTTCCGCTTCGGAAATTGTTTCGGGCGCGATTCAGGACCACGACCGCGGCCTGATCGTCGGCGAAACCAGCTTCGGCAAAGGCCTGGTGCAGACGCAATTTCCGCTGAGCGAAGATACCGCGCTACTGCTCACCACAGCGCGCTACTACACGCCCAGCGGCCGCCTGATCCAGCGCGATTACAAAAACGTTTCCCTGTATGACTATCACTACAATCCGCAGCCGCCCACCAAGCCCGAAGTAAAGCTCACCGACAGCGGCCGCCAGGTATTCGGCGGCGGCGGCATCACCCCGGACGACATAGTTGCTGCCCCCAAGCCGGACGACTTCCAGCAGATGCTATACCGCCGCGGCGTGTTTTATTTGCAGCAGCAGGGCGTCGGCGATTTCACCCGCTTCTACCTGGGCGAAAAGCCCGACATCACCAAGGACTTCGTGGTAAACGATGCGGTGCTCGCGCAATTCCGCAAATATCTCGACCAGCAGAAAATTAAGTACAGCGACGCGGACATTCAAGCCAACATCAACTGGCTGAAGTGGCAGATCAAGCGCGAGGTCTTCACTGCGTACTTCGGCCTGAACGACGGCTACAAAGTGGAATTGCAGGACGACGTCCAGCTGGAAAAGGCTATTGAACTGATCCCGCAAGCCAAGGCGCTCTACCAGAACGCGCGCAAAATCCTGGCCGAGCGCCTAGCCGGCCAGACCAGCCAACCGCAGTAAACAGAACGCTTCAACGGCCCGCGCTGCACTTGGTTTGATTTTGTTGCGGCCACCTTCAGTTGGGCGCTGCTGGGTTTGGATGTTTCGCGCCCGCCTGTCTTTTAGGCTCGCGTAGCCGGCCCTGACTGGGCCTTGTGGCTTAGTGGCACTCCCTGCACCGCTATGCCCTTCCCTCGTCCTGCCAAGCAGCCCCCCCGCTGGCAAGTGGTAACTATTGCACGCAACGGCACGCTGCACCAAAACCGATTCGACCGGACTCCCGCTAGACCGTATCCTTTATCCAGGTAGCACCGATCCGCCAGAGCCCATGAGCGCCACGATACCGCTGCACAAAACGCTGGAGAGAGGTTTGCGGCAAATGTCGTGGGCCTGCTGGGCGCTCACCTTGGGTTGGGTGGCGCTCGTCGGCACCTATGCTATCGCCGCCCTCACGGTGCACAATGGCCGCAGCCTCACTGCTTTCGGCGATGTGGTGCAATGCCTCGCCGCCATGTTCGCCTGCGGCGGCCTGCTCCTCAACTGGCGGACCACAGAAAAACGCACCCGGGTCTTCTGGGTTCTCCTCACCCTTGGCTGCTTCGCCTGGCTGGTGGGCCAGACCATCTGGACCTACTTCGAAGTGGACCTACGCCAAAGCGTCCCCAATCCCTTCATCGGAGATGTGATCTTGTTCCTGCATCCCGTGCCCATGATTGGCGCGCTCGCGCTAAAGCCGCACGACAAGCGCGACGACCTGAACGTGCACATCGGCTATCTGGATTTTTCGCTGCTGCTGGTCTGGTGGGTTTATCTCTACCTTTTCGTAGTGATCCCCTGGCAATACGTCGCTCCGAACGTGCCGGCATACGGCTGGAGCTACGACCATCTCGCCGCGATTGAGAATCTTTCGCTGGTCATCGGATTTGCGGTTCTGATTACCAGGGCCCGCGGCGCCTGGAAGGAGGTGTACGCGCACCTGTTCAGCGCGTCCCTGCTCTACGCCGCCGGCTCCTACATCACCAACCGCGCCATTGACCGCATGGACTATTACACCGGCAGCCCTTTCGATTTACCACTGGTGGCTTCCTTCGTGTGGTTCGGCACCGCCGGAATCATGGCCTATCGTCTGAAGCCGCCGCGCGAGAGCTCTGCTTCACGCGGCGAAGGCTCAAAGATATGGGCCGCGCGCCTGGCCATGACCGCTGTGTTTTCCATTCCGCTGATGGCGCTCTGGAGCCTGTGGAGCCCGCACAGTCTGGCGGAGATTCGCATGTTCCGCATCGGCGTAACGCAGGTGACGCTGCTGCTGGCGGCGCTGCTGATCGCCATGCGCCAGCGCCTGGTGGACCACGACCGCCTCCGTTTGCTCGAGCAATCGCACGAATCGTTCCAGAACCTGAAACATTTTCAGGCGCAGATGGTACAGACCGAAAAGCTCGTTTCGTTGGGCCAACTGGCGGCGGGCGCAGCGCACGAAATCAATAATCCGCTCACCGGAATATTGGGATATTCCGACCTGCTGGTGGACGATCCCTCGCTGGGCGAGCGCCAGCGCGTGGTGGCGGAAAAAATCCGCACGCTTTCGCGCCGCATCAAGACCCTGGTCACGAGCCTGCTCAGTTTCGCGCGCCGCGTGCCCAGCGAAAAACTAGCTCTCGACTTGAACCAGGTGATTGCTTCCGCGCTGCACCTGAGCAACCTCGATCTGCGCGGCAAACACATCAAGGTGCAGAACGAGGCCGATCCCGAGCTGCCGCACATCTTCGGCGACGCGAATCAGGTCCTGCAGGTTTTCTTCAATTTGATCAGCAATGCGGTGGACGCGCTGGAAGAAGTCGGCGGCGGCAACCTGGTGATTCGCACCTCGCACGCCGACGGCAAACTGTTCATCGAATTCTCGGACACCGGACCAGGTATCAAATCGCCGCAGCAAGTGTTCGATCCGTTCTTCACCACGAAGCCGGTAGGCAAAGGCACGGGCCTGGGACTGAGCATCTGCTACGGCATCGTGCAGGAACATGGCGGCCACATCGAGTGCTTCAATCGCCCGGAAGGCGGCGCCACATTCGTGGTGGAGTTCCCAGTGACCGCGCTCGACCGCTATTTATCCGACGCTCCGCTGGCCACCACTTCGCAATCCAATTAGTGCCCCCAATCAAAATATAAATGATAGCAGCGATGCGGGCGCCCGCCAGGACGCTCCGCACGCTGCCCCGTGGAACATCGGTTACGGTTGCGTAGGCTTCTTTCGTGCGGGCCGCGTCGCGGGTTTCGTGGTATCACCGCCTTTGGGGCTCAGCAGCGCGAGTGAATCCTTCGCGTTGAACGGGTACAGCCGCACGGACTGTTGTCCCGTGGTACTCAGCGAAACGTCCACGCGGCGGTTGTTGGCCCAAACAATGATTTGCAGGTGGCTTTCGATTCTGGCGCGCTCTTCGGGACTCAAGTCCGGGTTCTCATCCACTAATTGCTTCACCTGGTCTTCGGTCAGGTTGTCTTCTTCACCCACGGCCCGGGTCTCGATGCTCGCCGCGGGAACTCCGTGCTCCACCAGGAAACCCTTGATGCGGTCCACGCGCCGCTCCGTCAGCTTCTGGTTATATTCCACGCCGCCGCGATGATCAGCATGGCCCACCAGCGTCAAATGCGCATCCGGTTTGAATGTCAGATAGCGGCCGAAATCGGTAGCGAGCGCAAGTAGCACTTGCCGCTGGCTATCCAGCAATCCACCCTCGGGATTTGGCTCCGTTGGCCGCGCCGTCGGGAAATAAATGCTGTGCAGTGCGAGCCGCATTTCCAGCTCTTTGATCTCCGGTGGTGGCGCAGGCGCCTGCACATCAATGTTCACGGTGCAATCGGCTGTTCCAGTGCGGCCATCGTCCACATGGCCAGCGACGATGTAAACGCCTGGCGAAATGTCGCGGGTGTGGAACCGCACCGACGTTCCTGTGCCTTCCACTCTGCCGCCACTCGCGCTCCACGAAAATGTCAGTGGATCGTTATCAGGATCGCTCGCGATGGCCGTGACCTCGACTGGATCGCCCGCCGTGACGGTGTTGCGGTCTGCCGAGCAGCTGATCGAAGGCGGGCGATTCGGCCGCGGAGCTACGCGAACGCTTACCGAGCAATTGGCCGTGCCGTTGCGTCCATTTTCCAACCGCAGAGAGATGGTGTACGTGCCGGGATGCCGGTCCACGGAACTCCAACGGACGTTTGGCCCGCTTCCATCCAGGCTGCCTTCAGTTGCTGACCAGGAATAATTCAAAGGAAAATTCGCGGGATTGCGAGCGTCCGCGCGCACAGCAATCCAATCGCCCGAGCCGGCGTACACCATTTCCGGATTTGCAGAGCAGCTGGCTCCCAGCGGCGCGCTCAGTGGGGGCGGATTCCCGCCAAAGCGAAATACGATTCCAGTGGAGAGTCGCGTGTTGTCCTGCCATCCGCGCGAAGAGCCTGAGGCCGAAATCGGATCGCGGAAATGAGTGAGCAGAAAATCGGCCTCGATCAGGCGTAGCGCGATGCGATGGCTGAGATTGATATCGAACCCGGCACCGGCCATTGCCGCGAAGGTAGTATCAGAGCCGATCGGAGTGCAGCTCGGATCTCCCGTGCAGCCGGAGATTGACACCGAGCTGGCATGCACCACTCCGCCCAGAGCTTGAATGTACGGCGTGAATTTTTCATATTTGCGGTAGGAAAACCGCGGGCCGACCATGAATGTGTAAACACTCCCGCCTGCGTTCACGGTCTCGCTGCCGGCTGGACCAAACAGCGTCAGCTTGCTGTTGTCGAACCCGGCGAAATCCGCGACGAAGCCTACATACTTGTTGAGGTTATATGCCACCGATGTGCTGCCGCCATGCAAGTAACCGATGCGATTGCCGTTCGACGTGGGTGTGGCGCGCCAGAAGGAATATCCGAGGAACCACTCGACCTTCGGCGTGTAGCCTTCCGCGTCGTCCGAGCGGTGCATCGCGCCCATAGGTTCGGCGTTGCCTTCCGGAGGCGCCAGGCTGGTTGCCGCGAAACGCACGGGCAGTACGCGCCAAACGTCCGGCTGAGGCTGAGCGTCGGCGGCAGAGCCCGACGTGGCCGACGGCAGAGCCGACTCACTGGACGCGTCAGCCGTGGCAAGCGGGTCAGGCGCGCCAGCCGCGTTGCTGGAAGCAGCGGCTTCATCCTTGGTTTTTGCTTTCGGCTTGGTGGTGTCGTCCGCAAAGAGTGTCGGCACCATTAGAAGAGCTATCGCTGTTGTAGCGATCAATCGCGCTGCTCGGTTCATTGTTGCCCCCTAAAACCTGGCTGCTCGCAGCACAACTGGTCCAGGAACCTCGCTGAGCTGCCAGTCAATCTTTTCGGCTGCGGCGCTTACGCCGGCACATGCTAATTCCGCTGCGCCAACGCGCGCGTCTAGCGAAACGCTTCCGGTTTACGGCGCCGGCACGTTGATGACGGTGTTCACCATCGTCACCGACGCGTTCAATGACAGCGCTCTGCCATTCAACGTGGTGACCGCCGCAACACCCGGAGTCGAGAACGTGACGCCCTGGGAGGCGATGATCGTGCCCACCATCGTTCCTCCACCCGCAGGATTTATCGTTGCGGCGCTGCCCACTTGCCAGAACACGTTCTTGGCTTGCGCGCCGTTGATCAGAATCACCTGACGCGGAGCCCCAGGTCCGCCCACCGTCAAAGTACTGGCCATCTGAAACACCCAGACGGCGTTGGCATCGCCTTGCGCATCCAGAGTCAAGTCCGTGCCGGTAATCAGGAACGAACCGAGTGCCGCCTGGTAGATCGCCGGAGGCAGAGTGAGCCCGCCGAGCTGCCCGGCGCCGGGATCAGTGCCGCCCGGACGTGCAGCCGGGGAAAGATCGATATACGCCGCGTTCGCAGCCAACGCTGCCTGCTGAGCAATGGAGAAAGTCGCAGCGGTGCCTTCCTCAGAGCACGTGCCATTCGGCGGCGGTGGTGCAGTGTCAATGTTTCCATTGACCATTCCGATGTCGCTGCCCGTTTCGGTATACGTGCATCCCACACCGGCATCGTGAAATCCGGTGACGAGCGTGGACGCAGCGGTGGTACCGATGTCTCCGTTAATGATCGTGTTGATCCCCTGGTTGGTGATGCCTGCATTGCCTCCCAAAGAGCCGAAGGTCGCGGCCGCTCCCAGATCGGGCGCGAGTTGTCCGACCGTCGTGCCGGTCATGAAAGTCCAGGGATTCGGCGTCGTTCCGGCGATCAGCGGATTGCCCGACACGTCTGTCGCCGCGTTGCTCACTGTCGCGGTGTAATTGGTGGTGGGCGCAAGATTGACAAGCGGAGTGAAAGTGGCGATGTCGCTGTTCACGTCATACGATACGTTTCCTGGGACGGCCGCGCCTCCAACTCCGCTAACGGCCACAGTGAAAGTTCCCGGCGCCACAACGGTCGTGGGATTCATCGCTTCGCTGAACGTGGCGTTGACCGCGGTGTTAAGCGTTACGTTTATTCCCAGATCAGCAGGACTCGTCAGCGTGATGGTTGGCGAAGTGGTGCTCGGTCCCGCTCCAGTGGTGAAGCTCCAAACAAAGTTTGCGGCCAGGGCGTTCCCGGTCAGGTCTTTCGCCGCTGTAGTGATCGTCGCGGTGTATTCCGTCGCAGCCGTCAGCGCGCTTGTTGGCGTGAACGTCGCGATCGTTCCAGCATATTGAACCGTTCCGGGCACGGCGGCGCCCCCAGCTCCAAAGACGGCCAGCGTGAACGTGCCGGTCGCCGTGATGGTGGACGGATCCATGGCCTTACTGAATGTGGCCGTTACGTTTGTATTCGTCGGGACTAGTGTCGCGCCCGCTGCCGGAACTGTGGCAACCACGGTTGGCGCAGTGGTGTTGGTGGTGATGCCCGTCGTAAATCCCCAACCATTGGGGGCGGCCAGAGGGATTCCGCCGGCGCTTTGCGCAGCGACCGAGATGGTGGCGGTGTAGGGCTGGCTCGCCGCGAGGTTCGCTGTGGGAGTGAAAATCGCGGTGTTCGCTCCGGCCACGTACGTCACAGTTCCGGACACTGCAGTTCCAGGCACGGCAGTTCCGCCCACTGCGGCAACCACGGTGAACGTGCCGGCAGCGGTAATCGTGGCCGGATTCATTGGCTGGTTGAAGGTAGCTGTGATTCTCTGGTTCAACGGCACATTGGTCGCGCCACTAGCAGGAATCGTCGAGATCACTACCGGCACAAATCCCGTCGTGAAGTGCCACATGTATGGGAGGGCCATCGCAAAGCCTAAATTGCTTTGCACTCCGGTTGAAATCATCGCGGTGTACGTCAGGATTGGAGAGAGTGGCAGCGCGGGAGTGAACGTTGCTGTATTTCCCGAGGCGACCACCGTGCCCGTGACTTGGATTCCGCCCGGTGCGAACAAAGTAAACGTGTCGGTATTAATCGTCGCAGGGTTCATCGTTTCGTTGAAAGTCGCGCTGATCACCGGGGTGAAAGAAACGCCCGTCGCGCCAAGCGCAGGGACGGTGCTGACCACCATCGGCGGAACCGCCGGAGTTTGTTCGCGGCCGCAGCCGCCAATCACACCAGTTGCCAGCAACGCCAGGACCCAGAAAAAACGAACCGTCAGCTTACTCATGTAATTCTCCTATCCAGCGCCGCGGCATCGCACGCTCCGCGGCTGGTTCGCCGGCCTGAGGAAATAGCAAGTACGAATCCCCTAGATTCTCGGCGACTAAATTTTTGCTCGTTTCGCTGATCGTTCCGGAGATCGCTCCGGCGATCGCCCAGCTAATCAATCCGTGGTTCACTCAGGACGTGACCCTCAGCGGGCTGGCCGTGCTCCGAGGTTTCCTGCTTCGCAGATGTGTCCTGCTTGCGCGCGATCTCTTGTTCGCGCGAAAACAAAATCTTGAATTCGGGACGTCGTGGCGACTCACGCGAAACGGAATGTATGCACAATTCGTGCCAAAGCAAACTGAAGGTTTCTAGTGTTGAGGAGCGACGGCGCGTCCGGCCAAATCACTTACTTCAAACGAAATGGCAAATCGCGCTGCCTTCCATCACGCACACTGCCACGCTGGAAAACTTGCAACGGTATCAATTCGGGAAGGAAACAGTTCCATTTTTGAATGTCCCGCCGCGAGCTCGCCTTCCGCAACCCAGCAAACCCTTCCGCTTGACGTGTCGCCGCAACCGGTGATACCACTACGGCAGTTGACCAGCAGTGCACCGCCGGATTACCGATTCGTAGACACTTGGAAGTGATTCTTGTGGCGTCGCGGCTTGTTGCGCTTCGCGGCCACACGCTTGGGAGGCTCTTGATGCGCATCGCGCTCATCACTCTGGCTCTCGCTTGCATCTTTTCGCCCGCTCGCGCGCAAACGACTGACGCGAGGCTGACCGACGCCAAGCCCACCGATGAAAAAGCCCTGAAGACGTACAACTCCGCCGTTCAGCTATTGAGCCAGCACATGCAGGCCGCAGCGCTGGGCGAATTCAAGAAAGCGGATAAGCAGGACGGCGGGCACTGTTACGCCTGCCAGAAACAGATGATCCGGCTCGGCAGCGAATTCGACGACTGGAAAGCCGTCGAGCTTGCCGCGCAAGAAATGGTGGCCGATGCGCAAGGCGCCCGCGCCACGGCCCTGGCGCACTATGAATATGGCGTGATCCTTGCCCGCGAGGCGGCGATGAAGCATAAAGAGGAACTCTACAATCGCGCCCACGACGAATTCGGCAAAGCGCTTGCCGCTGTTCCGCAATTTCCCAACGCGCTGTTTCAGGATGGCAAAGCGCTCGCGCAGCTGCACCAGGACGACGCAGCCAAAACCCGCTTCGAGCAGTATGCGAAGATGCAGAAGCCGGACGATCCCAATCATCAGCGCGCGCTGCGCTACATCAGTGATCCCAACCTCGCGCGTGCCCGCATGGCGCCGGCCTTTGCCGTGGAGACGCTCGACGGCCAACACATTTCCATGGACGATCTGCAGGGCAAAGTTGTCTTGCTGGATTTCTGGGCCACCTGGTGCGGTCCCTGCCGCGAGGCGTTACCGCATCTACGCGACGTCGCCAAAAAATTTCAAGGCCAGCCTCTGGTGGTCGTAAGCGTCAGCCTGGATGCCAACGAGGCGCAGTGGAAGGAATTCGTCGCCAAGAATGGCATGATCTGGGCGCAATATCGCGACGGAGGATTTACCGGTCCGATTTCAAAGCTTTTCGGTGTCGAGGCCATTCCGCATACGTTCACAATTGACGCCGAAGGCGTGCTGCAGGACGAGCACATCGGCGACGCTTCCATCGAAGGCAAACTGAAAAAGCTGCTGGCGCAAGCGCGCGAGCTGCAGGCAAAACCACAGCCACAGACGGAAGAGACAGCCGCCGCGAAGTAATTCCTGC
>Ga0210390_10001646_pt1 | contig 20989 bp, 17 predicted proteins | sample IncBWH11OmetaG_FD_161050 | JGI IMG/M metagenome (GOLD analysis project Ga0210390, IMG submission 161050) | Forest soil microbial communities from Barre Woods Harvard Forest LTER site, Petersham, Massachusetts, United States - Inc-BW-H-11-O ... | reverse complement strand
GTCTTCGCGGCCGACGACGCCAGTCGAAGATTCGTCCAAATGATATTTTTCGCGAAGAGCGCGCAGGTTCTCGCGCTCTTTGCGTTCCTCGTCAGAATAGAAACGCGCCTTCTCGAACTCGTGGTTCGCAATGGCGTTTTCCATCCGGTGAACGATGAACTTGATGCGCTTCTGCACCTCGGTCAGTTCCTCGGGCAGCGAAGTCTGACGCAGCTTTACGCGCGCGCCGGCTTCGTCCACGAGGTCGATTGCCTTGTCGGGCAGGAAGCGGTCGGGAATGTAACGGTTTGAGTGCGATACCGCGAAGTTGATGGCGTCGTCAGTGTAGGTGACGGCGTGAAACTTCTCGTACCGGTCTTTAATCCCGAACAGAATCTTGGTGGCGTCCGCCTCATTCGGAGGCGGAACTTTGACTGCCTGGAAGCGGCGTTCGAGCGAGCGATCTTTTTCAATAGACTTGCGATACTCGCCCGGCGTGGTCGCGCCGATGCACTGAATTTCTCCGCGTGATAGCGCTGGCTTCAGGATGTTGGCCGCATCGAGCGAGCCCTCGGCCGAACCTGCGCCGACCAGAGTGTGGAGTTCGTCAATAAAGATGATTGAGTTCTGCGACTCCATCAATTCCTTCATGATGGTCTTGAGGCGCTCTTCAAACTGTCCGCGATACTTAGTGCCGGCGACGATCAACGATAGATCGAGCGCCAGGATGCGTTTGTCCGCAAGAAACGATGGAACTTCGCCGTCGGCGATCCGCTGCGCCAAGCCTTCGACTATGGCAGTCTTGCCCACGCCGGGTTCGCCGATCAGCACCGGATTGTTCTTGGTGCGGCGGCAGAGAATTTGAATCACCCGTTCCAGTTCCCCGTCACGTCCGACCAGCGGATCAAGTTGCGTATCCATTGCGGCTTGCGTGAGGTCACGCGAGAACTCGCTCAGCAAAGAAGACTCACGCTGGCGCTGGGGTTGAGCTTTTTCCTGGCTGGTGCGAGCCAGCTCTTCTCGAATGGTCGAAAGTCTCAGACCACGCTCGTGCAGAATCTCAGCAGCAAAGCACTTTTCCTCGCGCAGTAAACCCAACAACAAGTGCTCGGTGCCGATGTGCTTGTGCGAAAGACGTTCCGCCTCTTCCGCGGCATAGGCAAGCACCCGCTTGCACTCATTGCTCAGCGGCAGGTCCACCGAAGTGGAAACCTTCTCGCGGATGGTGGTGTGTCCTTCAATCTGCTTGCGGATGGATTCGACCGAAGCGTGCGAACGCAGAAAGCGATTGGTCAGGGCTTTATCTTCGCGTAGAAGTCCCAGCAGAAGATGTTCCGTCTCAATATAAGGAGACCCAAACTGGCTGGCTTCGTAGCGCGCAAAAAAGATCACGCGCCTTGCCTTCTCCGTATAACGTTCAAACATAAGACCCTTTCCCCCGAGGTCGCGGGGAGCATTGGGGGTAAACTCGGCGGCCCTGCTCCTCGGATCTCCCTGACCCTAAGTTAAATGGTGCAATCAACGTGCCAACCGCTACATTCTTTATATCGCGGGTTTGGCTCGCAGCTATCAGTTACCAAAGACACCTTACTTGTCGTTTCTCCGCAAGCGATTGCAACTTCTTGACACTGGCGGCGTTTCTCCGTTCCCATCCTCATCCATCATTCCGACACGTTGCACGACAAAAGTCAATTGCCGCGACGTGCTAAGCCGGTAGCGTTTCCGGTGCCACCTCTTCTATCTTCCCTTGCTGCAACCGCAACACGCGCTGGCAACGCCGGGCAAACGCGAAGTTGTGGGTGGCGATGAGGGAGGTCAACTGATAGTCGCGATGCAAGCGGGCGATCAACTCGAAAACTGAATCCGCGGTACGGCTATCGAGATCTCCGGTCGGCTCATCCGCCAGCAACAGCTTGGGTTGAGTTATTAGAGCCCGAGCTAACGCCACGCGTTGCTGTTCACCCCCGGAAAGCTCTCCTGAACGATGATGCGAGCGCTGGTCCAATCCGACCTCACGCAGCCACCGCGAAGCTTCTCCCTGGGCTTCTTGCCAGGCGCGACCTCGAAGGAGCAACGGCATAGCCACATTCTCCAGTGCCGTAAATTCCGGCAACAGGTAGTGGAATTGCCAAACGAAGCCGACTTCGCGATTCCGAAACTCGGCTGCAGCGTTCTCCGAAAGCGAACTCAATTGCAAGTTGGCGAAGTATACGTCACCCGCGGAAGCTCGATCAAGAGCGCCGACGATGTGTAACAAGGTACTCTTACCCGCGCCCGACTCGCCCACGATGGCCAGCATCTCCCCCTTGGCCGCCTGAAACGACAAATTGTCAAAGAGCACCAAATCCGATTTGCCGGAGCGAAAGACCTTCTTGAGCCCCTCGATCCTCAATATGGCCTGCTCAGTTAGATGCACCGGCGATGCTCTCCGTCTCAGGGAATGCAGGGTTGCCGAGCCCGGTTCTACTCGACTTACCCGAACCTACCCGCCACCCCCATTAAAACACGGCTGCGTCGGAAACGTTTCTGCGACTTTACGGGAGCATCTGCAACCAACTGTACTTCACAAATCATAGAAATAGATGTGACCGCGGTCACCGGAGCGCAACCGCCCGAGGTGGACCCAAAGTCACATTCTCGGGACCGTACGCATGACGGCAGGATGACAGAAAGAGTCGTGGCGGATGTCATGAAAGGGTCAAGAGCGGGTCAAGAAATCCCCGATCATTCGTAGCGTAAGGCCTCGGCCGGCAAAATCCGCGCTGCCGACCACGACGGATATACAGTCGCGATCAGAGAAATCCCAATCGCCACCAGCGCCACCAGCCCACCGTCTATGGCTCGCGGCGCGAAGGGCACGTAATCGATGGAGTACACCTCGGGGGCGAGCGACAGCAGATGGTAGTGCCCGCCGGCCCAGGAAAGCGCATAGCCTAGAACCAGGCCAATCGCGGTTCCGACCACCCCAATGAGCACGCCCTGCGCAATGAAGATACGGCGCACTTGCGACTTGCGCGTGCCCATCGAAATGAGCACTGCGATGTCGCGAGTTTTTTCCATGACCATCATAGTCAGCGAAATCAGAATATTGAGCGCAGCCACGAAAACGATCAGGCCAATGGTGATAAACGTGACCAGGCGTTCCAACCGCAGAGCGCGAAACAGCGCCTTATTCTGCTCCATCCAGTTCGTGGCCATGAAACCTTTGCCAGCGGCTTGTTCGAGCTGCCTCGAGATCTGCTCGGCTTGATAGATGTCGTCCACTTTGAACTCCAGCACGGAAACCAGATCACCGAGCCCGAAAAGACGTTGCGCGTCGCTGAGGCGCGCGAACGCCCACGAGCTGTCGTAGTCGTAGAAACCTGAGTTGAAAATTCCGACCACGCGGAAGCGGTCGTACTTGGGCACCATGCCAAAGGGGGTGAGTTCGCCCTGCGGGCTGGTCACCAGCACGATCGAGCCGACGTTCGCGCCCAACTCGTCGGCCATGTCTTTGCCGAGAATGATCGGAGGCATAGCGGCGATGCGGTTCTCCACGCCCTGAAGGTCCGCTGGAGATTGATCTGCTGGTGTGGCGCGGGCGCCCCCGCCCGCGTTGCTGGTAGGTGGAGTGCCGGATCGAAGACCCGCTCCCACACTCTCTATGCTCTCTTCCAACGCGCTAGCCGAGCCAATGGTTACTGTTTTCAGTAGATCGCTGACTCTTCTTTCTTCGCGCGGGATCATTCCCTTCAACACTGCGCCGCGAGCTCGCGGCCCGCGAGAAATCAGCACTTGTTCGTAAATCGCCGGAGCAGCGGCAACGATGTGCGGCTCTTTCGCCAGCCGATCCATCAGCGGCCGCCAATCCTTGATGCCGTCGCTCTGCACGCGTAGCAGGTTAATGTGAGAAGTCGAGCCCAGCAGACGATCCTGCAGATCCTGGCGGAATCCATTATTGATCGCGAGCGCGACCACGAGGGATGCGACGCCAGCCGCGACGCCTGCAATGGAAATACCCGTAATAACGCCAATGACGGCCTGCCGTCTCTTAGCCCGCAAATATCGGGATGCAACAAACAGTTCAAATCTCATCAGGCGTCTGCCCAATGGAATTATAGATGCACAATGGAGGACAGACCTCTGGCCCGTCCGGCCGGGCGCGGACGCCCGGCCTCCATTAGGCTAGATAGGCATTTCATGGGGAATAATGGGCCGGACTTCGATCGAACCCCATCGTGCCGAAGGAATCCGAGCAGCCAGTCCCAAGGCTTCCTCCACATCCTTGGCTTCGACCAGGTAGTAACCTCCGAGCTGTTCCTTGGTCTCCGCGAACGGGCCGTCGGTTACCGCGCGCTTGCCGTTACGTACCCGCACCGTCTTGGCCTTGGAAATACGGTCCAATTCATTGCCTCCGCGCATGTGGCCACTGCCCGCGATGCTCTTGGAATACTCCCCGTATTCTTGAAGGATCTTGTCTTTTTCCCCCTGGCTCATCTTGTCGAAGTGGCTTTCGTTCCCGTAAATCATCAGCAGGTATTGCATTTTGATCGGGCCTCCTTGCCCGTACTGCTGGTTAGTCGAGCGGGCCGCTTAGTTATCGACACTTCATCAAATAAATATTTTCGACCAGAGCGGCAGGGGTGAACTTCTGATCTAAATCCTGGGGAGCACAGCCGGTACCTTCTCCCGATACGCTCCATATTCTTCTCCAAATCGTCGTTGCAGTTCTGCGTCTTCCCAGCGAATCATCAACGCGCCGGTCACCATTGCGACGACGATTAGGGCATAGCAAACCACCAACCCGGTGCCCAGGCTCCACGCCAGCATCTCGCAAAGATGTGCGAGATAAATAGGATGGCGGACCCGGCTGCGAATGCCCGATGTTACCAATTGCTGTTCGCGATGGTTGCCCAGAACTTCAGGAAGTCCCCCTAGTTGCGCGGTGCTGAATTGCTTTGCAGATTGCGAGTAAATCCAAAGGCCGGTCGAGAATAGAACGATCGCGGGAATCCACGCCCAGGGCGTGGTGTAGAGGGCCGCGTTTCGCCATCGCGAGGTGAACCATCCGAGAATGATCCACATGACAACCCACAGCGGCAGCAGAACAAGATATGGGGAATGTTTGCGCGAGCGCCAGTAGCCGGCGCGGGGATGGATCAACAGCCAGAAGCTGGGAATCGTCGAATAGACGACGCAGGCCATCCAGCCACATAGATTGAGCCAATGAATCATGAAAGCTGTGAGCCATTGTCTCATTCTCATTTGCGAATTTCCGGCGCAGACGGGAGAAGCGCCCGTCCTCCACAGCCTGACTCTGTGGCACAGTAGAGAGCGATGGCTACATCGGGAGATCCCAGGCTCGCGGGTCACATTGCATTCACCTATCCGGATTTCGCCGTTTACGAGCTGGGGCTGTTTTTCATTGAGACCGCACTTGAGATGCAATCCGTCGCAGTCGGCTGGCAGGTTTACGAGATCACGAAGCGGCCTTTGGACTTGGGCTTGGTCGGGCTGGCTCAGTTTCTTCCCGGGATAGTTTTGTTTCTCGCGTCAGGACATGCCGCGGATCGGTTTGATCGCCGCAGGCTGCTGATGTTCTGCTACGGCGGATTCGCGGTGTGTGCAGGCTTGCTGTTGGCGATCGCATGGCGCGGTGCGCACGGGGTTCAGCCGCGCGTTTATCTGATCTATGGAGTTCTGGTGCTGCTCGGTGCGGTACGCTCGCTCACCGGGCCGGTCAGCCGAGCCCTGCTCCCCCAGTTGGTGCCGGAACAACACTTCGCCAATGCGGTGGCTTGGAACGCGAGCGTTTTTCAAGCTGCAACGATTCTTGGCCCGTCACTCGGCGGCTTGATCTACACTTTTTTTCGTGGTCCCTCGATCGTATATCTGACAGCCACACTGATGTCGGCGCTAGCATTGCTGTCTACGATACGAATGAAACCGCAAACGGCAGCCCTATCTCAGGAAGCCGTGAGCCTGACCACCGTGTTTGCCGGATTTCGCTACATCTGGCGGCAGAAATTGATTCTCGGTTCTATCTCCCTCGACATGTTCGCGGTTTTGCTCGGCGGAGCGGTGGCGCTACTGCCGGTCTACGCCAGTGAAATCCTCAAGACCGGCCCATGGGGTCTGGGGTTGCTGCGCAGCGCGCCCGGAGTCGGCGCGACGGCGATGGCGATCCTGCTGGCGCATCGTCCGTTGCGTGGCAAGGCCGGTCCGACCATGCTGTGGTGCGTCGCCGGTTTCGGAGCGTGCACCATTCTTTTCGGAATCTCGCGAAGCATCGTGCTTTCTCTGATTTCCCTGCTTCTGATAGGCGCGACCGACATGGTCAGCATCGTCATTCGCGGCGTCCTGATTCAGTTAGGCACACCGGATGAAATGCGCGGGCGGGTCAATGCCGTGGACATGCTCTTCATTGGAGTTTCCAACGAGCTTGGACAATTCGAGTCAGGTCTGACGGCGCAATGGTTTGGAGCTGTCCCTGCCGTAGTTCTGGGAGGCATTGGAACCCTCGTCGTGATCGCTATCTGGGCATGGCGGTTTCCAGAGCTGCGGAATGCGGATCAGCTTTCCAATTAATGGAGGACGGGCGGTTCGTGAGCCTCCCTTGAGCGGAGCCGGGCGAGGACGCCCGGCCTCCATCGGCGCTACTTTCCGGGGATTACAGTTTTTGCTGAACTCATGTTGTCATAACGATCGTAAACGCGGACCACAACTACGTGCTCAAGTTGTGCGGCGGTGATTCGTACCGCAACCGCAGGCACGGCAACGCGAAAGTCGTAGCTCTCATTCTTTGAATCCGATAACTGGCCAACCGGCTCCACAAACTGCCATTCGCCTGCGTCGACCGAGTACTCGGCACGCTTGATATTCGAAAAACTATCTGCGGCTCTGAGGGTCACGTGAATCTTGTCGCCTTCGACCGATGCTGCGAGATTCTCGATTTGCGGCGGTGTCGTGTCAACTTCGAAGCGCGGACTTTCTTTTTCCGCCGTCAATGCCTGCCCGGGAGAATGCGACGGCGCGTCGGAAGCCACGACCTTTACGGTGTATCCGCCATCGGGCAAAAGGGAAGCGTCGAACGAATAGAACTTCTCCGTCAGATTGTCTTTCAACAACTGCCATCGCGAGTCACCATCGCCGCGGTAGTAAACGGAATAAATCATCTGATCGTCATTGTCGTCGTGAACGCCCCACTTCACGCCGATGGAATCACGATCATGCGAGGCCGGTGGCGGCGCGTCAAAGTGAGGTTGCGGTTGGGTTCCGCCGCCCAGGTCGGCGCCCGGCGGCTTGGGCAGCGCCTGGTAGCGCACCCCGGCTTGTACCGTGACCTCGTCAAAATCAGGAGCCACATTCTTAGGCAGATAATTGAGTGTGACGCTCTCCACGCGCGGCGCCGGATCTCCCGAGCGCAGCACCGCTTTCCACTGAATGAAGCGCGCCGGGGGAACGCTGACCGGACTATTTTTTCGCAGCTCGATTTGTTCCCACGGGCTCCAGTTGCGATCGGGATTGTCCACGTTGCCGCTGCGGGCGAATAATTCGACATTACCTATACCGCGGAACTCGGCGCGTCCCCAGCGCGAAAAGATGTGAGCGTCAAAAACATCGCTCTCGTAGCTGCCCTCGGATTCGGGCGTAGCACTCAGCAGAAAAACTTTGCCAAGGTTGCTGGTCGATGCGTAGAGCCCGCCCTGGGGAGCGTTGGCGAAGGCCGTGACCTGAGTCGCGCTGGCTTTGATGAGGTCGGTGAATTCATCCTCTCCGCTGATGGCGAAGACATGCCCGCGATTACCCGTGCCCGCGAGCAGCAGTCCGTGCTGATCAAAAGCCAGGGCGTAAACCAGATCCTCGTGAGAACTCCACAAGCGGCTGGGAGAGCCGTCGGGGGCGATGCGATAAATCTCCGAGCCGCCCGCGGCTCCAGAACTCGAGCCGGGAAAGCTGATCGAGGCCGGCGAAGCGCTGGGAGAAGCGGTGATCACAATCCCGCTCTGCGGTCCCATGCTCGAAGGCGTTGGAGAACTTGGAATCGAAACCGGGACTGACGCAAAACTTGGTGCGCTGGCTCCGCCATGCTTTTCGCCGACGCCAGCCGCGTAAATGTCGCCGGCCTTGTCGATGGCGAGAGCGGTGATCTCCTTTTTCGGTGCGCTATACAGGACAAAGCCTTCGCCACTCGGCGAAATGCGATAGACCAGACCGCTGCCATCCGAACCGGCGATCAGATTGCCTTTGGCATCGAACGCCATCACCCGGATATGGGCTTCATCGCTTTTGAAAAACACCGAGTGCTCGCCCTTCGGTGTGACGCGAAATATCTCGCCGTGATCCCCCGTGGCCACGTAGAGATTGCCGGCATCGTCGAGAACAAGATCCCAAATGTATTTCGTGCCCGGCTCGAAATAAACCGACGAACTCCAGGGTGAATCCGGGGCTGCCTTGTCCGCTATTTTTTTGTCCTTCGAGCCTTTGTCGACCGACACTGCGTGATGCTCAATCTTGTAAATCTTGCCGTCGGGATTAGTGGCCGCGAAGAGGGCCCCACCCTTATCCACGACCAGCGCCTGCACCTGAAGTTCCTGCGGCTCGAAAATCACCGTGGATTTGCCATCGGGTGTGATGCGATAAACGCGCGCCGGCGAACCCGAAGCGGCATAAAGATTGCCTTCGCGATCGGCCGCAATCGACCAGATGTACGTCGACGGAGTCGTAGATAGGGCCGTGAAAGCCGGAGCCAGTTCGAGGCCGCCGGTGCTACGTACGGCCACGCCCTTGGTCGTGCCCTTGATCAGATCTTCGAATTTCGATTGTTCCCAGGTACGCGTGCCCTCCGCAAAGACGAACCAAGAGAAAACAAGAATTGGAAAGGTCACCAACAACCCACGCCAACGGATCAAGTTCATGCCTCAAGTACAAAGTTTTAAAAGAAGAATTCAGGTTACCACGTCGTATTATCGGGTGTGCGGTCGAACAGGGTAATGCAATCTTGCACGTGTGGGGCGGACACTTCTGTCCGCTGCCGTCCCTGACCTCGATCGGAATTTCAAAGGCAGCGGACAAAAGTGTCCGCTCCACACCAGTGGAGGCGGTCCGTGACGGCAGCAGATTTTCGACGTATCGCTCTCAGCATGCCGGAGGCCGTGGAAGGCTCGCATTTTCGCAGCGCCGACTTCCGCGTCGACGGAAAAATCTTCGCGACCCTCGCTCTCGAAAAAGAAGGTTATGGCGTGCTGTTGCTTACGCCGGAACAGCAGGCCGGGATGGTCGAGGACGAACCGAAGCTCTTTTCGCCAGTGCCCGGCGGATGGGGTCGCAAAGGTTCCACCCGGGTGCTGTTGGCCAAAGTGCCGGCGGATATCCTTGAATCGGCGTTGCGAACCGCATGGCGCAGAAAGATGCCGAAGCGGCTTGTGCGCGCACTATAAACGCCGCCGGCGTCCGCGATTTCGACCGGCTCAAATAAAAAAGCCGCGAAGGACACAAGATGTGGCCTTCGCGGTCAAACCCAGAATCAGAAGTTACGCCGTTTTTTTCTGCGCCTGCTGCGCCATCTGCGCGTAGAAATCTTTCGCTCCCTTTTCAATCTCCTGCTGGGTCAATTCCTGGGTGCGCGTGCTCAGGCCCCAGTTGTGGCCGTAAGGATCAGCAAAGTTTCCAAAGCGGTCGCCCCAGAACATGTCTGCCACCGGCATGGTCACTTTGCCGCCGGCATCGATGGCACGTTGAAAGGCCTTGTCCACATCCTCAACATAGAGGTGCAGGCTGCTGGCAGTGCCACCCAGAGTCTGCGGTGATTTGCAACCCATGGAGGGATTCTCATCAGTCAGAAAAATAATGGAATCGCCAATTTTCAATTCGGCGTGTCCGATCTTACCGTCGGGACCAGCCATTCGCATGAGTTCTTGCGCGCCTAATGCCTTCTTGTAGAATTCGATGGCTTCGGCCGCATTTCGAACAATCAGCGAGGGAGTGACAGTGTGAAATCCAGGCGGAATTGGCTGCGTAGACTTTTTCATATATAGCTCCTTATGTGAGATTGCCGACCAAAGGCGGTACGAGAAACCTACCGCCACAATTTTACGCGCACGGCGGCCACGTGATTATGAAAAGTTGTAAAAAGATCGGAAGCTTAGGACCGATGTTCTGTCTTGGTGCTATCGATCAAGGCTACTTGATATTGATGGTCAGCACCTGAGCCCCAGCCACCACATAATCCAGCGGGGCCGTGGCGGCTTCGTTGACCGAGGACTCGCTGGAGACCACCATATCCTGCGTGCCGCGCATGCCATCCATCACATTCATGATGGAGAGCGGAAGCGTGGGCATGACCTTGTCGGCAATCATGGCTTCGGGATCGGCTTCGAGCAGCGAGACGTAGACGCGGTTGTTGACATGCTCCTTGTTCAGGAAAGCGATGGTGGCGGCCAGATCCAGTTTGCGGCCGAGCAGCGACGAGCCGCGATGGAAATGGTCGAGGGTTTCGCCGTCGCTGACCAGAATGCGCAGCGGTCCCTTGGACGTCGAGGTCGGGATGTGGATGGGAATGTGCTGCACCACGCCTTCGCCGCGGTAGGGGCGCAGCATGGCTTCAATCGAAATATCGTCGCCGGGGCGGGCTTCGGTAATGTCAGTGCGCGCGCTTTCGAGACGGGCCCACCGCCGTTCGCGGACGATGCTGTACTCGAGCTGCACGCCATGAATCGCGGGCACGGTGTAGGGATTATCAAAAATGCGGCTGAAGCGCTCGCCTAAAGAGATTGCCGCCAGCATGGCACCGGGTTGCCCGCCATCGACGGCGGCGAACATGTCCTGCATGGTAACCGCGGGGTATCCGTCGACGCTGATGCTGCCGTTCATGCGATAGGTGGTTTCTTCGCCGTACTCGTTCACCCCATGCAGTGCGTTAAACACCGTAGCCATCATTGCTATCGGGCTTAGGTGGGCGTTGTTCAGGATTTCGTAGTGGAACTGCTTGTCGGCGGATTCACCGTGAATGGTTAACGTGACCGGAATCATTTCCGGCTTCTTGCCAAATTCTCCCAGAATGCCGTTGTGCCGGTCTTGCACGAATGCGCCTACGGTTTCAGTCGCATTCACGATCTTGAATGCGTTGAGCGGCGACGGCAGCGTAGCCAGCACCGTGGCCTTGGTCATGGGCAAGTCCACCATCCCAAACTGCATGAGCGGGTGGCCGCACGCTAGGAGGTGTTGCGCGTCCATATAAGTTACGGTGCAAGTGGCGGCGATGTTCATGTCGCCTTGCACCAGGATGGCGCTCACCGCCGAGCCGGGTTCCATGGGTTCGGGTTGTTTATCATTGCTGACCGAACCAGCCCCCATCACCGGGACAATTCCGGCGGCGGAGAACTGGGACGCGAAGCGTTGCACTGTGTCTTCAGAAAATCCGTTGAACACCAGCGGCGTTTCGATGGGCTTGAGATAGTTTGTGTAACTGCTGTTTCCGTCCTGCGAAGGCGAGTTCGCAATGCCCGGGCTCGCAGTTTTGTTTGGGGAGCGGGCAGCGGAAGTGGCTTCGATTGGCGCCGAGGCTGGATTCCGGTCGAGGGCGCTGATCTCGAGCATCTCAGCAATCGGGGTGACGCCGGCGATCGGTTCTTTCGAGAACTCGCCGATGCGAAAAGCAACTGCGCCCGCCAACTTGCCATTCAAGTAGACCGGGCTGCCGCTCATGCCGGCAACCACGCCGGTGTATTCCGCCTTCTTTCCCCCGAGGCGGATCAGAATGACGTCGCCCTTGGGGCCATTCGCATTCTGCAGGATGCCGAGTACCTCAACTTCCATGGATTCCGGCTTCGTGCCCTGAAAGACGGTGTAGGCGACGCCACGCATTCCGGCATGAATTTGCGTGATCGGAATGGTTTCAACCGGCTTGGGCGTCTGCCCCTGGGTTGCGAAAGATAGTAGAAAACAGAGAACAGCAGCGGCGAGGATTGCTCGTCTGATTACAGGTTGACCCACAGGTTCACCCACACATTTCCCCGAGAACCGCCAACTGGTTCTCTAACAAAAGATCACACTTCACGCTTTGTTCGCGAGTTGCTGGGAAGGAGGAGGAAAGTGAAAGCCGAGCAAAACATCCCAATCGCGAAGCTCTGCGTCTATACTAGCATAAGGTTTTCCGAGGAGATCAAATGTTTTCTACTCGACGGTGCCATGCGTCCCAGCGTTCTGAAAGGGGCTTTGGCGGCGCATTTCGAAGGTACCTAGGCTACATCTCTCTATTATTAATTCTGGTGCTGGGAAGCTTCATGGCATTGGCCGCAGCGCAGGATCAGGGATCCTCCGCGCCGGCCAAAGGCCAGGAGCCGCCGGATGCGGCTGGAGGGCCCCAATCCGACGTCGGCCCCTATGCCATTCCCAAGAAAAAGGACGAGCCTCCACCGCCTTCCCCGACCGAGAAGCCAAAGAAGGTCGAGGGCATGCCGGACTACTCTATTCGGGTGGATGTGCCGGTGGTAGAAGTTCCCGTAATGGTCACGACCAAAGACGGGCAGTTCATTTCCAACCTGAAAAAGGAGAATTTCCGCATCTCCGAGGATGGCGCACCGCAGAACATCACCAACTTTACGATCTCAGAGGCGCCCATTACGGCTGTGCTGTTAGTCGAGTTCGCCGCCGGGGATTATTTCTTCATGAATGACATCCTGCACGCGTCCTATTCATTCGTAAATACTATGAAGAAGGACGATTGGCTGGCCGTAATTTCCTATGACATGAAGGACTACATCCTGGCCGACTTCACGCAGAACAAGCAAGAGGCTTATGGGGCGCTGAACCAGTTGCGAATCCCAGGTTTCGCGGAAACCAATCTGTTCGACGCTCTTTACGACGCGCTCGACCGCGTGGACCGGATCGAAGGTCATAAGTACATCATTCTGGTTACCACCGGCGTAGATACTTTCAGCAAACTCACGCTGGATCAGATCACGAAGAAGATCAAGGCCACCAAGGATGTGACCATTTTCCCGGTGAGCGTGGGCTGGGCCATAAGAGAATATTTCGAATCGCACGGCATGGCCGCGCCCCATGGAATGGGAATCCCGGTGGGCCAGATGGATTACCTGCAGGCCGACAACGAGATGAACTCCTTTGCCCGCCTGACCGGAGGCCGTGCCTATTTTCCGCGGTTTCAGGCGGAGTTTCCTGAGATTTTTCACGAGATCGGCGGTGATATCCGCAACCAGTACAGCATTGCCTATCATCCCACCAACCCCAAGCTCGACGGCACCTACCGCAAGCTGAAGGTCGAAGTGATCGCGCCCGATGGAGGAGCGCTGAAGGTTAAAGATCAAAAGGGAAAAGATCTGAAATATCAGGTAATCGCGCGCGAAGGCTACACCGCAAAACACACGGTCGATTAGAGGCTAGTGAGCATGAGCCAGCTGATCCAACAGAAACATGAGGCCGACTCCTAGAAAGACGACCAGTGCCATCTTCGCCCCCGGCTCGCGGTTTACTTCCGGTATCAGGTCGGAGGCCGCGACGTAAATCGTCACCCCCGCCGACAGCGGCAGTCCAAAGCTCACTTCGTGTTGGAAGACCGCCATGGTCGCCACTCCCGCAAACGTCGCTGCACCCAGCAGCACCGACGCTCCCCACGCTGCACCGCGAGTCTGACCGCTGGCCAGCATGACCGAGGCGATGGTGAATCCTTCCGGAATCTTATGCAGGAAGATCGCCAGAAAAATAATCCATCCCAGCCAGTTCGAAACCAGAAAGCCGGACGCAATGGCGATGCCATCGAAAAATGTGTGAATGGTCAGGCCGATCAGAATCGAATATCCCTTGTGGGTGTGGACGAACTGGTCTTTGTGGGTTTCCTCGCCGAAATGGAAGTGAGTAGTTACGGTGTGCTCGAAGAAATGAATGATCAGATAGCCGACCAGAACCAGAAATGCGGCGCTTTTGCCGCGCAGCTCCAGCGCGGCGGGAAAGACTTCGACGATGGCGGTAGCCAACATAAATCCTGCGCCCAGGGCGACAAAGTAGCGGAGGTAGGAGCGGTCCCAGTGTTTCTGAACGATAATGGCGCCCCCGAACACGTTGGCTGCCGCCGCGGTCAGGCCCAGAAGCAGGCTGAGAACGATAGGATGCATGCGCCGAAGGATGATAACAGTTCCCATTCCTAAAGGTTTTGGTTACGTGGTTGGCACGCAAGACGGGTTGGCGGCAAAATGAATCCACGGTCCTTTCTACTGTGGAAATCGTGATAACATGCAAAATCTTTCATCTTGACAGGCGTTCGCCGCTGCCCCACAATGTTGCGACATTTTTTAGGCGTCCGGATCGTTTAGTTGTGGGAAGCCTGATCTCCCCTTTTGCCGTCCCCCTGGCAAAGGTCTTCCTCATTATTCTCGGATGTTTGATGGTCGAAAGTTTCGAACATTTGCTGACAAAATTCAGGAGGAATTTATGCGCGTGAAAGCGCTTGTGCTAGTGGCAGTGACCCTTATGCTTGTAGCCAGTGCGTGGGCTGGCTCCGATACTGTTCTCTACAGCTTCTGCTCTTCCACGTCTTGCGTGGACGGCGAACAACCCCAGGGCTCCCTGGTTGCCGACGCCTCGGGTAATCATCTTTATGGCACGACCACCTATGGCGGTACCAACGCCCTTGGCGAGGTCTTCGAGTTGACGAATTCCGGTGGCACCTGGACCGAAACTGTGATCTATAGCTTTCTCGGTTCCGCTAACAGTGATGGTGCGTACCCCATTGGCGGTGTGGTCTTCGATGCGGCCGGAAAAAACCTCTATGGCACGACCTCTCAAGGCGGCGCAAGCAACCAGGGTACGGTTTTTGAGCTGTCCGAGTCGGGGGGCACATGGAAGGAGACTGTGCTTCATGAATTCTCCGATGTTGGCGGCGACGACGGGTACTACCCATACGCCGCCTTGGTCTTTGACGCGGGCGGCAACCTTTATGGGACGACCGTTTACGGTGGTAAGTTCGGCGTTGGTACTGTCTTCCAGTTAAAACCGTCAGGAAGCAAGTGGACTTACCATCTGATTCGCGTATTTCCCGGAGGTGCCGGCGGGGATTATCCCTACGGCGGGCTGGTTGTCGACAAGACCAACGGTTATCTTTACGGTACAGCGTACCAAGGTGGTCTTATCTGGAATGTTGGCGTGGTTTACCAAATGCGCGAAATCAGTGGCGTGTGGATATCCAACATAATCTACACCATCCTTGGGGACACCCTCGGAGCGAACCCTGAATCCAGTTTGGCCACGGATACAGCCGGCAACCTGTATGGCACGACCTATTATGGTGGCAGCTATAACCTCGGATCGGTTTTCAAGCTGACGCCGGGCAAGAATAACACCTGGACGCAATCGGTCATCCATAGTTTCAAGGGTTATGTTAACAAGGACGGCTCAGCCCCGTATTTCGCAGGTGTTACCGTGGATGGACAAGGGAACCTCTACGGCACCACCTATCAAGGTGGATCAAGTGCCGCCAACAATCTGAATTATGGCACTATCTACAAGCTGGCGGCGGGCAGCTATAAGGAAAGTTTACTCTGGAGTTTCGACGGCGCCGCTAACGACGGATACTACCCCCGCACCGAAGCGATTCTCGTCGGTGGAAAACTGTATGGCACGACCCTTAGCGGGGGAGCCCATGGACAGGGCACCGTATATGAGATTGCACCGTAGTCAGGGTCCTCAGGACTCTGCTTCGGTTCCGCTCTGCTTTCTCGCCGCCGGGCCTTATGGCTCGGCGGCGATTTTCATTGTGTGTCCACGTAGCCCCGACGCCTTGTCCGTGCAGTCGGCACAATGTTGTGGGAAGGAGGGCGCGGCTAGCCGCGTCGACCGCTCCTCCCTTACCCCGCGAGACTCCAGCGCCCGCAGGGATGGGTGGCCCATTCTAAAATTTCGCGTTCTTTGCGAAATTTAGGGTGGGGATGTTGAAGGCTGATCAGCTTAATGCTGATCAGCTTAATAAAGACCGTCGCCGGTGACCAACGCCGACGACTTTCGTAACTCGCCCAATCTGAACCTAGGGATCTACCCTATTCGGCGAGGGTGCACAATCATATGATCAACAAGTTTTCGAACTCGCTGCTGTTTCTGGCAATCGCGGGCCTCATATTCACCGCCTCCGCCATCGCCCAAACCACAACCACCTCCGGTGCCGGCCCGGGCGTAGTCGATCCCGGCCATCCCCGAGTCAATCAGGTGAACGGCCGCGAAGCCAACCAGCAGAAGCGCATCGCCAATGGCGTCAAGAACGGCTCCTTGAACGCCAAACAGACCAGCCGTCTGGAGAACCGCGAAGCCAGCGTGCAGAACCGTGAGAAGAAAGATATGGCGGCGCACAATGGCCACCTGACCAAGGCAGAACAAAACGGAATCAATCGCCAACAAAATCGCGTCAGCAAGACCATCTACAAAGACAAGCACAACTAGGCTTCGTCCCAACCCCGAGATCAGAAAAGGGCTGAGCGCACACTTCGGTGCGTCAGCCCACCGGTTTCGTCAATACCCCGTCAGAAATCCTAAGATTGTGATTCCACGAGTGGGAAAAGAGACAATCTTAACTCATTGATACATTATCAATAAGTCAAGAATCGAGTGCACTATTTAGTAAACAAATTCTTAGGTCATCACCGCACGTCGCGCAACGCCAGTTGCCGCTCGTCCGGCGTCATCTGATTCCACAACACTCGCAGGTCTTGCTCGATGCGGCTGTTCTTCGGATCCTGGCGCAACGATCGCCCGAACCAGCGATACGCCGTAGGCAGATCCCGCGTGGCGCAATGGCCGGTCGCATACATCGTGCCCAGCACGCTCTGAGCCTGCGCATTCGAGTGTTGCGCCGCCGCCAGCAAATTTGTCCTCGCCCGCGCGCAATTTTCTGGCACACCATTTCCGTAGAGATATTTCTCGCCCTGCGCCTCCAGGTCGTCCACGTGCGAGGCCGCTGCAGCTTCCCGCTGCGCCCGTGCCATCTCTGCTTTTCGGGCACGCGCGCGTGGGCTCGGAGCTGCCTCCTCGGATTCATCCGGCTTCGCCGTGGGCGCCGCCGGCCCAGCATCCGTCGCCTGCGATTGATCTGGTGGCGCCGGCTGGGTTTGCGTGGGCTGAGGCGCATCCGCCGTGCCCGATGCTGGTGCAGGAGCAGTCGAAGGCGGAGTCTGCGCCGCTGGCGTCGGAGTATTCGCGTCAGTACCCGGCTTCTCGGACGGAGCACCCGCATTCGCGCTGCTCGCAGGAACTGCTCCCGCACTGGAGTCCGACGCAGCCGGAGCTGGAGGATTCGCTTCCTGATTATCGGAGCCGCTTACTTTGGCAGGAGGCGGACTGCTGAGAAACCGCTCCGCCACCACCCGCACATCCTGTCGCCAATGCCAAGCCGCTGCGGCCACACCCGCAATCAGCAGTATCAGAATCAGATTCCGCCCATGATGGCTGGGCGTGTCATCTTCCAGCAGGTAGACAACGCTTTTTTCCGTCGGTTCGTCCCCCAAACCCAGAAATGAAGGCCCGCTGACTGGCTGCGCCGCCACTTCTTTTCTTTCTTTCGGCGGAGTGTATTTGGGCGCGGCGTACTGGGGTTCCGCGGGCATGGAAACTCGCGGCAGCGGAGGCGCTGGCTTGCTCTCGCCGGGTCCCGGAAGCCGCAATTCGGCCGCGCACATCCCGCAATAGCGATGCTGCGGGAAATTCTCATAGCCGCACTTTTCGCACTTTACGAGCATGGAGACTGGCATAAGAATATACCGACTTTGGATGACAAGCAGAGCGATTCGGTTGCAAGCACAGCGATTCGGTTGGTGACCACTCAGTGTCCTCCCCAACGCCGGAACCTCCTGACAATTCACCGCTTACCTCACACTAGCCCCGGACAACTCGTCCGGCCGGTGTGTGCGACGTCGTGAAAGGACACGGCCTCAACCGCTGCTGCGAAGTCTCGATTCGTATCAGAGATGCCTTCAGGCAATCGCGCTAGCGCCGCACTTCGCTCATGAAAGCCATGATATTCCCCTCCGAATCGCGAAACTCCGCCAGCCACAGATCATGGTCCGGCATTCTCGCGACCACGTGTGGTTCGGCTTCTACCTTCACACCGCGTTTCACGAGGCGCACATGCGCCGCCTGAATGTCGGCCACCTTGAAATAAAGGATCGATGCCGGATGATCGAATTCCGGCTTCTCCGGCGGTGTCAACATCAAGCGCACCCCGCCACAGTCCAGAAAAGCCAACTGTCCTGCCGTAAACAGCAACTTCAGGCCGAGCGTATCCCGGTAAAACTCAACCGCACGCTTGGTATCGTGTACGTTGATAGCAATCTGGCCGATTTGCGTAATGGCGATCCCGTCGGAGGCGGCACTGGTTGTCATGGATTTACCTCATCTCGAATTTGAGCTAACATTAATTAGCATAGCTAACTAATAAAATGCAAGCCCCCAACGAAAATAAGAACAACCCCGAGGCTGTGGAAGCCGCCGACCGTCTACACTCCGCCGCCATTCATCTACTGCGCCGCCTGCGCATTCGCGATCGTGAACTCGGCATCGGCCCCGCTCAGTTGTCGGCCTTATCGGTTCTCGTCTTCGCCGGATCGAAATCCCTAGCCAGCCTGGCCGAAGCCGAGCAAGTCAAACCCCCGACCATGAGCCGCATCGTCTCCGGACTTTTGCGAGCAAAACTGGTGCACACAAAAACCGACAAGCAGGACCGTCGCGCCCTCATCATTGCGGCCACCGAAAAAGGTGTCCGCATCATGCAACAAGGCCGCAAACATCGTGTCGAGGCGCTGGCCGCCGTGGTTCACCGCCTGCCCCGCAAAGAAATTGCGCAACTGCGCCAAGCCGCGCAACTCATGGAACATCTGAGCAGGCAAGTTTAGTCAAAGCATCTCTGCGCTCTCCGCGGTCGTTCTCCGCAACGCAGCGACTTAAGATCTGTGTCGCAGGGTCAGTGTTCCCTCAGACCACCATCCTTGTCACCCTCACCGCGGGCACATGTCCTTCCGTGACCTAACACAATTCTGTGTAAATCCTAATAATGGGGACATCTGCACGCCACGTTGTTTTGATCGCGAAGCTGCAATCGCGCTCAGGATCGCCGTGCAGTAGCTCTTCAATCCCCCGTCCGTGTTCGCGCACGGAGCAAGAGAGGCGATCTCGTGAGATTTCTCACACCGCAATCAAAACTCATAGCTTGTTTATCTACTTTCTTGAGTTTCTTCTCCGCCCTGGCCCCAGCCGCCACGGTCAACCTCACTTGGGATGCCAGCACCTCCCAGAACGTTGTCGGATACAACGTCTACCGCGGTCCAGATGCCACCGGACCCTACACCAGAATCAACACCGCCCTCGACCCCAACACCTACTACGCCGACAACACCGCCCAACCCGGCCAGACCTACTATTACGTGACCACTTCAGTCGACAACCAGGGAGTGGAGAGCGGCTATTCCAATCAGAGTGAGGCGGTTATTCCCAACGGCGGGTCTGGTTCGGAAAACGCTTTGTACAGTTTTGCTGGCGGGAACGATCCCAAGCTTCCTTACGCCGGACTGGTTTTCGATAAGGCGGGGAATCTCTACGGCACTACCGAATTTGGTGGAACCGAAAGTCAGGGCACGATCTTCGAGGTAACCTCGAACGCCAACGGGACCTGGACAGAAAACGTGCTCTACAATTTCACCGGCAGCTCCGATGGAGGCCAGCCTTATGCCAGCCTGGTCTTCGACACCGCCGGCAATCTTTATGGCACGACAAGTTTCGGCGGCAGCTCGAACTGCAGTCAGGGTTGCGGCACTGTCTTCAAGCTGACGCCCGGCTCCAGTGGCTGGAGCGAAACCGTTCTCTACACCTTCACCGGAGGCAGCGACGGCCGCCAGCCCTCCGCCCGAGTTCTCTTCGACGCCGCCGGCAATCTGTATGGCACTACCGTGTTCGGCGGAAATATCGGTTCCGTCTGCAGCACGGGTTGCGGCACTGTCTTCAAGCTTGCCCTGGGTTCAAGCGGATGGACCGAAAGCGTTCTCTACGCGTTTGAAGGCGGAGCCGATGGAGCTTCGCCCTACGCTCCACTCGCTTTCGACACCGCCGGCAATCTCTACGGCGCAGCCTCCGCGGGCGGCGCCTCGAACAACGGCACAATCTTCAAGCTGACCCCCGGCTCCAGCGCATGGACCGAAAGCACGCTTCATACCTTCAGCGGCGGCTACGACGGAAAATCGCCCTACGGCGATCTCATCCTCGATGCTGCTGGCAACCTCTATGGCACCGCGTTCCAAGGCGGCACCGGCTATGGCCTGGTATATGAGCTGCTACGAAGTTCGCAGGGTGGATTCAAAGAGCACGTGCTCCACGACTTCTACAACACGCCGGCGGGCAATCCCGTTGCCGGTCTGGTCATGGACTCCGCCGGCAGTCTCTACGGCACCACCATGCTGGGCGCCACTGAGACCTCCTGCGCCGGCGGCTGCGGCGTCGTCTTCAAGATGACCCCAACGACCGGAGCCCCTTGGACCTACAAGGTAGTCCATGACTTCGAAAAAAACGGCGACGGATTCCATCCCACCGGCGATCTGATTCTGGATTCCGCCGGCAACCTCTACGGCACCACCCAGGCGGGCGGAGCCCAAGGCTCCGGCATGGTATTTCAAATCATGCACTGATGCCCGAGGTGTATGGAGGACGGGCGTCTCGCCCGTCCCCGCCACCAGAGATTCGTAGAAGGGCACGGCTTCAGCCGTGCCGCCAAACCGCAGATTCGACCCAGGCCCCGCAGGGAACCAACAGTCTTGGAATGCCGATAATGACGATTGACCTCCCAAACAAGCAATGAGAGACTGTCTGCGCTTGCCCTGACCCCTCGGAGGTTCTATGTATCCTCGATTCGTCACAGCAGTTGCCACCGGCTTCACGTTCACGCTGCTTGCGAGCAGCGTCTTTGCCCAAATGGGCGGCCAGAGAGGGACGCTTCCCGGCACAGTCTCCAGCCTTCCAGGACAACCAACGGTCGCGAGCAATGGCA
>Ga0210390_10001645_pt1 | contig 20998 bp, 24 predicted proteins | sample IncBWH11OmetaG_FD_161050 | JGI IMG/M metagenome (GOLD analysis project Ga0210390, IMG submission 161050) | Forest soil microbial communities from Barre Woods Harvard Forest LTER site, Petersham, Massachusetts, United States - Inc-BW-H-11-O ... | reverse complement strand
GCACGTTGCACACTGAATGTTTCGCTACGCCAGTCGAAATCGTTCAATTGAAGTCCTGCTACTTCGCTGCTTCGCAGTCCGTAAATCGCAAATAGCAAGAGAATGGCTCTGGCGCGCAGTTCATTCGGAGCCGATCCACTCGCAGACTCTATGAGTTTTCGGACTTCGACCCACGTTGGCCCTTTGGGGCGATCTTCATATTTTGGAATTCTCGGACTACGAATTCCCAACGCCAGCCGGGGAGCACACCAACCTCGGATCTCTGCATATCTAAAGAAGGACCGCAGGGCCTGGCATTGCGACGCGATAGATCGAACCGACCAGCCCTCCTGACGCTTTCCGGCCACGAACTCATCTACGTCCAGCAACGACACCGTCTCAAGACTCTCATGCCGCTCGCCGAACCATTTCAGAAAAATGAACGCCCTGGAGCTGTAGCCGCGCACTGTATCCGGAGCAAGTCCATGTACAGAACGCATCGCGTCGATAAACTCCGCGATCATTCGATGAAAGCGATTCGGTGGCGGAGTCTCCAACTGCCCGTGAAAGCGCAGCCACTTGTGCGCTACTTGAACGAAAACCCGTGGTGACCCTCTGGGGCTCACCTTTTTTCGAAGCGGCCCTTCATAGGTTGCCCATGATTGCCCGGCCACTTCGATCTCTTGTTGAGGAATAATACGCATCGAGTTCATATTCATCACACGCACTACATGGACTAGGTAGGCCGCAGTGTTCCTTACGGACACTCGGCTGTATCCTCGCTGCAACAGGTGCGTAAGGTATTGCTCCCGCTCTTTCAGCAACGGAGCTGATTCATGGCGAAGTCGAACACTTGGCCAGGGCGATATGGTTTCGATCACGTGATCTGTCCACCTTTCTTACGGATGCCACTGTGCTCAAGGGGCATTGGTGGAACCATCCTACAGAACGGGTCCCCCGATGCGATCCGCCAAACGCGCCTCCGCGGCTTGCACAGTCTGGTTTGCCACATTCAGTGGCGAAATGGGGTGTAGGCGCAACAAATTCGTCGGAGCGCAGGTTAGCTCCGGTGTAGAATATGACAACCACTTCTCTGCAGGTCCCCCATGTTGTCGCAGTTTGTCTCGATCCCGCCTTCGAACAAATCCCCAGAGGAGGTTCTGTCCTATGTCCGCCCAGCGAGCCAGTTTTGCCCGATCCGCATCGAACGCCGCATGGTCATTCGCTAGGAACGTCAATGCAATCTTGCCCAAGGGACAGCCCCCGCGTCCGTCTTGGGCGCCCGGCCCGCTTCTCAAAAGTTGGGAAAGAACACAAATGGCAGCTGGCGTCCCAAGGAGGACACGCTCACTATGCCCTGAGTGTAATAGAGAAGCAGTGGACGCCGTGATCAACAGTGACGCCGCTATTTCTGACTTCAGGGATAAGCCCGGAATTATCGAGGCAGAAATCCTGGAGGAAGCCGGACGCATTCTGATGCGTAAGGCGTGCGAGAAGCACGGCCCGTTCGAAGACGTGCTTTCCGGTCATCCGGATTTCTTCCGAAGGATGGAGAGCCTTGCTTTCGGTAGGGATTTCAGATGTGTAGGAGATGAAAGAGTCCACAATCACGGCGCAAACAGCATCAAGACGGGACGAGGGTCGTATTTGATCGTCGATTTGACGAACCGCTGCAACATGGTGTGTTCGCCCTGCTATATGGATGCAAACGCCACCACCTTCGTTCACGAATTGGATATGCAAGACGTGAGGGATCTCTTTGCAAGGGCGACGTCGTTCAAACCTCAACGAGAAATCAACGTTCTGTTCTCCGGTGGAGAGGCAACACTCTCACCGGTTTTTCTGGAGGCCGTCCGCCATGCAAGAAGCATGGGCTTCCACCGGATTCATGTCGCCACCAATGGAATCCGCTTTGCCCAAGAGAGGGATTTTGCGGCCCATGCACGGGCGGCTGGACTCCACGCGGTGTATCTCCAGTTCGATGGCACCACGGAAGCAAAGAACAGCCATCGAGGAATCGGGAACAACATGGACGTGAAGCGATCCGCACTGGACAACATCGCCGCCGCGGGAATGAAAACTACGCTCCAGGTGACCGTGGTGAACGGGCTGAACAACGATGGGCTTGGTGATATCGTGCGCTTTGTATCGGAACACGTAGAAAAGATTCACGGCGTTATTTTTCAGCCTGTGATGTTTTGTGGCCGAGATGAACGCGTATCGGATGATGAGCGGTACTCCAAGCGCTATCCGGTCTCACAAATCGCGTACGACTTGGAAAAGCAAACGTCGATTGACTGGCAAGCCATGCGCGACTGGTTCCCCGTCTCAGCCTACGCAGCCTTCGCCCATCTGTGCGACGTTCTCCATCCGGATGCAGAGCTAGGAAGCCTCTTTTGCGATATCCATCCCAATCATGGGATCTTCTCCCCAATTCTCATCAATTCCCACACACTAGAAATAGTCCCCGTGGCGAAGTTCTTCGACGTGGAGCAATTCCTCCGTGACCTTGTGGAGATCACAGATCACGGGAGGCGACCGGCAATCACTAAGGCAATGGTCTCGCTCTCAGCGATACGCAACTTCGATCGCGCCAAGGCTCCAACCAATCTTGGATTTGGCCAGCTGCGCAAATTGCTTGCGGATTGTTTTTATAGGGTTGGCGGCAGCGGCTCAGACTGGTCCCAGCGAGCTTACTTATATAAGGAGCCGTGGAAACTCGTGATGATCACTCCGATGAGCTTCCAAGATCTTTACAACTACGACCTTGCAACGATGTCCGACTCAAGGACTCCTATGGCGACTCAGGAAGGGGAAATCAGTTTTTGCGCCTACAACGGAGGTCGTTGGCGAAGTGTCGTCGAGCATGTGCACCAAACCGCAAGCTTGACCGAATGGAATCGGACGCATGGCCGCCATCCCATCTACACCAAGGGTAAAGAGGTTGATTTGGGTGCTCGGAAAAGAGCGAAGCCCGAATTGGTCGAGATCGAGAAGCAACGAACGCCAGCTTGATTTGCGAAAGTACGGGACGACCGTGACAGACGCCGAAAACCAATTTCTCGAGAATATGCCCGACGAGATTAAGGAAGTGCTCCGGTGGCATGCGGACGCACAATCTAGGGGCCGGGCCAGCCAGAGCATAGCCGATTTCACCGGGCGGTTCTTGGGCGGCATGTACGAGGACGGCGCTGTTCTCCCCACAAACCTTTCAGCTTCTGCTCCCGAGGTGCTCGCTCTGGTCCTACTGCAACACCGGACCAGTCCTCGGAGTACTGGCGCATGGCTGAATCTCGGTTTCGCGCTCCGCCGCGTAGCCCTTTACCGAACCCAAGACCCAGAGGAAACGAATAGAGCGCGTCTGCAATCCGCGGTACAAGCTTTCGATCGTGCGCTAGAACTCGACGCAGACAACAACGGCAAGAACATCAGAGCGTGGACAGGAATGTCGTTGGCTTACCACATGCTTGACATGTACGAGAAGGAGCTTGAGTGCTGCGCGCGGGCTCTCGAATCCGATAGATCCGATCCGAAACTTTGGCTTTTGTATAGCTTCGCACTGAAATCCGCAGGTAGGGAGGATGAAGCGCTGTCCACAATGAACGACGCCTACGAAGCTTACATACGGGCCGGGAAACCCAACGAGCTCAGAGAAGTCTTTGCCGATGTGCAATCGACAACTCAACGCCCTTGCCGGCAGAGGATGGCGCAATGAAATCTGCGGGCAGAATACATCGGACCCGGTTGGCGGCCTCGAAGGTCCATCGGCATCTTGTGAAGGAGGCGCGGCGCACCGTCCAAAAACTGGGCTGGCAGGTTCCTGAGGACGAAATGTCGCCAACGCTTGTCGGCGCCATGCCACTCCCGTTTCCGGTACCCGACTCGTTCGAGACTGCTTTCGGTTACAAGGGAAATCTACGGTTCGTACAGTTCGGATACACAGCCGGTTCCCCTCAATTTGGGTACAGCGATGGGGGCGACGATTTGCCTTCGGACGGTAGGCTTTGGTCTTGGTTTCTACATCACCCAGCGGTAGCCCCGTACTTGCCCGAAAGCCGTTATCCCACCCTGTATGGGAAGTTCCCTTCCGGAGCCGAACGGCCCCCGCTTGAACAGCTCATGGGACGGGGAGCTGAGCTGCCGACCTGCCATTGCCTGCTGTTAGATAGGCGAGATCGGCGCACATATGTTTCTGAACGGGACCAGGCAATGATCCTGTTTGCGCTTATGGAGCCGGACGACGGTGACGCCCATAACGTGTTCGTCGATGGGATGCTGATGAGCCCCGGCAGTGAGGACTATAAGGTGGCTCCGCCCCCAGGGGTTCTGGATGAGTTTCGGCGGTTCATGGATAGTCGGGTTCAGGCTTTCGAGGGTGCTTGAGTCGGGCTGCTGGGGTTCCAGACAGATCGGGGTCCAGGTTAGGTCGGAAAACGCTGCTTCGCAGCGGCTGAAGAATGACACGTCACCCCAGAATGGGTGCTGCACAGCAACGGTCGGTTGCTGTGCGCGAACTTGTTGAAAGCAGAGCACCTTAAGAGGAACTCCCCCTGTGCCCAGTTGGCTGGAAAGCGCCCGCCCGGTTAACCGGCGTGAACTTGTTGATTCCTTTCGCGCAATAGCTCAAGATAGTGGAACTTGGTTTCGGGAGTAGTGAGGTAATCCCGGTGAAGTTCCTCCCCTCGCTGTCGGTCGTTTCCTACCTTGGCGGTGTCGTATGGTGAAGCCGCCGCTCCGCACCAAAACTCTGGGCACAAAAGTGAGCGAGGAGGAGTTCGCGCAACTGGAGGCACTGGCCAGGGAGCATCGGCTAACAGTAAGCGAGTGGTGCCGAGCAACCTTGCTGGCGAACCTAAACGGCCAGGAAGAGAAAGAGGAAAAATCAGACAATCTAAATGGAACCAGCCACGCCCTCATGGCCGAGCTGGTGGCGCTGAGGGCAATCCTGCTCAACGTGCTGTTCAAGCTGGCGAATGGCCAGACCCTCACCGCGGAGGAGATGCAACGGCTAATCGACCGGGCTGACTCAGACAAACTGAAGAAGGCGCGGGAACGGCTGGCGCAGCCAGCGGAGCCGAAGGAGGGATGAGGAGCAGTCCCGAATATTTTTTCTTACCTTTTTCCTGTTTCCGGGTTCCTAGAGAGTAGGGGTAGTTTCAGTCATGAGCGGGCTATGGGGTCGTGATGAGTATCGGGGCTGGCCGACGACGCGGTGGCCAGTATCGAGTCTCGGAGCGTTGGTGATCGCGGTGGCAATCGGAATCGGAATTTTCACCTACCGGAACGCCGTGGTATGGACGCCGTTGCAGCGCTGGTACTGGGACCAGTACCTGAGCGCGGAACTGATGCCGATGAAGGCGAACAGTCCGAACAGCGATTACCGATTGCTTCTGAGGGTGGACCGGCGCGGCCAGCGGCGGTTGGCGGTTGAAGGCGACGTGGTGCCCGGCCCGAGGCAGGGACGGCAACTGATTCCGTTCACTCTGTCGAGCCAGGCGCGCCAGTCGGGAGCAACAGACCTCGTGGTGGACCCAGTGCGTTACAGCAGCCAGCAGATGCACCAAACTCTCTCGGATTGGATTTACGACGGCCAGACACCAGACGATCTCGTGCGGCCAGCGTGGCTCGGTGGGCTCGGCGTGCTGGTGATCGGGCTCGTACTGGCGATCCCGCGCGACCGCGCACGTAAGCGAGTGCTGCATGAAGGGCGGAGGTTAAAGGGTCCGCAGATGGTTACGGTGAAGGAATTTAACCAGTGGAGCGGAGCGAGCGGCATTGCCTTCACTACGACGGAGAAGAAAGAAAGCCTCTCCATCCCGCGTTCGTTCGAGAGTAGCCACATGATGATTATGGGCGACTCAGGTGCGGGCAAAAGCGTGCTGCAACGGCAGGTGCTGATCGAGATCGCCGAGCGCGGAGAGTCGGCCATCGTTTACGATCCGGCGCTCGAATACACGCCGCAATTTTTCAATCCCGCGCGTGGCGATCTCATCCTGAATCCCCTGGACGCGCGCTGCCCCTACTGGTCACCGAGCGATGAAGTCGCGCACGAGGCCGAGGCACTGACGCTGGCGACTTCGCTGTTCCCGGACAAGCCGCGCGAGAACACTTTCTTCGTCGAAGGCCCCCGAAAAATCTTCGCACACCTGCTCACTCTGAAGCCCACGCCGGAGCAACTAGTGTGGTGGATGAGCCACGAGGAGGAACTGGACCGGCTTCTGAAAGGTACGGAACTGGCAACGTTTATCTATCGCGGCGCAGGCCCGCAGCGCGGCGGCGTGCTGGGCGCGCTCAACATGGTTGCCGACAGTTTGAAGCTTTTGCCAAAAGAGAACGAGACGAGGCAGCGGTTTACGACGGAAGAATGGGCACGGCAAGAAAGTGGCTGGTTGTTTCTGACTTCGATTCCGCGATTTCGCGAGCGGCTGTTGCCGCTGACGAGCTTGTGGCTGGATACGCTGGTATTGCGCTTGATGAACCAGGGCGATCCGGCAATGCGTCACGCGTGGTTCGTACTGGACGAGTTGGCAAGCTTGCAGCGGTTGCCGCAGTTGCACACGGCGTTGACTGAGAACCGTAAATCCGGGAATCCGGTGGTGATCGGCTTCCAGGGCCGCAGCCAGCTTGAGGTGTTGTACGGGCATGAGGCGGAGGCCATGCTGTCGCAGCCCGCAACGAAAATCTTCTTACACACGAGCGAGCCGCGTGCAGCAAAGTGGATCTCAGACACGATCGGCGACGTAGAGATGGAGCGGCTACAAGAAGCAGTTAACGTAGGGCAATTTCCGCGCGCCGGAAGATCACGAAACTATCACACGGAGCGCCGGATAGAGCCGCTGGTATTGCCATCGGAGATCAGTGGGTTGCCGCGATTGCGCGCCTTAGTCAAGGTGGACAATCTGGTAGTGTCCTTCAGCTTTCCCTATCTTGCGCCTCAGAAGTTGCAGGTAGGCTTCATCCCGCGCGAAACGACAGCGCGGGTCACCGGCATCGGGAAACGGTCGCCAATGACCAGCGAGCCGCAACCAGCGCAAGAGATCAAACAACGTGAGCCAGAGCAATCGGGCGGCATCGCCGCAGGGCAAGAACCCTACTTCGAGTAGGTGCCAAAATGAGTGAGCGAAAACAACGTGAGGAGCGGCTTCGCAATCGTCAGGGAGGAGGCTGGGGCACGGCTTCCACGTTGTACTTCCACACCGTGGAGTTGGTGTTCCGCGAATCAGCCAAAGAGGTTGCGGACGACTCAACGAGAACGTCACGTTGGGTCTATGCCGGTCTGCCGGTCCTCATGGCAGGCGTGGAGGCGTTTCTAATCGAGCACCAGCACTTAATGAACGATAACTCTAGCATCCAGATCCTCGCAGGAAGCAAGCCTGTAGGAGAGGTGTTGAAGCTGTATCCGTTGCCCGATGATCTACGGCGAGACTTGGACACGCTGATCGAAGTCCGCAATCAAATCGTGCATCCGTCTTCAGTGCCCTTCGAAAAACCGGAATGGCCGCAATCATTGCAACGGTTACGCGACCGAGGCGTGCTCGACGGAGATGCGCCGCAAAGCGGGATGCATGCGCTGGCACTGTTGGCTTCGCATCGGGTGTTCGAGTGGGCAGTAGAGAGATGTGCCGAAGCACTTGACGTGATAGCCGATTCCGATCCAGCGCGGGCCTGGCTGTTTCACGGGCAAGCAAGAAATCTCTGGCGCGTGCGACGGAAAGCAACGCCGCAGGGAGCAGAAGTGTGCTGACGATATCGAAACCACTGAGTGCAGGCCAGGCGCAGGCATATCACAAAGACGAGTTCGCTAATGCGCAGGGTAATTATTACAGCGAAGACGACCGCATACGCGGAGAGTGGCACGGGAAACTCGCCGAGGAATGGGGCTTGCGCGGCGACGTCCGAGAGGAACACTTCGGTCGCCTAGCCAACGGCCAGCATCCGATTACCGGAGAGCAACTAGTCCGCTATCAGGCCACGCGGGAATACGTTAACCAACGCGGAGAAACGGTTACCACCATGGCTCATCGGGCAGCATGGGATGCCACTTTTTCCGCTCCGAAGAGCGTATCGCTGACGGCACTCGTTGGCGGAGATCAAGCGGTGCGCGAGGCACATCGAGAGAGCGTGAGGGTTGCGCTGGGCGAACTCGAAGAGTATGTGCAGGCACGGATCGGCGGCAATCATCCGGCTGAAACAACGGGCAAATGGGTTGCGGCCAGCTTCGAGCATGACAGCTCGCGACCTGTGGATGGCTATGCCGCGCCGCAATTGCATACGCATGTCGTGTTCTTCAATCTAACGGAGGCGGAAAACGGCGAAATGCGTTCCCTTCAACCTCACGAACTGTACCGCTCCCAACAATACGCGACTGCGATCTATCGCTCGGAACTGGCCTTGCACCTGAAGGCTCTTGGGTATGAGGTTGAGCAGGGACGGAGCGGCCAGCCAGAAATCAAGGGTTACACATCGGAGTATCTCGACGCATCGAGTCCGCGCAGCCGTGAAATTCAGGAACATCTCGCCGAACATGGAGTAAGAGGAGCAGGCGCGGCCCAGATCGCGGCTCATCAGACGCGCAATGACAAACTCCCTGCGATCACGCACGAAGAGATGCAAGAAAAGCACCGAGAGATGGCAGCGCAGTATGGCCATCAGCCGGAGCAGGTGATCCGGGAGGCGCAGACGCGTCATATCGACGAGCAAGGCCCGGGGCAGAAACATCAAAGCATCGAGTCTGCGCTGACCTACGCACGGGAGCGAAACTTAGAGCGTCACGCCGTGACCGATGAACGCGAATTGATGCGCGATGCCCTGAAGCGTTCGATGGGCGATGCCAGTTTCTCCGAAGTTCGGAGCCGGTTTGAAAGTCGCGTGCAATCGCATGATCTGGTCCAGGTGGAGAGCAGATCGCCGAGCCGTGCATTTACTACAGAAGAAATGATCGGATATGAGCGGGACAACGTCGCTTATATGCGACACGGACAGAACCGGCACGAGCCAATGGTGACTTCGGAAACGTGGCGCGAGGTGGAAGAGAAGCACGCGCATCTGAGCAGCAGCCAACGCGTAGCGGTCGAGCAGATCGTATCGAACCAAGACCAGATCATCGGGTTAGAGGGTGTGGCAGGTGCGGGGAAAACTACTTCTCTAGCTGCCGTCCGTGAAGCCGCCGAACAGGAAGGTTACGAAGTGCGTGGGCTTGCGCCTACCTCCCGCGCGGCGCACAAGCTGGCCGAATCGGGCATCGAGACAGAGACTTTGCAGCGGCATCTTCGCCGGGACGAGCAGCCCGACGAAGGACAGAAGCGGCTTTACGTGCTCGACGAATCGAGTCTCGCCAGCACAAAACAGATGAACGAGTTCTTGCATCGTTTGCAAGGCGAGGACCGCGTGCTACTCGTTGGGGACAAGCGCCAGCATGAAGCTGTCGAAGCGGGTAGACCGTACCACCAGCTACAACAGGCAGGGATGCAAACTGCGCGACTGGATGAAATCGTGCGCCAGAGAGACCCTGCACTCAAGGAAGCTGTGGAACAGCTTTCTCGGGGTGACGTGTTTGGAGCGATTGACAATCTCGACCAACAGGGACGCGTGCATGAGATCGTCGGACGCGAGGACCGATTCAGCGAAATCGCGCGCGAGTACGCGCGACAGCCGCAAGGCACACTCGTGATCTCGCCGGACAACGAATCACGCCGTGAGCTGAATGGGCTGATCCATCGCGAGATGCAGCAACGCGGCGACGTGAGCCAAGATGAACACAAGCTGCGCGTGCTCGACTCGCGTCAGGACATGACGGGAGCCGATCGGCAATGGGCCGCGCAGTACGGGGAAGGGGAAGTGGTTCGCTATACGCGCGGCAGCAAAGCGTTGGGCATCGAGCCAGGCGAGTACGCGCGTGTGCAGCACTTAGATTCGAGAGAGAACCGCGTCACCATTCAGCGTGAGAACGGCGAGCGTCAGACCTATGATCCGCGCCGCCTCGCGGGCGTCGCGGTGTATCACGAAAATGAGCGCGCGTTCTCCGAAGGCGACCGCGTGCAGTTCACAGCGCCATCGAGGAACTTACATGTTGCAAATCGCGAGCTGGGCACCATCGAGAGAGTCAACGACGCCGGGAATGTCCAAATCCGCATGGATTCAGGCCAGGAGGTTACGTTCAATATCCGAGAGCATCCGCATCTCGATCATGGTTACGCTGTGACGAGCCACAGCAGCCAGGGCCAGACTGCTGAGCGCGTGCTAATCCACGTTGACACGGAAAAAGGCGAGCAACTGGTGAATAGCCGCATGGCTTACGTGTCGGTCTCGCGCGGGCAATACGACGCCCAAATCTACACCAATAGTAGAAGCGAACTGGCACACGATCTAAGCCGCGATGTGTCGCAGCCCACCGCCACCGGGCAGGAAATGGACCTAGCGGCACACAAGATCGAGCCGGGGGCGACTCAGGAATCCAAGCAGCCGGAGCAAACGCACAGCATCGGTCACGGGATAGCGATGTAACTCTTAACGCACAGCCCGATGGCGCGCCGTCTCTCCTCATCTTTTGGACCGCACTTGTGTAGAAGGCACGAACGAAAATGAACCACTTGAGATTCTTCCTTCAAAGCCCTTATGCATCTAATAATCCGCGGAGTTTCTACACCGGAGGGCTTTAACGTGATCCCGAATGAGCTGATCGAATATTACGAATCGCTGGTCAAAGAACAGGGTTTGCCTTCCAGCGAGGATAATCAACACTTGCGAGCTTACGTGGTCGAACTTAAAGACCTTTGGGAAAAACGGGTCATACTGCGTGAGCTACGACAGCGTAGTGGCATGGAGGTGTGCAGCGGTGAAGTGGATTGCGTAGAGACGCCGAGCACGGTCTGTATGAATCGGAGCCATCCGACGTGTCCGAAGCACACCGACGATTGTTTCCTCTGCGTTCCCGTCTCTAGCCTAAGTCGAAAGGCACGTTAAACCAGATGCCCTAGCCTTATTGGGCGCTCATTTCTTTGTCATGGCGCTTTCTTCCGGTTGCCACTCCTGGCCCTTGGAGTTGGCTTAGAGCGCTTGCTGCGTTGGTGCACTCGCTCGTGTTCTTCCTCGATGCGGGTTTCATCGTCTGCCACTGCTGAATAGGGGATGATGCCGATACGCTGCGGCAATCCTTGCCGCTTGCGTTGTTCTTCGCGCCTTAGAACGTCGATATAAACATCGTCGGGATCCTCGCGCTTGATTTCGCAAGCGCGGCGCTGCTTCGAGAAGCGCCCCCCGTCGTCGAGTTCGCGGTCTGACATGTCTTCCAGGAAATCCGCGTTCACTTCAGCACGCAGCTCTTCGATCTCCGCCTCGGCGTACTGCAATGCTTCCTTGCGCGCAAAAGGGAATTTCTCCATGCCCCGCAAAGTCGCGATTACCTGATCGACGCCCTGGTTCCACAGGAACAAGCTTTCATAGAAGCGTAGCTTTTGGGATCGTGGGACTTGGCTAATCATTGTTGTGCTCGTAGATAGTGGGATATTCCTTCAAGGATTCACCGTCTCCAGTTGTCCAGTCAACGAGTTCCGGTTCGACTTCAATCCGAGGGTGAAGGGTAAAGTGAATCGCTGTCCGGTCAGCGAACCGGATTGTGATCACTCTAAAATCTGATTCATTGGTAACGGTGATCTTCTCCACCGTTTTACCAATAGCGACGTCAATTTCAACAATGTTGTGCGGCATTGAGATCTCCGATCGGTTGTTAGCTGAACCTCAAATGAAACTGTCGCAGTGCTGGCGTCTCTTTGGCGCATTCCCTCAAGAGTCGGCGAGTTTCGACCTTCAGCGTTGCAAGAAAATCGTCAATAGCGCCGTCAATGTCGCCGCGATATTGCCCGCGATGACCTCGGATGTATTTGGCATGAGCGCCACAGACGCTAATGTGCAAGCTGTCCCACATACAGTGGTGACACTTGGGGCCACCGGGACAACCAGGATGCGCATTCAAGTATCTCGTCTTTTTGTTCGTTGCCATCCGGATAGCCCTCAAGCACGATGCGGTGGAATGGAACGAGTTCCGAGCCGCCTGCAATTCACAAGATCGCCGTTTGGCGCAGTTTCCATAAGCTCTGGAGCGACCGCGAAGGAAATCCGCGTTTCGAGGGTGAACCGTGCGCGAGTGTTATCCTCGAATTCCATAATCAACGCGGTGAATTCGCTGTCCTCGATGAAGCGCACCTGTTTGATTGTCTTCCCACGGAGCACGGGATACTCCACTCCGTTGTACCTATTCATCTGGTCAGCTCATTTTCTGTGCGGCACGCCGCAATTCGTGGCCACTGCACCACAAAGGTTTTGTCGATCCGCCAACACGAACAATCACATCGAGGACCTCACGGCGGGTCGGATTCTGTCTTACTTCCTCGACCCTAGCCCTGATCCATCGAGCGGGCCGACGCGAGGATAGATATTGCTTGCTGTGAACCAGAACGTAATCTCCCTCTTTCAAGGCGCGTGCCTGCTGAGTCGTCATGGTCGCCACCATGCCTGCGCACTGTTAGCCTGTTCGACCGCATCCTGATAGTGCGCCATTAGCTCGTGAGGACGTAGCTTGAGCGCAGCAGCGATTCTGCAAACCTCCGGCACTGAAATCAGATTGCCGCATTGACCCCGTTCAATCTGAATCAGGACACGGACGGGGATGCCCGCGAAGCCAGCGAGTCTTTTCCTCGTCAGGTTGCGTACCTGGCGAAGTTTCTTGACGGCTCGTCCGAACGCCCGCTCATGCACACCCGCATCGAGGTCCGTTCGGGCTTCTGCCACACGTCGTTCAAACTCTTTAAGTGTCAGGCCCTTCTCTTTGATTATTGTCCGAACATTTGCAATAAAGGCCCTGCGCACAACATCGTCTCCGGGATATTTCCACTCAGTCATGGTTGTTCTCCCGGAATTGCTCAAGGCTTTCGGGCAGGAAGGGGAAGGCGATTCTCACCAGTGCCAAGAACCAAGAGCGAGGCAGAAGAAGCGAGGCTAGACCGAGCAGCATGAGGTAGAGACCCACGAAACTACAGAACTGCTCAATCTGAGTCGGGGGCGGGAGTTCAACATCGGATGGGAGCAGGAGCATAGGTTGCGTCCTCCGCGTGGAGATTTGCGGGACGCGCTGCCTTGCTCGAAGATGGTGGTTTACAGCACAATGCGTCTTAGCCACTGGGCCTCCTTAGTCGGGACCTTGTGGTTAGGGATGCGTTGGTGTTGCAAGCACCAGCGCGTCCCGCTTACAGATGACAGTACGCCAACTTGTTTTCTCAGTCAATCATAAAGAACAATATATGTTGGCACTATATATATTGTAGAACAATACCGTGCCATCCTATATTGTTCTTCCCATGCGCGACGATATCCTAAGAGGTTTCGGGAAGCATTTGCGGGAACTTCGTGAAAAGAACGGCCTCTCCCAAGAGAAGCTCGCCGAACTCGCAGATTTGCACAGAAATTATGCGGGGCTAGTCGAGCGGGGCGGCGCTAATCCCACGCTGCTCGCGATTGTAGCTCTAGCGCGCGCGTTGAAGGTGCGACCCGCCAAGCTGCTTGAAAAGCTGCGGTGAGCGGTGTGTGATCCTGATCGAAGCAGATTGCATTGTGATGCCCGGCGAATGCCCATGCTGCCTCGACCAACCATGAAGCAACGGTGTGCAAAATTTTCACAGTTCTGCCAAGAATCGCATTAGAGCCGGATTGTCCCGCCATCGTCTCTTACCACGGCGCGGACTCAATTTCTCGAGTTGGGAGCGGAAACGCTCCGGCGTCAAATTCAGGTATCGATACGTCGAGCCCAGACCAACCTGCCCTATGTAGGCCGACAACGCAGGGATCATTCTGTTCAAGTCCGCACCGTGTTTGATCCACGCACTCACTCGATGCACGGCGAAGGTATGCCTGAAGTCATGCAGGCGAGGCTGGTAGATCGCGCCATCGTGGCGCACAATGCCAGCAATTCGACGAAGCCGCCGAAATGTGAGCCCCAGAGTGATCTGATTCAAAGGGTTCCCTTCTTTGTTTAGAAAAAACTGCGGACCCTGCATCTTACCTTTTAGGTGATTCGCGACGTGATATCGCCGCAGAACTCTGTACAGGTGGGAACCAATTGGAACCTCTCTCGAACGGTTGAAGCGATTGCTGCGAATCGTGATTAGCCTGTTCTTGAAATTCACGTCTTCACGTAGAAGCCTGCACGCCTCGCCCACCAGGGCACCGGTTCCATAGAGAAACAACAAGAATGCGCGCAGAGTCCGTGCATCAATCTGACAGGCTTCCGGTTTCTGACAAGCTCGAATGCTGGCCAGCAGGAGACGAATCTGAGTCCTAGAGTAGATGTAGGGAACAAATGTCGAGCTGACTAGTGGTCGGGCTGGCGGCATAGGTAGCGTCTCTATCGCGTTGCGTGCCACCCAGAAACTAAAGAAATTCCGTAGCACATTGTATTTCTTAAGCCATGACACCGTTGATGTGTGTGAACAATCAAGAAACGATGCCACATGGCGTTCTCTCACACTGCTGAGTTCCACATTGCCGACATGTCGGCAGAATGAGGAAAGGCACTGAGAGCCTTTTTCATATACGCTTCCACCCGCACGCTTTCCGTCCACAAAGACCTGAACTCCGTCCTGCAGTTTCATTGCACACCGGCCAGGCTAAAAGCAGCTACTCTACGCAGGGACCGGATGTCATACCGCGCATAAATACCGATTGACCTAATATCCCGATGACCGAGAAAATCGGCAATTTCCTTGAGGGACGCGCCTTTTTGGAGCAATCGGGTGGCACAACCGTGCCGGAGAGAGTGAGGCCCCACGTGCTCTAGCTTAATTCCCAATTTCCGCATTCTTGTGGCAACGATTTGCCACATTGCGGAATGGTCGAGTGGCCCATGAGGCGGATATTTGGACAAAAAAACGTGACGGCTTGAGCTGCGTGGGCGTCCCTTTTGGAGATATTGAATGATCGCTTCTCCAACTTCGTATTGAATTGGATATTGCTGGACTCCGCCTCGCTTGGCACGCCGGACGCTGAAGGTCTCATTGCGCCAATCGAAATCGCTCAATTGAAGTCCTGCTACCTCGCTGCTCCGAAGCCCATAAATCGCAAATAGCAGAAGCACGGCTTTGGCGCGACGCTCGGTACGAGATGATCCCTTGACCGAATCGAGTAATCTTCGAACTTCGGCCCACGTCGGAGCTTTGGGCCGCCCGTCGTATTTCGGAATTCTCGGACTGCGAATTCCAAGCGGCAAGCCGGGAACACATCAACCTCGGATCTCCGCGTATCTAAAAAAGGACCGAAGGGCTTGGCATTGCGACGCGATGCTCCCCAGAGACCAACCTGCGGCACGTTTACTCGCGAGGAAATTATCGACATCCCGCAGGCAGAGGAGTTCAAGATTCTCGTGCCGCTCGCTGAACCATTTCAGAAATCCAAAAGCCCTGGAGCTGTAACTGCGTACTGTATCTTGAGCGAGTCCACGAGTGGTTAACATCGAGTCTATAAACTCTGCGATCAATCGGTGGAAGCAATTAGCTGGCGGAGTCGCTAAGCGCCCATGAAAGCGCATCCAGCCTTTCGCTACACGGACAAAAACGCTTGGCGCTCCGCTCAAGTTCAGCTTTTTTCTGAGTGGCCCCTCATACGACGCCCAAGCTTCCCCAGCAGCTTCGATCTCGCGTCGAGACACCATGCGCATCGAGCTCATATTCATCACGCGTACTATGTGGACCAGGTATCCCGCGGTCGTTCTCAGGTACTCTCGACGGAATCCCTGCTGCAACAAGTGTGTGAGGTATTGCTCCCGCTCTTTCAGCAAAGGAGCGGATTCGTGGCGAGCTTGGACACTCCGCCAAGGCGATATGGTTTTGATCACGAAATTGGTCTACCTTTCTTGGGATATCGCCAAGTCTTTACGTGACCGATGGTGTTGCCGTCTTCTCACGGATAATTGACGCACCTTCTTAACCAAGAGAAACAACGCAACTGGGCGAAAACTCATTCGGTCACTCCATCTCCTCGGAAGGGTCTTCGTTTGCAACCAGCGGGTCGAACGCATCCGCTTGTCGCAGTGCCCACGCAATCCATTGTCCTCTCGGGCTGTCCGGATTGGTGGGCTCACCGTCAGCCACACAGACTTTCGTGACGGCGGCGACAAATTCTCGAATCTGCTTGGCCTTCTGCCACCCAGCTAGCCAACCATCAAGTTCTTCGCTCAGCCGCTTGTACTCGGCACGTTCTCTGGCTTGGCGTTCCCATTCCTCTTGTCGTCGTTTGATTCCCTCAGACCAAATTCGGACGGTTCTGGCAACTAGCATTAGACCAGCCACGCAGTCCGACAGAATGGTTTCCACTCGCTGTGTCTTACCATCTGCCCATCGTTTGCGGCATCCTTCGGCATACGCTGAAATTTCGAAAATCAGGTTGCCACTGCGCTCGTAGGTATGGGGAAGCCCTTGTGCCTTGCGAGATTCTTTGACTCGCAGGTCTTCCCTAATTGCGAATTTTATGTCTTGCCCGAAGATATGAGCGGATGTTGATCCTTGCTCAATCTTGACTGGACACGCTTTATCTTCAAGAGCGAAAACGACGGTGTTCATCAGCGTAAGTGCTCCGTTGAGAAGTTCCTTCGAGACACGAATGTCTAGACACGGGCGTTCGGAAGTGGGTGCGGTGCGTCCGTACTCGTCGGTTTTTGCCCGCCTAAGCAGCCCTGCCGATGATTCCACGAGCTTGTGTTGTTCCATTCTGAGACCCAGAGGCTGAGACTTAACCTTTGCAATCAATGCCAGTTCCGGGTCGCTCGAATCAGCGGTCGGTTTGGGCGTGGCTTCCGTCTTCATGCGGTGAACGACCGGGGCTTCTTTGAACTCAGGTAGGGGCATTTTCTTCACTTTGTGACCAGCGGCAAGTCTTGCCCAGTAGCCTCTTCCCGGTAATGGGACTTTGAGCTTCCGACACGCCTTTCCGATAGCTACGTTAGAAACCCCGTACTTTGTTTGCAATTTGGTGAGGGGCTGCTCCCAGACATCTTTGTACAGCTCTTCTCGATGCCAAGTTTCAGGTTTCATGTGGGGTAGAGTACCGCAGGTTGCCGCACGATCTCAGTACTTGGCCGCTGGCACATCGACACTTCGCCAAAAGTCACGATTACGGCCCGGGCAACGAAGGCGAGAATACGATCAAACACAAATCAAAGAGGGGGGTGGGGTGACAATCGTCAGCCTGATCTTCTCAAGCACATGCAGCGAACCTTGCCGGGCATGGCTTCTCTGCGCTCAAAACCGCCGAGCGGGGAACTGCCCACGCCATAATTTGGGATGATGCTGCGAGTCCGATGGGTAGTACAATCTCAAAGCTTGGCCGAGCCAGTTCCTCGTGCCCAGGGACTCGTAGCAGCGAATTGGCTGAAATTTGCACAGTTTCCCTGCACAGTTCATACACAGCCAAAAATGGCCATATTATCTACAATTAAGACAATCAGATACAAAAGTCTTATCACCCGCTCAGGATGACAGCGATCATTCGTGATGCGAAAGCCAGGAGACGACATCACGAGTTGAGAATCGGCAGCGCGCGAATTCTTTTCTTCGTCGCCGCATAAATCGCATTGCACAGGGCTGGAGCGAGCGGCGGCACCGATGGTTCGCCGATTCCGGTCGGAACCTCCACACTCGGCACGGAGTAGACTTCGACGGTGGGCGTTTCATCGAGGCGCAATGGCGCGTAGTCGTCAAAGTTGCCCTGCACTACGCGGCCTTTCTCAATCGTGATTTTGGCGCGCAGCGCGTTGGCCAGGCCGTAGACGATTCCGCCCTGAATCTGTTGTTCCAGAATGCCGGGGTTGACGACCTGACCGCAGTCGACCACGGCCACCACGCGATGCACGCGGGGCTGGGCGTTATCGCTCTCCATGGTGATCTCGACCACCTCGGCCATGTACGACGCGAAGCAGCCGAAGCAGGCGATCCCGCGATAGTGGCCGGCAGGCAGCGGTTTGTCCCATCCCGCTTTCTCAGCGGCCAGTTGCAGCACGCCGCGCATGCGAGGCGTTTTCCATGTGGTCGTGAAGTACGGCAACTCCTGATCTTTCGCCAGCAGATGCAGCCGATACTGCAGCGGATCTTTTCCCGCCGCGACTGCGAGTTCGTCGATGAAACTCTCGAGGGCAAACGCCGCCTGCAGCGCATAGACCGACCGCATCCAGCCCAGTGGCACGGGAGTTTCTGTCACGACGGATTCGATCGTGTAGTTGGGAATTCCGTAGACCGGTCCGGCTTCGTCCGGCAGGTCGGGATCGACTCCGCCGGGAACCGGCTGGCCTTTCTGTCCGCTAATCGAGGGCGCGATGATGCGATGCGTCAGCGCGGCAGGGAATCCCGATCCATCGAGCGTGGCCGAGAGCTGATGCAGGCTGGCCGGACGATAGGTAGAAAATCGCATGTCGTCTTCGCGCGTCCAGATCACTTTCACCGGAGCGTTGATCGCCTTCGACACCAGCGCAGCCTCGACCGCATAGTCGTGTTCGAGGCGCCGGCCAAAGCCTCCGCCCATGAGCGTGACGTTGACCTTTACTTGATCGGGATCGAGACCGACGGCCTGTGCCACCGAGTCGCGGCAATCCTGCGGAACCTGCGTGGGCGCCCACAACTCGCACTTCGTGCCTTGATAGTGCGCGGTGCAATTTCCCGGCTCCATGGGTGCATGGGCCATGAAGGGCAATTCATATTCGGCTGAGATGCGCCGTCCGGGAGTTTTCGTGGCGTCGCCGGCCGAGTACAAGCTCGCTGCTTTTTTTGATGCACCCTGCTTCAGCGACTCCCTGACGGCCGCGGTGTTCAGATCTTTGTTTGGGCCCTCATCCCAGGTGACGTTCAGCACGCGGCGGCCTTCCATCGCCCCCCACACGCTGTCAGCGACCACCGCGACGGCCGCGTCGCCGATCTTGCCCACGTAGCTCACGCCGGAAATCTTCTTTGATTCCTTGTCGTCGAAGCTCGAGACTTTCCCTCCGATCACGGGGCAGCGCGAGAGCAGAGCAAATTTCATTCCAGGCATGCGAAAGTCGATGCCGAACACTGCTTCGCCTTTCACCTTGGAGGGCGAATCGACGCGCGCTAATCGTTGCCCAACGATCTTGTAATCTTTGTTCTGCTTGAGCGGGACGTCGGTTGGAATCGGTAAAGTCGCGGCCTTGCCCACGAGTTCTCCGTAGCTCGAACTCCGGTTGGTTGCGGCGTGCTTGATTCGACTATTCTCGGCTGTACACGAAGACCGCGGAACGCCCCAGGTCAACGCTGCGGCCGAGATCAGCATCTCGCGCGCGGCGGCGCCGGCCTTGCGCATCGGATCCCAGGTGGTGCGGATACTCGCGCTGCCCCCCGTGGTCTGATCGCCGTAGAGCGTGCTGGCTCCGGCCTGCTCGATTTCAATCTGCTTCCAGTCGGCCTCCAGTTCCTCGGCCAGGATCATGGGCAGCGCGGTGCGCACGCCCTGTCCCATCTCGGAGCGCGCGACCACGATGGTGACTTTGTTGTCGGGCGTAATGCGCAGATAGGCGTTGGGCGAAAAGAATTCCGCCTGTGACGCGCCTCGATGCGGGAGGTAAAAACCGACGACCAGGCCGGCGCCGGCCGCGACACCGACGGCCACAAACTCACGGCGAGAAAGCGGGCTCATCGCGCACCTCCGTTCGCGGCGGCACGATGAATCGCTTTCCGAATTCGCTCATACGTTCCGCAGCGGCAGAGGTTGCCGTTCATCGCTTTAGTGATTTCTTCGTCGGTCGGATTGGGCGTTTTGGCGAGCAGCGCCGCGGCCGACATGATCTGTCCCGTCTGGCAGTAGCCGCACTGCGGAACTTCTTCCGCGATCCAGGCCTGCTGGAGCACATGCAGTCCGCTTGCGCCCAGGCCCTCAATGGTCGTGACGTTTTTGCCCGCGACTTGCGAAACCGGGGTCGAGCAGGAGCGAATCGGATTGCCCTCGACGTGCACCGTGCAGGCGCCGCATAATCCCGCCCCGCATCCGAATTTTGTTCCCGTTAATTCGAGGGTATCGCGCAGAACCCAGAGGAGAGGCGTCTCCGGAGAGACGCTGACTTTTTTTTCACTGCCGTTGACGCGGAGTGTGATGTCTGCCATGGAGGTCCGGTGGTGAAGTTTGAAAGCTGGACAACAAAGCTGGACAACATGGTACTCAACCTGCGAGGAAAGGGGAATGGCAGAAGCGAATGTAAGAAAGTATGCGGCGAAGAAGAGCCGAGTGAACGCACTCCCGGCGCTTACTTCAGCTCAGCCAATTTCTGCGTGATGAGCTGAGCTACTTCGGGTCCCGGATTCTCTTTCTTGATCTGCTCGTAAAGCCGCTTGGCGTCGAGGGGCTGGTTGGAATTCTGGTAGAGTTCGGCCAACTGCAATTCCGCCGTCATTTTGCTCACTGAAACCGTCGGCTTGTTGATCAGCTCCTGATCGAGTGCGACCGCATCTTTCACGCGGTTGGTCTGGCCATACAGCGAGGCCAATGCCGACTTGGCCACGGACGCGACCTCGCGGTTGCCGGAGGAAATGACTTGCTTGAAATCGCGTTCGGCGGCGGCATTATCCTGCAAATTCGTCGCGGTCACTCCCAGAAAATAGTGAGCCATGTCGGCGGTGTGGGTGTGCGGATACTTGTCGACAATCGCCTGAAACTTCTTTTGAGCAGCCAGGGCACGGTCTTTGGCGGAAGTGAAGGTCGGGAAATCAGGTTGCTCGGGCGCGCCTACCGGACGCAGTTGCATCTCCATGGTGCGCACGGCCTGGGCGAGTTCGAGGCTGGCCTTTTCGTCCTGCGTGTTCAGGTAATACCATCCACCGATCGCGGCGGCCAGAATTACGACGACGGCGACGGTGGAGTAGATGACAGTCGACCGGTGCTCGACCGTCCAGTGCGCCGTTTTCTCGGCGGCGTCAATGGTGACACGGCTGAAAGCATCCTGCTTCAGTTGACGGCGGGTTTCTGCGCGCACGGACTT
>Ga0210390_10001644_pt1 | contig 21005 bp, 19 predicted proteins | sample IncBWH11OmetaG_FD_161050 | JGI IMG/M metagenome (GOLD analysis project Ga0210390, IMG submission 161050) | Forest soil microbial communities from Barre Woods Harvard Forest LTER site, Petersham, Massachusetts, United States - Inc-BW-H-11-O ... | reverse complement strand
TTCGAACGCGGCGTCTATGCCGGGCTCGACGCGGCCGGCCAAAGGGCGGCCTAACCGCTTACCTCTCCCCGCTTCCCCGCGGGGAGAGGCGCCCTTACACGGGCAGCCCGTTCTGCTGTGCCAATTCCTTCAAGGAGACTTGCGGCCGCGCGCCGATGTGCTGGATCACTTCGGCCGCGGCAAGCGCGCCGAGCCGCCCGGCATTCTCATGACCGGCGCCGCGCGCGAGCCCGAACAAAAACCCGGCTGCGAACAGATCGCCGGCGCCGGTGGTGTCGACGATTTTTTCGATCAGATACGCCGGCACCGCGATCACGCTATCTTTCGACGCGACCACGCAGCCCTTCTCGCTCCGCGTCACCACCGCGAGCCTGGCGTCGCTGCGCAATTGCCTCACGGCCGTTTCAAAATCCGAGGTCTGGTAGAGCGAATGCAGTTCGGCCTCGTTGGCGAACACCAGATCGACCGTGCCATTGCGCATCAGGTCGAGGAATTCGCCGCGATAGCGATCCACGCAAAATGAATCCGACAACGTCAGCGCGACCTGACGGCCCGCGCCATGCGCGATTCCAGCCGCCTTCACGAAGGCTTCCTTGGCGTTCTTGGGATCCCAGAGATAACCTTCCAGATAAAGCAGGGCCGATGCCGCGACCTGGGCGGGATCGATATCGGCCGGCATCAGCTCCTGCGCCGCGCCGAGATAGGTGTTCATGGTGCGCTCGCCATCCGGGGTCACCACGATGTAGGAGCAGCCGGTCGCCGGGCCATCGGCCGCGGCCTTTGTCTCGAAGGCAACGCCCGCGGCGCGGATGTCGTGCGTGTACAGCCGGCCGATCTGGTCGTCCCTGACCTTGCCGACATAGGCGGCGCGCGCGCCCAGATTGGCGACGCCGACAATCGTGTTGGCCGCCGACCCGCCGGACATTTCGGTCGCCGGCCCCATATCCCCGTAGATTGCCGCGGCGCGGGCCTCGTCGATCAGCGCCATGCCGCCTTTGGTCATGCCGTGGCGACTAAGGAAGCCCTCGTCGGCCTGCACCAGCACGTCGAATATCGCATTGCCGATCCCGAGAACGTCGTATTTCGCTGAGCTCATCCAAATGTCCTGCAGGTGTCCTGTTGCGGCGATGGCACTGGCGCGGGAAAACCGCACTCAAATGGGTGCAGCGGCCTATCACGATCCTCCCGCCACGAGCAAGCGACGCTAGTGTCCCGAATCCGAAGTTCGCATCGTTTCGCGGCGACCTCTTAGCGAACTTCGGATTCGAAAGGACACTAGAAACTTATGATTCTAGTGTGGATTTGGTTCAGAAGTTCTCTTGACGAACTCGCCGCGGCAATGAAGAGAACTTTTGAACCACCACACTAGTATAGAAGTGCCGATGATTCGCTCCTTCCTCACGGTATCGACGGGAACGCTGGCCTCGCGGTTGCTAGGCTTCGCGCGTGATGCCATGGTCGCGGCACTGCTCGGCGCGGGGCCCGTGGCGGACGCATTTCTGGTGGCATTTCAGCTCGTCAACGTCGTGCGGCGGCTGTTGACGGAGGGCGCATTGAACGCCGCGCTGATCCCGGCCTGGCTGCGCCTGCGCGAGACGGACGGTCCCGTTGCGGCGGCGGCGTTTGCTGGAAGCGTGCTGGGCACCGTCAGCGCGCTGCTGATCGTGGCGGCCGGCATCATCGGCCTGTTGATGCCCTTTGTCATTACCGCTCTCGCGCCGGGCTTTGCCGGGCAAGAGACTCTGCAACTCGCCGTCGACGACGCCCGCTTGATGCTGCCATACCTGGCATTCGCCGGCCCCGCCGCCGTGATGATGGCGCTGTTGAATGCACAGGGACGCTTCGCGCTGACGGCGTTCTCGCCGCTATTGTTCAACACTGCGCTGATATCCGTGATGATCGTGCTCGTGTTCTGGCGGCTGGACGCATCCCATGCCGCGCTGGCAATCGCGGCCACGGTCGGAATCGCCGGGCTCGTGCAATTGCTCATCCTGGTATTGCGTCCCGGCGGCAGCCGCGCCGCAACGCCGCTTCGCGTCGCATTCGATCCGCCGATGCGTGGTTTTCTCGCCAAGGCTGTACCCGGTATGATCGCGGGTAGCGGACCGCAATTATTGATTGTCGGCGGTGCTATCATCGCATCCGGGTCGCCCTCGGCGGTGTCGTGGCTCTACTTCGCCAACCGCCTGATCGAACTGCCGCTCGGCATTGTCGGCGTCGCCATGGGTGCGGTGCTGGTGCCTGAACTGACGCGGGCGGTGCGCGTGGACGATCGGACGACGATGACGCAAACGGAGTCGCGCGGCCTCGAACTCGCGGTGGGACTGGCCTTGCCGGCGACGCTTGGATTGATCGGGCTCGGCGATCCCGTGGTGCGGATGCTGTTCGAACACGGCGTCTTCACCGCCGCCGACACCGCCGGGACCGCGCATGCCCTCATCTGGTTGGCGCTTGGCCTGCCCGCCCATGTACTGGTCAAGGCCTTATCGCCGGCCTTCTTCGCGCGCGACGACACGGCCACGCCGCTGTTTGTGACCGTAAAGGGCTTCGTTGCCGCAATCGCCTTGGCCATCGTCCTTGGCCAACTGTTCGGCGTCGGCGGGATCGCCGCCGCTATTGCCATCGGTGCCTGGAGCAATGCGCTGGCTTTGATCCGACGCGGCGCAGCGACGTTTGGTTTCTCGATCGATGAAGCGGCGCGGCGGCGATTGCCGCGCATCGTCGCCGCCGCCTTTGTGATGGGCGGGTGTTTGTGGTTGGCGGCACCATTCCTGCTGGGATTGGGCGAGAGCGCGCATCGTCTCGTCCAGGCCATTCTTGTTGTAACGCTGATATCGGGTGGAATCGCGATCTATGGCCTGCTCCTGGCCCTGCTCGGCGTGATCCGCTGGGGCGAGGCGGTTAACGCGATCCGACAAACCTCACGCCCCGGCTTGCGCAACTGACGCTCGCATGGCAATTGACGGCGCATGGCGCCTATTGGCAATTGACGGCGCATGGCGCCTGCTTGTCGGCGCATAGCGCCGCTCGGTATTTGGCGGCGCGAAATCAGACGGAATTCGGAAAGCTGACCATGGCGATTGTTGAACGGGTATTTTCAGGCGTGCAGCCGACGGGCAATCTGCATCTCGGCAACTACCTCGGCGCCATCGTCAACTTCGTGAAGTTGCAGGACACCCACAACTGCCTCTATTGCGTCGTGGACTTGCACGCGATTACGCAAGGCGTGGACGTCTGGGGCGGGCCGACCCAGCTCGCGCGCAACACCCGCGAGGTGACCGCGGCCTTCATCGCCTCAGGCATCGATCCGAAAAAGCATATCGTGTTCAACCAGAGCCAGGTGTCCGGGCACGCGGAGCTGGCCTGGATCTTCAACTGCGTGGCGCGAATCGGCTGGCTCAACCGCATGACGCAGTTCAAGGAGAAGGCCGGCAAGGACCGCGAAAACGCCTCCATCGGGCTTTATGATTACCCGGTGCTGATGGCGGCCGACATTCTGCTTTACCGCGCCACCCATGTGCCGGTCGGCGAGGACCAGAAGCAGCACCTCGAACTGTCCCGCGATATCGCGCAGAAATTCAACAATGATTTCGGCGACTCGATCCGCAGCCACGGATTCAACGACGGCCTGTTTTTCCCGCAGCCCGAGCCGCTGATCACGGGCCCGGCGACGCGGGTGATGTCGCTGCGTGACGGCACCAAAAAGATGTCGAAGTCGGATGCCTCGGACAATTCGCGGATCAACCTGACCGACGATGCCGACACCATCGCGCAGAAGATCCGCAAGGCAAAGACCGACCCCGAGCCGTTGCCGACGGAGGAAAAAGGTCTGGAGAGCCGTCCCGAGGCCGACAACCTTGTCGGGATCTACGCCGCATTGTCGGGCCGCAGCAAATCCGAGGTGCTCCGCGAATTCGGCGGCGGACAGTTCTCTAGTTTCAAGAATTCGCTGGTCGAGCTCTGCGTCTCACGATTGTCGCCGATCGCCTCTGAGATGAAGCGGCTGGTCGCGGACCCCACCTACGTCGATGCCATCCTGATCGACGGCGCCGATCGGGCCCGGGCCATCGGCGACGAAACCTTGAAGCTTGCGAAGGACATCGTCGGCTTTGTCCGGAAGAAATAGCTCCGTAACCGTGGGCGAAATGACGCAGCGCACCTAACGGTGCGCGCGTCTTCAAATCGCAAAAACGGCATGCACTTTCGCCAAATGCGCGCCGCGGCACCCGCTTGTCGGGCATGGCTGCGGCGTGGCAGCATGCGGCCTTTGGCGCAGCTTCGGAACTTGCATGACCTCCCAGCGACGTAGCTACGAGACGGGTCACAAACCAAAATGTCTTGTTATCGTTGACGACACCGCGGAATGGGACCGTGCGGTCTATTACGCGAGCCGCTGGGCTGTGCGGGTCGGCGGCGGCGTGGTGATGCTCCGCATCATCGAAATCGAGGACCAGAACCAGCAATGGCTCGGGGTCGCCGACATCATGCGGGCCGAAGCGCTGGAAGAGGCAAATGCCGCACTCGATCGCGCATCGGGACGCGCCAACGGCATTGCCGCGCTCACGCCGGAACGCGTCATCCGCGAGGGCGATCCGACCGAACAGATGATCGACGTGATCGAAAAGGACGTCGACATCGCAATGCTGATATTGGCCGCCAATCCCGGCCCCGAGGGCCCCGGCCCGATCATTACCACGATGGCGAATGCGGTCGGCAGCTTCCCCATTCCGGTCGTCATCGTCCCCGGCGATTTGAGCGACGTGGAAATCGACGCACTATCGTAAGAATTCCGGCTCCCCGAACCCTAGGCCGGCCGGCTTGGAAGCCATCCCTCCCCTTGAACGTGCGTTCCGTCTAGCCATCTGTTACAGAGACCATACGCGCCGGCCTTGAACCGGCGACGCCGGAGAAAGCCATGTTTATTCAGACCGAAGCCACGCCCAATCCTGCCACCCTGAAATTCATTCCCGGCCGCATTGTGCTCGACGGCGGCACGATGGAATTTGCCAACCGCGAGGCAGCTTCACGTTCACCGCTCGCTGAAAGGCTGTTCAGCGTGCCCGGTGTCACCAGCGTCTTCTACGGTTCCGATTTCGTCACTGTGACCAAGGACGACGGCGACTGGCAGCATCTGAAGCCGGCGATCCTCGGCGCCATTATGGAGCATTATATGTCGGGTGCGCCGCTATTGGCCGATGGCAGCGCCCGAAGCGACGAAGCTGCCGACGAGGCGGACGAGTTCTTTAACGAAGCCGACGCCGAAACGGTCGCGACCATCAAGGACCTGATCGAAACCAGAGTGCGGCCGGCGGTCGCCAATGATGGCGGCGACATCACCTTCCGCGGCTTCAAGGACGGTATCGTCTATCTCAATATGAAGGGCGCCTGCTCGGGCTGCCCGTCGTCCACCGCGACCCTGCAGCACGGCATTCAAAACCTGCTGAGGCATTTCGTGCCCGACGTGGTCGAAGTCCGGCCGATGTGATTGGGAGCCGCGAATAGTGAGTAGCGAATGGCGAATGGCAGTTTCCGCTGACCTTCTATTCGCTATTCGCTACTGGCCATTCGCCCGCCCGCCGTGCTGATCCTTGCCATCGACACCGCGCTCGATGCCTGCGCCGCCGCGGTGCTGGACACCGAAGCCGGCAAGCTGATCGCGCAGGAATCCCAAGCCATGAAGCGGGGCCATGCCGAGGCGCTGATGCCGCTGATCGGGCGTGTCATCGCCCAATCCGGCATCGCGTTTGCCGCCCTCGACCGCATCGCCGTCACCACCGGACCTGGGAGTTTTACCGGATTGCGCGTCGGTCTTTCGGCGGCGCGCGGCATTGCGCTGGCCGCCAACAAGCCGGTGGTCGGCGTGACGACGCTGACGGCGTTTGCGGCACCCGTGGTCAGCAAGAACGGCGAAAATCCGGTGATTTCCGCGATCGATGCCCGGCACGACCAGGTCTATCTTCAGGTTGTCAGCGGAAACGGCAGTTCGCTGATCCGGCCACGGGTCGCATTGATCGAGGAGGCGCTCAACGCCTGGCGGTTCGGTGCGCCGCATCTGGTCGGCAACGCCGCCGCAATTCTCGCCGACCGCTGGCCGGCCCACGCCGTGCCTCCATTCAAGGTCGATTCACAAATAGCTCCGGATATTGCCTGGGTGGGGTGGCTGGGCGCCGCCGTCAGCCCCAACACCGCGCCGGCTCGCCCCTTTTATCTGCGTCAGCCCGACGCCAAGCCCCCAAAGGATCCGCTGCAGAAGGCCGCGCAACCCGCTTCCTCATGATGACATGGCTTTCCGAGTTATGGAACGGCGGCACGGCGGTGGTCGAACCGGCGAGCCTGCGCGATGTGCCGGCGTTGGCACGGATTCATGGCGCGTCGTTTCATCGCGGATGGGGCGAAGGCGAATTCGAGACCATGCTGACCGAGCGCAACACGCTGGTCCATCGCCTGAGAGTGGGACGCAAGACGATCGGCTTTGCCGTGTCGCGCATGGCTGCGGATGAAGCCGAGATTCTTTCGATTGCCGTCGCCGAAAGCCATCGCGGCCGCGGCCTGTCCCACAACCTTTTGCTAACACATCTTGGCCACCTGGCCGGCCGTGGCATACGGAGGCTATTTCTGGAAGTGGAAGAAAACAATCAGCCGGCACGGCGGCTCTACGAACGCGCCGGGTTTAGCGTCGTCGGGCGGCGGGAACGATATTACCGGCAGGGCGGCGGGGAACCGTTGAACGCGCTTCTGATGCGGCGCGACTTGTCGTAACGCCCGCGCGGTGGCAGAACGTGCTATTATCAGAGACGGAAAGCCCTGATCTGCCCCAAGATGACCGCTTTGAAATGACCGTGCTGAAATCCACCCCCGCGCTCAAGGCCACCGGCATCGAAGCGCGTTGCGCCGCCACCGGCATGCGCATGACCGAGCAGCGCCGCGTCATTGCGCGCGTGCTTGCCGAGGCGGAAGACCATCCCGACGTCGAGGAATTGTATCGCCGCTGCGTCGCCGTCGACGACAAGATTTCGATTTCGACGGTATATCGTACGGTCAAACTGTTCGAGGATGCCGGCATTATCGAGCGGCATGATTTTCGCGAGGGCCGCGCGCGCTACGAGCAGATGCGCGACAGCCACCATGACCACCTGATCAATCTGCGCGACGGCAAGGTGATCGAGTTCACCTCCGAGGAGATCGAGAAACTGCAGGCCGAGATCGCCCGCAAGCTCGGCTACAAACTGGTCGATCACCGGCTCGAACTCTATTGCGTCCCGCTTGAGGACGAAAAATCCTGAATTAACCATTTCCGGCGAAGCGAGACCCCGAATCTCGAGTTTTAGGTTCGCTTTGCGCCACTGAATTGGCGTCCCCAACGCTGGATTTTCGCCCATTTAGCCTATAATTGAACCCCGCGCCGCATTGGCGCCATTTCGGCCCAGCATTCCGGTTCCATGAAGCCGCCGCGCAGACTGCATATCAAATCCTATGGTTGTCAGATGAATGTCTACGATGCGCAACGCATGGTGGACACGCTGGCGGGCGAAGGCTTTGTCGAGACCGCCAACGCAGACGACGCGGATCTTGTGATCCTCAATACCTGCCACATCCGCGAAAAGGCTTCCGAGAAGGTTTACTCCGAACTCGGCCGGCTTCGCGTCATGAAGGACGAAGCCGCGCGCCAAGGCCGCCAAATGAGCATCGCGGTGGCCGGCTGCGTTGCGCAGGCCGAGGGCAGCGAGATAATCGCCCGCGCGCCCGTGGTCGATGTCGTGGTCGGCCCGCAAAGCTACCACCATCTGCCGGAATTGCTGGCGCGGGCGGAAAGGGACGGCCGCGCACTCGAGATCGAATTTCCGGTGCGCGACAAATTCGAATTTCTGCCGCCGCCGAAGCCGGAGACGATCCGCGCCCGCGGCATATCTTCGTTCGTAACGGTGCAAGAAGGCTGCGATAAATTCTGCACGTTTTGTGTGGTGCCCTATACACGCGGCGCCGAAGTGTCGCGGCCGGTGACAAAGATCGTCGACGACGTAAGGCGGCTCGCCGACCATGGCGTGCGCGAAATCACCCTGATCGGCCAGAACGTCAACGCCTATCATGGCGAGGGTCCCGACGGACGGATTTGGCCGCTCGGCACTTTGCTGCGCCGCCTCGCCGACATTCCCGGCATCGCTCGCCTGCGCTACTCCACCAGCCACCCCCGCGATGTCGACGAAACGCTGATTGAGGCGCATCGCGATCTTGCCCGCCTGATGCCGTTCGTGCATCTGCCGGTGCAATCCGGCTCCGATCGGGTTCTTGCCGCCATGAACCGCCGGCATACCGTCGATGATTACCGGCGCGCCATCGACCGGTTTCGCGCGGTCCGCCAAGATATTGCGTTCTCATCGGATTTTATCGTCGGCTTTCCCGGCGAAACCGAGGAAGATTTTCGGGCCACCCTCGCACTGGTCACACAAATCGGATACGCTGGCGCCTATTCGTTCAAATATTCGCCGCGGCCCGGCACGCCGGCGGCGGACCTGCAGGAGACGGTGTCAGCGCAAGAAATGGACGAGCGATTGGAGCGGCTTCAGGAATTGATCGACAGCCAGCAATCGGCCTTCAACAAGGCCATGATTGGGAGCACCGTCGAAGTGTTGTTCGAACGCGCCGCCCGCAACCCTGGCCAGATCGTCGGCCGCACCGCTTATCTGCAACCCGCGCATGTGATGGCGTCCGAGGAGATCATCGGGCAGGTGCTACCGGTGAGGATCCAAAGCCTTGAGCGCTACAGCCTGCTCGGCGAGCTCACGGCCCTTCCGCAGTCGCGGCCGGCGCCAACAGTATTTTCGACACCTTCAGAAATGACAACGGGAGCCTGAACCCTTGCCAAAAAGCGCATCGGATTCACCCTCGCTCGCTCCCAGCCGCAAACTCGATCGCGACATGCAAATTCCGCCCGAAACGCAGTTCGTCATCGACTTCGATGACAATCGTGCGGCCTCGGCACTGGTCGGACCCTACGGGCAAAATCTGGCGCTGATCGAACGCCGACTTGGCGTCGTCGTGGATTCGCGCGGCAACCACATCACGGTTGCCGGTTCGCGCGACGGCTGCGATGCCGCGCGGCGCGTGCTCGAGACGTTATATGCGCAGGCGGTGCAGGGGCACGAGCTGGCGCAAGGCGACGTCGAAGGCGCGATCCGCGCCGTGATCGCGCAAGGCTCGCTGTTCGAGTTCGACGCCAAGACGGTCAAGTCGGCGTTCGAGACCATCAACCTGCGCAAGCGCCCGGTGCGGGCGCGAACCGCCGCGCAGGACTCCTATATCCGCGCACTCAAGCGCCATGAGCTGGTGTTCGGCGTCGGCCCGGCGGGCACCGGCAAGACCTGGCTCGCGGTGGCCCATGCCGCGCAACTGTTCGAACGCAAGGAAGTCGATCGCATCATCCTGTCGCGCCCCGCCGTCGAAGCCGGCGAGCGGCTCGGCTTCCTGCCAGGCGATTTGCGCGAGAAAGTCGATCCCTACCTGAGGCCGATCTATGATGCGCTCTACGACCTGATGGATTCGCGCATCGTCGAGCGCGCGCTGCAAACCGGCGAAATCGAGATCGCGCCGCTGGCCTTCATGCGCGGCCGCACGCTTACCAACGCCGTCATCATTCTGGATGAGGCGCAGAACACCACGTCGATGCAGATGAAGATGTTTCTGACGCGGCTTGGCGAGAACAGCCGCATGATCGTCACCGGCGACCCCTCCCAGGTCGACCTGCCGAACGGCCAGACCTCGGGCCTTGCGGAGGCCGCCCGGCTGCTCAACGGCGTCGAGGGGATTTCCCAGGTGAACTTCACCGCCGAGGACGTCATCCGCCACGAGCTGGTGGCGCGGATCGTCGCAGCCTATGAAGGATTGCCGCAGCGACCGGCAACCAGCAAGACTTGATGCCAAAGATTGCCGCCGAAAGCGTGTCGGGAACGAATTCCCGCCGCAAACAGAATTCCGGACCGATGGCGCCTTCTGCCCTTCCTGCTCTTGAAGTTCTTGTGGTCGCCGATTGCTGGCAGGCCGAAGCGGACGCCGAGGCCATCATCCACCGCGCCGTCGCAACCGCCGCCGAGTCCGTCGCCGCCGACGTCGGAGAGACCGAACTTGCGGTCATGCTGACCGACGACGCCGGCATCCGGACGCTCAACAACAACTGGCGCGGCATCGACAAGCCGACCAATGTGCTGTCGTTTCCGGCCCTGCAGCCGACGGGTCCGCGCGCGCCCGGTGATGCGCCGCGTATGCTCGGCGACATCGCCATCGCCTACGAAACGACGCGCAAGGAAGCCGACGAAGAGGAAAAGCCGTTCGATCATCATCTCAGCCATCTCGCGATTCATGGCTTTCTGCACCTGATCGGTTACGATCACGACAAGGACGATGAAGCCGCGGCGATGGAAGCACTGGAGCGGGAAATCCTGTCGCAGCTTGGCATTCCCGATCCCTATGCGGAGCGGAAGAACTGAGATGGCGGACTCAGAACCGATCCACGACAATCCGCGCAACACGCGCAACCTGCCGGCCGTGGTGCAGGAAGGCGAGGTCATGCGCCCCGTTGCCGACAACTGGCTGACGCGGGCGATCCGCACGTTGTTCGGATGGAAGCCGGGTTCGGTGCGCGACGACCTTCAGGTCGTGCTCGATGCGAGCACGCCCGATGAGGTCGGCTTTTCCGCGATCGAGCGCACCATGCTGCGCAACATCCTGTCCTTGCATGAACGCCGCATCGCCGACGTCATGATTCATCGCGCCGACATCGTCGCGGTGAAGCGCGACATTCCGCTCGGCGAATTGATGGGCCTGTTCGAAAGCGCCGCCCATTCCCGCCTGGTCGTGTACAACGAAACCCTTGATGATCCCGAAGGCATCGTCCATATCCGCGATCTCCTGGCGTTCATGACCGCGCGGGCGCGGATCTCCGAGAAGGGCAAGGCCCAGCGCAAGAAGGCGTTCCCCGCGGGTCTCGATCTGCGCGCGGTCGATCTGGCGCTGCCACTTTCGCAGGCCAACATCATCCGCAAGCTCCTATTCGTGCCGCCCTCGATGCGGGCGATCGATCTCCTGGCACAGATGCAGGCTTCGCGCATTCACCTGGCGCTGGTGGTGGACGAATATGGCGGAACTGACGGATTGGTCTCGATCGAGGATATTGTCGAACAGATCGTCGGCGAGATCGACGACGAACACGACAGCGACGAGCCGCCGGCAATCGTCCGACAGGCCGATAATTCCTTCGTCGCCGACGCGCGTGCCAGCCTCGATGACGTGCGCTCCATCATCGGCGAGGAGTTCGTTACCGGTGAAGCCGGCGAGGAAGTCGAGACGCTTGGCGGCTATCTCGTGACCCAGGTCGGCCGCCTGCCGGTGCGCGGCGAGGTCATCTCCGGGCCCGGCAATTTTGAAATCGAGGTGCTCGACGCCGATCCGAGGCGCGTCAAGCGCCTTCGTATCGCGACGCGGAAGGAGCGCCAGATCCTGCGTACCCAGCGCGAGAGCCGTCGCCGCGAAGCCGCTTCCGACACCGGGCCGACGCAAGCCAGCGACCAATCGAATCCGCCTGGCGACGGGGCCGGCTCATCGTGACCATCACTGGCAATTTGCGCACCGCCGTTCTTGCGATCGTCCTGGCATGGGGATGGAAGCGCGCCGCCATCGCGCTTCTCGCCGGCGCATTTTCGGCACTCGCGATGGCGCCCTTTAACGCCTGGCCGGTGCTATTCGCGACTTTTCCGGTCGCGGTCTGGCTGATCGACGGCGCCGGCGCCGGACGGCTTCGCGGTGTGCCGGCAGCGGCGATGGACGGCTGGTGGTTCGGGCTCGGCTATTTCGTGCCGGGGCTGTACTGGATCGGCTATGCCTTCCTGGTCGATGCCTCGACCTTCGCATGGCTGTTGCCGTTCGCCATCCTGGGCCTGCCCGCCTATCTGGCGCTGTTTACCGCGCTGGGCTTCGCGCTCGCGCGGCTGCTCTGGACGCCAGACGCTTCACGGGTGCTTGCGCTCGCCGCAAGTCTTACGCTGAGCGAATGGCTGCGCGGTCACGCGCTGACGGGCTTCCCGTGGAATTCCTTCGGCTACGCGCTGAGCGAGCCGTTGGCACTGGCGCAGGCGGCGTCGCTGATCGGCCTGTGGGGCCTGACGTTTCTTGCGGTCGCGATCTTTGCCAGCCCCGCCGTGCTGATCGATGGCGGCGCGCGCGGGCGCAGGCCCTGGATCGCGCCGGCGATGGGAATAGCCTTACTGCTCGTCATGGTGATCTTCGGTGCCGTTCGCTTGAACATGCAGCCGACCGTCATGCTCGCAAACGTCAAGCTGCGGATCATGCAGCCTAATCTGCAGCAGGATGTTAAGTTCAATTACTCCGCCAAGGCGGAGGTCATGAAAAAATATCTGACATTGTCGGACCGCGCGTCAGGACCGCAATCCACCGGCGTCCGCGACGCCAATATCCTGATCTGGCCGGAATCGGCGTTCCCGTTTTTCCTGACCCGTGAGCCCGATGCGATGGCGCAGATCGCCGATCTCCTGCCGAAGGGGACCGTGCTGATCACCGGTTCGGTGCGCGCGCCCGAGCTTCCGCCGGGGACGCGAATCACACGCGCCTATAATTCGATCTACGTCATCGATCACGACGGCAGCGTGCTGTCGGTTTACGACAAACTGTATTTGGTGCCGTTCGGCGAATTTCTTCCATTCCAGAATTGGCTCGAAAAAATCGGACTGGAGCAGCTCACGAAGGTTCAGGGCGGATTCATTCCGGGTACCAGGCGGCGCACCATGGAGATTCCGAACGCGCCGCGCGCGCTACCTCTGATCTGCTACGAGGCCATCTTTCCCGGTGAGATTGTCGAACGCAGCGATCGCCCGGGCTGGATCGTGAACCTCACCAATGACGGGTGGTTTGGAATATCGAGCGGCCCCTATCAGCACCTGCAACAAGCGCGGCTGCGCGCCATCGAGCAGGGGCTGCCGGTCGTTCGCGCCGCAAACACCGGCATATCGGCAGTGATCGATCCGCTGGGGCGAATCGTCGCGCGGCTCGGCCTCGGGGTCGAAGGGGTGCTCGATTCGGCCCTGCCTTCCGCGATCGCGCCGACATTCTATGCGCGCGCCGGCGACATTCCCGCCGCCATTATCGTCGCGGCCGCCCTTATGTTGGTCATCACACGTCGTGTCGGGAAGCAAATTTCACGGCAGTGATTTCGTCCCGGTTCGAATCTCGACGGAAAAGTTCGCACTTCGAAATCCACCAGTTGACAGACCAGCCGCGCAATTCGCATTGTGGTACCTGCCTTAAGAACTAAGCTGTCAGTACATTGCTCAAACTGTCCCAAGTCATACTTCTCCGCCCCTGAGCGGGATTTGACGGTATTGGCACCTGAGGCATAATCCGCTTTTAGTTTGCCTCATCCCCATCGGGGTAATCCCAAGGAGTGTTGGCGATGTCGACCAAAGCGCCCAACCCTGTTGACAAATATGTCGGCAGTCGTGTGCGCATGCGCCGCATCATGCTCGGCATGAGCCAGGAAAAGCTCGGCGAGGCGCTGGGACTTACGTTCCAGCAAGTTCAGAAATACGAAAAGGGCACCAACCGCGTTGGCGCAAGCCGCATTCAGCAAATCTCCGAAATACTTCAGGTGCCGGTGTCGTTCCTGTTCGAGGGGGGACCCAGCGGCACTGCGAATGCCGAAGGTTTCCCCGAAGGGACCTCGCCGTCTTACGTGTCCGACTTCCTCGCAACCTCCGAGGGTCTGGCGCTGACCCGCGCCTTCACCCGCATCACCGATGCCAAGCTTCGGCGCAGCATCGTCGACCTGGTCGAACAGATCGCCGCGCGCGAAGCCCCAGACAGGCGCTGAAGCTGGCCGCTTTGGAGGCAAGCCCCGAGCGGGCGAGCCCGCTTTTCGCCGTGCAAATGTTGCCGACATGGGCAATGTTGTTGACATACACAATGTTGTTGTTGAACCCGGGCAGGTCGGAACGCGGTCGCGTACCCCGGTTCGAGCGTAGTTGAAATCCGATAAGGCAACGCCATGCTGACCTCGTCCCCCCCGCCTCATACCGCAACGCTCGATGGCCTCGGCGCCGATGGCCGAGGCGCGCATACCGCTAAGAGCAGATGTATATTTCGTCGATCGAGCCGAGGGCGTGGCTGATGCGCCGGCTGTTCCAGACCTTGCGATGAGCGCCGCCAACCGGGATCCCGGCCATCGCGGCACGTCGTCCGGCGAAGCAGCCACCGTTCGCCAGCAGGGCTCGTTCTTCGGCCGGCGCAAGGGTCACCGGCTGCGCGCGCGCCAAGCCGACCTCATCGAACATTTGCTGCCACGGCTGGCGCTGGACATCGCTGCGCGTCAACCGAAAGATCTTGCCGAGCTGTTCGACGCCCCGGTCGAGGGTGCCAGGCTCGAAATCGGCTTTGGCGGCGGCGAGCATCTGGTCGCGGAAGCGCGCGCTTTTTCGAATATCGGCTTCATCGGCTGCGAGCCTTACGTCAACGGCATGGCCAAGATCCTGGCGCTGATCGAAGCCGACAACATCGGCAACATCCGCCTGTTCGCGGGCGATGCCGCCGAATTGCTGGCGTGGGCGCCCACGCATTCGCTGGAGCGGATCGATCTGATCCACCCCGATCCGTGGCCGAAACGCCGGCACTGGAAACGGCGCTTTGTCCAGGACGCGACGATTGCCGCCATGGCCCGCATCCTGAAACCGGGGGGAGAATTTCGTTTCGTCAGCGACGTCGGCGACTACTGCGCGTGGACGCTAGCGCATTTTGCCCGCTCGAGCGATTTCCTCTGGACCGCCGAGCGTGCATCCGACTGGCGCGAGCCATGGTCCGACTACACGATGACGCGATATGGCCGCAAAGCCGAACGCGAAGGCCGCCGCGCGGCATATCTGAGATTCAGGAAGCGAGGCTAGCGCGGCGCCGTCATTGATGACGCAAGTCACGCTGGTTGCCGGTCCCGCCAAAAGTTCACGACGCGCTCCGCGGTCGAAGGCATCAGACGCATGAAGTTCGATCGCACGTTCTCGATGTCCATAGGAGACGGCGTTCGGGCCGGGCCGAGCCGCAGCAGAATCAAGGCGCGCACGGTCGCCCATTTGAGTCCGATCGCCTTGCCAAGGATCAGGAAGGGGTCGTGACGATCGCCGGCCATCAGACGATCCAGCGTTGCGATTTGCACGCCTGACATCGCCGACAGAGCGGCGACCGATTCTTCGTATCTAAAGGCCTTTGCAAAGCCAAGCAGCGCGGCCTCGTTCAGATCCCCGGCACGGTACAGCGACAGGATCAGACGCTGGGCCGGCGCAAAATCGCGGCGACCCTCGACCCGCTCGGACGCGCCGGAAATCTCGCTCAGCGCCCGGCCGATCTCGGCCTGCCTACCGGGCTTGACCGCTTCAAACAGGCGCCGGCGAATGACCTCGGCCGATCCTGCCAGAAGCTCTTTCAACATCTGGTCCGGCAGATCGTCGCGCTGACCGACCGTGAGTGTCAGGACGCTGTCCTTGCCGGCGCGCTTGACCAGCGTGGAGTAGCCGGTTTGCGAAAACAACGCTCCCGCATTGGCCGCCGTGCGCCTGACGACGTCGCGGTCGCCGCGGCCTACGATGACGTCGGTCAGGTCGGGTGAAAGCTTTTGCCGTTCCGTCATCGCCAGCAGATGACTTTGCCCCTTGATACGCGCAATTTCGAGCAGCACCTGCTCTTCGATCACGGGCGAGCTGCGCAGCACCGGACCGGCGACCGAAATCTCGTCTTCACGTGCGAGTTGGCTGACCAATATGCGCGGCGCGTTGGCAAGGATGGACATTTGCTCGGCAACATCGGCACGAACGGGAACTTCGGTGTGCGGGACAAGATCGATCAGGACGCGGTCGAACAGATCGACATGGTGGGTGCGGAAATTCTCAGCCCCCTGCACGAACAGTTCGGCGATCCGGCGGGCCACCTCTCCAAGGCGTTTGGGATCGCCCTGCCTGACGATCTCATCGAGCCCGGGGATCAGCGACGTAGCGACGGTCATGAACACACTCGACCCGGCGCGAGCTGCGGGCAGTTTTTGCAATTTAGGGAGGCATGGTGAAGGAAGGGTTAGGCCCGATATCACCTCTCGGGCCGGGCAAAATTGGCGGCAGCAAGCCTCGCGGGCCTTGCCGGGTGGGAGGAAAACCGCTATATCAGCCGCAACTTATGGTTCTCATACGATCGCGTATTGAGAGTGGGCCCCCCGGGACCCGCTCTTTTTTATTACCTGAACCGGCCCCGCTATTGGCGATGCCGGGTTTGGTTCGGGCAGGCCGGCGGGGCCGACTCCCGCCGACCCAACGCAAGTCAGGAAATCGCGAAACACGACCGCCCAAAAGGCAAATTTTGACACTGAATATGACCGATCCGACTGCTGGTTCCGTAGACACCGATCTGCTCGCCGAGCCGCGTCTCGTCGTCGAGCCCGGCGTGGCGGCACGCGTGTCGGCGGTAGCCGCTCCGGTCTTGCAGGGAATGGGTTACCGGCTGGTGCGGATCAAGATTTCGGGAGAAGCGGGTTGCACCGTCCAGATCATGGCGGAACGACCTGATGGATCGATGCAGATCGAGGATTGCGAGGCGATCTCGAGGGCGCTGTCGCCGGTGCTTGATGTCGCCGACCCGATTGACCGCGCCTATCGGCTCGAGATTTCCTCGCCGGGGATCGACCGGCCGCTGGTGCGCCGCTCCGATTTCGAACGTTTTGGTGGCCATCTCGTGAAGATCGAAATGGCGCTCGCCCATCAGGGTCGCAAGCGGTTCCGCGGCACGCTTGCCGGTGTCGAGGAAAGTGCGGTGCGGTTAAACCGTGATGACGCAAAGGCGGACGAAGATTCAAGCGTCCTGCTGCAGATGGAAGACATTGCGGAAGCACGACTCGTGCTCACCGACGAATTGGTCGCCGAATCGATGCGGCGCGGCAAGGCCGCCGAGCGCGAGCTGAAGCGCCGCCTCGGGCTTGAACCGCCGCGCCCGCCGCACGCAAACAGCCACAAGCCGAAACCGGCAAGGAAGCCGGTTCCGAACAATACCAAGCAACATCGCCTCGCAGCCGAGAGGGCGCGCAGGGGCCAAACCGATCCCGATAGAGGAGACTAAGCCATGGCAGTCAGCGCCAACAAACTCGAATTGCTGCAGATCGCGGATGCGGTTGCGCGCGAGAAATCGATCGACCGCGGCATCGTCATCGCGGCGATGGAAGACGCCATCGCCAAGGCAGCCCGCGCCCGCTACGGCAGCGAGACCGACGTTCATGCCGAGATCGACGCCAAGAAGGGCGAGCTGCGGCTGTCACGCCACATGCTGGTGGTCGAGCAGGTCGAGAATTCCGCAAACCAGATTTCACTGGAGGACGCGCGCCGCGCCAATCCCGGCGCCCAGATCGGGGACACCATCGCCGACACCTTGCCGCCGCTGGAATATGGCCGCATCGCCGCGCAATCGGCCAAGCAGGTGATCGTTCAGAAGGTGCGCGAGGCCGAGCGCGACCGGCAATATCAGGAATTCAAGGACCGTATCGGCGACATCGTCAACGGCATCGTCAAGCGCGTCGAATATGGCAGCGTCATCGTCGATCTGGGCCGGGGCGAGGCCATCGTGCGCCGCGACGAGATGTTGCCGCGCGAAGTGTTCCGCAACGGCGACCGCGTCCGCGCCTATATTTTCGACGTGCGGCGCGAAACGCGCGGCCCGCAGATTTTCCTGTCACGCACCCATCCGCAATTCATGGCAAAACTGTTCGCGCAGGAAGTTCCGGAAATCTATGACGGCATTGTCGAGATCAAGGCGGTGGCCCGCGACCCCGGCTCGCGCGCGAAAATCGGCGTGATCTCGAGGGATTCCTCGGTCGATCCGGTCGGCGCCTGCGTCGGCATGCGCGGCTCGCGGGTGCAGGCCGTGGTCAATGAATTGCAGGGCGAGAAGATCGACATCATTCCGTGGTCGCCCGATATCGCCACCTTCGTCGTCAACGCGCTGGCGCCCGCCGAAGTCTCCAAGGTGGTGATCGACGAAGACCGTGAGCGGATCGAAGTCGTGGTGCCCGACACCAATAACCAGCTCTCGCTGGCGATCGGCCGGCGCGGACAGAACGTTCGCCTCGCCTCGCAGCTGACCGGCTGGGACATCGACATCCTGACCGAGCAGGAGGAATCCGAACGCCGTCAGGCCGATTTCGAGAACTCCACGCGGGTATTCATGGAAGCCCTCAATGTCGACGAAGTCGTCGGCCAATTGCTTGCTTCGGAAGGTTTCACCTCGGTGGAGGAACTGGCGCTGGTCGATGTCAGGGAACTGGCCGGCATCGAAGGCTTTGACGACGAGACGGCGAACGAGTTGCAGAATCGCGCCAAGGAATATCTGGAACGGCTCGAGACCGAGCTCGAAAACAAACGCAAGGAGCTTGGCGTGGATGACGATTTGAAGAAGGTGCCCGGGGTCACTTCCAAGATGCTGGTGAAATTCGGCGAGAACGACATCAAGACCGTCGAAGATCTGGCCGGCTGCGCCACCGACGACCTGGTGGGCTGGACCGAACGCAAGGAAGGCGGCGAGCCGACCAAGCACCCCGGCATTCTCGACGGCAATGAAGTTTCGCGCGACGACGCCGAGAGCATGATCATGCAGGCGCGCGTCCTCGCCGGCTGGATCACCGAAGCCGATCTTGCCAAGAAGCCCGAGGAGGCCGAGGCCCCCGAAGGCCAGCCGGCTTGACGATTGGAGCCATGTCGCCTCCATGCTCGCTCTCGCCGACCCCGAACCCGACCATGGACCGCGGACCGAAAGGTCCGCGACCATGCGGATGTGCGCGGTCAGCCGCGAGGTCCGGCCGATCGATGAACTGATCCGGTTTGTGGTCGCGCCGTCCGGCGAAGTGATCGCCGATTTGAAGCGCAAGCTCCCCGGCCGCGGCCTATGGATTTCGGCCTCACATCAAACAGTTGCGGAAGCCGTCCGGCGTCACCAATTCAGGAGGGGGTTCAAGCGCGAGGTGCGGGTGGCGCCGACGCTTGCCGCCGATACCGAAGCCTTGCTGGTGCGTTTTGCGATCGAGGCCCTCGCCATGGCGGCCAAGGCCGGGCAGGTGATTTCCGGCTTCGGCAAGGTCGCGGACGCCCTTGAACGGCAGGTCCAGAGCCCGATCAAGGCCCTGATCCATGCTTCGGACGGGGCGGCGGACGGAATCCGCAAATTGGACGCCATGGTCCGGCAAATCGGCGGGAACAGCGATGAATCCGGCGAAATCGCCATGGTTAAGGCGCTGACCTGCGAACAATTGGATTTGGCACTTGGCCGGTCAAATGTGATACATGCTGCGCTGCTCGCGGGTGCGGCGAGCAAGACGTTCCTGTCCCGTAGCCATATTCTGGTCCGATACCGGATGGCGGACGATGGCGGAACAGCCGGCCAAGCGGCCAAGAATTCGCCGATACAGACTGTGCGGAAACGCACGACCAGACAAGATTAGGACTGCTGAATGGTTGACACCAAAACGCCTGGCGACAAGACACTCAGTGTCCCGACCAAGACCTTGACGCTCAAGCCGCGCGTCGAGACGGGCACCGTGCGCCAGAGCTTCAGCCACGGCCGGACCAAGCAGGTCGTGGTGGAAAAGCGCGGCAAGCGCCGTGTCGGCGGCGACGCGGCCGCTCCGGAAACGCAGGCCCCCGAACCGCCGGCGGCCAAGGGAGCCAAGGCGGCGGCGGCAGCGAAGGCTGCGACGCCCGCACCGGCAAGTCGCGCCGCGCCCGCACCGGCCGCGCCGCGCAGCAATTCCGGCGTGGTTTTGCGCACCCTCACCGAGGACGAACGCACCGCGCGCGCCAGCGCGCTGGCCGACGCCAAAGTGCGCGACGTCGAGGAGCGGCGCCTTGCCGAGGAAGAAGCCAAGCGGCGCAGCAGCAAGGAAGGCATCGAGCAGGCCGAGCGCGAAGCCGCCGAGGCGCGCCGCAAGGCCGAGGAGGAGCGTCACCGTCAGGACGAGGAGGCCAAGCGCAAGGCCGAGCTTGAGGCCAAGAAGCGTTTTGGCGAGGCCGAAGCACGGTCCACAACGGCGGCCCGCCCCGCGATACCGGTCGCGCGCTCTCCTGGCATCGCAGCCGACATTTCCGACGAAGATGATGGTCCGCGCCAGGTCCGTCGCGGTCCCGGCGGTACCGTCCGCCCCGCAACTGCCCCGAAGACGACGGCAAAACCCGCGCCGCAGAAGCAGCGTGGACGCCTGACGCTGGTCACCGCGCTCAATGCCGATGACGTGCGCGAGCGCTCGATCGCGTCGTTCCGTCGCCGCACCCAGCGTCTGAAGGGACACCAGTCGAGCGAACCGAAGGAAAAGCTGGTGCGCGAGGTAGTGATCCCGGAGGCCATCAATATCCAGGAACTCGCCAACCGCATGTCGGAACGCGCCGTCGACGTCATCCGATTGCTGATGAAGCAGGGCGCGATGCACAAGATCACCGACGTGATCGACGCCGACACCGCCCAGCTCATCGCCGAGGAAATGGGTCACACCGTCAAGCGTGTAGCCGCCTCCGACGTCGAGGAAGGCCTGTTCGACATCGTCGACGATTCCACCGACACCGAGCCGCGCTCGCCCGTGGTGACGGTGATGGGCCATGTCGACCACGGCAAGACTTCGCTGCTCGACGCGCTTCGCCACGCCAATGTGGTTTCCGGCGAAGCCGGCGGCATCACCCAGCATATCGGCGCCTATCAGGTGACTTCGCCGGAAAGCGGCAAGAAGATCACCTTCATCGACACACCGGGCCATGCCGCGTTTACCGCAATGCGCGCGCGCGGCGCCAAGGTCACCGACATCGTGGTGCTGGTGGTGGCGGCCGATGACGGCGTCATGCCGCAGACGGTGGAGGCGATCAATCACGCCAAGGCGGCGAAGGTGCCGATGATCGTCGCGATCAACAAGATCGACAAGCCCGACGCAAGGCCCGATCGCGTGC
>Ga0210390_10001642_pt1 | contig 21033 bp, 16 predicted proteins | sample IncBWH11OmetaG_FD_161050 | JGI IMG/M metagenome (GOLD analysis project Ga0210390, IMG submission 161050) | Forest soil microbial communities from Barre Woods Harvard Forest LTER site, Petersham, Massachusetts, United States - Inc-BW-H-11-O ... | reverse complement strand
GCTCGCGGGTTAATAGGAAGTGAGCCTGGCAGTGTCGGGGATCGGATCTCGCGCTGCTGGAATCGGTGGGTCGCTTAGCAAAGCAACAGATTGCAGGTTGATCCACAGGGGAAACTCTTGAAAATGTCATCCTCGATCCCTGAGTCTAGTCGCCCGAAGGTGCCGGTAAAGGCCTTTGTCGCATGCTTCGTTCTGCTCTGTGCGGCAGCCGTATTGTTCGGGCAGGAAGCTGGCATCAGCGCCGGCGGAAAATGGATGGAATTCGACTCCCAGGATCAGATGACCCTGGTCAAGAAGGCCAGATTCGAGCTCGATGCCGACAATTCCTTGCCAGGAAGCAGGTCCAACCCCAAAATCATTCTGTTCTGCACCGCCGGCAAACTGGACTTAGCCGACTTTCGTCCCAATGCCACCATCGCGCCGCCAGACCATCCCAGCTTTTGGGGACGCCCACAAATGGAAGTCCTCGTCCGCGTGGACAATTCCCACGACAATCACGGATGGAACTGGGTGAATGGACATTTCCTTTCCATGGACAAGGGAACCACGCGCGAGATGCTCGGTGCGCAGGTATTCAAAGTAGAGATCCGTACTCCGGAGGGTCCACAGATTGCGAGCTTTTCTCCCGCCGGCATTGATCTGGACCGGGTCAAGAAGGCCTGCGATCTAACTCCAAAAAAACCATAATCGTATTCAACTCTGAATCAATGTAGCCCCGGCCGCGCGATCGGAGCCGGTGTCCCCGAGAGCGTTGCCCAGCCGCGCCGAGAAAGATCCCAAAAGATCAGATAACCAGCAACTGCCGCAATCACCAACAGCACAATCCCCCACGCCCACTGCTGGAAAACAAGTTTGCCGATGCCGAACAAGCATCCATAGACCAGCACGCAACCCATCACCCAGTTGAATGTGTTGCCGGCCAAGTCTCGCACCTCGGGCAATTCGGGCACCAGCCGGGCAATGTGTTTCCAGCCGTACACCGTCGGATGCACACGCTTATAGAACCCGACAAGCGTCTGCTGCGACTCGGGCTCGGTGATAAATGTTGCAATCAGCCACGCAATCGTCGTGACCAGCCCGGTAATGAGCGCGGTCTTGGCATAGACCAGCGCGTTGTTGCCGGTGAACGAAACGCGGCTCAACCCAATCGTCATGGCAGCCGCAACCGCCATCGCCGAAATTTCGCTCCATGCGTTGATCCGCCACCAGTACCAGCGCAGAATGTAAACCGCGCCCGTCCCGAAGCCGATATTCAACACCAGTTGCCAGCCCTGATTGATCGAGGTCAACTGCATCGCGGTGTAGCCGCTGCCGAGCACCAGCAGGACGGTAAAAATCTTGCTGAGCATCACGTAATGCCGCTCGCTGGCACCGCGCACAAAAAAGCGCTTATAGAGATCGTTCACCAGATACGAGCTGCCCCAGTTCAATTGCGTTCCAATCGTGGACATGAAAGCCGCGAGAAAAGCCGCAACCATCAGCCCACGCAAAGCTGGAGGCAGATAATCGCGCAAGACCATGACGTAGCCTTGCTCCGGGTTCTGCACAAACGCCGCGCTGGGATGAAGCCCGCCATTCGGCGAATAAACCACAATTGCAACCAACCCGGTAATCACCCAGGGCCAAGGCCGCAAAGCGTAATGCGCAATGTTGAACCAAAGGGTCGCGCCCAGCGAGTTCTTCTCATCCTTGGCGCTGAACATGCGTTGCGCCACGTACCCCCCGCCACCCGGCTCCGCCCCCGGATACCACGCCAGCCACCACTGCATTCCCAAGTAGACAATGAAGGTCAGCACCGGTAGAGTCCAAAGCGCGTCGGTAGTCAGGCCAAGATGAAAATCTGGTAGAAATGCGACGGGATCAGCCGTCTGCACTCCAGTCGCGCGAACATTGTTCTCGATCACCTGCAGATGCATTTGCAAAGCCTGCATCCCGCCAATCTTCGTCACTGCAACCCAAGCGAGTACGACGATCATGGTCATCTTCAGGGCAAACTGAAAAAGGTCGGTCACCAGCACGCCCCAAAGTCCACCAATAAACGTGTAGAGCCCGGTGAACGGAATCAGAATGAAGATACAGATCAGCACCGACGTGTAACGAGGATCACCCAGCGTCTGCCGAAAAATGTGGCCACCGATTGCAACTTGCACAACGCGCCCCTGAGCAATGACGGGACCAAGCAGCACGGTGATGATGCTGACCATGGCCTGCGTCACCCATCCCAGAATGAAGCAGTTCATAAAAAGCCCAAGGTAGATCGCTTTGAACCCGCGCAGAAATGCCGCCGGCTTGCCCCCATAACGAAGTTCGACCAACTGGACGTCGGTCAAAACCTCCGCCCGCCGCCAATAGCGGGCGAAGAAAAACACCGTCATCATGCCGCCGACGCAAGACCCCCACCAGATCCAGTTTCCCGCAATGCCCTGCCGCGCCACCAATCCGCAAACCAGCAAGGGAGTGTCAGCGGCGAAAGTGGTGGCCACCATCGAAGTCCCGGCCAGCCACCACGAAACATCACGTCCGGAAATGAAAAACTCCTCTGTATTCCCGCTAGCGCGACGCCGGTAGTAAAGCCCAATCAGCAGGTTGACCAGCAAGTACCCAACAATGACAACCCAATCCGTAGATGTAAGGGTCATGAACTCTCCCGCTACCGGGCTATTCTATCCGTTCAAGTCTCAAGCGCCAGAGGAATCCCAATCAGCCGTCGCTCCGGTTGAAAGCTGCCCCCAGCACGCCGGTGAGTCAGACGGTGGAGAAGGTCATCGAAGCACTAGAACGTTGCGGGCCGCCGGCGGTAGATCGCTGTCTCTTTAACGCCACCTACCAGCGAATAGTTGCTCTCAATCGTGTCGTGAAACGCCCGGATCTCATCGGGAGAAAGATTGTTCGTATATTCCCCAAACCAAGGCGACAGAACCAGCAGGGGTATTTCGCGTCGGGAGATCGCACTCAAGACCTGATCGTGCGAAATAATGTGATAGCGCGTTCTTTCTTTTGCATCGATCTTATTCATGATCCGGTAAACGAAGTGGTTCTCCAGGCCCGGAAAGTATCTCCTCCCAGACGAAAAAACATAACCCGGCCAGAAGGAAAGCACGACCTCGTCGGGACGACTGTTGGCTTCGATGAGCCGCGTCACCTTGTCATAATTCGCAAGTTGCCAAACGGGATGCCAAGATTGTGTAGCGGTCTCCATGCCGATTTCAACCGCGAAGAGAATCACGGCCATCAGCCCCAGAGCAATCATGGGTTTCTTCCCGACCCTCCACATAAGGCGCAAACCTTCAGCGAGAAACGGTACGAGAAATGGAAGCAGCGGGCTATCGAAATACTGGTCGTAGGGAGGAAAAGGCGCCAGCGCCACGACAGTGTAGGCAACGAGCATCAGGAATGCGATCTCGAAGAAGAGATAATCACTCTCGCTATAGAGGCCGTCCTGATTTTTCCGGAGCTTCCAAAGACTCATGCCGCCGCTAAGAGAGAGTAGGATCGCGATCGTGAAGAGAGGATGGGCGCCGAATAGCCGAACCACCAAAGCGTTGAAGTAAACGAGGGCTGTATGCTGGACGCTCTGGTATCCTTCGATGATTTTGCCATTCCACATATACCCTGCGTCCAGGCGGTGGTACTGAATGTTGTTGAATAGGAATGCGCCGGGGTCGCGCGCGAAGCTCACGATCATGGGCATCAAGCCGCAGGTCGAACCGGCAAGAAACGTAAGAGCCTTCGGATAAGGCCGCTTCGAAGTTCGGCGCTGGCGATACAGCAACCACAGAAAAACCACAATCAGTACGGGTCCGTAAAACGACCGGACCGATGTGCAAAGTCCCAGCGCCAGCCCTGCGACAAAGTACCAGCGCATCCTGGTTGAATGCAAAGCGCCGTAAAGGCAAATGATCGCGATGGTCATGAAGAGATTCGCCAGCGCGTATGTCTTCACCACCACATTCCACGAAACCCAGTAAGGATTCAAAAGAATTGCCGCAAAGGTCGCGAGCCCGAGGTTCGTGGGCAGGCGTTTCAGGGAAACGAGGCTGACGCCCCACAGCAAAACCGCAACGCTCCCGCAGAGCGCCGAGATCAGCCTCATGGCAATCAGCGAGCGTGGATGGATCGCCCACATCCAACTGTACAGATACGGCAGCAATGGCGCCTGCTGGTAGAAGAAGTCCCGGTATGGAACCTTCCCCTGCCAGACCAGCCTTGTCGCAGTGGTGTAGAAGCCTTCATCGCCGTCGATAGGCCTCGTGGCGGCGTAGTAAGCGAGCCCTGCGGAATAGGCCGCGGACGCCAGTATTACGCTGACAAGGGCCCAGCGTGTCTTCTGTCCCTTATCGCTGTCAGCTGTGAAGGCTGGCCGGCTCATTGGGCGGCGCCCCATGGTTCCCACCGATTGTTAACAATGGAAATCACATGCGGGCATCTCGGGATCTGCTACCAGCGTGGTTCGCGAGGCTGGCGGGCGTGACCCTGGTAGTCGTCGCGTCCCCCACCGCCACCGCCGGAGCGTCCGCCACCGCCTCCGGGACGTCCGCCACCGCGAGGTCCGCCGGGACCGCCACGATCGGTCTTGGGACGCGCTTCGTTGATATTCAGCGCGCGCCCGCCAAGTTCTTTTCCATTCAGAGCCGCAATGGCCTTCTCGGCTTCCGCCGCGTCGGACATTTCCACGAAGGCGAATCCGCGAGAGCGGCCGGTATCCCGATCGGTTACTACGCTGACTTGATCGATTTTGCCGTGGGGTTCAAACAAGGTTCGCAGCTCTGCTTCGGTGGTGCTGTGAGGGAGGTTGCCAACAAAAAGCTTCTTCATGGATTTCCTTTTCCTGTGAGCCAACGCAAGACGTCAGATTTGGTCGGCGGGTTTGGTAATGAGCACGCTGTCATGTCAGTGGCGAAGGCACAGGCAGGATAGCTTAAGCGATGTTTCTTCGCGGCTGAGGTCCGGACTGATTATACCTGCTTGCTCTGGACTGCAAGGAGAAATATGAAATTCACCTGAGAGGCGGTGTCGGGGGCACGATCCATTTCGGCGCGAGTTCGAATCACGTATTACCTTGGACACCAATCCTGCTGCCGTCTGGGTTGACTGATCTGCTATACTGTAGTTGCGTTTGAACGAAATCGGTTGTCGAGCAGCTTCTTGCATACCAGCTAGTCCTGCCCTTAGTACCTCCGACTCGCACCAACGTAAATAACTAAAAAGGAAACAAGTAACAAAATGGCAGAACAAGGAACAGTAAAGTGGTTTAACGACGCCAAGGGCTACGGCTTCATCAGCCGGCAGACCGGCGAAGATGTATTTGTGCATTTCTCGGCCATCCAGGCGGGCGGCTTTCGCAGCCTGCAAGAAGGCCAGAGCGTAGAGTTCGAGGTCACCAAGGGACCGAAGGGCTGGCAAGCTGAGAACGTTCGCCCTCTGTAGGTCGGCGACGTACAACTAAGATTCGTGCCCGCCAACCGCAACAAGGGGCGGGCACGTTTTGCAAGACACGATCCGTACTCCAGGATGGAGTTCTTCCGCATGCAACCTGAATCCAAGGGTTCGTTCGCAGTGATCCGGTACAACTTGCGCACTTATGAATCGGGCGGCGTCATGGCCGTGATCAAAGGGCGCGAAACCGCAGAGTCAATCCTGAAACAGTTTGAACAGAGTCAGACCTCCGAAGATCGCCACATCGGCTGGCGGTACTTTCTGGAGAAGACCGACTTGAAGGTGGGGATGGACCCTGTTGAGGCCACCAACCTTCGCCAGTCGCGGCTGGAGATGCGCGAGTCGCAGGCCTAGGCTTTCACCTTTTTCTCCCCGAAATCAAGTTCCAGGATTTCTCGCCTCCCACCCTTCCGCGAAGAACGAAGAATCGGGCACCCCTCGTTTATTTGTAGTTTAGACCTCATACTTTGAATGGGTGGGCCACCCACGATTGGGCTTCAATTCAGGTCATCGTCTTTGTAGTACTTGGTGCTCTTGGCAGTTACCTCGAGGGCTAACCCCTTTTCAGTCAGCTGATACATCCAAACGCCGTCCGAAACCGATACCGCTCCCGCCATCGCTCCACCCTTGTCCCCGTCTTTCGCGGCGGCTGTGGTTTGCCCACCGAACTGCCAGCCGGAGTTGACGAAGCTGTTAAACACCTTTTCGTTATCGAAGACGAAGACAACCCGGAATTTCTTCACGCCCATGCCGAGCCCGGCCTGAAGTTCGAGCATCTTCATGAAGGTCTCCCGCTTTGTCTTGTTGTTCACGGCAATGCCTTGACCGTTGCCAGAACCGGCGAGAAGGATCTTCACTCCCAGGTTGCTGAAGACCGCATACCCAGCGGCCCTTTCGACACCCGCCTTGGCCTTTGGATCGGCTTGGTAGAGGCGCTGTAGAGTGTCCTGCGCCATATCGCGGATGTCCGTCTGCTTCTTTTCTATCTTGGGATCGGCGGCGCGTGCCGTCACCGTCAGCGCGCAAACCAGCGCTCCGACCATGAGACTATGTATTCGTATAGCTTTCATCGCTACCTGCTTTCCGACGCCCAGACGGGACCTGACAAAGAACCTGGCTCTATCGCAGCCGACAACACGAGTTTGGCGAGAAATAAGGATTTGGTAGTGTCGGCACTCGAAAAACCGTTGTGTTTAGTCGCTAGCCCCAAGGTCCGCCTCGGCTTTTTCTATCGCCTGCTGGTCGGCTTCGCTTATCTTTTCATCACCAAGCAGAATATCGACATGGTGAATAGTGCCCGTAAACTTGAACGGCACGTGGTAATCCTCGCTGACCGGGGTGCCAGTGTCTTCGCCGATGTCGAGGGTTTCATCCGCTGAAATACGGAAGGGAATGGTCCGCGCGAACTTGGCGTCGGCTGCTTTCTTTCCGTCGACACTGAGGGTTGCAAGGCCTCCTTTGCCAAGACCGCCGCCGTCATACTTGAAGTCAATCACGACGGTGTGTTTTCCGGCAGAAAGCTTGTCCGGGCCGGCGACGGTGTAGCGCTGGACGCCGACAAGGTTGTAATGGAAAACCGGCTTGCCCTCCAGAAGGTACAGACCCCATCCGTTGAATCGTCCGCCTTGCGTGATCAACACGCCCTCAGCACCGTTGGCCGGAATTTCAACTTCGGCCGTGACGCGGAATGATTTGTTCAAAATACTGGGCGCGCTGCCTTCGGGAATGCGGTTCATGCCGGGATAGAAAGTGAATTTTGTGCGACCTCGCGTGAGACTGGGACGATTGTCCACATTCATTCGCTCCAGTTTGCTGTTGTCCAGAGGCAGGACGTTATACTTCGCTGCCTCAACCCAAAACAACGATTGCAATTCGTGAAGCTTCTTAGGTTGCTGGGCCGCGAGATCATTGGCCTCGCTGAAGTCTTTGGTGACATCGTAGAGTTCCCACTTGTAGTCTTCCACGTCGATGGTTTTGCCACTGGCCCACGGCGCCAGCGGCGGAGTGGTGGCGGCGACCCATCCATCGTTATAAATGGCGCGGTTTGCGAACATCTCAAAATATTGCGTCCTGTGAGTTGACGGCGTGCTTGGAGAATCGAACGTGTACACCATGCTCACGCCTTCAATCGGCTTTTGCGGGACTCCGTTGAGCACCGACGGAGCCTGAATCCCTACGGCCTCATAGATGGTGGGAGCAATATCAATCACATGGTGAAATTGGGGACGAATGCCACCTTTATCCTTGATGCGAGCAGGCCAGGAGATGACCATGCCGTTGCGGGTACCGCCAAAATGCGAAGCGACTTGCTTGGTCCACTGAAACGGCGTATCCATCGCGTGCGCCCAGCCAATCGGGTAGTGATTGAACGTGGTCGGGCCGCCCAGTTCGTCCATTCGGGCCATTACCTCTTTAAAGTCTTCCGGGGTGGCGTTGAAGAAAGACATTTCATTGAGCAGGCCCTGCGGACCACCCTCGGCGCTGGCTCCGTTGTCGCCTTGAATGTAGATCACCAGCGTGTTGTCCAGTTCGCCCAGTGCTTCGATAGCGTCGAGTACGCGACCGATCTCGTTATCGCAATTGTAGAGCGCTGCCGCATACACTTCCATCATATGTGCTGCCACTTTCTTGTGGTCGGCATCAAGCGAGTCCCACGCGGGAATGCCCGCGGAGCGCTCGGTCAGCTTCGTGTCTGCTGGAATGATGCCCATGGACTTTTGGCGGGCGATTGTTTCTTCGCGGACTTTGTCCCAGCCTTGATCGAACTGCCCTTTGAACTTGGCGATTACATCTTTTGGCGCGTGGTGCGGTGCGTGGGCCGTGCCCGGAGCAAAGTAGGTGAGCCAAGGCTTGTCAGGAGCGACGGCATGCAACATTTGAATGCGAGCGATGGCGTGGTCCGCCATGTCATGGTCGAAGAAATAATCCTTCTGGTCATGCGGCGGTTCGATGGGCTTGATGTTTTCAAAGATCGCCGGGGCCCATTGACTGGTGTCGCCGCCGATAAATCCATAAAAATATTCGAACCCCAGGCCGGTCGGCCATAGATCAAAAGGCCCGGCCTGGCTATTGTGCCAGTCGGGCACGTTGTGGTTCTTGCCGTACCAGGCGGTGTTATAGCCATTCTGCCTGAGCACTTCGGCGAACGATCCAACGCTCTTGGACATGAGCGAGTTATAGCCGGGGAACCCTGTGCCCCCTTCCATGATGATTCCGGTATTAGCAGAGTGATGGTTGCGGCCCGTGAGTAAGGCAGCGCGTGTGGGCGAACACAACGCAGTGGTGTGGAATTGGGTGTAACGGAGGCCATTCTTGGCCAAACGATCGAAAGTTGGAGTGGGGATAGGGCCGCCAAACGTGCTACTGGCGCCAAATCCGACGTCGTCCGTCAGGATCAGCAGGATGTTCGGCGCTCCTTTGGGAGCCGTGACTTCCTTTGGGAAATCTTTTGTAGAGTCCTTGACGGTAAGACCGATGTGGCCTTTGAACGGCGGTTCCGGCCGCGGCAGAACGTCCTGCGCGCTCGCAGCCTGACCCCACGTTAAAATAAGAAGGGCAGTAGCACACCAACCCACGAATATCCGATCAGTCGCCCGTTTCATGACTTTCTCCCAGTAGTGGTATCGAACGAATCGCACAGCATGTTTTCGCACTTTCTTAATTGTCCCTGCGGTCCGGTCACTTCACGAGCACGATCCTACCGGTGATTTTGTGGCCGGAATGTCCGTGATCATCTTCATCTTCGGAACGGCTTGTGCCTTAGCGATGCTGGCTGTCATCAGGACGAAGGCGATGATGCAGCCGAGTGAGGCAACGAGTCGACTATCTTGCATCGAATCTTGAGCCTCGAGTAGGTCATTCCCGCGCACGCAAGTATGTGCGTGGTAAGGCTTCGCTGCCACTGGTAAATCTTACAGTTTGGTACTACTGCCTTGAGTCGCACTAACTGCACGAATTTGTGCACGAGGGCTCGAATCGCCATTGGTGTCCAGATCGAAGCTTTCGGGAGTCCTTGAAAAGAGCGTCGGTCACGGCGAGGCCTGAATCGAATGCGGCCTATTGCGGCCCTGAGGCGCCACTCAAGAATCTGAGCGCGTTTGCAGTCTCACGGAATCCGGCAGCGATCGCCTTCGTTCACAATTTTGGACATGCGGCGTCCACCATAGATATAAGTGACCTTCAAAGTCTTATTTGTTCCCTTGTTCGGGTCACCGCCGAGATTGGTGTTGTTCACCTTGAAGTCGAGCGAGTTATTCCGGATCATGCTGCGGACACGGAAGGTCACGTCGCTGCCCTTTCCACTCATGCCGTAGATTGCTTTGTCCACGGAGAGGCGGAGATTCTGGCTGAGGATCTGCGCGGGAAGCGGCGAAATTGAGCTGGCAAACACCAGAACCAACAGGAAAACAGTCGTGAATGAGTTTCTTCGCATTCGCTATTCCTTCTTAACTCGCGCGTTTTGGAGACGGGGCGTTCTGTGGGCGATCAGCTTCGGGCTTTACGCTATCGTGGCGGGGATCTTTGCGCGACTGGCAAATCTGACAGCCTCGCCGAGGGCGGGCGGAGCTTCGCTCCGCTGGACGGGATTCCGACCCGTCCCCACACGATTCTTAGTTGGAGAGGGTTTTTTCTATGGCGGCTTTGAGGTCGTCGTATTGCATGAGGCCGGGATGGTAGAGGGCGACGCGGCCCTTGCGGTCGAGCAGGACGAGCGTCGGCGTGGTGCTGGCGCCGTAGTTGGTGAAGTTGGTTTTGCTGATGGGTACGGGGACGCTTTGCAGCCCGGGATAGAAGCGCTGCCAGACTTCTCCTATGTAGGCGGTTTCCTCTTTGGGCTTGGCGTCTTCACCCTTAGCGACGTATCCGTAGAGCTGGGTGGGCGCTAGGACCGCTAAGCCTTTGGGCGCGAACTCGGAACTCAGCTGGCTGATGATTGGGCCCTCGTACTTGCAGTCTCCGCACCAATGCGCCCAGAAAAATAACAGAACGGGTGAACCTTTGAGTTGGCTCAGAGGGACGGGGCGTGCGCCGAGATACTCTTCGGTATTGAGCGGCAGAGCGGGTTGCGCGGTGAGGTTCAGCAGGTTCAGATTCTTGTGCAGGCGCGGGGCGATCGAAGTATTGCCGTAGGTTGCGAGAGCGTGCTGAAGCAAGGCTGCGGCTTGACGGTTTTGGCTGTGCGCGGCGAGGACCTGGGCCTGGACTTCGAGCGCGGCTCCGAGCGCGGTGGGCAGATGCGGTTCGGCGTCGAGAGAGCGCTTCTGCAAAAGCTGGCGAGCCAGGGTTTCGGTCTGCTTGGCGGCGGCGTCAGCCTGCGTGAGCTCGTTCGCGGCGAGGGCTTCACGAGCGGTCCAGGAGAGCGCTTCGAGGTACGCGGGATCGACGCCCTGCGCGGTGCGATACTTTTGCAGTTCGGCATCGGCAACGGTGAAATTTCTTTGTGCGAGCGCGGTGCGAACATCTTCGATTATGTCGGCGCAGGCGAAGGAGGAAAGCAGAAGAAGGATTGTGAGATGGCGGAGACGCATGTAATCATGATGCAGCGTTGCGGGAAAAGATTCCAGCGGAGCGGATTGATGAATTCTGCCCGGATCGTACACTGCCGAGCTGGGTTCGGCTGGACAGCCGGGGGGAGCTGTCCCCACGGGAGTGTGCGCGCTGCGGCGAGATGATCTAAGTCATTAGTCGGCAGCCACTTATAATCCTGGCGTTGAAATGTCTTGGTAATTTCGGGGATATCTGCTGTACAATTCTGCTGCGTTTGATCTTTGCAGTTCTTTGCAGTTTTTTAGCAACTCCGGCGACAGCAGCGTGACCTGCCTGCAGAAGTTCTGCGATGGACCCAGCGCACATCTGACAAAAAAGGAATCGAGCAACATCATGGAAACAGGAACAGTAAAGTGGTTTAACGATGCCAAGGGCTATGGGTTCATCAGCCGCCAGAGCGGCGAGGACGTGTTCGTACACTTCTCGGCCATTCAAGCGGGCGGCTTCCGCAGTCTGCAAGAAGGACAGCAGGTGCAGTTCGATGTGGTTAAGGGCCCCAAGGGGTGGCAAGCCGAGAATGTAAAGCCGGTATAAACCACTTACAAATCTCCAGGACCGGGCGGCCGACTTGGCCGCCCTTCGTTTTTGCAAGAGACTTTCTTCTCCCGCAGGACGACACCATTGACAGGGCTGTCCGACTGTAATACGTTCTGAGGCGCGCCGGTGTGTTTGGCGTGTGCGGCGCGTCGCCCTCCCCCAATTTTCGACGCCCGCCTGTTTTCGCTTTCGTGCTTGTGCTGGAGACGCTTGTTTTGATCCAGCACGGGCGAGGATGTTCGCGCCCACTCGGCGCTGCCTGCACCCACACGAGCCGCAAACAGAATCAGGAGTTGCCATTCCAGGGGGGAACATGACCAGCTTACTAAAACCTTTGCGTGTGCTTTCTGTGGCCAGTGTCCTTGCAGTGTGCGGCGGGAACGGATTCGCACAACAATATCTTTTCACCAACGACAACGTAGCCAATAGCGGCAACAGTACGACTGCCTTGAGGGTAAGCGGCAACGGCGCGTTGAAGGTACTCAAAACCTATCCGACCGGAGGGGCGAGTGCGGGGAACGGCTACTTTGCGATATCTACCGTAACATCCTCGAAAACCCGACTGGGGACCTGTCTGTTTGTTTCGAATGGCGGAGACAGCACCATCGCAGCATTTCAAATGAACCTGTTCAACGGAACTTTGACGGCAGTTCACGGCTCCCCATTCAAGGATGGCGCGACTGGCAAGCAGCAGTTTGGAGTGGGGCTGGCGGCGGGCGGTGGTCTTTTATTCGCGGGCAACACCAATAACAGCAGCGTCTCGGTACTACGAATCAGTGCTGGTTGTTCGCTCACGCTATTGAAGATGTCTACGGTTCCAGGTTCGCCGGCGGGCATGAAAGTCACCCCAGACGGAAGTTATTTAATAGCCGCTTACATCGGGCAAGTGGATTCGTTTAAGGTCGATCCCGCCACTGGGGATCTTACCGAACTTGGTCCGTTCAAGACGCAGGGATCTGCTGCAGGCGTCGAGATCAGTTGCGACGGCACTACCGCGTACTTCGGCGATGCGGCGTCGAACACGCAGGTGGAAGTTTTCAGCATCAGCTCCAGCGGAGAACTGAAGGAGTTGAACAACTTCACAAACAAGAATGGCGAGAGCTCGAACAACGTGGTGCTGAGCTTCGATGGGAAACATCTGTACGTGAGCAACACGATGTCGAACCAGATTACGACTCTTTCCGTGGGTTCCAACGGGGCTCTGACCTACGACAGCACGGTTAAGCTGAACAAGCCGGGGCTGTATGCATTAGGGCTGGCAACTGGGACGAGCGGTCTGGATGTTTTCGTCGCCGAGCAGAACAATCCGGAGGCGATCGGTGTTCTGGCAGCGAATGGCGGCACGTTGAAGGAAGTTCCTGGTTCTCCGTTTCCGGTGATGAAGAACGGCTCCGATCCGGCCGGACTGACGGCGGTGCCGAAGGCTTGCGCCTTGGATTAACCGGTCCGCAGTTACGGTTGCGCATCGCGGATTAGAACCACATCAGAATCGGTATGGCCTCGAATGATGCCCAACTTGGCGCCGTCCGGCGACCAGCGGAAATCGCCGATCAGTTCGGACTTGAAATCTGTGACCTGCTTCCCCGGTGCGCCGTCCAGTGGCTGGAACCAAAGATTATCCGCTCCGCCAGTGAGGGTCGGATAGGCCACTGCTTTTCCATCGTGAGCAAAGCGCAGGGATCCGTCGCGGGGCCGCTCGAAATCAAGCGTCTTTACCTCCTTGCCAGAATCCGCAGCAATCAATACTAGTTTCTCCTTGTGGGTTTCCCCATGGTGGAAAGAGGCAAGGGCAACGAGCTTGCCGTCGGGAGAAATGTCGAATCCCGGGACCATCAACTCTTCGGAAATGCGCTGCGAGGCTCCGCCCTCCAGAGGCACTTTCGTCAATTTATTTTCGTTTCCTTGATCGTCATAGATGACCCAATGTCCATCGGGTGAGCAGACCGGAGTTTGGTCCCCTCTCCCGCTGGTGAGTTGTTTCAAATTTCCTCCGGTTGCGTCCATGCGCCAGATATTCTGCGCGATCTTCCCATTGCGAAAGGCGACCCCGGCAAAAACAATGAAACGGCCATCGGCGCAAGCGGACGGCTGGAAGGCCAGAAGACCGGGCTCAGTGGCCAGCTCCGTCTTAGCTCCCGAGTCGGCGTTCAACAAACTCAAAGCAAATTCCTGATCGATTAACAAATGGCCATCCGGCGTCCAGCTCAAATTCGATACACGTGTGCCCGAAGTGAGCTGCTGGGCTTGGCTGCTGCCCGCCGCTGTTGCTGACAGCACAAAAACACCACTGTGGCCCTCATTCAAAACCGAAGCCAGGGTGTTTCCGTCCGCAGCGATACTGAGGGCGGAATAACTGTTGGTGTCGCGGGTCACGGGGCGGATATTGCCCTCCGGATAAGAAATGAGAACAATCTGACCGCGACTGAAATTCGAACTCTGGTCCCGCGACAAAGCCAGCAAACCACTCCCATCGGGCAACCAAGTCGGCTGGTTAAAAACACTCTTGCTGGAGGTAAGGAATACTCGCTGTTGCCCGCCATCTACCTCGACGGCGGCCAACCCGGCTAACTCACCGCCAGGGGGTCGCGTGACACCGACAATGGTCTTTCCATCCGGAGACCAGGCGGGTTCGTCGAATCGGGCTACCGCAGCGCCCGTAGTCAAAACTTTGGTGCTGCCGTTCTCCGCAGATTGAACCACCAGTCGGTACTTGCCGACCTCCGGATTGTTATAGACCACGTAAGCAAAGCTTCGTCCGTCGGGGGAAAATGTGACGTTCGTGTCAATATCGGTTACGAGCTTTTGGGGAGTGCCGCCTAACACGGGGGCGCGATAGAGATACTTCAACTCCTGGCTCCCGGGTTCACTGCGCACGAAATACAGATAATTGCCGTCGGGAGAAAAACGCAATCCGAGATAGTTTGCCTGCGCCGGCGGAATCACTTGAGTATTGCTGTTGGTGGGAACGTTGCGCAGCCAGAGGCTCTCCTGGCCGTTGTCGCGAATCACATTCAAGATGTACTTGCCGTCGGGAGAGATGGCAGCCAGCGTGGCCTTGCCGCTTTCCGTAATCTTGCTAATGGAGATATTTTGAAAAGGAACGGTACGGTTACGGGTAATGAGAGCGTAAATGCCGTAGGCGGCCGCCACGAGCAGGACGATGACGATGAGTGTAATGACGCCGGTTCCGAGTTTATGCTGGCGCGCGGCTGTAACGACGACGGAGCTGCTGGAAACCGGCGGAGCGGGCGTAGCCTCATCGGGCGAAGCAGCGACTGATGTGGATGGCTGCGTCTGCGCGGTTTTGCGGCCGGATTCGGTGTCCCGCTTGAGACGTTTGAGGTCGCCTCGCAAATCCGCGGCGGACTGATAGCGCAGGTCGCGATCTTTCTCCAGCAGTTTGTCGATAATCTCCTGAAGCTTGGGTGGAAGTTGGGGATTGAGTTGTGCCGCAGGGACGGGATCACGTTCCAGGATGGCGTTGAAGATTACGGCCGAGGTACTGCCGGGAAACGGCAGGCTTCCGGTCGCGCTCTGATAGATGACTACACCCAGCGAGAACAGGTCGGTCCGCGGATCGAGTTCTTCGCCGCGGGCCTGCTCTGGCGACATATAGGCAACCGTGCCCACCGTGCTGCCTGGGTTGGTTAGGCTCGCGGTGCGAAGACCGTCCTGCGTGACGCCAATTGTCTGGGCGGCGGTTTCGGTTGCGCGCGTCAGCTTGGCGAGGCCGAAGTCCAATACCTTCACCGGACCCCGCAGGGTGATAAAAATGTTCGCTGGTTTGATGTCACGGTGGACGATGCCCTTGGCGTGTGCCGCATCGAGCGCGTCCGCCAGCTGAATGCCGAGGTCGAGCAAACGCTGCAGCGACAGCGGACCACCGGAAAGCTTGGTGTCGAGGCTCTGGCCTTCGAGCAACTCCATCGCAATAAACGACTGGTCCCCATCGTTTTCGACGGCATAGATGGTGCAAATGTTGGGGTGATTCAGGGCCGAGGCGGAGCGCGCTTCCAGCAAGAAGCGGTCGAGGGCGGAGGCATCGCGGGCCAGTTGTGGTGGCAGGAACTTCAAGGCCACGCGGCGGCCGAGAGTGAGATCCTGAGCTTCATAGACAATTCCCATCCCACCGCTGCCCAGGCGGCCGGTGACGCGGTAGTGCGAGATGGTTTGGCCGATCATTCTTGTCAGATCATGCTTGCCAGATCATATTTTGCGAGATCAAGGTTGAGCGATCATCAAAAAAGTTGACCGAAGCGTCATCTTAGGTTGCATCGCGAGGCGAGTCAAACACCTATGAGCGATGGAAAATTAAATGCGCCCACCTGCGTGAGTTCCTCTCACCCACAATTAGACTTAAGTCTCGCGAAAAGGTCTCGGGTTCAGACACAGGGCCGTGTCTAAGTTGCGCTTTCGGCGTCTTCAGGAGTGTTGAAGAAGCGGAAGAAGTGGTCCACACGCGTGACTTGGAGTGCGTTGTGCACTCGATCGCTCACGCCAACCAGCGCGAGAGCGCGCCCGTCTTTTTGGTGCGTGACATAGGCACCCACCAACGCGCCGATGCCAGCGGAATCCACATAGGGGACGCTGGTAAGGTCGATGATGAGGGCGCGGGAATTGTCCGCCCGTACCCTCGCCTGGAAGTCGAATAGGGTCGCGATGACCAACGGGCCGCGGAGGCGGAGAATACGTTGCCCATCCTTGGAACCAGGGAAATCTTCAATGACCAGGGGATCTTGTGGCATTGCGAGATATATTACGGACGGAAGCGCGATGGTTTGTCAAATGAATGTTAATTTTCCGGATCTGTCAGGCCGCCACCGCCGACGGCGTCGCTCCTAATTCCCATATTTGCTGATCACATATTTTCCGACTTCAGACTCAAGTTGGCCGTAGTCGGAGTGGATGGTGGCCCGCAAAGCGGCTTCGGTCGAACTGCCTTGTCCGAGCCTTTCGAGGATTCGTTGCAGATCACTCATGCCATAGGTATCGCTGATGTACTGCACCGCCGCTAGTGATTCTTCATAAGCGATCGTTGCCTGCGCTCCGGAGAACTGCATGAAACTGCCTTCCAGGGCGTTGAGTGGAATCTCATGCTGCGTGCGGAAGAGCTCAGCCAAAAGCTGCCCATGCGATAGCCGCTTGGGTTCGACGGCCTGGGCAATGCCCTCATTGAGCCATTGCGGGCAGCGTCCGCCGGAAAGCTGGCTGATAAAGGAGTGTGCGAGTTCGTGTTTAAGCACGCGCGCCAGTTCGGGCGTCACCGAAGTCAGGCCGTTGATTGGGATGCGCAGCTTTCCGTCATAAACCGCTCCACTCCATGAGGGCGCCTGGGTTACATCAAAGAACGACTGTTCGGTATAAAGCACGACCGGAATGCTGTTGCGGGGAGCGATGCCGAGCTCACGGACCAGATCGTCGTATTCTGACTCGAGGGTTGCGACCAGCTGTCCGCGCAGGGTTTCCGAGGTCTGCTTGCCTTCATATTTCAGCGTGAAGTGGCTGCTTTCGTGCTGCGTGTAGTTGGCCTCTGCCGTGGAGTCGCGCTGCGCTTTCTCGAGGTATTTCTGCACCGTGGCATCGGGACGGAGGTCTAAAGAATGTTTCCAGGTGCGTATGGCGTCCGCAGTGTGGTCGGCGGCAAACTGGACGTATCCGAGAACCGTGAGCGCATCGGGCGAGTCTGGAGCTGCGCGGACGGCGCGCTCGGCATAAGGCAACGCTTCAGGGGCATTTCCGGTTCTTACTAGTAGCGCGGCATAGTAGTTCAGGATGGTGGGGTTCTGGGAATCGTAACGCAAAGCGGCTTCGAAGTAGGTGCGTGCCTGGGTGACATTTCCGTGATCGAACTCATGCTTGCCTGCGATGAAGTAGCCGGCAGCGGTCGCGGGGCCGTTCCCGGCTTGTTCGAGAGCGGAGAGCGCATCGGCATCGACCCGACCGTCCTGGATTACTTTGGCAATGAGCGCCGGGTCATTTTTCAGATTATCGGTCGGCGCAAACTCCGGCAGAGCGTGCGCTTCCTTGGCGCTTCCTTCCGACGGGACGTACGCAGGAGGCGCTTCGCCGGCATCAACCCGGTCCACGAGCGATTTAGGAATCGCGTAAGTGTTATCGCCGAGGTCGTACTCGATGTGGGTACCAGTGTCGCGGACGTGGTCAGCCCAGATGGTGCGGCCGTTCTTGAGATGAATCGCTTCCGCGGATGCGCAGACCGCAGCCGCGGCCAACACTAGAGCTATAAAGAAGGTGTAGATGACAGGCGTTCGCACTAAGGCGCATTCTAGAAGATAGGAAGTGGCAGGCGTAGGTGACCAGAGTAATCTCAACCATGCGGAGACAGCTGCTACCAATAGCCTGGCTGCTACTGGTCTCAGCGGCGGTGACGCCGTGCTGGAGCCAGGGCGCGGCGAAGTCTACGGACATGCCCGGCGCGAAAGTGCTGGGAGGAACTCCTCCGCCTCTCAATTCCGCCGAGAACCTCTACCGACAATTGCGCACGGTGAGCCTAAGCAAACAACGCGTCTTTCGCCTGCGCGATGTCTCCATCGATCGGGCGGCATTCCACATCACTGTGAATGACGGCACCATCGCATTCACCGAGGATGTCGCTGGCCGGGTCACGGGCGCCTTTTTTGAGGGAGATGGAGACATCTTGTTGTCTCCTCCCAACCAGTACGAGCGCGCATCGATGGCCTTGTTCACCGGCGGAGCCATCCTCGAAGAAAGGTTTGTAAGCGCATATTTCCGATTCAATGACGATACCTATGCCCAGTTGAGGCCGTCGCTGGTGCCATCGGATGACGCCGAGGCGTTTGTGCAGCAGTGGAATCAGACTGCACAGAACCTCGCAGAGGGCGATGCGCTGCGCCTGTTGATGACTTTAAGCAGGTTTCTGCCGGCTCCCGGGCCTGCGGTCGAAGCTTCTGCGCCGCCAGCCGGATCCTCAGACGAAGAGGACCAGTTTCTGCACGTCCGTTTGCAAGGGCTGAGACTGGGGACTTTCGATCTTTATTTCGATTCGTACGCACCTGAGCAGATTTCGGCCGGACAATTGAAGACGGTCGAGGGCGCGAGCTACTACGATGTCTGGACTTCGTTCTCCTCCTCAAAAACCAACGGCAGCATGGAAGCCGTAAACGCAACCCTTAGCGAGGGTGGCAACGCTGACACGATCGCGATACCCCACTACAAGATTCGTGTGGCCATAAAGCCGCCCACGCAAATCGATGCGGAAGCGCTCCTGCAATTGGAAGTGCGACGGGGCGGCCAGCGGGCAGTCGCGTTTGAATTGTCGCGATCGCTTCAGATTACGCAAGTGCAAGCGGACGGTCATCCGGTCGAATTCATTCACAATCCGGCTGTCGAGGGCACCCAACGGGCGCGCCAAGGGAACGATCTGGTCGCCGTTGTATTCCCACAGCCCTTGCGGACTGGACAAAAGCTGGAACTGCGCTTTGTCTATGGCGGCGAAGTGCTCTCAGAGGCGGGAAAGGGGTTGCTTTATGTTGGCGCACGAGGCACATGGTATCCAAACCGCGGGCTGGTCATGTCCAACTTCGACTTGGAATTTCGCTACCCGGCCGGTTGGACGTTGGTCGCTACCGGAAAGCGGACCGAAACGGAATCTTCTTCAAGTCCTGGCGATCCCAGCACCGGCACAATTTCCGTGGCTGGGGAACAAGTGAGCCGATGGGTTTCCGAACGGCCTATCCCCATCGCCGGATTCGACCTGGGGAAATATGAGCGGGTGGCGGCACACGCTGGAGAGGTCACGGTGGAGGCCTATGCAACCTCGAGCATGGAACGCGGATTTCCGAAGCCGGCGGTCAGCGGTATGATTCCGAATGCGCCCGGCCCGGGCTTATCCCGGCTGCCTGGGACGGTCGCGCCTTCAGCGCCTTCCCCTGCGCGAAATGCGCAAATGGTTGCCGCCACTTCTGCCCATGCCATTGAGTTTTTCTCACACCGCTTCGGCCCCTTCCCTTATAGCGATCTGAAGCTAGTCCAAATGCCAGGCGGACTGAGTCAAGGTTGGCCTGGGTTGGTCTTTCTCTCCAGTATGGCTTTCCTTACCGCAGAGGAAAAATCAGAGCTGCATTTGACTCAGCTTGAGCGGACGCTCATCAGCCAGGTGATCGCCCATGAGACCGCTCACCAGTGGTGGGGCGATCTAGTCATGTGGAGCGGATATCGCGACCAGTGGATCGTGGAAGCTTTGGCGAATTACAGTTCGATGATGGTGCTTGAAACAGAGAATCCTGCACAATTTCGTGCGGTAATGGAGAAGTTCAAGGACGATCTGCTGGAGAAAAACAAAGCAGAGGTGCGGCTGATGGAGGATGGCCCGGTAACTCTGGGCACTCGGCTTTCTTGTTCCCAATTCCCCAACGGCTACGAAGCCATCAGCTATGGGCGCGGCACTTGGCTGTTTCACATGTTGCGTGTCATGATGCGCGATGCAGAGCGGACAAGCTCCGCCCGGGCGCATGGCAATGGCAAGGCTGGGCAAACGGATGAGCCTTTCGTGCGTGTACTCCGCCGACTCAGGGAACGCTACCAGGGAAAACCGATCACAACCCGCGAGTTGTTGCAGGCGTTTGAGGAGGAGTTGCCGCCATCCTTGTGGTACGAGCACCACAAGTCGCTCGAGTGGTTCTACGAAGGATGGGTGAATGGAACTGCAATTCCGCGCCTTGAATTGCACGGCGTAAAATATTCCGACAACCCCGGGTCAACCACAATCAGCGGTGTGATCTTGCAAAAGGATGCGCCGGATAATCTGGTGACCTCGGTCCCTCTGTACGCATCGGTCGGCGGCAAAATGGTTCTGCTCGGACAGGTGTTCGCCGACGGACCAGAGACTGCGTTTCATGTGAGTGCAGCACCGGGAGCACGAAAAGCCGTACTCGATCCCGATCAGACGCTGCTGACACGATCTCGATAAACACGCCAAGCGCGTGCTGATTCATTTCAGGAAGCATTCCCGATAATTTCGCCCACTTCTTCCCGAGATGGATATCGACGCTTGTTTTCAGGCGTTCCTCGCGTCCGTTGAATTCTCCGGTGGCCGCAACTCACAGTGCAATATACATCTGTCCGGTTCGCGTGCGCAGCATTGCCGATGGCGAGTCGGGTGCTTGAATGTTTTCGTGTTAGGAGGATGAACCACGTGAGTCATACGCAACCTTCCCCGGAAATGATCCTGAACTCTCTCTCGGCAGTGACCGACAACGCCCCCCCGCGGGGCCGGGGAACCATTCTGCTGGTCGAGGATGAGGCGTTCTTGCGCGAGGTAACTTGCGAGATTCTGGAGTCCGCGGGCTATCGCGTGCTGAAAACTCGAAACGCCACGGAAGCGGCAAGCGCATTCTACCAATACAGAACCATTGTGAAGTTGCTACTGACAGATGTCGTGTTGCCTGGACAGAATGGCCGGGACTTGGCGAACGACCTACGCAGCGTGTGTCGGGAACTCAAGGTCATCTTCATCTCCGGCTATCCCGAGAATGC
>Ga0210390_10001639_pt1 | contig 21063 bp, 21 predicted proteins | sample IncBWH11OmetaG_FD_161050 | JGI IMG/M metagenome (GOLD analysis project Ga0210390, IMG submission 161050) | Forest soil microbial communities from Barre Woods Harvard Forest LTER site, Petersham, Massachusetts, United States - Inc-BW-H-11-O ... | reverse complement strand
TCAATACCACAATGGAGCTGGAAAACGGCAGGCAGAATCTCTCCATAGCCGCCGGGCTGCAGGGCAATCGTCCTTCCCCTGACTCCATGGACCTGGTCGGAGCCGACAGGAGCGTCGGGCGCCCAGACTGGCTCGATGGGTTGGTGCACGGATCGCCTCAGGCATGCTGGATCAGCGAGCCGCTAACGAAATGGCGATCGAGTTACTACCATTTTCGAGCGCTCCGGCAGGGCACCGAACGCAGCCAAGGCCTCGCCAGCGATAAGCGACTGAACCCGACCGGAGCCAACCTATCGGCCGTTCTCCACGGATTGGTCACGGACCAGCCTCTGCTTTTCAAGCGGCTGGGCGAGCTGATAGCCGAGATCGTACCGGGGATAGGGCAGCTGCAAGTCCGCACTATCGGCGGACAACGAGTCGTCTTTGAAACCAACACCGGCGACATCAACATGAAAGACCTCGGTACCGGGGTAGAGCAACTCCTGATGGTCCTGACAGTCGGGCTCATGGAAGGACCTCCGTTCATCCTGCTCGTCGAGGAACCAGAGACCAATCTGCATCCGGCGGCCCAGCGTGCACTGCTGGGCCTGCTGCAGTCTTGGGCAGCAGACAAGCAGATCGTGGCGGCAACCCATAGCACGGTCATGCTCGACTGGGCACCTGGCGGGGACGGGCTGCGGCTAGTCACCCGCGAGCACGACTCATCGGACGTCAACCCGGTCGGCGAGGATCGCCTCGCAGTGTTGCATTCGCTTGGTGTGCACCCGTCGGACATCTTGTCCGCCGACCGGGTAATCATCGTCGAAGGTGCCAGTGACGAGGATGTCCTCAGAGTCTGGTTTCCTGAAATGCTGCGCAATCCCCGTGTTGCCGTCCTACAAGGACAGGGAGGCGACAACGCCCGGCACGCCGCAAGACTGGCTGACTGGCTGGCCGGGACAGACCGGCTCGGGCTTCGCCAGGTTCTATACATACGCGATCGCGACGAACTCTCTCCGCGTGTCATCAGGAAGCTTCGTGACTCGCAGACTGTCCACGTCCTGGCCCGCCGTGAACTGGAGAATTACCTGCTCGACGCGGTAACCCTTGCAACCGTGTTTGAAATGCAAGTACCTCCCGGTACCCGGGCGCCGTCCGCAGCCGACATAGAGGCGTCTATGATCGCCGCTGCCGAGAGCTTGCGCAACACGATTATCGTCAATCGAGTCGCACGCCAAATCGTGCCTCCACAGCAACTCATGGACACTGATCTACGACATGAACTCGCCGGAGCAAGCGCGGCGGAAATCAGCACGGCAGTCCTGGAGCGCCTCATGACACCCGTGGCCCTGCATGAACAGGTGACCCGACTGTGGGACGAAACTGCCGCTGGCGTCGAAGCACACTCAGGCGCTGATTTGCTCGACATCGCGCCAGGGAAAGACGTTCTCGACGCGGTGTTCATGCAATTCATCGGCAGGCACTACAAGCCGCGGGTCGACGGCGTGACGATTGCGCGCGCCATGCTGCCACCTCCTGAAATCGATCAGCTCATCGGGGAGTTTCTCTCCGACTAACACGGCACGACCTTATAATCGCGCAGAACAAGCCCCACAGTCATGGCCTCCTTTCAGGGAACGGATCTATCAGGCTTTAGCCTCAATCGTTCAGCGCTCCTGAGGTCTGGTTACTGATTGTGCGGTTGTCCGGTTTCTGGTCTGCTGTCTGTTTTCTTTCCGGGGGCGGTCGCGCGGTGGTGCCCGGGGTGCCCGGGTGCGCACCGGCTCCGACCGTGCCGGGCTGCTGCTCCTTTCGTACCGCTGGGGTGGTTCGTGCTGGTCAGACAGGTGCTGGCAGGGAGCAGAGCCGCTGCCAGCAGGTGAGGAACGCGTCCTTCCAGGGCCAGTCCGGGCTGATCTTCAGGACGCGCTCGCGGGCGTGGCGGGCCAGCCGGGCGGGGATGTGCCAGATCCGGTAGCGGAGCGTGTCCGGGTCGGCTTCCCGCAGATCCGGATCGTCGCAGAGGCCGAGTAGCCGGGTCCAGGCGGCTAGGTCGGCGGCGATGTTCGCGGCGAGGACCCAGCCGCGGTTCACCTGCCAGGTTTTCGATGGCAGGTTCCGCAGGCCCATGGCCTTCGCGGTCCGGACGCCGCCGGTCTCGACGACGGCGTGCTCGCGGTGGGCGACATCGATGAACTGGGGATGATGGCTGCCCGGGACGCCGGGCATTCCTTTGGCCGGGATGTTCGTGCAGGTGATGGAGTACCGCCAGCCGGTCTTCTTCTCATAAGCGGTCAGGTTCGGCATCTGGCGGCGGGACGGCTTGACCCGGCGGACGATCCAGCGCAGCCCGCCGGGCCATTTCCCGGCCCGGCTCATCAGGTCCGTGATCTCCGCGACGTCCTTGTCCTGCTCGGCGGAACCGTCCTGGCCGGCCCCCGGCTTCCACGCTCCGCCCGGGACCTGCATGATCGCGGCCTCGTCGGCCGGGGTGATCATCCACCCGCACGTGAACAGCACTGTCCGGCGCGGGGAGGACATCGACAGCAGGTGCCTGACCAGCTCGTGGCTCGCCCCGGCCCCGTCCACTCGGACCAGGACCCTGGCCCGGAACCGGGCCGGGACCTGGCGGATGGCCGCGGCCAGGACGTCCCGGTGGTCAGCGAACGTGTTTGACCCGGCGTTGCCGGGGCGCAGCAGCATGGCCAGGCACTCGCGGGTATTCGCAGCCCACGCCCCCAATGGATGGAAGCCGTAGCCTTTCTTCCAGGTCGGAGCCGCTCCTTGCTTATCCGAGCGGGCGGTAATCAAAGTGGCGTCCATGTCGATGACCAGCCACCCGGTCAGGGTCTTCCCGGCGATGGCCAGCCACGGGAACCCGGCGGGCGTGTCCTGGATCAGCATCCACACGTGCGCGCGGGCTCTGGCGCGGGCGCGGGCGATCCGGTCCAGCATGACCGGCGTCCCGGCCAGGTCCAGCGCCCGCCGTATCGTCGGGCCGCTCGGCGCGCCGCCCAGCACCGGGGCCAGGTGCGCCAGCACCGCGATGTCGCTCATGCTGGTGGCGCCCAACGCGATCGCGGCCGCCATCGACACCAGCACGATCCCCCGGTCCAGCAGCGGCGACGTGCCCGCCTTCCGCACCGCCGCGCCCAGGCCAGCGGTCAGTCCCGCCTGGTCGGCAGCCTTGCGGAGCAGGACCGCTCCGGCATGGCCGACCAGGCCCGTCCCGCCGCCGGTCACCTTCAGGGCATAGTCCCACCGCGTATCCTGCATGGCGAAGAGCGCTCCAGTCTCCGGGAAGCTGCATAGGTGTGGTGACCTGCAATCTCCCAGAACCGGGGCGCTCTTCGCCATTCAAACCGGCAACGACGACCGCGCCGCGGGCGCCGGCCATTCCCGCCCAGATCGCCCCGCACCCATAAGGTGCACGCCCACCCAGCCCGCCACCGCGCAAAAGCCCCAGCTCACAACAACAGACGACCCGCCGGATCGCTCAACTGCCAATTAGCGCTGAATAGCGGAGGTTAGCTAGCAAGACGCCGCCGAGGCGTCTCTCCCGCCGCCGCGATAGTCCATATCGGGCTGATATGCGCGCGACAGCTTCAAATCGAAGATCATCCACCTACGTAAATAATCGGCGATAGGCGGCCTGGCTGGGAGTGCGTGGCGAAGCCTGGTCGTGTGCGTTGTGCTGGGACATGATGAGCGGTGTGAGTCCTGAGCCTGGCGTGTATGTGGCCCGCTATGGGTGGAACGGCCGCAGCGGCGGCCTGATCATCGGGGCTGCCGTGTTCGTCCTGATCGCGGTCACGGCGCCGATGTCGCTGGCCCTGCGGGTGGTCACGCTGGTGCTTTTCGGCGGCGGCGCCCTGGTGTTCATCGCGAACATCGCTACCCGCCGGGTGGCGCTGCGGGTCGATGCCAGCGGCATCACCCTGGGCGGCTCGCCCGGGCGGTACCGCTCCACCACCCGCCTGATCCCGTGGGCCGACGTCAGGGAAGTGGTGCTCTGGCGCCAGCCGATGCCCTACGGCCGTTCGGTGCGGTACGTGGCCGTGGCCCGCCATAAAGGCGCCCCGCCGCTGGCCGGGCGCCGTGGCCGGCGGGCCGGCCAGGTGACAGCCCGCGCGCTTACGCCTGTCAGCGGCGACATGCTGCTGGCCAGCCGCGCAGCGAACCTGTGGCGCCTGGATACGGACCGCATGACCGCCGCCGTGGCGCACTTCGCGCCCGGCGTCCGCGTCGTCGACAAGGACGCCGGCCAGCTCACCGGGCCGCGGGCTGGCCGCACGTCGTCAAAGCCCGCACGTCACCGCCCGCGGTGAGCTCCACCCTGGCCGCCGGGGCCGCGCGGGCACGACGGCGCTTGTGCGGCCCCGGCGGGGGCGGCCGGCGCGGGACCGGCATCGAGGCAGTGTCCGATGCGGAAGCCAGGCTCGCGGAGGCCAAGGCCAGCGCAGTCAGCCATGACCAGATGGCCGGCTGTACACCCCGAGTCATACCTCCCGCTTTCACCACCTATCCCAAGCAGGCGCGAGAACCGCCGTTATGGCCGCCATTCGCGGTCGGCGCGATGGCAGCGCTTCGCACGCCGAATTTTGATTATGCTGCCCGGCCTGGTGATGCGCTGAGAATCGCCGTGGCCCTGGTTCCGGTCAGCGATACGCCGGGCGGCGGGTGCCCGGGCGGACTGGGCGTCGCGACCACTGTCGCCGGACGCCGCCACTTGCGGCGGTCGTTTGCGGCTGCCGGGCCGCCAGCTGGGTGGACGGCGGGGCCGACGGCGCGAAGTCGCTCTCGCGGATTCCCTGCATGCTGAGAGCGCGCGGCGGGCCTGGCCCGCATGGATGACGCACAGCCGGCGCCGATGATGACGATCTTCGAACTCATAGTTCGCCTCCTGGCCGAACGGATGGCGGCGCGTCTCAGACCGCTCGGGCGAGGCCCTGGATGGCGCGGAGCCGGCCGTCGGCGAGCGCGGCGGTGAGGTTTTGGGCTTTCGATTCGAAGTTGGGGACGAAGGCCCGCAGTCCGATCGGGCTGGGAGGCAACGTGAGCAGCGTCTGCATCGTCGTGGCCGCTTGGTCGGTGAGGTCGTTCCACTGCTCGATCTCGAACCCGGAGGTTTCGATGGCCGTGCGCAACCGGTCGGGTGTGGTCAGATGGCTGTATTCGGGCCGGTCGGCCCAGGGCATCGGAAAGTCGGGTTCGCCGTTCTCGTCGGCGGCGATGTCCCACAGAGCCAGCCTGCCGCCGGCAGCCAGGACCCGGCGTGCCTCCAGGTAGAGCAGGGCCTTGTCGGTCACGTTCATCTGCACGTGCTGGCTGAACATCAGGGTGAAGGTCGCGTCGTCGAACGGCAGGTCGGTGACGTCTGCTTGGCGCACGGAAATACGGTCGTCAAGCCCGGCAAGCTGGTTGAGCCACCGTGCGGTCGCACAGTATTCCTCGGTGAGATCCACGGCGACGACGTGGCAGCGGGTGCGTCCGGCGACGTAGCGGGCGGTTCCGCCGATACCGCTGCCCGCGTCGAGGACCTCGTCGTCGGGGGTGATCTCGGCCAGGTCGGCCAGTTGGATGGTGGCGATGCGGCCCATCGTGTGGAAGTCCTCCAGCAGAGCGAGGTCCGCGGGCCGAAGGTGGCCGAGGTCCTTCCCGGCGGCGACGAGCGCCTTCTCGATGGCCTGCCGGGAAACGCCGGTCGAGTACTGGGTCTGGATCTGGATGTCTGTCACGTCAACGCCTTTCGCGCCGGGCTACTTGCGGGTCAGAGGGATGCCGTGCCGGTGGCCAGAGCGTGCTCGGTTCTCCCGGGCCCGCCTGCCGGGCGGCGGCCGGGCCGGGCGAGAGGTCCGTCCTGCGGTCTGCGCGAGGCATTACCGGCTTGGGAGCATCAGCGGCGTGGCCGTGCCCGGATCGGCGGGACCCATGAGGGAGACCATCGTGCCGCGATCGGCGGGACCCAGGAGCGGGGTAACGGTGGCCGGGGCGGCCGGGCCCATCAGCGGGGTAACGGTGCCCGGGGCGCCCGGGCCCATCAGCGGGCTGGCGCTGCCGTGGTCGGCGGGACCCATGAGCGGGACCGCTGGACCTCGCTCACCGGATCGGTCAAGGACGAACCTGGGCGGGGAGATCTCAGCGACCTCGGCGTCTGGGTATGGACTCCGGGTGTTCATTGCGTTTCCTTTCCGTTGACCGGGCCTACGCCCGGCGTACAGTCGTGCGGGCGGATGGCTCTGCTGGTAGGGCCCGGCGGCCATGAGCTGGCTGGCGAGGACGACGGGGGTGCACTGGCCGGCGCCCGGCCAGGCCGCCGTCTCCTTGAGCGCATCGATCTTGAGCTGCACTGTCTTCTCCTTGGCGCTGAGTGCTTCACCGGGCACCGGCTGCCGGGCTTGGCGCCACAGCAAGACGCGGCGCCGCAGCGGCAAGGAGCGGGCCGGCGGCTGGCGTTCGTGAGGCTCTGGCCAGCGCGGACACGGAGGTGATGTGCAGGGCGAACAGCAACGGCACGCCTGCTGTCGGGACCAGTGCGAGCGGGAGTTCGGTGAGCGGTACACCGGACGGCGTGACGTTGAGCAGCTGGAATCCGGTGAGGGCGCCGAGGGCCAGAGCCACGACCAGATCAGTCATGCCGAACGCGTTGAACCACAGGGCGGCGCGGCGGCCCGTGCCCCGCGCGAGCCTGTATGCGACAAACGGCGCGGCGATACCGGTGGCGATGTCGCCCAGGCCTGCGGGCAGGGCGAACAGCGCGGGCAGGTGGCCGAGGGCCAGGTAGAGCAGGAAGGCCACCTCGGCCACCCGGAACGAGTGCGGGAGCAACAGGCGGCTTGGCATGCCCGGGGCTGTCAGGGTGCGCGCCACCATCGGGATCCGGCTGAGCGCCAGCAGCGCGCCCAGGAACCCGGCCGCCGCGACCGGATACCACGGCAGCGTGTGGTACCAGCCGTGATCCGCGATGAGCGCGGTGGCGGTGAACCAGCCGCCGAGCAGGACGGCTGCGGCCCCGGCGAGCAGCGCTGCGCGCCTTCGGCCCAGGCCTGCGCGTTTCGCGCCGCCGTACAGCACGATGCAGGTCGCAGCCGCGATCCCGGTGGGCCCGGCGATGGTGATCGCCCATAGATAGGCAGGCGGGTCGTACATGGCATCCTCCGTCAGTGGATGGGTGGCTCGGCTCCTCGGGGAAACGGTACGAATCCGGGCCGCCGCGGGGCGTCACCCGAAGGTGCCTGCCGGGTGGAATATCGCGGCGCGGCGATCCCTCACCCGAAGGTGCTACCGGGCCGGCTGGAGGCCGGTGTCAGGGGATCAGGCCCCAGCTGCCGGGCCCACGCGGCGGCCTCGGTCCGGTTGGCGGCGCCGAGCTTGCCCAGGATGTGGGTCATGTGCTTTTGACCGTGTCGAGCGCCGCGACCAGGTCGCGGGCGATGCGCTGGTTTGACCTGCCCGCGGCGATCAGCCGCAGCACCTCCAATTCGCGGCCGGTCGGCGGCTCAGCCAGGCCCAGCGGCGCCGCGGCCCTGTCAGCCAGGCCCGGATGCGCATTATCCTGGGTCGGCGCCGGTGGGGTGAGAGGATTCCGCGGCGGCCTTCATCGCACGCAGGGTGGCGGTCATGTTGGCCCGCAGCCCGTCCCGCCGGGCGGCGATGATCTCAGCGGCCTGGTCCGGCGCTTCGGCGGCGACTGCGCGCAGGAAGCTGGCGCCGGGTCCGTGGGTGAAACGCTGCCGGACTCTGCTGCCGCCGCCGGGGAGCGGGTCGATCCGGTACCGCCACGACGAGGATGGGCGGGCGGGGTCACCGCTGTCATCCAGGACCACCCACCCGAACGCGCGGGGCCGGTCCGCCTCGGTGACCACGCAGGTCACCTCGTACTCCAAGCCGTTCGGGAGCCGGTTGTGCCCGGTGAACCTGGCGCCGGGCTGCGGTCGGCCGGGCCCCCCGAGCCAGGCCGCCCGGATGCATTCCGGGCTCCACCCGCCGACCCGGGTGATGTCTGCGACCAGGTCCCACACCAGCTCCGGCCGGGCGGCGACCACCTGTTCGGCGGCCGCCGTCAGCCCGGTCACCTGATCCGCGATCTGGCCGCCGTCGGTGCCCAGGATCTCGGTCATGTCTTCCTCCAAGTTTGCTGATAATCCTGTTCCGGCCGCGAGTTCTGGCTCAGGGCTCGTTGTGGTGGCCGATGGCGGAACGGCCGCCGGGCCTCGGCCGCGGCGGAGGCTAGGTCTGGTCATGGTGCCTTGTCTCCGGCCTGGCCGGTGTCCAGCCGGCGCACGGAGATCAGGCAGAGGCCGAGGTCGCGGACTTTGGTCAGCAGCCCGTGCAGCGCGGGCTGGTCAGCGAGCAGGCCGCAGATGATCGTCTCGTCGCCCTGGCCGCTGATCTGGAGGCCGCCGAACCAGGCGGCCCACCGGCCGTCCAGGACACCCGCCACGCGGATCTCATACCGGGCAGGCCCGCCGGAGGCGCTCACTCCAGCCCCAGCCAGCGCCCGGACGGAGGGGCCATCGCCTCAGCATCCGCTCGCGGCCCCGGTCGCGCGGTGCCACTCATGGCGTGCTGCATAAGCTGGCGTCCTTGGGGGTGGGCAGGGCGCTGCCGATCCGCCGGGGCCCGTCCAGGCTGGCCTGCCAGGCCAGCGGCCCGGCCCGGTCCACGGCGGCGCGGCTGGACTGCCAGAACAGCTCCCACATGAGGACCTGCTCGTCATGGATGGCCCGCAGTGCCGGCACAGCGCGGCGGGCAGTCCGCCATACGGCCGCGACCCGGCGGAGGGTGGGCTGGCTAGCTATCATCAAGATCACCTCGTGAGTTCATTTGGGCTGGCCGCACTGGGAGCGGCCGACTGGGCGGCCAGCGGCCCCGCCTGGCGGCCGTGTGGTGAGCGCGAAGACAGTGTGGAGCCCGGCGGTGGGCACGGGCGGCACGGGGTGGCCGGTGGCGGGAGAACTGGTTGTGAAGAGGGCGAGCCCGAGCGCAGCCATCGCTGTCTCCTGCCGGTTGTGCGTTTCCCTCACCGGCACGGTATGAGGGGCCGCTGGGGCCGGGCGTCACCCAAAGGTGTACCTATCAGGTGGAATCTTTGGCGGCGGGGCCTGCTGGCACGAAGTGCCGCCTGGCGGGCCCGCGATGGGGCGGGGGGTGTCTGGCTGGCCGGTTATAGGCCGGTTGTCGGCAGGGGGCCGGGGTGGCAAGTCATGGCGCCGGCCGGCGCTTGTGTCCCCCTGCGACTCGGCGGCAGGTGCGGGACGGTGGGTGACTGGAACGGACACGGCGTGACGGCGCGGGGCCGCGGCGGCCGTCAGGCAGCCGTTACACTGATCGCACACAGCGGCTGGAGCAAGGATCGCTGGTGGCACTGAGCGGTAGGTCGCCGATGGCTGACCAGCCCGTGGTGGCAACGGCCGGGGCTGCCATGTCCGGGCAGGATGTCCTGCTGGCCACCAAACTGCATGTGCCCCGTCGGCGGCCGGGTTTTGTGCCACGCCCGAGGCTGGTCGGTCGGCTGGAGGAGGGGCTAGCGCGAGGGCTGGTCCTAATCTGCGCCCCGGCCGGGTCCGGCAAGACTGTCCTGCTGGCCGACTGGGCCCGGCACGGCGGCCGGCCGGTGGCCTGGCTGTCGCTAGACGTCAGTGACAATGACCCGGCGCGGTTCTGGCGGCACGTGGTCGCCGCGCTAGGCCAGGCACGCCCAGGAATAGGCGAACTTGCCGGACCTGTGCTGGGTCCGCTGGAGGCGTCTTCCCCCGATGGGCTGGTGATGGCACTGATCAACGAACTAGCAGCCGACCCCCGTGAGGACGAGCTGCTGCTGGTTCTGGACGACTACCACCTGATCGACTCCCAGCCAGTCCATGGGTCGCTGTTGTTCCTGCTGGAGCACCTGCCGCCGGGGCTGCGGATGGTGCTGGCGAGCCGGTCCGACCCGCCGCTGTCGCTGGCGCGGCTGCGGGCTGGTGGGCAGCTCGCCGAGCTGCGTGCCGCCGAGTTGCGTTTCACCGCCGACGAGGCGGCGGCGCTGTTGCGCGAAGCGATCGGCGCTGACCTGCCCGGCACGGCGGTGGCGACATTGACGGCCCGCACCGAGGGGTGGGCCGCGGGGCTTCAACTGGCTGGCCTGTCGCTGCGGGGACAGGCGGACACCGCCGGGTTCGTGGCGGCGTTTAGCGGCAGCCATCGTTACATCTTGGACTACCTGACCGGGGAGGTACTCGAGCGGCAGAACCCGCAGGTACGAGAATTCTTGCTGGAGACCTCGGTGCTGGAGCGGTTGACCGGCGAGCTGTGTGATGCGGTCACCGGCCGGGCTGGCAGCCAGGCGATGCTGGCCGACATCGAGCGGGCGGGCCTGTTTTTGGTGCCGCTGGATGAGGTGCGTGGCTGGTGGCGCTACCATCACCTGTTCGCCGATCTGCTGCGCGCCCGGCTGCAGGCTGAGCAGCCCGGCCGGGTGCCGGCGCTGCACCGGGCGGCGGCCGCCTGGTGCCAGGAGCATGACCTGGCCGATGACGCGGTGCGGCACGCGCTGGCGGCCGGGGAGGCGGCCTGGGCGGCCCGGCTGGTGGAGCGGCACGTCGAGGAGCTGCTCGGCCGCAGCGAGGGCGTGACCCTGCGCCGCTGGCTTTCGGCACTGCCGGCGCAGGCGGTACGCGCCCGCCCGCGCCTGTGCCTGGCCCAGGCGTACGGCGCCGCCCAGGGGTTCCAGTTGGAAGCACTCGAGGCCCTGCTCGATGACGCCGAGCGCGCCTTTGCGGTCAGCGGCGACGAGCCATATGAACCGTCCCTCGGACCGCCCCAAGGCGATAGCGTGCTGGCCAATGTCCCCGCCGGGATCGCGTTCCTGCGCGCCTCCCTCGCGCGGCTGCGCGGTGATGCCGCCCTCGCGGCCGGCTACAACCGGCAGGCCCTGGCCCGCCTGGGCGAGGACGACTGGTTCATGCGCTCGTTCGTGCACTGGAGCCAGGCGGTGACGGACTGGCTGGACGGCCGGCTCGGGCCAGCCGAGCGCGGCCTGGCAGAGGTGCTCGCCGAGCGGCGGGCCGTCGGCGCGCTCTTCGCTGGCTTTCTCCCCATGCGCGTTTGGTACGACCTGGGCGAGGTGCAGCGCGCCCAGGGCAACCTGGATGCGGCGCTGGCGACCTACCGGCAAGCGCTAGACACCTTCGGTGAGAGCAGCCAGCCAGCCCTCACGGGTCCGGCGCACGTGGGCCTGGCCCAGGTCTTGTACGAGCGGAACGAGCTGACCGCGGCCCTTGACCACGCCACCCGTGGGGTCACGCTGTGCCGGCAACTTGCCTTCACCTCGGCGCTGGCCACCGGCCTGGCTATCGTGGGCCGGATCCGGCACGCGCAAGGTGACGCGGCCGGGGCCCTGGAGGCGATGGGCGAGGCCGGGCAGGCCGGGCTGAGCCCGCAGGTGATCACCCTGTTCAACCCTGTGCCGTCGCAGCGGGCGCGGCTGCTACTCGCCCAGGGTGACACCGCCGCGGCTGCGCGCTGGACCCAGCAGCGAGGCCTGCGCCCGGACGACGAACCGGGCTACCCGCAGGAGCGGGATTATCTGGTACTGGCGCGGGTGCTGCTCGCGCAAGACCGCCCTGGCCAGGCCCTCACGCTGCTCGATCAGCTGCTCGCCCCGGCGGCAACCGGGGGCCGCATCGGCAGCGTTATCGAGATACGCGCGCTGCAAGCGCTAGCACACCAGGCCAGCCGCGACGAGCCCGCCGCGATGGCCGCCCTGGTCGAGGCACTCACCCTCTCGTGCCCGCAAGGCCACGTGCGGGTCTTCGCCGACGAGGGGCCGCCGATGGGTGCCCTGCTCGGTCAGCTGGTGGCCGCCCACCGGGCAAAACAGGCCCCTGCCCGGCCTATCCCGCTCAGCTGCCTGGCCCGGTTGGTGCAGGCCTTCGACGGCAACCTTAACGCCGCGGCAGCACTTCGGCCGGAGCTCGGCACGGTGCCGGGCCTAATCGAGCCGCTGACCGGCCGCGAGCTGGAGGTACTGCGGCTGCTCGCCGCGGGCAAGTCCAACCAGCGCATCGCCCACGACCTATTCGTGGCGCTCGACACGGTCAAAAAGCACGTGACCCACGTCCTGGGCAAGCTCGGCGCCGCCAACCGGACCGAGGCCGTAGCTCGCGCACGCGACCTGGGCCTCATCCCCTGACACTGCAACCCCAGCCGCCCCGGTAGCACCTTCGGGTGACCGATCGCCGCGCCGCGACATTCCACCCAGCAGGCACCTTCGGGTGACGCCCCACGCAGGCGGGAATCCGTACCGTTCCCCGAAGAGCCGGGCCAACAGGGCCGGGCTAGGCCCCAGCCACCCGGGGGTCAGCAGCCAGGGGAGCATGACATGACCACTGCAAAAAGCCGGGGCCCGGCCCTTCGGGGCAAGGGGCAGGGGCGCAGTACGACCGGGTCGATAGGAAGTTTCGTGGTCCGCCGCGCCCGTGTGGTGCTGGTCGTGGCGATGCTGGTCGTGATCGGGTTCGGCGTGCTCGGGTTCGGCGCGTTCGGCAAGCTGAAGACCGGCGGCTTCCAGGACCCGGGCGCCCAGTCGACAACCGCGCAGACGCTGACCGACCAGCGCTTCGGTGGCTCTGTCGGTGTCGTCCTGCTCGTCCACGCCGAGTCAGGGACGGCTGACGACGCGCCCGCGCGAGCAGCGGGCGCCGAGGCGGCGAGCCGTCTTGCGGCGGTGCCGGGCGTGTCGAACGTGGTGACCTACTGGCAGACCCACAACCCCGGCCTGAGGTCGAAGAACGGCACGTACGCGCTCATCCTGGGCAGCACCAAGAGCGACCTCAATCTCAGCTCGTCGGAGCTGGCGAGCCTGCGATCGCACAGCAGCCAGGTCGACGTCACGGTCGGCGGCAGCGCGGCGATCGGCAACGACATCACCACACAGGTCGGCAAGAGCCTGCGCACCGCCGAGATGATCGCCGTGCCGATCATCCTGGTGCTGCTGGTGTTCGCGTTCGGCAGCGTCGTGGCCGCGCTGCTGCCCCTGGCGATCGGGATGATCGCGATCTTTGGCACGTTCGCCGAGCTGTTCCTGTTCGGCTCGGTGACCAACGTGTCGATCTACGCGATCAACCTGACCACCGCGCTCGGCCTGGCGCTGGCCATCGACTACTCGCTGCTGATGATCAGCCGCTTCCGGGAGGAGCTCGGGCGCGGGCAGGACCCGACGGGGGCGGTCGTGCGCAGCGTGCAGACGGCCGGGCGCACGATCGTGTTCAGCGGCGCGACGGTCGTGGCCGCGCTCGCCGTGCTGCTGATTTTCCCGCTGTACTTCCTGCGCTCGTTCGCCTACGCCGGGATCGGCGTGGTGCTCATCTCGATGGCCGCCGCGGTCGTGGTGCTGCCCGCACTGCTGGCCGTGCTGGGCCGGCGGGTGAACTCTGGCCGGCTGCCGTGGGCGCGCAACCGCGAGCCGTCCACCGCCGCGCCGTTGTGGGGACGGCTCGCCGGGCAGGCCATGCGCCGCCCGGCGCTGATCGCGATCCCGGTGCTCGCCGTGCTGATGCTGATCGCGCTGCCGGTGCGGCACATCCAGTTCGGCACGCCGGACGACCGGGTGCTGCCGGCCACCACGCAGAGCAGAGCGATTGGAGACGTGCTGCGCGAGGACTTCACCGGCAATAGCGCCACCGCGCTGAACGTCGTCACCGACGGCCCGCTCGGACGCGCCGCGCTGACCGCCTACGCGACCCGCCTCTCCGGCCTGGCCGGTGTCGCTCGCGTCGAGACCAGCGTCGCGACGTTCGTCCACGGGACGGCCGTCCCGAACTCCGCCGACCCGACCCTCACGCGTCCTACGGCGCAGCGGCTGTCGGTCGTGAGCGCGGCCGATCCGCGCTCGAATGCCGCACAGGACCTGGTGCGGACCGTGCGCGGCCTCCCCTACCCGGACGGCGTCCGCGTCTACGTCGGCGGCCAGACTGCCGAGCTGATCGATACGACGCACGCAATCGGCGCCCGGCTGCCGCTGGCCGGGCTGCTCATCGTGCTTACCACGTTCATCGTGCTGTTCCTGTTCACCGGGTCCGTGGTGCAGCCGATCCGCTCCCTCGTGCTCAACGCCGTCACGCTCGCCGCGACCGCCGGGCTCATGGTGTGGATCTTCCAGGACGGGCACCTGTCCGGGCTGCTGCACTTCACCGCCTTGCCGCTGGACACCAGCATGCTGGTGCTGCTGTTCTGCATCGTCTTCGGCCTGTCCATGGACTACGAGGTCATCGTGCTCAGCCGCATCAAAGAGCTGCACGACCAGGGCCGCGACAACCGCACCGCGGTCACCGACGGGCTGACCCGCAGCGGGCGCATCGTCACCACCGCCGCAGCGCTGATCGCGGTGACCTTCTTCGCCAACGGCACCGCGACAGTCAGCTTCCTGCAGCTGTTCGGGATCGGCGCGGGGTTCGCGGTGATCATCGACGCGACGCTCGTGCGCGCCGTGCTGGTGCCGGCCTGCCAGCGGATACTCGGTCGTGCCGCGTGGTACGCGCCCGCGTCGCTGCGCCGGCTACAGACCCGCATCGGCCTGGCCGAAGCCCACGGCTGACCCATCTCGGCCTCCACCGGCACCAGCCACGAAGCACGGCCTTGACCAGCGCTCCGCGTGCCCTGGCCGGGACCGCGACGGCCGGCGGATGGCTGCCAGGCCCGATCATCACCGACAGCCACGATGATCCGGCCGACAGGCTGAGACAGCCGGCTTGCTGTCACTAGCGATGCTGGTACTGCTGGAGAACCTCTCGCCTGGGTGGGGCGTCACCCGAAGGTGCCTGCCGCCGGCCGGTCCAACCAGCGCATCGCCCACGACCTGGTGGTGGCGCTTGACACAGTCAAAATGACCGTGACCCACGTCCTGGGCAAGCTCGCTGCCGCCAACCGGACCGAGGCCGCCGCGCGGGCCCCGGCAGCTGGGCCTGGTCTCCCGACACCGCACCCCAACCTGTCCGGTAGCACCTTCGGGTGACCGCTCGCCGCACCGCGATATTCCACCTGGCAGGCACCTTCGGGTGACGCCCCACCCAGGCGGGAATCCGTACCGTTCCTCGAAGAGCCGGGCCACCAGGGCCGGGCCGTCCGCCATCGGCTACCCGGGATGGGTGGCTGACCGGGGAGATGAGAAACAGTGCAGCAGATCCGTATCCACCGGCCGAACGTCCGGCGCGAGCGCCCCTGGCAGGAGGTCCTGCCGCCCGACCCACGCGACCCCGATGTGGTCCGGGCTAAGGCGCTCGCCCGTACCGGTGACCGCGCCAGCAGAAGAACAGCCAGGCAGTCACCTTCCCCCAGGCCCGCCGACACGGCGGGCTGACGGAACCCATAGATCACCAGGTGAAAGGCCCAGATCAATGCACCCGTACCTGCTGCAACAGATCGCCCGCCAGCGCGAGGAGGACCTGCGCCGGGCAGCACGGCAATACGGCCCGGCTGGGCCCTGCAGCCACCGCCTTGTGACCGCGGCAAAAACGGTCCGCCTTGGAGGCGAACCTACGCGATCCAAGCCCATGATCCTCGTCGCGCTGCTGCTGGCCGCGTTCCGCTAAGCGTGAGAAGCCCAGATGTTCACCCACTTCCTCGGCACCGTAGCGACCGTCTATGGCGTGCTCGCCGCGCTTAAATCGCTCCTGCAGATACGGCAGATGCTCGCCCGCCGCTCATCGCGTGACGTGTCGGCACTCTTTTTGGCCTCCTATGCCGGCGGTTACGCGGTCTGGCTGGCCTACGGGCTCAGCAGCGGCAGCGTCCCGCTCATCGTGGTGGACACCGTCGGCTTGCTCTGCGCGGGGCTGACGCTCGCCGTGGCCCTGTCCCTCCGCGGCTCGCTTTTGCGCCCAGCCACCTGGAACAGCCGCAACACGGCTTCGATCTCACCACGGCCCGCAGCCCCAGACCTGCAGCCCAAAGGAGCGAGATGGACAGCATCAGCGCGGAATATGCCGTAGACCGGGCGGCGGCCACCGCCTCGGCCCGGTCCGAGCCGGTGGTCAGCGTGCGCGGCCTGGTTAAGCGCTACGCAAGCCACGAGGCGGTCGCGGGCGTCGATTTTGAGGTGCGACGAGGAGAGATCTTCGCCTTCCTCGGCCCGAACGGCGCGGGTAAGACCACGACGGTCGAGATCCTGGAAGGCTTCCGGCAGCGCACAGCGGGGCAGGTTTGCGTCCTGGGGTACGACCCGGCCACGGCGGGCGGCGCGTGGCGGGACCGGGTGGGCGTGGTCTTGCAGGAGTCAGAGCCCGAGCCCGGCCTGTCCGTCCGCGAGTGCCTGGCCATGTATGCCGGGTTCTATCGCGCGCCGCGCGATATCGACGAGACCATCGCCCTGGTCGGTCTCACCAAGAAGGCGGGCGCGCTCGGCAGCAGGCTCTCCGCCGGCCAACGGCGCCGGCTCGATTTCGCCCTCGCCCTCATCGGCGACCCAGAGCTCATCTTCCTGGACGAGCCGACCACTGGTTTCGACCCGTCCGCCCGCCGCGCCGCCTGGGAGGTCATCGCCGGGCTCCGGAAACTCGGCAAGACCGTCTTCCTCACCACTCATTACATGGACGAGGCGGAATACCTGGCCGACCGGATCACGGTGCTGTCGGCCGGGCGAATCGTGGCGGAAGGCACCCCGGCCACGCTGGGCGGGCGCGACCGGATGACCACCGCCATCAGCTTCACTCTCCCCGACCACGTAAAAGCGCGTGACCTGCCACCCGGGCTAAGCCCGCTGACCGAGCCGGGACCGGGCGGATCGACCGTCCTGCACAGCGACAGCCCGCTCGCCCACCTGCGGATGCTCGGAAACTGGGCGCTCGGCCGCGGCTTCGACCTTCCCGATCTCGACGTCCACCGCCCGACCCTGGAGGCGGTCTACCTCACCCTTACCGGACCCGCGAGCAAGAAGGATCAACGATGATCAGGATGGCCCTGCACCTGTTCGGCTACGACCTGCGCGCCTTTGCCCGCAACCGCCAGTCACGGTTCTTCACCCTGGCCCTGCCGGTGCTTTTCCTGGTGATCTTCGCGTCGATGTTCGGCGGCAGCGGGCACACCACTCAGGTCGCAGGCGGCCCGATCAGCACGTCGGTGTATTACGTGCCCGGCATCATCGCACTCGGGATTATCGCGGCGTGCTTCGGCAACCTGGTGGCCTCGGTGACCGCGCAGCGGGAACGCGGCGTGCTGAAGCGCCGGCGCGCCACCCCCGTCCCGGCCGCTGCCGTCATCGCCAGGCGCGTGCTCACCGCGGTCGTCATCGCGGTGGTCATGGCCGGCGTGCTGCTCGGCATCGGCTGGGCCGCCTACGGCGCCCACGTCCCCGGCCGTACCGCCCTGGCCCTCGCGGTCACCGTGGTGATCGGCGCCGCGTCCTTCTGCTGCCTTGGTTACGCGCTCACCTCGCTCATCCGCAACGAGGATGCCGCGCTGCCTACCACCCAGGCGCTCCTGCTGCCGCTCTACTTCATCTCCGGGGTGTTCGTCGCCGTCACGGGGCTGCCGCACTGGCTGGCGGACGTGGGAGAGATCTTCCCCGTCCGCCACCTCGCCAACGCGCTGCTCGCCGCCTACAACCCGCACACCACGGGGCTCGGGTTCGCCGGCCCCGACCTGCTAATCGTGGCGGCCTGGGGAGCCGCCGGCCTTCTTATCGCTCTCCGCAAGTTCACCTGGCTGCCACTCGGGCGCTAACCCAGACAGCTGTCCGCTCACCGTCACAGGAGGAAGACCATGGCCACTGAGGTCCAGACCCAGGCCGGACGATGCTCCACGCACGGAGCAGTCGACGCAACGCGTGAGATCCCGCAAATGGGATTCCCCTTCGTCGTCTACGCCATCCGGCGGGCCCTCGCCCAGCGCCGCCCATACCCCTGCCCAGAATGCGGAGCAGCCGTCCAATGACAGCCACGATCCCATGCGCTGAGAATGCGGCCGGCTTGGTCACGCCGGCTGCTGCGCGGGCCGAGTTCGACGCCGAGCTGACCTACCTGGACACGGCCACGATGGGCCTGCCGCCGCGGCGCAGCTGGCGGGCACTACAGCAGGCGCTGGCCGAGTGGCGGGCGGGCACCGCCGATGCTGTTGGCTACGACAGGCCGCTGGCCGAGGCCCGGCGCTCCTACGCCCGGCTGGTGGGCGTGCCCCCATCCGCAGTGGCCGTCGGAAGCCAGGTGTCAGTGTTCGCCGGGCTGATCGCCGCCAACCTGCCCGCCGGCAGCGAGGTGCTTACCGCCACGGGCGACTTCACCAGCATCCTCTTCCCGTTCCTCGCCCAAACCGGCCGCGGGGTCAAGGTGCGGGAGATCCCCCTTGAGCGCATCGCCGACTCGGTAACCCCGCGCACCACGCTCGTTGCGGTCTCCGCGGTGCAATCCGCTGACGGCCGGGTCATCGACCTCGATACCCTGCAAGCTGCCACCGAAGCCACCAGGACGAAAGTACTCCTGGACACCACCCAGGCTGTCGGCTGGCTGCCAGTAGACGCTGGCCGCTTTGCCTACACCGCCTGCGGCGGCTACAAGTGGCTGCTCTCGCCCCGGGGCACGGCCTACTTCACCGTCCGCCCCGAGCTCATCGACGACCTCATCCCGCACACGGCCGGCTGGTACGCGGGTCAGAGCCCCTGGACAAGCATCTACGGCGGACCGCTTCGCCTGGCGGCCGACGCCCGCCGCTTCGACGTCTCCCCAGCCTGGCACGCCTGGGTCGCCGCCGGCCCCGCCGTGAGCCTGCTCACTCAGGTGGGGACCCAGCCCCTGCACAGGCACGCCCTGGGCCTGGCCAACCGGTTCCGGGCCGGGCTCGGCCTCGAACCAGGGAACTCCGCGATCGTGTCCCTGGCCGCCGGCGACGGCGCCGTCGCCGCCATGGCCGCCGCGCGCATCGCCGGATCGGCCCGCACTGGCCGCCTCCGCCTGTCGTTCCACATCTCCACCAGCGAGGTAGACGTAGACCGCGCCGTCGACGTCCTGAGCCCGCACATCCTTCCCGGCCAGCTGACGCCGCGATGACCCTACCCCGGGGCCTCTTGCAAAGCCTCCGCTCAGACGCAGTCGGCGGACCCCGCGCGAGCAGGATGGGAAGGTCCGCAAGCAGCCTTGCTTCATCCACCCGTCCGACGAAGGTGCCCGCCGGCGCGAGCCGCGCCGCGGCCAATCAGACGTCGATTGATTGGCCATCGGTCGTGCCTGCGTCGTCCTCTCGGTTCGTCAACAGCCTGCGGCGCGTCACTGTTGACCGGCTGGCCGCAATAGGATCTCGTTGATGGCCAGGCGGCGCGGACGGCTGAGGATGAACGCGATGATCTCGGCGACGTCTGCAGCGGTGACCTCGGCCTTGTCGTAGAGCTGCTGGACGCCTTGTTTGGTGTCGGCGTGGGTGATGTGGTTCGGCAGTTCGGTGGCCACGACGCCTGGCTCGATGAGCGTCACGCGGACGTCGGGCAGCAGTTCCTGCCGCAGTGACTCGGACCAGCCGTTGATGCCCCACTTGGTAGCTGCGTAGACGCCGTTACCGGATCGGGCGGTTCGCCCGGCGACCGACGAGATGTTGATGATGTCGCCGCCGCCGTCCTTGAGCTGGTCGAGGAACACCTCGGTGGTGGTGATCGCACCGAGCAGGTTGACCTCGATCATCTGCCGGTAGTCCGCACGCTGATCGGAGTCGAACGGACCGAGCAGCATGACGCCGGCGTTGTTGATCAGGGCATCGGCGGTGCCGAGCTCTTGGCGAACGCGGTCGGCGGCGGCAACGATGCTGTCGCGATCAGTGACGTCCGCTTCGATGGCGATGGACCCGTTGCCCAGTTCGTCCGCGAGAGTGGTGATGCGATCGAGCCGGCGAGCCAGCAGGGCGACGCGGTAGCCGTCTGCTGCCAGGGCGCGGGCGGTTGCCGCGCCGATGCCGGACGATGCCCCGGTGACGACGGCGACCTTGTCCGGTGTGCCGTTGCTGGTCATAATGATCAGGCCTCCGGGATCTCTCGGCCGAAGCTGTCAAGGGTGATGGCGTCCGGCTCGGGACCGCCGCGTTTGCCGGTATCGAGCCGGTCGATGGCCGCGACCTCGTCCGTGGTGAGCTCGAAGTCGAACACGTCGAAGTTCTCAGCGATGCGGTGGGGTTTGGTTGACTTCGGGATGACCGAACGTCCCTCCTGCAGGTGCCAGCGCAGCATGACCTGCGCGGGACTCTTGGAGTGGGACTCGGCGATCTTGACGATGGTCGGGTCTTCCAGGGTGCTGGTGTGCTCGCCCTCGCGGTAGAAGGTAATGCCGCCGATCGGTGACCAGGCTTGGCTCACGATGCCGTGCTCGGCGTTGAACGCCTGCACCGCGGGCTGCTGGAAGTAGGGGTGCAGCTCGATCTGGTTGACGGCGGGGACGACCTCGGCCTCATCAAGCAGGTTCGTGAGGTGCTCGACCATGAAGTTGCTGACGCCGATGGCGCGGACCTTGCCCTCCTTGAGCAACCTCTCCAGCGCCCGGTAAGCCTCAAGCGTCTTGTCGAAGTCGGACGGCAGCGCCTGGTGCAAGATCAGCAGGTCGATCTGGTCGACGCCGAGCTTGCCGGCGCTCTTGTCGAAGGCGTGCAGCGTCTGGTCATATCCGTAGTCGCTGATCCAGATCTTGGTCTCCAGGAAGACCGCCGCACGACGACTCTTAGACGCGTGCACCGCTTCGCCAACCTCGCGCTCGTTGCCGTATGCGGCGGCCGTGTCAATGTGGCGGTAGCCGGTGTCGAGCGCGGCCGCGACCGCGCGGCGCGTCTCGTCGGGCGGTGTCTGGAAGACGCCGAGGCCGATCGAGGGCATCTCGACGCCGTTGTTCAGGGCGATGTCTGGTACTTCGTATGCCATGGTGATACTCCTCCGAACTTATCGAGGACCCAGCGAGTTACCGCCGCGGTGTGGTCTTACCGCCCGCGTCGACGGCGTCACCCAGAATGGTCAATCGTCATGGGCGAGTGAGGATGAGAGCTCTCGATAGGCGTCGGCCTGCGCGATCAAGTCCCGGCCCTTGTTTCCGACCGTCTGGACTGCATCAGCGCCGGCGACCCAGCGGACCGGTGCCTCATCCT
>Ga0210390_10001635_pt1 | contig 21090 bp, 19 predicted proteins | sample IncBWH11OmetaG_FD_161050 | JGI IMG/M metagenome (GOLD analysis project Ga0210390, IMG submission 161050) | Forest soil microbial communities from Barre Woods Harvard Forest LTER site, Petersham, Massachusetts, United States - Inc-BW-H-11-O ... | reverse complement strand
CGCGCGAATTCACCGATATTTTCTCTGCCACTGGCCCGCGACAGCAGCCCCGCCAACACCTCGATGTCATCGCGGAAGGCGGGGTCGCTTCCAATGCCGGTCGCCAGGCCATGGCGGCGCGCGTTCCGCCTTGATGTGGCTCGGCCGGCCTCAGTACGCGGGCCGGTGCTCTTCTTGGCATTATTGCGGTTGGCCGCAATCTTTCGTTCCGACGTCATGGCGTTAGTCCTCTACTTCCTTGAACTCCGCATCGACGATGTCTGCGGCTGCCCTATCCGCGTCGCGCGCCACAATCTGGTTCCGTCGCTCCACTTCCCTCAGGAGAGCGCTGCGGCGAAATTCGAGCACTGCGATCCGCCTGTAACAGCCTTCAATGGTGCCATCATCGTGCAGATAAACCTGCGCCAGCGGCGATATGGTGACTTCCTGCTTCTTCTCTACGGGCTCAGAACCCTTTTTCCTGAACATGCTGGGCTCATCGTCCTCATCACGCGGCGTTGACGTCCTCTCCGCCGCCCGCCTTTCGCGCTCATAATCTGCTCTCGTGTACCCCTGGCTTTTGGCGACGGCGTCCTGTTGCTTTTTCTTAATGATCTCGACCTTGATCGAGCCCTCACGGCGGATCTCCCAACATATATCAGTCAGTCCCCGAACGAGGAGCCGGGCAATGTCGTCAGCGGGTTTTGCAGCCTTCTCGATCAGTGACCAGAAGACCAAGTAATCCTCAAGCCGTTCGTTTCCGATGAGCGGGGGATCGCCAAAGAACCTTTCCAACTCCTTGGAAGGTTCGATTGGCTTCGCAGCTACCAAAGACTTTTTCATCTTGATCTCCTCAAAATCAGTTTTCAGAATCCCAGCTCTGAGAGTCAGACTGGCGATTCGCGTGATTTGCGTTCGAATTCCTGACCGCGCGTCCGAAGAACGCTCAGAAGCACGGGCTCCTTACCGGCAAGCGTTGCCCAACGCGGGCTCCCGATAGCCACAAGGTGGTGGCGCGCGGGATCGCGCATGCAATCGATGCGGAGTACGGGATGGCTGCCGGTCTGGTCGCCTGCGCTGATTACAGCGGTAGCCTGGCCACGGACCAACTTCTGATGCTTTTAGGCAAATACGACCGCCAAATCCGAAGCCTCGCGCCTTAGGTGGCGCAGCCTCACGGCCCCGGGGGGCCGAAATTCTTGGCATGGTCGCGACTCGATGATCTTATAGAGCACTAATTCTTTGGCTTAGGCAACTCGCTTTCGAACCTCTCCTACTGGAGATTGGTTCATCGCGTAGTCACCTCCAAAACAGTTCTCTACCGAATCACCACTATCACCATCATGCGTATCTGAATCGTTTTTGGCAAGAATTCCAATTTTTCGGCCTGCCAATTGCAGAGCCGTTCATAGACCGTGACGATCCATAATCACAGCGGTGACGAAGCAAACGCCGCAGGCGAAGAGGCCACCGAGTATCCCAAATTCCGTCACGATCAAACGCGCGACCCAGTGCACCGACCACCACAAGGCAATCAGGAAAGCGAACATTGCGAATGTAGTGATTGTACTGCGCATGCGAGCTCCGTGCGGCCTGTTGAGCCTTCGATGCGCTCCGCCGCGATATCAATTGTTTTCCCAATTAACTTGGCCGCAATCGCGCGCGAGGCCTTCCACCGCTCTTGTCGATGAACTTAGGGCCAGCGACTTCCAAGATCTCATGCGGATCGGGAGCTTCATCCGATACGTTGGGTCGAAACCCAGAGCGCTCGCGATGTAACGAGGGGATCGATGGCACGTTTTTGCCACCATGCGACCTCGTCTCCGTGGCTATGGACGTCGCGGTGATGAACTCTGCATAGCGGCACCGTGAACTCGTCGCTCACCTTCAGTCCCATCGCCCGCGGTTGGGTAAATCGGAGGTGGTGGGCGTCGGCGGGGCTTCTGCCGCAGACCAGACAGGGCTGTGATGCCACGAATTTGAGATGGACTTTATTACGCAGCCGCCGCGGCTCGCCGAAGGTGAGCTTGCTTTTGTCGATCTTGGTGGCCACGCCGTCGGCTTGCTCATCTGGGGAAGCTGATAGGCCATCGCCGGTCGTCGATGGAGAGCTGACCTGAAGGGCAGGGATTTTGCTGCCTGTGGCGTTGGTCTTTCTCTCCTGCCCTCTCGGCCGCTTGACGTCTTTTGGTGATGCCGAGGCCGGTTCGCTCGGCTCAGTTGGGATTGGGGTAGGCTCCTCCGTCGTTACCGCGTCAGCAGAGTCGTCTAGTGACACCCTCGCTTCGAAGGCCTCTTCAACCTGTTTGGCATCCTCCGCGGACAGGCGGTTCTTGGCCTTCAGGATGGCGATCGCGCGAGACTCTAGCTCACCCTCCGGCAGAGTTTGAATTTCCTGGATGAGTTGCACCCTGGCAGCGACTGATGCCTCGGCATTTTGCTTTTCCCGAACCGGTCGTGCGATTCTGGTTGGAGATCGGCTTGCATTTGGCACAAGGCCATTTTCTGCTGTCCTGTCTTCTTTGGGCCCCTCGTCGGCAATCTCGGGCGCATCAAGATCGTCTTCGCCGGCAATCCCCACCATTGTGAATAGTGCGTAGCGGCGGGCGTAGGTCAGTGCCGCGCCCATCCGGCGCGGGGCCGATGTCTCCGAGAGCTGGCAGAGTGGCCAGTCCGAGGAAATCCACTCACCTGAGGTGTGGACCAGGACGGTGGTCAGATTGACCGTGCCACTGGCCCGGTCGACATCGGTGGTCTGGGTAATAGCGATCTGCTGGCTGCCAAGGACCTTTCTGATGATGTCAAGGCCGCTCGATAGCGAGGCATAGCGGAAGCTCTGCTGACGGTCTATCCGGGCATTATAGACGCTTCCAATCATCGCCTTCTCGGGATTGGTAAGCTCGGTCTGGGCCTTGGCGAGCGCCGTGGCGATTGCGGCGACGTTTTCACTACAGCGATGCATGGCTAGCCTCGTTCTCCACAAGATCAAAGCTGATGGCACCTGACTTTGAGCGCTTCGCCCGGATGCCGTGGCCGATTGCTTCCTTGGCATCCTCCGGCATCAACGCCTTCAGTTCGCTCTTGGCGCGCTCATGGTCGGCATAGGCTTGTCGGGTTTCGCAGAACAGGCTGGCAAATTCCGCCCACGAATTGGAGGCCGTCATGTCGACCACGCGCACCGCCTCGATCCGGGGTCTGGGAGGTTCGCAATCGAACAAGGCCGGCGGCTTGCCGGTCCTGACCGACTGCCAGAATGCCTTCTCGGCCGCGATCAGGATCGTCTGGTAGATTGGATCCGCATCGACAGAAAGCTCGATCCATGTGCCGCCGCCGGTAATGATTGAGAGCACGGACTTCCTGGTGCCCGCGACCAGCATGTTGTGCTGCAGCTGGGCCATGTGCTTTTCGGCGGCCGCTGCTTCCGAGAACGACCAGGGCAGCATGAACTTCGCTTCGAACACCGCGCCGGTTTCCTTGACAAGCCCGTCGAGCGTGGCAGCCATCCAGGGGATTGTTCGGTGCTTGATCTGGCGCTGGATATCCGAGACACGCTTGCCCGAGTTGAGTTCGTACCATCGGCGGTTGAGGTCCTCGGTGACCAGACCCAGCTGGACGAGTAGGACGTTAGACAAATCGGCTGGCGCTTCTTCGCCGCGCTTTTCCCGCCAAAGCCGAAACAGTGCCTTTTCGTCCTTGCCCATGATGATACGGGCGTCAGAGCCGCCGATGAAGTGGCGGCGGTCGTATAGGGAGCTCGGCGTATTCAAGGGCATAGCTCCGCCGTTCACCGAATTGGCGTTATTGGTCATTGAATTGCTCCGAACCGAACAGGAATGGTACAAAATGGATCATAATTTATGATCCAAAATGGATCAAGAAGAATCTTTGATGATTTTGATTGAACAGCTAAGAGCCGCACGCAGCCTGCTTGGATGGTCGCAGACGGAGCTTGCCAAGCGAGCTGGCTTGTCGCTGCCCACGGTGAAGAGAGTTGAGCGTGAGGATGGTGGCGGCCCAAACGTCTCAGAAGAAGCCCGAAATAAACTGCGCGCCACGCTCGAAAAGGCGGGCGTTGAATTCATTTCAGAGAATGGTGGGGGACCTGGCGTCCGTCTGCGCAAAGCGAAGCGCTAGTTGGCGGCAAAATCCGGCCGGTTTTCAACAGCTAGGCTTTCAAACAGCTGCAACTGCCGATCTCCGGCCCCGACAATGATTTTTTCAGCAGCTGAGCCGGCGTCCCAAACTCGGCGGGGTCCGAGGTGGGTCTTGGTTGTCTGAAAACGCGGCAGCGAGCAAATCGCTGAGAAAGCCGTTCTCTCGGACGGGTCTTCGGGCTCATATATTATCAGAGCGAACTGATTGACAGATTGCGCGATGCACTACATCCGACGGACGCCGACGGCTACACTCGGGGAGGATACATGAACTCCGGTAGTGCAGATTTTTCCACGCTCCTAGACCGCGTGCTTGATACGGCGGCGGGCAATCTTAGAGTCGCTAAGATTTTAATTCAGATGGGACTGGACCCCAACAACATCACCTACGATGCACTATTCAATCGACTATTCGAGATCGTGCTGGCCAACATCACCCTTGTCAACATGTTCGGCCTGGTTGGCGCAAGCTTCTTTGTCGCTACCTTACTGATGCAGACAATGGTTCCGCTGCGTGTCGCAAACATGACCGGCTGCACATTCTTCGCGGCCTACGGCGCGCTCTCAGGAAACGTCGGCACTTTTCTGCTGTATCTATTGTTATTGCCGATCAATGCCGTTCGCCTCCGTCAGATGCTCAAACTCGTCAAGAAGGCACGCACCGCAACGCAGGGCGACATGTCGATGGAATGGCTCAAACCGTTCATGACCGAACGTAGATATCGCCGGGGGGATAGACTATTCAAGAAGGGTGATGCGGCTACCGAAATGTTCCTCATCGTCACCGGGAAGTTTTTGGTCAAGGAAATCGGCGTCGAGCTTCCGCCTGGGCGTATCATGGGAGAATTTGGATTCCTTACGCCCGATAACCGACGCACCGGGGCGGTCGAGTGCATCGAAGACGGACAAGTCCTTAGCATAACGTATGAGAGGTTGCTTGAAATTTACTTTCAAAATCCGCAATTCGGCTACTACTTCCTTGTTCTGACCACTCGGCGTCTGCTGGAAAACATCGCACGGCTGGAAGGGATCATCAAAGCGACCGCACCGCAGACTGCGACCGCGGGTGACGTAGCTTAGGGTAAGCTTGGTCCACATGTCGTGGAGGGGAACGTTCCTCCGCGCGAGCGCATTAGCACGGCCGCGTCCACTATTGTCGGTTCTCATTTGCGCACCGGGTCGATCGCCACAGCAAATACGATCGGGATGACACTAGTCGCTTGCCTTATCGTAGGGACGGCACTTCCAACGGTAACTATGACATCCGCTTTCTGGCGCACAAACTCAGCGGCGATTTCAGCGTAGCGCTCGGTACGTCCTTCCGACCATTGATACTCGATCGCAACAGTTCGGCCATCGATCCAGCCGAGCTCGCGCAGGCGCGCAACGAACGCAGCGATCCATGGAGCAAAGGCGACGGGATCGGACCCGAGAAATCCTATCGTCGGCAGCCTTCCGGCCTGCTGCGCACCAGCGGCCGCAGGCCAGCTTGCCGGGCCGCTGACGAGCACAATGAAGTCGCGTCGCCTCATGCCCCACCCCCCGTACCAGCGCCGCTTAAAACTAGCACACGGGAAACCGGGGGCTTGCGACATGATGTCCGCAATGGTCATTTGCCGACATTCCGCTGCACCCCAACGAACGTCCGTTTTGTCCTCGAAAGCAGACATCGGACCCGTTTTTCGCCACGTCAGCTTTGGCCAGATGCGGACATGACGACTCAGCCGTTAGGTCCGCGACAGGCCTGCCGTGCGTCACATATCCGACCCTAGCGATTGAAGGGCTGAACAGCCGCCTCGGGCCAAGGCCCCAAGCCCACCGCCATCGCCGATGCAAAACGATTGGCGGTTGGAGCCGCGCTCATCAAATGAAGGTGTTAAATTTCGCGACGCTCTAGGGGGCTGGCAACCATGGAAGCATCTGCTTAATCGCCGTAATAGGGTCCATGGTCGATAGGCCGACGGCATGCGAGGCGATCGCAAGACAAAAGATGAGCGCGAGCACTTTACCGAGCACAATCATGAAGAAGGCAGTCGGCTCGCGATCTTCCGAATATTGCGACAGCTCTCCGTAGACGGTCCCCGTGGAGTAAGACGAATAGATCCCCCAGGCCGCACACAAGGCCAGCGCTCCGAAAACCGATGCGATCACCCATTGAGGCATTCGACACAATCAAACGCGTCCTGTCCGTTGCCTTCCCTTCTATAACGCACATACTAACATGTCGTTATCGGCCTCCGCCACAGAATGGGCCTACCCCCTATTACAATGCTGATCCGAAAAAAACAGATTGTCATGGAAGGATAGCAATCATGTAGGTTTGCGGCAGTGATGATTGCACCGCAAAACCTCACTTCCGCACGACCGATCTACGTCTGCAACGGGTCAAAACCGGTAGAGCTCAGAACGAGCACAAGATTTCCGCTTAGCCCCCAAGTTCCGACATCCGCGCGTTAGTGTAAACCCCTAGATGAAAAGCACATGGTGTTCATCTGAGGTCTCGCAGACACTGGCCCTTGGATAGAAGTACCATCACTGCCGGAACCCCAGACTAGAACAGTCAGGAATTGCCCCGAGAAGAGCTTCTCTCTTCCAATTGGGCAACCTATGCTCCGCCCCGCTGGATGCCCTCATAGTCCTGCTTGAAACGTCCCTCGAAGTGGCCTTGCTGGATCAGTTCGAAAGCGTCCGCGTAGCCGGTCAACGCGACCATGCAAGTCCGTTGTGGGAATTCGCTCGGAAATGAATACATAACTTGTCCGCACGACTCTAACAGAACGGCCCCGGTCTTTGCGCTGCCCATACTGGCGAGGGCTGGACCGGCGGCCGACGCCGTTGCCTATGCCGGCAGCACGATCACCTTCGTTTTGACGGGCGTTCGCGAATAGAGGTCGATCATGTCCTGACTGAGGAGGCCGGTACAGCCGCTCGTAATGCCGTTCCCGATCGTTTCGGGGTCGCTGGTGCTATAGATCGTGTAAAGCGTGTACACCCCATTTTGATAGAGGTAGAGCACGCGGGCACCAAGTGGATTGTCGAGACCTCCCGGCATGCCGCGAGCATATTTGCCCGCCTCCGGCTGGCGCGCGATCATCTCCTTGGGTGGCGTCCAGGTAGGCCATTCGGCTTTGCGCCCGACATAAGCCTCCCCGCTCCACCGGAATCCATCGCGGCCGACATTGGCGCCATACCGGGTCGCGTTTCCCTCGCCTTCGATGCGGTAAACATAGTATTTGCTGGGATCGATGATAATCGTACCAGGCGCCTCATTGCTGTCGTAGCGGACTGTCTTGCGAAAATATTTCGGATTGACCTTACTAACATCGACCGCAGGGATCGGGAATTTCTCGTTGGGCACGGGCCCGTAGACTTTCTCCGCCTCGGCTAGGCTGATGTAGTCGGATGCGCAACCGGCCAGGCCCAGTGCGGCGAGACCGGCAGCGGAGCCGAACAGAAACGCCCGGCGGTTGAGAAGCCGCGACCGAAGCCCAGGCAGAGCCCCCTCGCCCATCGCGCCGGCGTCGGCAATTCCACGGTCCATGATCATGATTTCGGATTTCCCCTTGTCCCATTTATTGAGCCGTGCGTTGTAGTGGTTTTCGTAGTTCGCAGCAATCTCTCCAGTCTTGTCTTTGACAATGCCATCGCCCCACTTCTTTTGAAATACTTCTCCAGCCACTTTCGCGCAGCGCTCTTGCAGCTCATAGAGCGCCTTGTTCGGCTCGGCGGCTCCAGGGGTCGGGGTCACAAAGAGGAGGGCCACCGAGACGGCGAAGCCAGCGCTCAGCCCTGAACGTCATGAGTTCTCACCCCAAATTTGCCTCAAGGCGCGAGCGTCCGGGGATGCCCCCTCCAGCGCAAAACGGGTAAATGAATCCACAAGTCCGGGCACTCCGACGATGATCAATATATCGCCGAGGATGCGGGTTAGATCGACGCCGAAAAAAGTTGGCCGAAATTCCCAGTGCGTGACCCACCAGGGGACGAAGCCTGCCAGCACCAAGGGCGCAATGACGAAGAACAGAGCGGAGCCCAAGACGGCAATTGCCTTCGACATTGCGTGCTCCCGCGACCCGACAAGAATAGCTTAGCAAATCACTTTCTGCTACGAGCATTGAACGCGGCTCCACAATTAGTTGTCGCGGCCGTCGAGTTCTCTTCACCTCGCTTCTAATCTTCAGGCTGAGTTCCGGTATGGGTCATTCGCGACTGGGGTCGAGCCAGGAGCGAGTCCGGCCACGTCCGCTATGCCGCCGAAAGCCGACAAGTCACTGCGTCGCAGCGAAATGACGTGATGGGCCATGTGTGGACGGCTCCGGGTTGGCAAGGAGAACCTTCACTTTGCAGCATTGGTCGGAGCAGCCATGTGTTCGGCCTGTTTGCGCGGTTCACATGACCGCTGGCCATAATGCCCTCCGCGCATCAGGTCCCGGTCAACAACACGCATTCCTAGATGCTATGGCCCATGTGGGTTGTCCTGATCGCCAGATCGACCGGCACTGCATTACGTGCTGTTCGCCTTCCCAACCGTTACGTCACGCCGGGTTATCCGACGTGATCTCGTTCACGCCCTAAGTGCGGCGGGTTCCTTATAGCGTTCGTTCCTGGCCATCATGACCCAGGCCATCCTGGCGAGTTTGTTGGCGAGCGCGATGGCAGCGACCTTGGTGGGCCGCCGCGCCAACAATGCGGCGAGCCAGGGCCGATGCTGCGTGCCATGGATCTTGGCATAACGGATCACGGCGAGCGCGCCGGCCGTGAACGGGCTGCGCAAATAGCGATCGCCCTGCTTGCTGGTACTGCCAAGCTTGTCCTTACCCCCGCTCGAGTTCTGCTTTGGCACGAGCCCAACCCAGGCCGAAAAATCTCGCCCCGATCGAAAGACTCTGGGATCGGCAATGCTGGCGACCAGCGCTGTGGTCACCGCCGGACCGACACCGGGGATCGCGTCGAGCCGCTTGCTCGTCGCGTTGGATCGATGCCAGGCCATGATGCGTCGGTCGAACTCCAGGATTTTGGCCTTCAGGGTCCGCAACTGACTGCCCAGAGCAGCGAGGCACATCCAGCCGACCTCCGGAAGCCGGCGGTCGGCCGGATCAGCGACGACTTCCAGCAGGTGCTCGACACCCCTGCGCCCAATCGGGGCGACGATCCCGAACTCGGCAAGATAAGCGCGGATTGAGTTGATGACGGCTGTCTGCTGGCGGATGAAGAGATGACGTGCGCGATGAAGCATCAAACAGCTCTGTTGCTCAACGGTCTTGGTTGGCACTACCGCATGTTGGGTCTCGCAACGGCTTCGCAAATCGCCTCCGCGTCCGTAGTGTCGTTGTTCTGCCGCTTGACGTAAGGCTTCACATAGGCCGGCGGCATCAATCGCACGGTATGCCCCAGCGCCCGTAGCTCGCGGGACCAATGGTGGGAAGGACGCGCAAGCCTCAATGCCCACCAGGCAAGGTGGCAACTTCTCAAAGAACGACAGCACAAAGCGACGCTTAAGCTGGCGGCGGATTACCACCTGACCGGCAGCGTCAATGCCGTGTACCTGAAAAACAGACTTCGCGATGTCCAGCCCGATTGTCGTGACCGTATGCATGGGTAGCTCCCTCCAGATCGTGGGAGCCTTAGCAGCTCCCAAATCCATGGCACTCGCGTGCCGGGTGGAGGAGCCGTCCACAGCATCATTAACGACCAAGGCGCATCGCCGCAAAATGGCTGTTATTCGTTCATTTTATCGGCGCGCAGCAATCTTGCGGTCGGTGCGTCAAGCTAATTGGCCGAGCAGTGACTTCGCTTCTCTTAAGTCTGCGGTCCCGAAGCCCTCTGCGAACCAGCCATATGTCGGCGCAAGAAGATCGTAGGCTTCGGACCGCCTGCCCTGTTCGCCCCACAACTGCGCGAGGCTCATCGCCGCCCGCAACTCATAGGCTTTCGCGCCCTGCCCCTGGGCGATGCGCAGCGCCTCTTCGAAAGCATTCTGGCTCTCTTGCAGTCTATCAAGGCCGGACAAAGCGCTGCCTTTGAGGCGATAAAGTTCCGCCATCCATTGGCGATGGCCGGTCTCCACCACGGCCTTTAAGCCATCTTCAGCGACAGCAACGGCACCAGCGGAATCGCCCTGACGTGTAAGTGCTTGCCCCAACTTGGCAAGGCCATAGCAGCGCAAGCGCGGCGCAGCGGTCGGATCGCGCAACGCTTCACGCAAATGAACCGCCGCCTGCTCGACAGCGCCCTGCAGGATCAGGGCGGCGCCGCGCAGCAGCGCAAGATCGAGGACCAAGCCCATCCGGTGTTCCTGGACCAGGGCCTCGACCGTATCGAGCAGCTTCAAGGCCGGCTCCGGTTCACAGCGATCGAGATAAAGCATGGCGGTGTACTGCAGCGCCAGTCCATAACTGAACGGGTGGGCCATCCGTTCGCCCATCGCGAGCGCTTCCTTGCTGAGTGCCAGAGCACGATCCGGGCGACCCAGCGTCCAAAGCGCGTGAGCGCCGAGGTAATGCGCACACATTCCTGGATCGTGACCGCCGTATATCTCGCGATGGTGACAGTGCTGATTCACATCGTAGAGGCGACGCCCGGCCGCGGAGTGCTCCAGAGCCGCCGCCGGCTCGCCGGCGAACAAGCAGGTTGCCCAACCGCTGTGGTGTGCCTGCAAACGCAATTCGTCCTCGTCATTGGTCAATTTCTGGAGCTGTGTTGACAGCCTTCGGCAGTCGTGAATTTTCCCACCGCCATTGGCCAATTGCCAAAGCCCGTAGACAGTCATGAACTGCTGGCGGGAGTTTCCCTGCTGCTCGGCCAAGTCGCGTGCGCGTGCATAGGCGGCAGCCGCCCTGGCTGAGGCAAACCCTTCGGCGCTGAACAAGGTGCCCCCAAGCGCCAATTGCAATTCGATTTCTCGGCCATCGCGGGCCGGACTTTCGGCCAGCTTCGCCAACGTCGCAAGGCCATGTTCGAAGTGCCGGGTTGCCTCGAGGTAGGTGGATCGCGCGGCGGCGTACCGGCCGGCTTTCAACCATTGATCGATGGATCGATTGGTGTCTCCGGCGGCGCTCAAATGGTGAGCGAGTAGCTCTGGTTGGCGCTCGACCAGATCGGCGAAGTCGCGTTCCAGCACTGCGGCGACACGAGCATGCAGTTCCTGACGCTTGCCGCGCAGCAATGTACTGTAGGCAGCGTCCTGAACGAGTGCATGTTTGAAGAGATAGGACGCATGCGGAGCAGCGCCGCGGCAAAATAGCAGTTCCGCTTCGCTGAGCTGCGCCAGCGCAGCTTGGAGCGTCGTCTCCTCACACTGGGCCACCGGCCTGATGAGCGAATAGGAGAATTCGCGACCGAGCACCGCACCGATTTGCGCGACTTCCTTCGACGGCGCTGCGAGCCGATCTAATCGAGCCAACAAAGAGGCGTGCAATGTTGCGGGCACCGTAAGGCTGCCGGACGGTCCTCCGGAAGGCGCGGCCGCCGCGGCGCCTTTGTCCTTGGCGCTCTCCAGTACGGTTTTGGTTAATTCTTCGAGAAACAGCGGCACTCCGTCAGCGTGCTCGACGATCTTGGTCACGATCTCGGCACCGAGCCCGACGCGGCCAGCCAGACTTTGCACTAGTATTTGGCCATTGGCCTCGTCAAGCCGGTTGAGCACCAAGCTCGTCACATGAGAGCGGCCGCCCCAAGGCGCCAGAAATTCAGGGCGAAACGTGATTGCCAGCATCACTGGCAAACGACGTATGCGTTCGACCGTCAGGTCCAGCATTTCGCGTGACGTGGGATCGATCCAGTGGACATCCTCGAATATCATCAACACGGGCCGATGCCGCACTTCGGCTTCCAGCTGCTTCAACAGCGCTTCAAACAGCTTCTCACGTCTGCGCTGAGGTTCAAGATCAGGCCCGCCCGGTTGCATCGGCAACGACAGCAGTTCGGCCACAAGCACCACGTCATCCTCGGTTTGTGTCGGTGCTGCATGCGCGCGAAGTTTTTTGAGTTTGTCCTCCATCCCATCGCCGCGGTCGAAGCCCGCGGCGCGTTCGAGATGAGTGATGAAAGGATAAAGCGCGCTGTCCTGATGATGCGGTGAGCAAAAGAACCGCCACCGCGCATGGGGTTCCGCTTCGATTTGCTCGGAAAGCGCGGCCGTCAGACGTGACTTCCCGATACCCGGCTCTCCGGAGATCAACACCACCCGCCCTTCGCGACGCTTTGCGTTCTCCCAGCGGCGCAGGAGAACTTCGATCTCTTCGTCACGGCCGACAAGTGGTGCCGTCTCAGCGTGAAGCGCCTCGAACCGACTGACCTCCGTGCCTTCGCGCAGAACCATCCAGGCTGGCTGCGGATCGGCAAATCCGGCGAGCTGTTGCGGACCGAGATCCTCCAGATCAAACAGGCCGCCGATCTGTTGCCTCGTGCCTGCCGCTATGACCAGCCGGCCTGGGGCGGCCAATGCCTGCAGTCGCGCCGCAAGGTTTGGTGTTTCACCGACGACGGTTTGTTCTCGCGCCGAGCCCTCGCCGATGAGATCGCCTACAACCGCAAATCCAGTGGCGATGCCGATGCGCACCTGCAGTTTGTCGCTCTTTGCGTCCAATCGACCGACTGCATCGATAGCCTGCAGTCCGGCTCTGATTGCCCGCTCGGCATCGTCCTCGTGGGCGCGCGGGTAGCCGAAATAAACCAATACGCCGTCGCCCATGTATTTGGCGACGAAACCGTCGTACACGGCAACGGCTTGATTGACTGCCCGATGATACGCGCCGACCAGCGTTCGGAGATCCTCCGGATCGAGCTTTGTCGAGAGTGCCGTCGAGCCGACGAGGTCGCAGAACATGACGCTCAGTTGTCTGCGTTCTGGCGCCTGTCCTTCAGGCGCTGCGGGCGCGGGACCAGTTGGCGATCGTCCCCTGCTCAGCTCCGCGATGGCGTTAAGCAGACCGCGGCGATGCCCAACCAACGTCACGCCAATATCCCTCAGGTCGTTAGCGGTCAGCGTCGGCAAGATCTTTGCGTCGATGGCGTTGTCACGAAATGCGTCAGCATACTGCTCGAGCCCAAGCTCGCGCAGCCATTGAAGGATTTCGATCGGCTTCCCAGCGCTATTGGATGCCACCGGTTACTATCCCATGGATAGGCGCTGCCGAGATGCTCTCGCCCGGCTCGTGTAACGTCTCGCGCCGACCACCAGACTACCACACTGTCGAGCCTTGGAGCTGAGTTGTGCGGCACAGCAAATCCGACTGTCCAATGTCTGGTATTTGCCAATGTCTGGTATGGGTCATTCGCGACTGGGTCGAGTCAGCAACCAAGCGCGACCACGTCCGCTATGCCCCGAAAGCCGACAAGTCACCGCATCGCAGCGAAATGACGAATGGGCCATGAACGACATTGGCATCCATAGCCCGGCGATACTTACTTCGCCCGACAACGAAAATGTTGTGCCGGTCCTTACGCCACCGCCGGCGTCGCGGCGCCGCACTGTGAACTCGGTGAAATCGCCTACTTCGCTCTTGACCGTGATGGTACCACCGTGTTGCAGGGTTATGATCTCGTAGCTTATTGAAAGGCCAAGCCCCGTGCCTTCCCCGGTCGGCTTGGTCGTGAAGAAGGGCTGGAACAGTTTCTCGTAATTTTCCTCCCATCGGCGTCAGGCCGAACTTGGCAGCGACGCTCAGTAAATCGGTCGAACCAGACAACCCGCAAATTCCGAGATTACCCGCTAACCGGACATCCCACCGACTGCCAATATCGACGCGATTGACCCATGGCTGACCTACCGAGCCAAACGCAGCGCATCAAGCAGCGTGCGGAAGGCGTTGGCATAGTCGTTGCCAGCTCTGCTTAAGTCGCGGCCGGAACAAGCTATAGCAGCTTCCGTGATCGCGCCAAGCAGGAGCCGTGACAGCGGCTCGACAGGTTGGCGTGCGATCAGGCCGTCCTCCATTGCGCGGGTAAGCGCTATGACGAAACGTCCGCCGAAGTGTCGGTTGTCGATCGCGCGCCAGCGCTCCCATCCCAGTATGGCCGGGCCATCGTGGAGTACTATCTGGCCTATCGGGCCCTTAGCGCACGCTGTGAAATACGCTAGCGTGCCCTTTGCCATTGCTGAGAGCGCGTCTTTCTCGCTCCCTGCGACGCGATCAACTTCAACTAGCAATTCCTGTGAGGTTTGGTCGAACACCGTTTCGAACAGCGCCTCCTTGGTCTCGAAATGATGGTAGACCGCGCCCTTGGCAACGCGCGCGCTCGCCGCGACGTCGTCGATCGTGGTCGCGGTAAAACCGCGCTCGCCGAAGAGACGTTTCGCTGCCTTGAGGATCGCCGCCTGCGTCGCTTGACGCCGCTCCGACTGGGTTGCCATCGGCGCATTATCTCGAAACGAGAGAGTTTCGCAATTGACTTTCCGACTTCTGGTCGATATATGTCGACTGACAGTCGGTATATGGAGGTTGTCAATGCCATCGCTTTCCACGCTGCAGGCTTTCGCTGACACTGTCGAGGCCAATGATCATGTCGGCGCCATTCTGCGGTTCTATGCGCCTGACGCCTCGACCCGCGAGAATGACAACCCGCCGCTTCATGGCCGTGACGCGTTGGCCGAGAAGGAGCGGCAAACGCTGGCGCGCTTCGCCGGCGTTACGACCAAGCGGCTCGGGCCGCTCCTGCTCGACGGCGATAGCGCGGCGATCCACTGGCGGTTCGAGTTCACAGGAAAGGACGGCTCGAAGCGCGTGATGGAGGAGATTGCGTGGCAGATATGGCGCGGCGAAGAACTGGTAGAGGAGCGCTTCTTTTACGATCCGGGCATGCTGATGAAGACGGTCTCTACACCCGCCTAGGAAACAAGCGCCGAGAGTTTCGAGGGCAGCGTTTCAAACTAGACTAGGCTTTGAAGTCGCGTTGTCGAAACGCGGTGAGCACGTATGCATACAATTTTGGTGTCGTAGTGCCCAGAAACCCGATTACTGGAATCGCCGGTTGTTGCCCCTGCGCTGCCAGCGGCCACGCCGCCGCACCACCGAGGGCGCCGAGAAATTCGCGCCGGCGCGCAAGGGACAACGCGGACAACGAGACAGTCATCGCCAACAGAACAGTCTTGCCGCCTTCACACGCCGTTATCGATCCGTCGTTGCCGCAGCGCGCCGCTGCCGCGGAACCCGCGCCGCGCCGCCGACTTTATTGTCGGGTCGTCGAGGATGCCTCCAGGCGGCCTGCGCGGTCTCGGTGCTCAAGCTCATATGGGTACCGCGCTCCAGGCGTCCGGCCGGTGCCAGTGGCTGCAGGCGGCGGCGGGTGCCCGTCAGCGATACTTCTTCCTTACCTGGCCCGGCGCCCATTACGCCGGGTCTTTTTCTGGCCACGACCGGGATGCGTGGCCGACGCATTCGACTTCTAAACGAATCCCCGGCGTTGTGCGGAGTCTCGCCTCCAAAGCGGTCAGGCTCCACGTCAACTTCTTGTCGATCAGTTGGAAGGCGCGATACCGCTTGGACTCGCCGCGATCATATTCGCGCGAGCTAATGGCCTGCAGCAACGCGCAGCCTTCGCGAAACTGTTCGACCATTTCATCGGTGAGTTGCCGTCGCCCTGCCATCCATCTTTCCTGTTTGGCGGCGGACCACGGCCACGCTTCGGCTTCGTCGCTGAGCTTGAGTTTGCCGTGTGCCAAGAACTCAAACAATTAGGAACTCCGCCACGCTCGGCTGTCTCAGCCATTCCTTGAAAACTATATCGCCAGCTCGTCCTAGTTGTTTTACCCTCCTGCGTCCACGCCTTGCTCCGCCGGACGATATCCGGCGGAGCGGGATACGACGTTTATTTCAGGGAGGTATTGATTGAATCAAACTTGGTGTTGAGGTTCGAACCGAGGCCGTTGACCACCGCGATGATCGCGAGCGAAATACCAGCCGCGATCAAACCATATTCGATGGCAGTCGCGCCCGATTCATCCGACAAGAACTTCAAGAATGTACGTTGCGAGATCCGCCTACTATTGAGGATTTTATGATGCCATCAAGGCATCGCCGGATTACCTACCGGAGGGCGCTCTAAGTTTGCATAAACCGGACCGGTACAATTTTATTCTGCTCCGGTTCAGCGTACGAAAAACTGTCCATTTTTGGAAAACTCGCCCTTCTGGAGGCCCGGCGGCGGAATCATGCGGGCCCTAAACCGCGACTGTCGAGCGCGCGTTCAATCCCGATAGGAAAGACCGCCATTGGGGACGGGGCAAACTAGCGCGCGATCGATGACGCTAGGCCGCCGACCGACAGAGAACCCCGGCATTGCCCTAGGTCCGCTTTGTTCTAAAACCGTCGCCGTTGCAGCACTGCTGCGAAATGACGCGAAGGGCCAATAGCGCTCGTTTGCGATGCACAGGCACGCGCCGCCGGCGGCGGTGTATTTTTGTCGCAGCCGATGCTGCCTGTACGGCCCCTTCCAAGTTGGGTAGGTTCGGCACCGGCATTTCATTTTTACTTAAGCAATTTGGGCCGGAGCATAGAAATGGCGAGGCGCGGACGAGCGGCGCGCAAGCCCGCAGGCGGGGGCAAGCGACCGCTGGCAAACAAACGTGCACCAGTTGCAGGAGCCAATCGGAAAAAAACCACTGCAACTCTCCGGGCCGAGCTGAAACAAGCGTTGGAGCGGCAGAAAGCGACCAGCGACATTCTCAATGTCATCAATCGGTCCGCCTTCGAGCTGCAGCCGGTCCTCGACACCATTGTCCAGACCGCCAGTCGACTCTGCGATGCAGAATATGCCTTGATCTACAAACGCGAAGGCGACGAGTATCGCGTTGCCGCGACGACCAATACCACACCTGATTTTGTCAGATACGCATCCAACCATCCGATCCGCCCCGGGCGCGGCACGCTGATTGGCCGTACCGCGCTGGAGCAGAAGACCGTCCATTTGCCGGACTGCCTAGCCGATCCCGAGTATGCGGCGATCGAGTACCAGAGCAAGGGCAAATACCGCACGACTCTCGGCGTTCCCCTCCAACGTGAGGGCATGCCCGTCGGGGTCATTGCCCTGATGCGCAGTGTTGTCAGGCCGTTTACCGAAACGCAGATCGAGCTTGTCACTACCTTTGCCGAACAAGCGGTGATCGCGATCGAAAAAGTACGCCTACTCAATGAGGTTCAGACGCGCACCGAACATCTGGCAGAGGCGCTGGAGCAACAGACAGCAACCTCTGAGGTACTAAAGGTCATCAGCAGCTCGCCCGGCGAGCTAGAACCCGTTTTCAATGCAATGCTGGAAAACGCTGTAAGTATCTGTGACGCGAAATTCGGCAACCTGTTCCTAATTGACAGCGATGGCGCCCGCTGGGAGGCAGGAGTGCGCACGCCCCCAAAACTTGCCAAATATTTTACGCGATCAAAATCGTTTTTGCCGACGCCCGGTGCCCACATTGATCGCGTCATGCGGACAAAGCAGGTAAGCCACACCGCTGACGACGCCGCTGAAGCGGTGCCAGGGGCGGCTTCAAGGCTTGGGGGCGCGCGATCTACCGTTTGCGTTCCGATGGTCAAGGACTCGGTTTTGGTTGGCGCTATTTTTATCTACCGCACCGAAGTGCGGCCCTTCACCGACAGACAGATCGAGCTGGTGCAGAACTTCGCCGCCCAGGCTGTCATCGCCATCGAAAACGCGCGGCTGCTCAGCGAGCTGCGCGAGTCACTCCAGCAACAGACAGCGACGGCCGACGTACTGAAAGTTCTCAGCCGCTCTGCGTTTAATTTGCAAACCGTTCTCGATACGCTGGTCGAATCTGCAACCCGACTTTGTGAAGCCCAAGATGCCATCATTTTTCTACCGAGCGGTGAAGTCTACCGAGCGCAGGCGTTACACGGCTATTCGACCGAGTATCACCAATTCATCGAGTCCAATCCGATAGCGATCGATCGAGGCAGTGTGGTAGGGCGGACTGCGATCGACAAGCAGGTTGTTCATGTTTCGGACGTGCTAGCCGATCCGAACTACACCCAACACGACGCACAGAGGATGGCTGGCTACCGAACCGCGCTTGCCGTCCCGCTATTGCGGGAAGGAAATGTGGCCGGTGTCATCTTCCTGACGCGGACCAAGCCGCAGCCATTTACACAGAAGCAGATCGAGCTGATAACGACATTTGCAGATCAGGCGGTGATCGCCATCGAAAACGTGCGGCTGTTCGATGAGGTGCAGGCGCGCACGGAGGATTTGAAGGAATCATTGGAACAGCAGACCTCCACCACGGAGGTTCTGAAGATAATCGGCCGCTCTGCCTTCGACCTGCAGCCCGTCTTCGACACGATAGCTGAGAATGCCGTCAGGCTGTGCGAGGCCGAACGGGCGTATATCTTCCGGTTTGATGGCGAAGTGCTCCGGGCCGCTGCGTCCTATAACGTCGGCGCTGAGATGAAGGGTTGGGTATATCGGAATCCAATCGTCCCTGGACGACACAGCGTCTCGGCACGTTCCGCACTCGAACGTCGAACGGTACAGGTCCATGATGTTCAAGCCGACCCCGAGTACACGTACGCGTCGCGGGATGTAGACCCGATCAGGACGATCCTTTCCGTCCCGATGCTCAAAGGCGACGACCTGGTGGGAATTATCACCATCTATAGACTCGAGGTGAAACCCTTCACCGACAAGCAGATCTCGCTCGTGGAAACCTTCGCCGATCAGGCGGTGATCGCCATCGAAAACGTGCGGCTGTTCGACGAGGTGCAGGCGCGCACCGAGGACCTGCGTGAATCGCTTCAGCAGCAGACCGCGACGGCCGAAGTGCTCAAAGTCATCAGCCGCTCCGCATTTGATCTTGAGACAGTTTTAAGAACCCTTGTTGAATCGGCGGCGCGGCTTTGCGAGGCCGACAAGGGCACGATCACCCGGCAGAAGGATGGGGCGTTCTATCGCGCCGAGAGCTTCGGCTTCTCTCGCAAATTCATGGATCATGTTCGGGACATTCCCGTCGCTCCGGACCGGGGCTCGGCCACGGGACGCGCTCTGCTCGAAGGTGTGGCGGTTCACATTCCGGACGTACAGGCAGACGCGGACTATCATTTTGACGAGGCGCTGAGGCTCGGCAACTATCGCACTCTTCTGGCCATACCGATGATGCGCGAAGGCACGCCTATCGGCGTCGTGACCTTGACGCGCTCAGAGGCCCGGCCGTTCACTGAGAAGCAAATCGAATTGGTCACGACGTTTGCCGACCAAGCCGCCATCGCCATCGAAAATGTGCGCCTGTTCGAACAGGTTCAGGAACGCACCAAAGAGCTTTCCGAATCGCTCGACGAGCTACGCACCGCGCAGGACCGCCTGATTCAGACCGAGAAGTTGGCTTCACTTGGGCAGCTCACCGCGGGTATCGCGCACGAAATCAAGAACCCGCTCAATTTCGTCAACAACTTCTCGGCACTGTCAGTCGAACTAGTCGACGAACTCGATGATGTGCTGAAGCCGGCGGCGCTCGATAAACGAACGAGGGAAGAGACCAAAGAGCTCACCGTGATGCTGAAGGGCAATCTGGAAAAGGTAGTTCAGCACGGCAGGCGCGCCGACTCCATCGTCAAGAATATGTTGCTGCATTCGCGCGAAGGTTCTGGCGAGCGGCGGTCGGTCGACATCAACGCCGTAGTCGAGGACAGCCTGAACCTTGCCTACCACGGTGCGCGAGCCGAGAAGCAGGCGTTCGACATCAGGCTGGAGCGATCTTTTGATCCCGCCGCCGGAATGGTCGATCTGTTTCCTCAGGAGATTACCCGCGTTCTTCTCAACATGATTTCGAATGGTGTCTATGCTGCGATGAAACGGAAGGCGGAGATGAGGGATGGCTACGAACCTACCCTTTTCGCCGCGACCGGAAACCTCGGTGACCGCGTCGAGATCCGCATTCGCGACAATGGCGGCGGCATTTCTCCGGCCATCAAAGAGAAAATATTCAATCCATTCTTTACAACCAAACCACCCGGTGAAGGAACAGGTCTTGGTCTCTCATTGAGTTACGATATTGTCGTCAAGCAGCATGCCGGATCGATCGAGGTCGATACTCAACCTGGCGAATTTACCGAATTCAGGGTCATACTTCCGCGCAGGGCCGCCCCCAGCAAGACCGGAGCAAATTCATGAGCTTCCTTGTTCTAGTTGTTGACGACGAGCCCGATGTCGAGATGCTGTTTCGCCAGCAATTCAGGCGCGATCTGCGCGACAACCGGTTCAAAATGGATTTTGCGCAGTCGGCGGATCGCGCCCTGCAACGCATCAGCGATGCCGCAGGCGAATCACTAATTCTGATCCTGTCCGACATCAACATGCCCGGCATGAGCGGCCTCGAACTGCTGCCGAAGGCGAAAGCCGCGCGGCCAGACGTTCCCGTCATCATGATCACGGCCTACGGCGACGACAATACCAGGAGAAAGGCGCTCGAGGGCGGCGCTGAGGCGCTGCTGACAAAACCCATCGATTTTGTTGCGCTTCGCGCCGAAATCGACGATCGGGTGGCGAGCGCCGCGTAGTTGTCGATTGAGCCGATGTCTGCTGTGGGTCATTCGCGACTGGGTCGAGCCAGCAACCAAGCGCGACCACGTCCGCTTTGCCCCGAAAGCCGACAAGTCACCGCATCGCAGCGAAATGACGCGATGGGCCACAACCGGACTCATACACCGCAGCAAACAGCATCGCTATTTGATCACCTAGGTCGCAGTCAAGCACCTCTTTGACGCTCTGGCCGATGGCCAGGGGATCGAGCAGTTGCAGGCTCGGGAAACCTTCGAGGAAAATGATACGGACGACCAGCCTGTCAGCGTGCTCCAGTTCTCCGATCGATTCCTTACGCTTTTGGCAAGGCTTATTACCCTCGAACTGAGAGGGTAATGCCGATAGCTCCACAACCCCGCGCACACCGCGTCAACCCAGAAAACCGATTGCCGTCGCAGCCTGAGCCATTACTGTCTGCGAAGCCGAAGCTGTT